>Ga0351882_1124_pt1 | contig 21190 bp, 15 predicted proteins | sample BONcelFGM3001F13_FD_206762 | JGI IMG/M metagenome (GOLD analysis project Ga0351882, IMG submission 206762) | Enriched cells from coal bed in the Powder River Basin, Montana, United States - BONCAT cells FGM rep3 HSBNCT.FGM.300.1.F13 ... | reverse complement strand
AGAGCGTGGCCGCCATGGCGATGATCCTTCGGGTCGTAAGCTTATTCATAACGGGTTCCTCCCATACAATCGGCGAACCTGTGCCGCCGTCAATGCCAACCGAAGATACGACGTTTGCGCGCCGCGTTTTTATCCCCGCCGGCCAATGCTGTCGGCAGCGGAGAGGGCGGCGATGTTGCCCTCGCCCACGGCCTTGGCGACCTGCAGCGGCTTGCCCGTCACGTCTCCGGCGGCAAACACGCCGGGCACGTTCGTGCGCATACCTCTATCCACGGGGATGAAGCTGCCCTCGGTTTCCAGCTCCGCAAGCAGCATACCCAGCGCTACGGCGCTGCGGAAGATGAACACGCCGTCGTAGGTGTGTTCGCCCTGCCGGGTGGTCAGGCGGATGCCCTCCGGCACGCGCTGCAGCGAGGCGGGCTGCTCGTGGCTGACGGTCACGTTTGCGGGCATGGCGCCGGTGTCGTGGCTTTTGAGCGAATAGTAGTCCACGCCTGCGGCCACCGAGGCCAGAAAGTGCGTTTCCTCCGCGCCCTCCGCCGTGGCGGACAGCGCCGCGATGCGCTTGCCACGGTAGAGCATGCCGTCACAGGTGGCGCAGTAGCTCACGCCCATGCCCACCAGCTCTTCCTCGCCGCTTAGCAGTTGGGGGCGCGCCGCGCCCATGGCCAGCACCACGGTGCGGGTCTCCACCACGTCGCTTTCAATCAGCACCATGAAACCGCCGTCGTTGGGTATAATCTGCCGCACAAGGCCGTGGCGTTCCTGTGCGCCCAGCGCCAGCGCCTGCGCCTTGAACGTGGCAAGCAGCGCCGCGCCGGATACTTCCGGCAGGCCGGGGTAGTTGTCGATGCGCTCCGCGCGGGCCAGCCAGCCCGCGTTGTGCAGCGGGCCCGCAAAAAGGGTGTTAAGGCCCCGCATGCGCGCGGTGATGGCGCAGCTCAAAGCGGCGGGGCCGTTGCCGACGATCACGATATCATACATAAACGGATATAGCCGATGGTTATCGGCTCTCCTTTCAGGGCTAAGTGTAACAAAACGATGACGGTTTTGCAACGGTTTGCCGCCGCTTTCGTGTAAATTATGGCAAAAGGGCGCGCATGCGGGTATAATGGGGGTCAGAAACCACGCGGGAGGGATGCGCATGGCGGAATGGAACCCGTGGCACGGCTGCCGCAAGCACAGCGCGGGCTGCGCGCACTGCTACGTGTACCGCCGCGACGCAAAGTACGAGCTGGACGCCAGCATCGTGAAGAAGAACGCCGCCTTTGACCTGCCGGTGCGCAAAAAGCGCGACGGCAGCTACGTTTTGCAGGGGCCGGGCGAGGTGGCCACCTGCTTTACCAGCGATTTTTTTATCGACGAGGCGGACGCGTGGCGGCCCGAAGCGTGGGCCATGATGCGGCAGCGCAGCGATTTGCAGTTCTTCTTTATCACCAAGCGCATCGCGCGGTTTTACGAAGGGCTGCCCGCGGACTGGGGCGCGGGGTATGATAACGTGACCGTGGGCGTGACGTGTGAAAACCAGGCCATGGCGGACGAACGCCTGCCGCTGTTTCTGGCCGCGCCCGTCCGGCGCAAGGTCATCGTGTGCGAGCCGATGCTATCCGCCGTGAACCTGCGGCCCTACTTGGGCGCGGGCATCGCGCAGGTGGCGGCGGGGGGCGAAAGCGGCGAAGAAGCGCGCCTGATGCGCTACGATTGGGCGCTGTCCCTTCGTGAACAGTGCGAGGTGGCGGGTGTGCCGTTCTGGTTCCGCCAGACAGGCGCTCGCTTTGAGAAGGACGGCAAAGTGTACCGCATCCGGCGGCGCGACCAGTTTCCGCAGGCGCGCAAATCCGGCCTGAGCTGGCCTGCGCGGTAGCATGGGCGGGAACGTTGCATGGCGGGCGAGAGCCGCGCGAGGGTGGCGCAACAGGGGAACCCGCCGCCTGTGCCCGTCGCGGCTCGTATACGGGCGAACTGCCGCAAAGGTTTTTCGGCAGGTGTGCAGGCAACCTGTCGAAAAGTCCACGCGGAAAACTGCCTGCCCTGCCGTGCCGCGCGTGTCCGCCGCATACGCTCGTCCATCTTGTTGAGGAAATGTCACAAAAAAAAGCAGCGCAGGCTGCCGGAAGCAACCGCTTCCCGCGACCTGCGCTGCTTATGGCGTGATTCAACCCAGCTTTGCGTACAGCCCCGTAACGTGCTCAGCTAAATCGTCGGCGCATGCAGTCAGCAGCGCTTCGCCCAGCGCCGCCGTGGCGTGGCGCGGGTCGTCGGGTACATGCCCGTCCGCAGGCCCCGTACCGCCAAACTGCGAGCCGCTGGCCATGCCCAGCGCCGCGGTGTAGAGCGGCTCCCCGGCGGGCGGCAGTCTGTCCAGCGCAACGCTGTCGGTCAGGGCCATCATCATGGCGGTTTCAAGCCGGTCGGCATGGCCGGGGTTCAGCCGCTCCGCTTTGATCAGCGCGCCCATGCGCGGCCCGTCAAACTCGGGGAACACACAATGTGCGCCATGCTCATGCGACACCTCGTCGCACAGGCGGCGCAGCGTATCCAGCTGGCCCGCCGCGCCGTGGCCGTTCACCAATACCACCATGCGAAAGCCCATGCGCACCAGCAGGCGCAGGTGTTCCCGCACGGTGGTGGCGAACACCTCCTCGCGCAGGTACAGGCTGGGCACGCGATCCGGCGCAAAGTCCATGCCAAGGATGTAGTCGTCTGCGCCCGCGGGCACGCGCAGGTTGGCAAGCATCTGGCGGCTGTCGTTGCGCTCGGTGCCGATGAACAGCGTGGGGGCCACCGCGCCGCCGGTGATGGCCGCCGCGCGGCGCGCCGTTTCCTGCGCGATCAGCCCGTCAGTACCCATGGGCATGTGGAAGCTGTGCCACTCCACCGGCCCCACGGGCAGGTAGACCAGCGAGATACGCTCCTGCTCCGCGCGGATCTCATCGGGGCGGAGCATTTCCAGCTGTACGGTACGCATGGTACGCCTCCCTTTCGCGGCGGCTGGTTGTGCCCGCCGCCTGTCGGTTTTGCTTTTCTCTGCCGTTTTACGTGCCTCAGGCTTCGTCCTCGGCCTCGCGCCACGCGGCCTCGGCCTGCTCCAGCGCGTCGTAGAGCGATTCCTGCGCGCCTTGCTCCTGCTGGTATTCCTGCGTGAGGGCCAGCAGCAGCGCCTGATCGGCATAGGTTTCCGGCTCGGCCAGCTTCGCTTCCAACTGGGCGATGCGGCGCTCGTTATCGCCAATGGCCGCCTCGGCGTTGGTTACGGCGGCCTTCAGCTCGCGCAGGCGCGCGCTTAATTGGCGGTCGCGCTTGCGCTCCTTAAGCACGCTGGTGCGCGTCGCGCCCTCTGGCGCGGCCTCGGCGGGCGGCGCGGGGCGGTCGCGCTTCTCCAGATAGTCGTCAAAGTTGCCGATGTACTCGGTCATGCCGTCCTCGTTCATGACCATCACGCGGTCCGCAAAGCGGTTGATGAAGTAGCGGTCGTGGCTGATGGCCAGAATCGTGCCGGGGAAATCGTACAGCGCGTCCTCCAGCACCTCGCGGCTGTCCATGTCCAAATGGTTGGTGGGCTCGTCCAGCAGCAGCAGGTTATCCTTGCGCAGCATCAGCTTGGTGAGCGCCACGCGCCCCCGCTCGCCGCCGGAAAGGGAGCCGATTTTGGCAAACACATCGTCCCCGCTGAAGAGAAACAGGCCCAGCGCGCCGCGCACCTTGCTCTGCTCCATGGTGGGGAAAAAGTTCCACACCTCGTCCAGCACGGCGTTGTTTGGGTTCAATTCCTGCTGGTGCTGGTCGTAATAGCCGATGTCCACATTGGTGCCGAAGCGCACGCTGCCCTTATCCGGCGTTTCGCGGTTCATCAAAATCTTGAACAGCGTGCTTTTTCCCACGCCGTTGGGGCCGATCAGCGCCACGCGGTCGCCCGTGCGCAGCTTGAAGTTGACGCCCGTGAACACCGGCTTGCCGCCAAAGGTCTTGCTCAGGTTTTTCACCTCCAGCGCGTCCTCGCCCATGCGGCGGCGTACGTCAAAGCTGAAGCGCACGTGGCTTTCCTCCACGGGCCTGTCCACCCGTTCGATCTTGTCAAGCCGCTTCTGGCGGCTTTCGGCGGCGCGGATGCTTTTTTCGCGGTTGAAGCTGCGGTAGCGTTCGATGATGGCCTGCTCGCGCTCGATTTCCTTTTGTTGCAGTTGGTAGGCCTTCATGCGCGCCTCAAACTCGGCGGTGCGCTTTTTCATGTACTCGGTGTAGTTGCCGGTAAATTTGTTGATGCGCCCGGCCAGCATCTCGCCCATGGTGGTGCACACATGGTCCAGAAAGTATCGGTCGTGGCTGATGATCATCAGCGTGCCCTTGTACCCCGTCAAATAGTCCTGCAACCACTCGATGGCGGCCAGGTCCAGGTGGTTGGTGGGCTCGTCCATCAGCAGCACGTCCGGCTTTTGCAGCAGCAGTTTGGAAAGCGAAAGCCGCGTGCGCTCGCCGCCGGAAAGCGTGCCCACCGTGCGCTCAAACATGTCGCGGTTGATGCCAAGGCCCGTGAGTACGCCGATCATCTCGCCCTCGTAGGCGTAGCCCTCCATGCGGTCAAACTGCTCGGTCAGCCGGTGATACTCGGCGCTCAGGCGCAGCGCCATGGCCTCGTCGGCGGCGTGCTCCGCCAGCTCGCCCTCCAGCGTGCGCAGGCGTTTTTCCAGCGCGATCACGGGCTCAAACACGCGCAGCATCGCGCCCCACACCGTGTCGGTCAGGGCGATGTCATCCACCTGCGCCAGGTAGCCGATGCGCAGGTCGCGGTTCATGTGGATCTGGCCGCCGTCGGGCGTGTCCTCGCCGGATATCAGGCGCATCAGCGTGGTTTTGCCGCAGCCGTTCACGCCCACCAGCCCCATTTTCTCGCCCTTTTGCAGGCTGAAGGTAACGTCGCGCAGCACCTCGTGCGCGCCGAAGCCCTTTTGTACGTTTTGTACCGAGATCAGGATCATGCCCTTTAGCCCCTTGCCATCATGTGATATCGGTTTCCAGCTCGCGCGCGGCCTCGCGCAGTTCCTGCCCGCCCATGCCGCACAGCGCCAGCGCCGCCTCCGGCGCTTTGGCGGCGCGGCGCAGCAAAGCGGCCCCCTCGGCGCTCGCCGCGGCGCGCGCCTCGCCCGTAAGCGCGCCCCGCGCCTGAAAGAGCGCGTCCTCCATCGCGTCGTAACGCTCCGCCTGCGCGAAGAAGCGCGCGCAATCCATCAGGTCTCCGGGCGAAAGCAGGGGATAGACAGCCTCCTTGAGCGTAAGCAGCCGCGCGGCGCGCAGGTCGCACAGGCGGGCTTCGCCGTGCAGCGACGCAAGCAGGCGCAGCGCTTTCAGGCGCAGTGCGTCCGCCCCGCCGTAGGGCAGGCCGGTGTCGGTTTCGGCCTTCACATAGAGAAGCTCGCTCATCATAAAGCGCGGCACCGGCGGCAGCAGCTCGGTCAGGCTTTGCGTGTCCAGCGCCTCGCCCGTATGGAAGGGCACGCCGCACAGGCGGCGGCTTTCCGCGTCCAGCATACGGCCCCGCTCGATATCGTCCAGTTTTTCGGCGACGCGGCGCATGAAGTCGCCCATCATCTGTATCATGCGCAGGATATAGTCCCGTTCAAAATCCATGGCGGTACCCCCCTTCGGCGCGTCGCGGCGCAAACCAGTATACCACAAACACGCGCTTTGCGCACGGGGCGGCGCACGCGCGGGCGTGCGCGCAGTTGCAAATTTTCCGCAAAAAGGGTATACAGGGGCAGTCGTTTCATGTACAATAAAAGATATGATTTTCCATATCGCGCCTTGCTTTTAGGAAGGAAAGGGACGCTGTCATGAACCGTGTGCTGGCTACCCTGCTGCTTGCCCTGTGCCTCACGGGCTTTGCCTGTGGGGCGGCGCTGGCCGACGAAGCCGGCGTTTTGACCGAGGGCGAGCTGGCCGCGTGGCTCAACGCGCTGCTTAGGTCCACCGTGGACGCGACGCCCCTGAACGCCCCCGTGGGCGAAGAGTCGCTCACCGCGGACGGCTACGCCTTTTTGTACCCGCAGGCGACGCTGTATTACAACAAGCCATTGCTGGACGCGCAAAGCGCACTTGCCGCCGTGGCCGTGACGGACGGAGCGCTTGCCATGCCGCGCGGCGTGCGGTTGGGCGCGCCCGCCGAGATGCTCATGGCCGCCTACGGCTGGCTGAACCCCGACCTTACGGGCGACGCGACCGCCGCGACGCTCTATACCCTTGACCAGCTGCCGGACGCCGCCTACTGGGCGTGGGCCCAGCGCGCGGGCGGCACGCTGCAAAGCGTGCAGTGCGGCATCCATGCGCGCATGGGCGAGGGCCGTTATACCGATACGGGCGTGATCTACACCGTGGAAAACGGCGAAGTGTCCGACATCCGCATCTACGGCTTGCGCGCCGTGACTGACCTGGCGGGCGTGCGGGCAAACCTTGCCGCCATGGGCGGCGGGGCCCCGGCTGGCAGCGCGCCCGCGACCGGCGTGACCACCCGCAGTGACGCGCAGCCCTTTGCGCAAAGCGACCTGCAATTTGCCCGCCTGGACTTTCTGACCCTGAACGAAAAGGGCGCTTTGGCACTGCTGGGTGCGCCCGCCGCCGAGGACTGGGCGCAGGAGGCGGATGGCGACTGGCTGCACACCCTTGCCTACCCTGCCGCCACGCTGGTGTTCACGCTGGACGCAAACCGCGAAAACGCGCGGCTGGACTCGCTTTCTATCATGGGCGGCGGGCTTGCTGGCCCGCGCGGGCTCGCGGCGGGCATGGGGCTTACGGAGGCGATGGCCCTGTTTGCCGCAGACGGCGCGGGGCGCGTCGCTGGGCAGGCCGCCTTGCTTTACGGCGACGGGCAGACGCCGCCCTTCGGCACGCTGGAGCGCGACGGGGCGACGGGCGCGGCCAAGCTGCGCTACGCAACGGTGCTTGCGGGCGGCGGCGTGGTGGCGCTGCATCTGACGTTTGTAAACGACACGCTCATCGAGCTGATGATCTACCGGTATTGATCCTACGCACGCAGGGAGGGATCCGCCTTGAAGATCGACCTGAGCTGCCCGGTGGAGCTGTGGCAGTATACCCCGCCCGCGGAGGGCAGGCCGGAATGCACGTTTGTGCTCAACAATTTAAGCGACAAGGTGGTCATATCCATACAGGCGACGCTTTTGTGCCACGCCGCCGACGGTGCGCCGGTGCTGCGGCAGGTGGAGCGCGTGCAGGGCATCAGCGCGGGCGCGGGCGAGCGCTTCAGCGTGGCGCTGATGCCTACCCGTTGGGATGATGTCGCCAACGTGGAGCTCTCCGTTGAAAAAGTGTGGTTTGACGACGCGACCATCTGGCGGCGCGGCACCATGCCGATGATCGACTACCGCAGCAACACGCTGCCCCCCGGGCGGAAGCTGGACCAGCTCCGCTTTGTGGCCGGGCCCGACGCGGTGGGCTACCCCGAGGAACAGGCGCGCGTGTGGGTGTGCGTATGCGGCCGCGCCAACGACCTGCACGCCGACCGCTGCTGCCGCTGCGAGCGCAGGCGCGACACCGTGTTTGCCACCTGCTCGCGCGAGAACGTGGAGCAGCTCAACGCCGTGCACGAGCAAAAGCTGGTGCAGGTAGCCAAGGCCGCCCGCGAGGACGCCAGCCGCCTGGCCGAGGCGCGCGCACTGGCACGCCAGCGCGAAGCGCGGCGCAAGCGCAGGGTGCGGCTTATGGCGGTGCTCACGGTGCTGGTGGCCGCGCTGCTGGCGGCGGCCCTCCTGTGGGGCGTGCCCGCCCTGCGCTACGCCAACGCGGGCACGCTGTTTGAAGCGGGGCGCTTTGACGAGGCGCGCGCCGCCTATGCGGCGCTGGGCGATTACCAGGACGCGCCGGAGCGCGCGCTGGCCTGCGACTACCAAAAAGCGCTGGGCTTGCTGGACGCGGGCGACGCGGACAGCCTGAGCGAAGCCGCCGCGCTGTTCGACACACTGGGCACCTATCAGGACAGCGCCGCCCTGCAATCCGACGCCCGCTACCGGCTGGGCGAGGCCGCGATGGACGCGGGCCGTTTTGACAGCGCGGCGGAAATCTTCATGGATCTGAAGGACTACCGCGACAGCCCCACGCAACTGCTGGAGTCGCAGTACCGGCAGGCTGCCAAGCTGCTTGCTGACGAGAGCTATATCGCCGCGCGCATCCTGTTTGCGGACCTTGACGCCTACCGCGACGCGCCCGCGCAGGTGGCCGCCTGTGATTTGCAGCTGGGGCTGGCCGCGCTGGCCGCGGGCGAGTTCCAGACCGCCACGGATCGGCTGACCGCCGCTGGCGACCTTGCGGACGCAGTGGAGCCGCTCAAGCAGGCCAGCTACGGGCTGGCGGAGCAAAAGCGTGCCGCGGGCGACCTCACCGCCGCGGGCGAGTGGTACCTGCGCGCGGGCGACTATCAGGACGCGCGGCTCAAGGCCAACGCAAGCCTGTACGAGCAGGCGCGCGCGCTGATGGACGCGGGCGACAACCAACAGGCCGCCGCGCTCTACGCCCGCATTCCCACCTATCTGGACAGCGAAACCCTCGCGTGGGAGTGCATATACCGGCAGGCGCTGCTTGCCTACAACGCGGGAGACGACGCGCAGGCCACGAGCCTGCTGGCAACCATCCCCAAGCATACCAAGGGCGCGGCGCTACTGCGCCAGAGCCGCTACCGGCTGGCGGCGCGGCTTGCCGCCGAGGGCGGCACGGGTGAGGCAGCCGCGCTGTACGAGCAGCTGGGCGATTATGAGGACGCTAAAACGAAACTCAGCGAGATCCGCTACGCGATGGCCGAGGCGGCCTTTGCTACGGGTGATTTTCAAACCGCCGCGCTGCTGTACGAAGCGCTGGGCACGTACCGCGACAGCGGCGAAAAGCTTTCCCAGTGCCGCTACGGGCTGGCCAGCGCCGCGTTGGCCGCGGGCGACCTGCAAACCGCCGTGGCGGGTTTCGCGGCCCTTGGCGGCTATCTGGACAGCGGCGCGCTGCTAGAAAACGCAACCTACCAGCTTGCGTTGCAACTGAAAACCTCGGGCGATGTGACCGCCGCCATAGCGCTGCTGAAAACCCTGCAAGGCAACAGCGACGCGCTGGCCCAACTGAGCGAGATCACCTTCAGCGAGGCGGTCAAGGTGCAGGCGGCGGGCGACCTGGAAAAGGCAAGCGAACTCTACCTCGCGCTGGGCGATTACGGCGAGGCGCGCGCCAACTACAACGCCTGCCAGTACGAGCTGGCCATGCGCGCCAAGGAGGCGGGCGAATACCGCGCCGCCGCCGCGCGCTTTGCAGCCCTGGGCGACTTTGCGGACGCAGCCGCCAAAGCAGAGGAATGTGACTGGGAGGCGTACGGACGCTACGCCGCGCCCGCCCGCGCCGCCTTTGAAACCGGCGCGTGGCAGAGCGTGATCGATACGTTGGAAGGCTTTGACGCGACCGAGTTGCCCGAAGCCTACCGCGACCTTGTCGGCATGTATGAAGAAGCCTGCTACCGGCAGGCCGAGGCGCTCTACAACGCGGGTAAGCCCTACGAGGCGCTTCCGTACTATCGGCGCATCCCCGCCTACAAGGATGTGGCGGATAAAAAGCTGCAGCGCCGTGCCTACCTGATTTTGGGCGTGTGGCAGAGCGCGGACGGCGCGCGCACGGCGGCCTTCCGTGAGGATGGCACCTGTACGCTCTTCGGGCAAGACAGCTATTTTTCCGTGGACGGTTACGGCCTGCTTACCGGCCCCGCGCCGGACGCGCTCACCCTCACCCATAAGCTGACAACGCTCAGCGAAACCGCGCTGAGCGTGCGCGTGCTCTCGGGCACCGCGGGCAGCGTATATCCCTTAAAGCGCGTTGGCGACGCGGCTGCCGCGCTTGCGTTTGCCACCGCCGCGCCCACCGCGAGCCCCGCGCCGGATGTTTCCGCCGCCGCAGGCACGGCGGCAAGCGCGCCTGCGCCCACGCCAACCGCAACGCCCAGGCCCGCCACACCCACCGTGCCGCCTACGGCATCGCCAAGCGCCGCCCCAACGCCCAGCGCAACATCTTCCGCCATACCAAAGGGGTGACAGCGTGGCAAGCAAGAAGCACGGCGCGAAACAGCCGGAAAACAGCAACGCAGTGCAACACGCGCCTGCGCGCGAAGCAAAGGCTGGCACACCGCCCGACAAGGTCGATATCGGCGTGCTCCATGGGCTGCGCGCGCTGTTTGTGCTGTTTGTGTGCAATTTCCACATCTGGCAGCAGGGCTGGCTGGGGCAGTATGCCACGGTGCTGGGCGTGCGGCTGGATTTCGACTTCTGGACGCGCGCCAGCTATGTTTTTGTGGACGGTATGATTTTGATGAGCGGCTTTCTGCTCTACCTGCCGCACGCGCGCCGCGCGGTGTATCAAACGCCTGTGCCCGCCACGGGGCGGTTCTATGTTAGCCGGATTACGCGCATCGTACCCAGCTACCTGGCCTCGGTGCTAATCATGCTATTCTGCGTGGCGCTGCCAAAGGGCAGCTACCGCGACGGGGCGGCGATGGGCCTTGACATCGTCACGCACCTGACGTTCACGTTCACGTTCTTCCGCGAGACGTATGTGTATACGCCGCTGAACGTGGTGCTGTGGACGGTGGCCATCGAGATGCAGTTCTACCTGATTTTCCCGCTGCTGGCCCGCGCCATGCGCAAGGCTCCGGCGGTCACGCTGTGCCTGATGGGCGCGGCGGGCATCGTATTTCGCGTGGTGCTGGCCGCGTCCGTACCCGATCTGATGGTGCTGATCAACCAGCTGCCCGCGTTTTTGGACGTATACGCGCTGGGGATGCTGGGCGCGATCGTCTACGTGCGACTGGACAGGCGGCTGGCTGCCGCAAAGCGCGGCGAACCGCTGCGGCTTTGGGTGCGGGCGGGCGCGGTGCTGCTGTTTGCGGCGGGCGTGTATGCGTTGCAGCTGATTTTGCGCATCCAGAGCACCAACGGGCTGATCAGCCACGAGCAGCTGCGCCTGTCGCAGTGGGCCACGCGCCTGCCGCTGGCGGGCACGTTCCTTGTGCTGATCCTGTCTGCGGCGTTTTTGCCAAGGGTGCTGCAAAAGCCGCTGGACAACCGCCTCATGCGCTTTCTGGCGACCATCTCGTTTAACCTGTACATCTGGCATCAGGCGCTCAGCGTGCTGATTTCGCGCGGGCTGTATCCGCAAACGCTGCACAGTGACCTGATGCTTCAACAGTCGTTCACGCTGCTGTGCTACAGCCTGTCCATCGTGGTGGCGATGGCCGCCACCTGGGGCGTGGAAAAGCCCGCCGCGTGCGCGCTGGAGCGCCTCTACCAAAAACACATCGCCCATAAAGGAGCCGACAAACCATGAAAGACCCCCGTATGCTTACCCTGAGCAGCCAACTGATCCGCTACTGCACCGCGATGCAACCCGGCGAGCGGGTGCTTGTCGAGATGTTTGGCCACCAGCCGGAGCTGGTCGCGGCGGTGGTGAACGAAGCCTATGCCGCGGGCGCGGAGCCCGTGGTGCGCCTGCGGGACATGACGGTGATGCGCGCTTTGATGCGCGGCGCGACGCAGGCAAAGTGGGCCTTTGAGGCCGAAAACGACGCGGCGCTCATGCGCGGCGTGCAGGCTTACATCGGCATCCGCGCAAACGACAATAGCTTTGAAACCGGCGACGTGAGCGCGGAGAAAACCGAGCTGTACGCCAAGCACTACAGCAAGCTGGTGCACGGGCAGATTCGCGTGCCCGATACGCGCTGGGTGGTGCTGCGCTACCCCACGCCCGCGATGGCGCAGGCAGCCAAAATGAGCCTGGAAGCCTTTGAGGACTATTACTTTGCCGTGTGCACGCTGGACTACGCCAACATGAGCCGTGCGATGGACGCGCTGGTCAAACGGCTGGCCGCCGCGGACAAGGTGCGCATCACGGGCCCGGGCACCGAGCTTACCTTCTCCGTCAAGGGCTTGCCGCCCATCAAGTGCGATGGGCGTATCAACATCCCGGACGGCGAGGTGTTCACCGCGCCGGTGCGGGGCAGCGTGAACGGCGTGATCACCTACAACACGCCCAGCGTGCACGCGGGGTTTGAGTTTACAAACATCCGGCTGGAATTTGTGAATGGTAAAATTGTAAACGCTACGGCCAACGACACCCAGCGCATCAACAAGGTGTTTGATATGGACGAGGGCGCGCGTTATGTGGGAGAGTTTGCCTTCGGCGTGAACCCGTACATCACCGAACCTGTGCAGGATACGCTCTTTGACGAGAAGATCGCGGGCTCGTTCCATTTTACACCCGGGCACTGCTATGACGAGTGCAACAACGGCAACAAAAGCGCGCTGCATTGGGATCTGGTGTGCATTCAGCGCCCCGAATACGGCGGCGGTGAAATCTGGCTGGACGATGTGCTGATCCGCAAGGACGGCCTGTTTGTAACGGATGATTTGCTCTGCCTGAACCCCTCCGCATTGAAATAGGAAAAACGGGTCAAGGGCACCGAAGACGAGCGTGTGCCCAGTGGGCACCACGGCGAAGCCGTGAGCGAATCGGAGGTGAGAGGTTTGACGAGTGCGAGGCGCGGTAGCGCCTTGCGCGACGATCAAACCGACCGGGCAATGGCCCTTGCGGGGTTTGGGGCAGCGCCCCATAACCCCCGCCGCAGCGCCAAACCGCAAGCGCGACAACAGCGCCGCAGGCGCTATGTCTCGCGCGGCAATGCAGCCAACTTGGCATATAAGCCAAACCGTTCCTTGGGGGAAATTCGCATCGCAAAGAATCGTTTGCCTAGCGAGCGAACAGCCGCGCAGCGGCTATGATGCGAGTGGCATGAAAGCCCAACATAGTGTATAAAGCCAACCCAACTATTGGGGGAGGTTGTGAGGGGGACAAAGTCCCCTTCCCAAAGGAGGCCTTGGCCGACGCTCGTTAGGTTTTTCACAAAATATCTGAAAATGTCCGCGCGGCTCTTGCAAAGCGAGCCTGTTTCCGATACAATGATTTGGGCCAAAAAGAAGGCCCAAGACATGATTTGTCAGGAGGAGATACCATAATGGTCAAAGTAGCGATTAACGGTTTCGGTCGCATCGGCCGTCTTGCTTTCCGTCAGATGTTTGGCGTAGCCGGGTATGATGTGGTCGCCATCAACGACCTTACCAGCCCCGCGATGCTGGCGCACCTGCTCAAGTACGATACCGCGCAGGGCCCCTACGGCGGCCGGTTTGGCGAAAGCACGCACACCGTTTCCGCCACCGCCGACAGCATCATCGTGGATGGCGAGGAAATCAAGATCTACGCCGTCAAAGACGCCAAAGAATGCCCCTGGGGCCAGCTGGGCGTGGATGTGGTGCTGGAGTGCACCGGCTTTTATACCAGCAAGGAAAAGAGCATGGCGCACATTGCCGCCGGTGCCAAGAAGGTCGTCATCTCCGCGCCCGCGGGTAATGACCTCAAGACCGTTGTGTTCTCCGTGAACGAAGATACCCTCACCAAGGACGACCAGATCATCTCCGCCGCCAGCTGCACCACCAACTGCCTGGCGCCGATGGCCAACGTCCTTAATAAGACCTACCCCATCGTAAGCGGCATCATGACCACCGTGCACGCCTACACCGGCGACCAGATGATTCTGGACGGCCCGCACCGCAACGGCGACCTGCGCCGTGCCCGTGCCGGCGCCGCCAACATCGTGCCCAACTCCACCGGCGCCGCCAAGGCTATCGGCCTGGTGATTCCGCAGCTCAACGGCAAGCTGGTGGGTTCCGCCCAGCGCGTGCCCGTCACCACCGGCTCTACCACCATCCTCGTGGCCGTTGTCAAGGGCAAGGACGTGACCCCCGCCTCCATCAACGCCGCCATGAAGGCCGCCAGCTCCGCCAGCTATGGCTACACCGAGGAGCAGATCGTCTCCAGCGACGTGATCGGCATGAGCTTTGGCTCGCTGTTTGACGCGACGCAGACGCTGGTCACCAAGATTGACGACGACACCTTCCAGGTGCAGACCGTGGCCTGGTACGACAACGAAAACAGCTATACCAGCCAGATGGTGCGCACCATCAAGTACTTCGCGGAGCTGGCGTAAGGCTTCGCGGATTAGGTAATGGCATAAGGCACGCCCCCCGTCGCGAAAGCGGCGGGGGGCGGTTGTTGTTTCGAATGCGAAAGCGCTGCGCGCGTTTACGCCGCCGCTGATAAAGGCTTGTACTTGCAAGCCTTTGACCTTCGCATGCGCCACGGCATGGATTGCGGTGCACGTAGACCATCTTGCAAACGGGCGCGGGTACCGATATAGTAACATTGCATATTCGTGGATGAATGATCGTATACGAGGCGCACCCCGCTACGCAGTGTGGGGCATGCCTGCGCATGGCACAAACGCATCGGTTTCTACCCGATAGGATGGGAGGCTCGAAGAATGAAGCGTTTCATGGGTTTCTTGCTGGCGGCAATCCTCGTGCTGCTGCCGTTGGCGGCGGGGGCCGAAACGGGGGAGGATTTTACCTTCAGCGATAATGAAGACGGCACGGTAACCCTTACCCGCTACACAGGCTCGCAACAGAACGTGACCATCCCCGCCGCGTATGGCGGGAAGCGGGTTACGGTCATCGGCAACCGCGCGTTTTTTCAGAACCGCACCATGCAGCGTGTCACTGTACCGGAAGGGGTTGTGTCGATTGGCACCATGGCCTTTGCCCAAAGCGCCGTTGCCGATGTGCGCCTCCCTGTGGGCTTGCAAACGTTGGGAGACAACGTTTTTAACGGCGCAAGGAACATCGAGGCCATCGATCTGCCGGAAGGGCTGACCGACATATCGCAGTATGCGCTTACTGGCTGCGACGGCCTGCGCGCCATCCACCTGCCTTCCACACTGGAAAACGTGCCGCCCGCGCTGTTTGAGCAGCTGACCTACCTGCGCAAGATCACGGTTGCCACCGCGAACAGGGTGTTTGCTGATTGGGATGGCGTGCTGGTGCAAACCACCACCATGACCCTCTGGAGAGTACCGCAAAACCTGCGCGTGACCAAGTACGCCGTGCCCGAAGGGATCCTTGCCATCGGCGAGTGCGCATTTCACCAGTGCATACGGTTTACCGCCGTAACGTTGCCCGCCAGCGTGAAAAGTGTTGGCTACGGTGCTTTTATCCACTGCTCAAAGCTGGCCGGCATCAAGGTGAACACCGGCAACAAATCGCTTGGTTCGTTGCAGGGGGTGCTGTATGAAAAGGCCACCGCCACGCTGCATACATACCCAGCCGGGAAAAATGCAACCCGCTACACCGTGCCCAAAAAGCTCAAAGCCATTGGTAACCACGCTTTCAACGGCTGCACGTTTCAGTCGCTGGTTGTACCCGCAAGCGTTACCTACATCGCCAAGGACGCGTTTACCGGTGCGGAAATCCGTAACCTCCGCTTTATGGGCAAGTAACCCGCCGTGGGAAACGGTTTGGCGTGCTCCTCATGGGGGCACGCTTTGCTGTGTGCTGCGCATACAACCATGCACCAACCTTTAACCCCCCTCTCATCAAATCGTAATCCCGCTTACACCCTCCTGCCTTGCCATTTCCTCCAAAAAAGAGTATATTATCTTAGTTCTGATTCTCTTTCACAACCCCGTTCCGCAGGAGGTGCCCTATGGCTTCCAACTGGCAGTTAAACGGCTTTTACGATGCAACCAAGCTCACCGGCCTCTATGAGGCCGCCCGGCGGCGCGTCAGCTGCCGCAGCTTTGCCGCCGCGCCCACGTGCGAGCAGTGGAACGCGCTGCTTTCTTCGGTGGACACGCTCACGCTGCCCGGGGCGCGCATCGCGCTGGGCATGTGTGAAAACACGCTGTTCCAACCGATGTTCGGGCTGCTGATGAAGTTTGAAAACGTGCAGCGCTTCGCCGCCGTGATCGCGCACGACGATACGCCCCAAAGCGCGGTGGACGCGGGCGTCAGCGGCGAAATGCTCATGCTACGCGCGGTGGAGTTGGGGCTGGGCGGCGTGTGGGTGAGCGGCACGTTCAAGCGCGGGCAGGTGGGCATCAAGCTGGCGGCGGGCGAAAAGCTGCTGGCGCTGATCGCCCTGGGCGTGCCCAAAGTGGAACAGGCGGACAACCCTGCGCGCAAACGCAAGGAGATCGCCGCCCTCTGCCCCGAGATTGATACGTTGCCCCCCGCGCTGCGCGAAGTGGCGCAGTACGTGCGCATCGCCCCCAGCGCTATGAACATGCAGCCGTGGCGCATCACCATGGTGAACGAGAACGAGGTCACACTCGCCGTATCGCTGCCCTATCAGCGGCTGGATTTGGGCATCGCCATCGCTCACGCGGTGCTGGCGCTGGGCAGCACGCCCGCGCTGCTCTCGCTGGACGATACGGGGCTGGTCGCGTCCATCGAGCTGCGATGAGCGACCAAAGCCAGCAAACGCTGTGGAGCGGCCTTGCGGAGCACCCCACGCAGGCCCCGCTGGCCGCCCGGATGCGCCCCGGCACGCTGGACGCGTTCATCGGGCAAGGCAAGCTGGTGGGCGAGGGCAGGCTTTTGCGACGCGCCATCATGGCGGACAGGCTCCAAAGCAGCATCTTCTGGGGGCCGCCGGGCTGCGGCAAAACCACGCTGGCTGGCATTGTGGCGGGCATGACGGGCAGCGCGTTTGAGAAGCTCAACGCCGTTACCAGCGGTGTGGCGGATGTGCGCAAGGTGCTCAAGGAGGCCGAGGAGCGCCGCACGCGCTTTGGCAAGGCCACCTACCTGCTGCTTGACGAGTGCCACCGCTGGAACAAGGCGCAGAGCGACAGCATTCTGCCCGCCATCGAAAGCGGGCTGATCCGCTTCATCGGCTCCACAACGGAAAACCCCATGGCCAGCATGACCCCCGCCATCGTAAGCCGCTGCCGCCTGTTTCAGTTTGAGCCGCTGACCGTAGACGATGTGATGGCCGCTATGGAGCGCGCCCTGACCGACAGTGAAAACGGTTATGGCCGCTACCGCGTGGTGTGCGAGGACGGCGCGCTGCGCTACATCGCCCGCGTGGCCGACGGCGACGTGCGCACGGCGCTTTCCGCGCTGGAGCTTTTGTTTTTGACCACGCCGGAAACCACCGACGAAACCCACCCCGAGCCCTACCGTTATTTGACGCTCGCCGCCGCGCAGGAGAGCGTGCAGAAGCCCGTCGTCAAGCTGGACGAGGACCTGTATTACGACATGCTCTCCGCGTTCATCAAGAGCATGCGCGGCAGCGACGTGAACGCGGCGCTTTTATGGTATGCGCGCCTGCTCTACGCGGGGGTCGACCCCAAGCTGATCGTGCGGCGCATTATCGTGCACGCCAGCGAGGACGTGGGGCTGGCGGACCCCGCCGCCATGTTGCAGGCGCACGCCGCGGCGGGCGCGCTGGAGGTGGTGGGTATGCCGGAGGCGCGCATCCCCATCGCGCAGGCCATCATGGCCATTTGCCTGGCGGAGAAGAGCAACAGCGTGGTCGAAGCCTTGGGCGCGGCCATGGCGGACGCGGAGGCGGGCGGCTTTTCCGCCGTGCCCGTGTACCTGCGCGACCAAAGCTACCAGACCCCGCACAAGGATACCCCGCAGTACAAGTACCCGCACGACTATCCGGAACACTTCGTTGCGCAAATCTACCTGCCCGAGGGCTACGAGAGCCGCGTGTATTACACGCCGGGCGAGCTGGGGGCCGAGGCGAAGCTGAAGGCGCGCATGACGCGCAGGTTTGGAGGAAAGGGCACAAGTGAGCCGCAAACCCACCCGTGAAATCGACGTAGGCAAGGCGTCCCTGTACGCGGTGATCGTGAACGTATCCGAGATCGTCGTGCTGATTGGGTTTGTGCTCTACGTGCTGTTCACCAACATCAGCGAGACCAACCTCTACGCCATTGAGGGGCTGGCGATCCTGGCCAGCCTGATGGCCTGCTGGGGCGCGTTTCTGGACATCCGCGAGGCGCTGATCACGCGGCGCAGGCTGCGCATCATCGAGGAGCTGGAAGAAACCAACACCCAGATGGACACCCTAAACCACACGCTGCGCGCCCAGCGGCACGACTTTCTCAATCATCTGCAAGTGGTTTACAGCCTCATGGAGATGCAGGAGTACGGCGACGCGACCGACTATCTGGACAAGGTGTACGGCGAGATACGCTCGATCAGCAGCTTTCTGTGCACGCGCTCCACGGCGGTCAATGCGCTGCTGAAGGTCAAGGCGGGGGCGTGTGCGGAGCGGGGGATCGAGCTGCAATTAAACATCAAAAGCGCGCTGGACGGCCTGCCCATCCCCGTGTGGGAGCTGTGCCGCGTGCTGGCCAACATTGTGGACAACGCCATGGACGCGCTCAAGGAGCAGCCCGCGCCGCGCATTGCCATCACCATCGCGGAGGATTTGCGCACCTACATCTTTACCATCGCCAACAATGGCGAGCCCATCCCCGAAGACATGCTGGAGCTGATCTTCGAAGCCGGCGTGTCCAGCAAGGGCGAGGGGCGCGGCATGGGGCTGTCCATCGTGCGGCAGACGCTTGACGTCTACAGCGCGACCATCACTGTGAACAGCGACGAGGGCGAAACGGCCTTCTGCGTCACGGTGCCCAAATAAACCGCCGCCCCAGAACCTGCATCGCCATGCGCGGCGCGCGGGTTGGGGCGCGGTGACGGAGAGGCATACCGCCCGATGGAGCAATCCAAAAAGAAGTTCTTAAAAAACATGGTGGGCTTTTCGCTTACCACGTGGATCGCCTTCGCCGTGGGGCTCATCGCCTCGCCCATTGCCACGCGGCTGTTCACCACTGCGGAAATGGGCAGGCTCAACCTGTTTTTCACGTATGCGTCGCTGTTTTCCGCCACATGCTACCTGGGGCTGGATCAGGCCTTTGTGCGCTTTTATAACGAGCCGCCCGCCCGCAGCACGCGCGACGGGCTGTTTACCTTTTGCGTGGTCACCTCGCTGGCAGTGGGGCTGCTGGTGACGTTTACGGGGCTCTTTTTCTGGGGGCCCATCAGCGCGCAGGTTATGGAAACGCCGGATTTCAGCGTGTTTGCATGCCTTGCGGTGTACAGCCTGTGCCTGATTGTATTTCGCTACCTGTCGCTGAGCTACCGCATGGCGCAGGACGCGCGCCTGTATACCGTGCAGGGCGTGGTGCAGATTTTGATTATCAAATTGGGCTATCTGTCAATCGCGTTTCGCAGCGCGCAGGCGCGGCCCGCCATCTGGCTGGTAACGGCCATGCTGCTGGTGTTTGTGGGCGTGTTTGCCGTGTTGCAGCGCAGGCGCTTCACGCGCGGCTTTGCGCGGCAGATAAACGCGCCCTTTGTGCGCGAGGTGAGCGCCTACGCGGCCCCGCTGATCCCGCTGGCGGTTATGGCGTGGCTGAATGCCTCAGTATCGCTGGTGGTGCTGCGAAATCTGATGAGTGTGAGCGCCGTTGGCGTATACAGCAGCGGGCTGGTGCTGGCGGGCACGGTCAACGTGATCCAGACGGGCTTTAACACCTACTGGGCGCCCTATGTGTATGAAAACTACCAGCGGGACGACAAGCGCCGCTTCTTTACCGTGCACAGGCTCATGGCTGCGCTGCTCACGGGCTTTGGGCTCACGCTCACGCTGTTGCAGGCGCCGGTCTACCTGCTGCTGGGGCCGGGTTTTCGGGGCTCGGCGGTCTACTTTCCGTTTTTGTTTTTCACGCCCATCTGCTACTGCCTGAGCGAAACCACGGGCATGGGCATCGGCATCGCCAAAAAGAGCTACTGGAACACGCTCATCTTTTTGATTTCGGCGGCGGTCAACATCGGGCTGTGCTTTGTGCTGATCCCCCTGTTCAAGGACGCGGGCGCGGCCATGGCGGCGGCGGGCGCGGCGCTCACGGCGCTGGCCATCCGCACGGCGGCGGGGGAGAAGTACTACAAGGCCATCGACCACTACCGCTACCTGTACTACGCCGTGGGGCTGATGCTGGCCGCCTCGGTGGCGGGCTATGCGCTGCGCGACCTGCCCGTGTTCAAGTACGGCGCGCTGGCGCTGATCTACGCGCTGGCGCTGTACCTGTTCCGCGCGGAGATCCGCATCCTGTTTTCCACCGCACGCCAGATATTGCGCGAGGGCGTGGGCGCGCTCAAACGCCGCGCCGCAAGCACGCAAAACAAAGGAGACGCCACATGAGCAAACGGATTTTGCTGATCTCGGACGCGGCCAGCTTCTGGACGAAGCGCTACATTGAAAACCTGCTGCTGCCTGACGGGTGGCAGGTTGTGCTGTTTCCCATCTGGGGAAAGCAGGGCCGTTTTGACGATTTCTACCGCGAGCACGGCGTGACCGTCTACCGCGATGCGCACCGCCTGCCGCTGATCCGCCACATCCCGCGCGCGCGCATCTGGGCGCGCGTACTTGCCAACGCCAATAGCCTTGCGGCGCTGGGGCCGTTTGACGCCATCCACAACCACTACCTGAGCCAGCGCGATTTGGCGCTGGGGAATGCGGTGCGCCGCCGCTTTCCCAAGGCCAAGTGGGTGTGCAGCTTCTGGGGCAGCGACCTGCTGCGCGCCACGTCGCTGGAACTCGCGCGCATGCGGCGGCACCTGGCCGCGTGCGACCGCATTACCGTGCACTCCTCGCTGCATGTGCAAACCATCGCCCAACAGTTCGGCGAGGCGTTCGCCCACAAAACCGCGCTGGTCTACTTCGGGCAAACCGTGTATCAGGACATCGACCGCGTGCGCGCCATCGCGGACAAGGCCGCCTGCAAGGCGCACTTCGGCCTGCCTGTGGACAAGCCCGTCATTTGCCTGGGCTACAACGCCTCGCCCACGCATAAGCACCTGGAGCTGATGCGCGGCCTGCGCACGCTGCCTGCGGAAACGCTGGGCGGCTGGTCGCTTGTGCTGCAAATGACCTACGGCAGCACGGATGACACCTACTTTGACACCGTTAGGGAAGCCGCCGAGGCGCTTCCCTGCCAAACGCTGCTGCTGACCGAGTTCATGGACGGCACCGAGAGCGCCTACCTGCGCCTGGCCGCCGACGCGTTTGTGATGGCCATCCCCACGGACGCGTTTTCCGCCAGCCTGCAGGAGTACCTCTACGCGGGTGCGCGGGTGCTGCGCGCCAATTGGCTGCGCTACCCGCAGCTTACGGAGCTGGGCATATCGACCACGTCGTTCTCGGCGCTGTCCGAGGTGCCCGCGCTGCTGACGCAGGCGCTGGCGCGCGAGCTGAGCAT
>Ga0351882_1122_pt1 | contig 21341 bp, 31 predicted proteins | sample BONcelFGM3001F13_FD_206762 | JGI IMG/M metagenome (GOLD analysis project Ga0351882, IMG submission 206762) | Enriched cells from coal bed in the Powder River Basin, Montana, United States - BONCAT cells FGM rep3 HSBNCT.FGM.300.1.F13 ... | reverse complement strand
AGGGCGAGCTTGTCGGCGAGGTCCGGGTTTGTGCTGAGCTTGCTGAGGAAGGCGGTGATGTTGTCGGTGCTCATGTTTTGTGGGGCTGGGAGGTTTTTACGACCGATCGGAAGGCGAAGCCATGGCTAAGGGAAGAGCGGTCATGCGGAGAGGGGCAGGCGGTCGGTCAAGGCGGGAATCGTCCGCCTGGCCCCTCTCCGTAAATCGGCTATCAGGCGCGGCCGGGCACGACGCGAAAGCCGTATTTATGCGAAGGCCCGACGCCTCCGGCAATGTCTTCCAGGCTCTCGTCGTCGAGGGTGCTCTGCTGGGAGGCGAGGAATTCCTCAGCCGTGAAGGGCAACCCCGTCGCGACGGAAAGCTCGGCGAGACTGCGGGCCGTGGCGGCCTGGACCTCGGCGTAGGCGGCGGCGATGCGGGTGGATAGGGTCTCGTCGGTGCGGGCCTTCTCAAGGAAGGCAGTGATGTTTTCTGTGCTCATAATGTGTGATGCGGTCGGTCCTTCGATCAATGCCAGGAGGCGCGGTGTTTTGGTGGTGGTGGTAGTGGCCCGGGGATGACTCCGGTCGTGGTATAGCGCGTGCCGGTGGGCTCGGGGCGGGGAGGATTCACGTAGTCGGAGTTCATGCCTTCGCCAAATTGTCCCATGCCTCCGGCGACGCCTGCGAGGTCGGCGTCGGCGAGGGCTGATTCCTGCTCGCGGCGCAGATCCTCAGCAGTGAAAGTCAGTCCGACTTCCGAGCCCAGAGCGACGAGGGCCGCCGAGGTGGCGGCTTCGGTCTCGGCAAAGATGGCATCGATTTTTGCGGCCAGAGCCTGATCCTGGCGGGCTTTCTCGAAGAATGCGGGGATGTTGTTGGTGCTCATGGGGTCCTTAGCGTTTGGGGGAAAGGGCGTCCTTGACGATGTTTGGCGTGCTGACGATTTTTTGGAAGGCGTTGCCCAGGCTGTCAAGGAAGGTGCCCCCTGTGACCTGCTCCAAGTCGGCATCGGAGAGCGACTCGCTCTGCACCTTGAGGAATTCCTCAGCGGTGAAGGGATGACCCGCCTCGGTGGAGAGGTCGGCCAGCGCGGATGCGGTGGCTGTCTCAGCCTCGGCAAAGGTGGCTTTGATTTTCCCGGCCAGGACCTCGTCCTGACGGGCCTTGTCGAAGAAGGCGGTGATGTTCTCGGTGCTCATAAGTGGGATGTGCGGTGTGGATGCTGTTTTACGCGATATCCCGTAAAGGACGATGACTTTGGGATGAACGGCGAGTGGGAGTGGGATGAGCGGTTCCTTGCGCTGGCTCGGCTTGGGAAATCAGAAACTCTGATGCTGGTATTGCGGAATGACGGCGTGGCCAGCCTTTGGGTCAGGCGTGGCGGCCAGCTCCGCCGCGATGGACTTGCGCGCGGCAGCCGCATCGGCGGGATCAGGTTGTGCGGTCCCACCGGAAACATCCGCGAGGGCTTCGTCCGGGCAGGGTTGTGGTGAGGTGGGCTCGTCGGTGTTCATAGAATGGTGGTGATGGAGCGTGACTACTCGAAGGTGTGAATGATGGGCGGCCTCGGTGGCTGAGGCCTGATGATGGGCTTCATCGGAGCGCCATTGAAGCCACCAGCCACATCCGCGAGGGCTTCGTCGGAGAGGGCGTTTTCCGTGGCGAGGTATTCCTCGACCGTGAAGGGCAGCCCGTATTCCTGAGCGATGCGGGCATGGGCCTCTGCGGTGGTGAGGCGGATTTTCTCAGCGAGCGCCGGATCGGTTGCCGCCTTGGCGAGGAAGGCCTGGATATTCTCGGTGCTCATGGATGCGGGGATGGTTGACTTAGTAGTGGGAAGTGGGCGGTGAGGACGATGTTTTTTTTCACTCGGGATCGCCCTGACATTTTTGCAGGGAGAGACAGGAGATCCCGGTCCTCACGAGCGGGACCCCCTGTTGAGAAAAAAGGGGATGTTTTCGGCGCTCATGGTGTGAGATGGATCTGAGAGATACGGGTTGCTAGTTACGTATTTGGACCTGCATGCGACGGCCTGTGAGGGTGCGGATATAGACGGGCTCATGGACGGAGGGCTCGGCCTCGGCTACTCCGCCAGCGATCCCGGCGAGCGAGGCATCCGAGAGGGCGGTTTCCTGGGCTTCGAGTAGATCGTCGGCGGTGAAGGGCAGATCGATCTCGCGGGCCAGCTCGGCGAGTGCCTGGGCGGAGGCAAGGTCGGCTTCCGCGTAGATGGCAGTGACCCGGGCGGCGAGAGCCTCGTCGCGGCGGGCCTTGTCAAAGAAGGTGGTGATGTTTTCCGTGCTCATGGTGTGTGGGGTGCGGGTGTCGTTGAGTGGGCGAAAGGATGGTTACTGCTGGGCTGACTGGTCGGAGGCAGGCGATACCGGGACCCGCTTGTAGGAGACGACCCTCCCCCAGGAGGTACGGATATCCACGGCTGGGCGCATTTCCACGCCGCCGCTGACGGCCGCGAGGGCGTCGTCGGATATCTGCGAGCGGCTCTCGTGGCGAAACTCCTCAGCCGTGAAGGGCGCACCCACCTCGGCGGAGAGCTTGGCCAGTGCGTCAGACATCGCGGCCTCGGTGCGTTCGTAGATGGCATTCACCTTCTCACGCAGCGCGGCGTCATTCAGGATCTTGTCAAAGAAGCGATTGATGTGATCGGTATTCATAAGTCGGGGATGAGTGCTGGTGAGCCGCGTTGCCTTAGTCGGCGTTGCCCTCTTTCTCCCGCTGCCGCAGGCTGATGCGTGGGGAGATGGCTTGGATGCCGCCGGAGACATCGCTGAGCTCCTCATCGGGGAGGACGGAGTGCTCCTCCGTAAGGAACTCCTCAGCGGTGAAAGGCAGCCCGACCTCGGCGGCGATCTGCGCCAGAGCCTGGGCCACGGCCACGTCGGCCTGCTCATAGATGGCATTCACCTGCTCGCGCAGGGCGGCGTCGGTGCGGGATTTCTGGAGGAAGGGAGTGATATTGTCGGTGCTCATGATGGGGTGCGGATGGGGTGGACGTGAATTGAAAAAATACTCTCACTGACCGGCCCGATGCCGGTGGGGGCGGGCTAGAGGGCTTCGTTTTTGGATGAGTTGCCGTACTTGGGCTTGATGGGGACTCCGTGGCTGAAGAAGCCTCCCGCGACTCCTGCCAGGGCGGCGTCGGCCCCGGCTTTTTGATAAAAGGCGGTGATGTTTTCTGTGCTCATGGTTTGATGGATGGAAGGGGAATGAACAGTGACGACTCTTGGGGATGCTTATTCGTCGATTCTCGGGAGGTCTCCTACGGGCAGAGGGGGGCGCTGATTTCCGACGGGACTGGAAAAGGACTTTGTCTTCCGGCCTGCGGATTCGAGGACATGCCACCCTCCAAACGCCATGCCTCCCCCGGAGACCTGCTCCAGGTCGGCGTCGGAGAGTTCCTCGCCTTGCGCGGCGCGAAACTCCTCGGCGGTGAAGGGAAGGCCGACCTCGGTGGCGAGGCGGGAAATGGCTTCGGAGGCTTCCGTCTCCGTACCAACATTGATGGCGAGGATCTTTTCTTTAAGAGCCTCGTCCGTGCGGGCCTTGTCAAGGAATGCGGTGATGTTTTCCGTGCTCATGGAAAGAGGATCAGAGGAGGTCGGCGATGACAGGGCGGGCTTTGGCTCCGAGGCCCTGCAGGATGTGATTGATGGAGGTGCCGCCGGCGACCTGCTCGAGGTCGGCGTCGGCGAGGGCGTCGCTGCGGGAGGCGAGGAATTCCTCAGCGGTGAATGGCAGGCCGGCCTCGGTGGCGAGGCGGGAGAGGGCCTCGGCTGCGGCAGCGTCGGACTCGGCGTCGATGCCGCGGACCTTCGTGGCCAGGGCTTCGTCGGTGTGGGTCTTGTCGAGGAAGGCGGAGATGTTGTCGGTGCTCATGATGGGATCGGTGATGTGGCGGAATGGTTGCTAAAATTGCGAGCTGCGGGCTTCGTTGTCTGCGGCGCACTGCTCGATCAGGCGACCGAGGCAATAGCCGCCGGCAACTCCTGCGAGGGAATCATCGGAGAGGGCGGTTTTTTGTAAGGCGAGAAATTCCTCAGCGGAGAAGGGCAGCCCGACCTCGCGGGACAGCCCGGCCAGAGCCTGAGCCACGGCCACGTCGGCCTGCTCGTGGATGGCATTGACCTGCTCGCGCAGGGCGGCATCGGTGCGGGATTTCTGGAGGAAGGGGGTGATGTTGTCGGTGCTCATGATGGGATGCTATTTGCTGGGGTGACGCTCGACAGGCATGGGCTTGCCAAAGAAGTTATGAAAATATCCGATGATCGAGGTGTTTTCCCCGCCTGCCACACCGCCACTGACTCCGGCCAGCGAGGCGTCGGACAGGGCGGTCTCCTGCTCCTGGAGAAGATCCTCGACGGTAATGGGAGACCCGATCTCGCGGGACAAGGCGACAAGGGCCTCGGCAGCGGCGGAGTTTGCCTCTGCGGATATGGCGTTGATCCGGGCGGCGAGGGCCTCGTCAGTACGGGCCTTGTCAAAGAAGGCGGTGATGTTTTCTGTGCTCATGATTGGGATGGCGGGTGGCGGTTTTGCGTGAGGAGTTTATTCCTCCGAGCTCTGGCGGTAGGCAGGGCGGCGGGGGCCTCCGTGGAGAAAGTTACCAAGTCCCGCTCCCCCGGCGACGCCCTCGAGATCCTTCTCGGAAATCTCGGCAGTCTGTGCGGCGAGGAATTCGTCGGCGGTGAAAGGCGTGTCCGTCTCGGTGGAGAGCTGGGCGAGGGCCTCGGCTGTGGCCTGCTGCGCGGCGCGATAGGCCTCGGCGACCTGGGCTTGCAGGGCGGAGTCGGTGGAGGCTTTGTCAAGGAAGGTGCGGATGTTGTCAGTGCTCATGATGGGTAGGGTTTGGTGGTGGGTTGTGATTGGTTTAGAGAGCCTCGGAGGCGGGATCGCCAGCGGCTTTGTCGAGGAAGGTGTGGATGTTCTCGGTGCTCATGGGATGAGAGGAAGGGGGCAGAGTTATTTGCAGCGTTCCACGGGCAAACTACTCTGCAAACTCGTTTTGGGTAAGGGACCGACTCCGGTGAGAAAGGGGCCGTATTCCAAGACCTTGTCAAAAGCGTCACTCGCAAACTGTGCGATCTTGTCGCGCCTCCGCACGGCGGATTCCGGAGAGAAGTGCACTCCGCCCGCCACATCTGACAACTCCTCATCGGAGATCATCGAGATGAACTCCAGAAGCTCCTCCGCGGTGAATGGCGTACCGGCTTCTTCGGAAAGTGCGGAGAGGGCACGCGCTTTATCCTCCGTGCTGAGGCTCTCGGTGGCCGCGACCTTCTCCGCGAGGGAGGGATCGGAGTCCACCCTGGCGAAGAAGGTGTTGAGATTCTCGGTGCTCATGACGTGTGATGCGAGAAGGGTGGGGGATTAATCCTGATTCGGGCGGGGAGCCGTGGGCTCTGGTGAATTCGTTTTGTGATGGCGGAAGTGAATCTCCAAACCACCAGCCACACCGTCGAGATCGTTCTCGGCGAGGGAAGGGTTGGTGGCCTCGGCAGCCTGATTGAGATCGGCCTCGGGACTTTCGTTTTCGTTGGGCTTCGGATCGGTGCTCATGGTCGGGTTTCCGTGGTGAGAGGTGTGGAGCTTAGTTGCCCGTGTTGGACTCGCTGGTATCTTCCTTGCCAGCGCGGAACAATTTGTGATGAGGGAAGATGAATCCCCCAGCCATCCCCTCGAGTTCCTTCTCGGTCAGATTTTCGTTTTCCCCTTCCGTGGGTTTTGCAGCGGCGAGGTTTTCTTTGTCAGTAGGGTCTTTGTCAGTGCTCATACAAGGTGGTTTGTTGTTGATGCGTTTGTACCTGCGGAAAATTGCTGGGACCACCCCTTTGGGACGAACGGTCCGTGACGCTGGGACGGGCGGTATTTTTCCGGGAAAACGGCTGAGCTTTCCCCTTCCAGCCGTGCCGGAAGAGGTGCTACAGGAGATGGACGCAGGGGTGGAGACATTCGCATCTTTGGCCAGCACGACGCGGCACCCTAGCACAGATCCGGGATCTTGTCGCCCTCGGTGGCAGGATAGGCTGGCGCTGCGCACGCTCACAAATACCGCCTCCCCGCGACGTGGCGGCTTGTCGGTATGTGATTTCAGTCTCAGCCTCTCTGCCGCCCACAAAAAAAACCGCACGGCATGAGGCGACTCACACCGCGCGGCGGGTTCTATACTTTGCTGCACCCAAAATCTGTCCGACCGCCTAGCGATTCTGCGGCTGGATGAAAACAGCATCGATATCCGGAGGCAGGACCGGATCGGGCCGCGCACGGGCATGCGAGGAAGGGATGGCGTCAGGAGAAATCTGGCCCCCGGAGATATCCGCGAGGGATTCGTCCGAGCAGGCTTCCGGGTCGGGTTGTGGATCGGTGTTCATCGGAGCGGGTGGGTGGCGGATTGGGCGTGAGATTTTACAGTTGTTATCCCTTAGCAAAAAGCCGCGCCGCTATAGCCGTCCTTCAGCGGACCCTGCGTGCCGGATGCCTGTTCGCCGGCTTTGTCCGTCACAATGACTTTCGGTATTCCCCGCGACCATACGGAGAAGCTGCCCCCCGCGATCTCATTGATCGTTTCGTCGGCGAGGTTGTTGTCCTTGGCTTCGTTGGCGGAGGTGTTGTCGGTGTTCATGGTGTGCTCTTTTGTTGCCGACGTCCTACTCCCGATCCCACCCTCAACACCAGAGACGAGGGACGAATGGTCCCCGTAACTGGGACGAACGGTTACTGCTCCGTGCGGGGTGGCGGCCTCTCGATGATGGCAGCCAGCCTTTCGAACAGAGTCTCGCAGGCTGCAACCCGGCGGCCGGAAGGGGGTGCGCTTTAAGACTAAAGGTGCTTGCTGCCTTTTTCTCGCTGAAGCGTGCTAACGCATCTCCGAGCAGTGGCAGGGTATCGCACGAAGTCTCGCGGCACCGATGAAGACCGCTGAAGCACGGCTGCTGGCCGCGTGGCCGAAGGAAATCCTCGTCAGCGGAACGGATGATCTCATCGCCATCCGCGAGGGCATCGATGCGCGGCTGAAAACGATTTCCCACCCTTAGCCACGAAGCCGCGCGCGGGGAGGCGCTGTTTTGCTGAAAAGGGGTAGTATCCCCCACCCTGGGACGCCGCTTGCACGCACGGGCGGCGAGGCCGCGTCGTTCGTCAGGAAAAACGCGGGGGTTTATCCCATTCACCAGCCACATGATCAGTGGCGGACTCGGGTGGGAGTTTTTGAAAACTAAGAGAATCACTCATCCAATACGGCGGAGGTTAGACTCCGTTGTTTTTTTGTGCCTCCGCAAGACAGACTTCGTCTTCGCAAGGAAAAACAAAATCATGGCCAGTGAAGGAAGGTTTGTTGTAAACCATACTGGATTCGCCTCTTAGCCATTTTGGATACCGGCTGTTCCCTCCTGTTGTGACGGAAAAGGGCGACTCCCACAGATCGCCCTTACATTTACCCCTATCCTATTGATCCATTTATGAGCATTGCTTCTCTCACCCCTCTGCGCAAATTGGGCGTACTCGCCTGCATCCCTCTTTTTTCCCTCGCAACAGTACCGCAAGGGCTGGCGGACAGTCTCTACTGGAATGGCACGGCTGGTAGTCCTGCTCCGGCCGGAGGTGCCGGTGGAAACGGCAACTGGAATCTGGTTGACCAAAACTGGACACGCGCGTCGGGAGGAGCCGTTCAGGCAGGGGGCTCCTTAATATCGGCGGTCTTCGGAGGAGCCGCTGGTACGGTAACGATCAACCAGACCGTCTCGGCTTCACGTCTCTCCTTTGAGACGGACGGCTACACCCTCCTATCCAGTGCAGCCAATCTCGACGCGACAGCGCTGGGACTCACCATTTCTTCCTCCTCAGGCGTGACGGCAATCATCGACGCCCTCATCAATACGGGAACCCTCGTCAAAGAGGGCAACGGAAACATCATCCTCGGGGCAAACAACATCCTGAGCGCAATCGACGTACGCGACGGAGGTCTCTATCTCTCCAGCGCAGACGCTACCGATAGCGCCCCCATCCGTCTCGGCAGTGGCACCACCTTCGGCGTAGCCGCTGGCCATTCCGTGTCCTTCAATAGTCTCGTCACTATCGATGGCGACATCAGCATTGATGTCCAATCCGGAGATGCGCTGGAATTTGCCTACAACGTCAATCTCGGTAGTGCCACCCGCACCTTATCCTTCATCGGCAGCGGCGAGACGCTCTTCAGGGATACGATCGACGGCAACGGCGGTCTCACCCTCCTGGCTGGCAGCGGCACTCCTACCATCACCATGTGGGGTACCAGGATGAATACCTATAGCGGCCAAACCTCGGTCGGCAGCGGTGTGCACCTCATCCTCGACCGCGACCCAGGAGTCACCGTCATTCCGGGCGACCTTTTCATCGCCAGCGGCGCCACGGTGACGCTCCAGAGATCATCGAGTCAGATCAGTTCCACTGCCACGGTGCAGTTGGACGGCACGCTGGCCATCAATACCTTGTCGGACAGCGTCATACAATTCATCAACGTGATCCAAGGCGACGGCGTCATCCGAAATGAAGGTGCGAATGCCGTACTCAGCCTTGGTACCGGTCACTTCAGCGGTCAGATCACCGAAGCGCCAGGTGCAGCGGCATTATCAATCCAAAAGTTTCGGAACACCACTCTCAGACTCAGTGGGGCAAACTCCTACACAGGCGAAACCGCCATCTGGGAAGGCCGCCTGGAGACTGCGCATCAGTCCGCCCTCGGGACAAGTCACGTCCGAATCCGTGGTGGCACACTAGCCATCCTGACTCCCCTCTCAATCAAGAGCCTCGCCTGGGAGAGCGGCATGATCGCCATGACCCTCGGCTCGGAGACGAACCTCCTCATCGATGGCTCGTTGACCATGATGAACGACGGTACCTTTGAGTTCAGCGGAGCTCAGGCAAATACGCTCTACACCCTAATGACCTTCGACACCCTCGGCTCGTCCCTGCTAGACTTCTCAGCGGAGTCGCTCGGAGGACGCGCCCCGACCTTCACACAAGTGAATAATGGCGACGGCACCACCTCTCTCCAGCTCATCTATGCTGGCGGAGCCATCGCCGGTCCCGTACTGAGCAATGCCGCTCCGTACTACACTCCAACCGACGCGGACTTCTTCGTCGAGGGTCCCGTCGCCACCATGCCAATGAACGGCAGCAATATCGTGAACGCCCTGATCTTCGCCCCCGGCGGAAGTCTTCAGGTTTCCAACGAACTGCAAGTCACGAGCGGCGACTTCACTGTGGACGAAGGCTCGGCCTCTGTTTCCGGCGGCACGGTGATCGCTCCCGAGGACTTCACCAAGCTCGGCAATGGGGTGCTGATCGCGAATAGCAACTTCTCCGTTGGCGGAGAAGCCAATATCGAGGAAGGCGGACTCTATGTGAATGGGACATTCCAGGCCAAGGGCGGGCTCAATGTTCTTGAGGATGCCATGCTCGGCGGTAGCGGACTTATCGTCGGCGATGTGACCAATGACGGCACGGTGGCTCCCGGCAACTCGCCCGGTGTGCTCAGCATCGATGGGGATTTCGTTCAGACGGAGGACGGCACGTTGCAGATCGAGGTGGAGAGCGGGTCGGTCTTTGATCAGCTCCTCGTGACGGGCAATGCGGATATCGACGGCACTTTGGAAATCCTGAGTGATAATCTTAGTTATGGGCAGGTCGTTCCCTTCCTCGTGGCGGGTAGCATCAGCGGGGCGTTTGATGAGGTGATCATGCCGAATGAAGATCTCTTCCGGGCGCGCATGTTGCTCGATGACGGCACGGGCATTCTGCTTGTTGCCCCGACGAGCTACACGCTGGTAGCCGAGACGCAGAATCAGACGAATGTTGCCGCCGCGCTCGATGGCTTCATCCCGGCCACGAGTGGGGATCGGGAGACGGTCAGCATCGCGCTCGATCAACTCCCGGCGGAGCAGTATCCGGCGGCCTTTGATCAGATCTCGCCTGCGTTTTACGAGAGCCTCGCCGACATCACGCTGGAGCAGAACAATGCGCAAAACCAGATGCTGGCTCAGCGGTTTAGTTCCGTGCGGCTCGGGGCGCGTGGATTCCAGTCCATGGGTGTGGCGCAGAGCCCGATCCTGCATGACAAGGATGGCAAGAGTGTGCTCGATGCGAAGAGCGGCAAGGACATCATCTCGCCGACGGAGGACAACAAATGGGGCCTCTGGGTCATGGGCAATGGGCTCTTTGCCAATGCGCCGAGTCTCAATCAGATGCCCGCTTATAAGTTCCAGAGTGGTGGGTTCCTCGGGGGCGTGGATTATTCGTGGAATGAGCATTTCGCCACGGGTATCTTTGCGGGTTACCAAGGGCTGTATGCCAAGTACGACGGCGGATCGAAGAACACGATCAACTCCACGAACTTCGGCGTGTACGCGACGTTCCAGAAGAGCGGCTTCACAGCCGATGCCGTCGTGAGTGGCGCGTATAACAGCTACTCTACGCGGCGCCCGATTGAGTTCGGCACAGTGGATCGTACCGGCGTCGCCACGCCAGACGGTGGGCAGGTCAATGCCTACCTCGGGCTGGGCTATGATTGGAAAGCGGGCAACTTCACCTTCGGCCCCATCCTCTCGGCGCAGTACACTTATGTGGGCATCGGCAGCTTTGAAGAGACCGGCGCAGACAGCCTCGACCTCCGCGTCGATCAGCAGAGCGCGCACAGCATCCGTACCAGCGTCGGTGGTCGCATCGCTTACACATGGAACGTCACCGAGCACATCATCCTCATCCCCGAGGTGCGCATGATCTGGCAGCACGAGTTCCTCAATGACTCCCGCACCATCGGCGCTTCGCTCGATGGTGGCAGCGGCGCGTCCTTCGACTACCTCACCGCCGCCCCCGGCCGCGACAACGTCTATGCCGGCGCAGGCGTCACCGCCCAGATCGGCCGCAACTGGAATGCCAACCTCTTCTACAACGCCGACTTCGGCCGCCAGGACTTCACCAGCCACATGGTCAGCGGCGGGCTGGGTTGGGAGTTCTGAGGTAGGGGGAGAGCTAGTTATTTAAAAAGGGGGTGGACTCAAAAAGGTCCGCCCCTTTTTTTACTTAGAGACCTCATTTAGTTAGACGACCTGTTGCACTGAGGCAGGTAAGATGGGATCGGGCATTGGCACGCGGGGGTGATTTCCCGCTGGGGAGATCTTGATCGACGTATTGCTTTGACCGTGATCACACCAATCCTTATGTTTGCAATCGGTTATTCTACGATGATTCGATCCCTCATCGCTGCGGCAGCGCTTTGCTTCCTGCCTGCCGTGGCTCCCGCTCAAGTACTCCTTACCCTCACAGGCACGGTCAAGAGCAGCTATCTGCCAGAATACACCGTGGGCTCCACCTTTTCGCTTTACTTCCAGTTGGCTCCCTTTCTTCCGCCGACAGGAGGTGCCTCCGATTTTCCTGATTCCGAGTATTACGAGTGGATTGAGGAAGTAGCCGTTGACTCCACCCTGTACACGGCCGTCTGGTTCACGGGATCGACAGGCACATGGCAGCGTCCCGAGGGCGATAATAATGAATCGCTGGTTGGGATTTATCAGAATTCCATAGGGACCGTGATCACCGTGGAGACCGCATCCGACACCGACAATCCAGGCACTCCCTCGTCGATGGGTCTTTTCGCGGGCGGCGACCAAGTTACAATCATCCTCACTACCGGGGTTTATGATTTATCACCTTTTACTCCGACCTTCAGTGCGACCCTGCCGCAAGTGCTTGATTACTGGGCACAGTATGATGGTCATACCTTTCCTCAGACGAACGCTAGCTGGGAATCTTTTATTACCACTGTCAATGGCAACATCGTTGTAAACATCGAATCCCTGACCGTAGCAGTACCGGAACCCACGACCACTGCCATGCTCGCTGCTTCCGCGGTCATCGGCCTGATCCTGCTCAGGCGCCGCCGCTCCATTGCTTAAAGAGCTCCCCCCTCGAAAAAGGGGGCAGCAACGAATGGCGTTAAGGTAAAGCAGGTGCCGATATTGTAACACTTCGCTAAGCCCTGCAAACCCCAGGGAGAACCTCCGCGGCGGCCTCGCCGCCCCTACTGCATGGGTCCGACGAGCAGATTCTGCGAGGGCGGGTCGCCCAGAGGCTCCACCGACGGATCTGCCGTGGGATTCACCGCAGCCTCCTTCGTGCCCTCGATGACCAGAGAGACGAAGCCATTCGCGACTTCCACGTAGTTGCCCGCGCTCTGGATATCCATGTCATCCATCTCCGAGATCGAGAACTTCACCTCCACATTGCCATTGCGAATGCTGATGCCCTCCTTCAACCGATCCAGCACATCTTCCTTCGTGGCAAAATTCTCCGCCGGATACCCCGCTGCCAGGGCCGACGACGCCACATTCACGATCATCTGTGCATTCCGCAGATCCTTCGCATCGCGGGCACTCTCACTGAGACCCATGAAATTTGGGATCGCGATCATCGATACCACCCCGATCACGGTGATAGTCACCAGCAGCTCGACCAGGCTGAAGCCTGCGCCCCTCCTCCCCTGTGATGCCTTGGTTCTCATCGTGATTCGGCACGACCTAGCAGAGAGGAAAAGTTTGTGCAACAGGTTTTTTCCGCTCTGCAACAGCCTCTGTCGTGTTTTTACGCGGAACATCCCCGCCCGGCTTTCCCGCCCTCAGGGTGGGGGGAGCGTGGTCAATCGACCTCCGCCACCCGCCGTCGGTGGCGTCGACGCGTCAGCACCAGCACGCCCACTCCCAGCAATCCCAGTGCTCCCGGTTCCGGCACGGCCGTGATCTGTACGTTGTCAAATTGCAGCACCTCTCCCGCGTCAAAGAGCGCCGTCGAGACCAGGCGGATCTGCGCATTTGAGCTGAGATTCAGCGCCGAGCTAAAGTCCAGCGTCAGCACCTGCCACTCTGCGGAGGGCTTGAAGGCCCAGTTCACCGCCGCGCTCCAGCTATCGCTCGGCGACACCCGATATTGATAGGTAAAGCTTTCCAGCGCCGAGAAGAACCCCGTCGAGCGCACCGCCACCGTCATCACCACATCCGTCTTCAGCGAGAAATCCAGCGCCGCAAAGGTGATCTCATTCACCCGGAAGGCATCCGCCAGATCCACAAAGGCCAGACTCTTCCCCGCCGCGTACGATTCATAGCGATTCACCTCCGTACCCGTCCCCTGCGAGAGACTCACAGCACCCACTCCCGTGTACAGGATCCCCGCACCCCCGCTCCCGATCGTCGGAGACAATGCCGCCGGCAGATCCCCATTGAAGTCCCAGTAATACACCAACTCAGCCGCCCGCCCCGGAAGACTCACCGCCAATACCACCACCGAAAAAATCAGTCCTAAAAATTTCGTCATCTATATTACTAGCCAGCCCCTCCCCATCGGGAAAAAACCTCGCGCAAAGTAGCAGACTTTTCCGGCTTGTCTACTGCGAGGACGGCTCCATGCGGAATCTCAGCCTCACATCCTCCCCCCGGGGATGATTCAGATGCCACAGCCAGTCAGTCCAGTGATTGACGAGTGCCGCATCCTCGGGACGCCGGGGCTGCAATTCGTAAATCACCTCGGATGCCACATATTCCTTCGCCATCGGATCCCCCTCCGCGACTTCCCTTGCCAGCCGTTCTTTCTCCTCATCCGTCATGACGTCGAGGACGAAGTCCGGCACGCCCGGCATCTTCCGTGTCTCAGGATAGACGCACACGCCGCCCCGCCCATCGGGGAAGAGCGGGAAATTCAGTTCATTGCTCACCGGCATGAATCCCCCCGGCCCCTCGATGCCGAGGAAGACATGGTACTCACCCGCTTTCCTCGGGGACGGATGGGTGGGGGAGGGCTTTGCCGGCCCCTTCTCGATCAGGCGCTCATTGTGGTAGATGCGCCAGCGCAGGTGTCTCTCCAGCTTCGGGTCGAGGCGCTCGCGGTGGATCGTCCCGTCATTTGCCACCTCCAGCTTGATCCAGGGAGTGACCTTGTTGTTCACGCGCTGGAGATCATCCCTGTAGTTGTTGGGAAAGGTCGTGAAGTCCCGATAGGAAAAGAGCCGTTCATTGGGCCAATAGGCTTCCGGGTCCTCTGGCGGTGAGACCATTCGGACCTCGCGCCTCCCGCCGCCCCCCTTGAGATCCCGGGTCTCGATCCAGACAAAGGGGTACAGGTATTGATAATTGACCAGCCCACAGGATATCGCCACCACCGGATACTTCGCGCCCGGCGGCAGGTTGCTCGTATCCACCCCCTGGTCCACACCGGGCATCGGCATCTGGCGCACGCCGTCCTTGTAGAAGTCAAAGTTCAGATGCTCCCTCAGGCTCTCTACCCACGGGATATGCGAGATCAACTGTCCGCTCTCCCCGATTTCAAAATCCGCCGCCGGAAAATACGTCTGCTTGTCCACGAGGAACTTTTCATACCGCCGATAGGCCTCCGCCCACGATGGCGGCCAGTCTGCGGGCAGCTTCATGTCCTCGGCCAGCAGGCCCGCCGCCGATAGCAGCAGCCACACCCCGACTTGCAGGAGCTTTCTCACTCCGCTTAGTTCGGGAAAGGCCGCCCGGGCGCTAGGCGTCCCATTATCATGCGGATCTCCTGTCGCAGACTCTGCATCTCCTGAAGCAGGAATCCGTCCTGATTCTTCGCCAGCTCGGGATACTTCTCGATCAGGATCTTCAGCGCATCCTTCGCTTTATCCGTGGGGACGTTTGGCCCCTTTGCCGCCACCACGAGCCGATAATTCGTGATCGCGCTCAGATAGTCTCCGGCCTCCTCAAAACGCTGCGCCGCGAGGAATTTCTCGATGGCGGCCTTCTCACCCGAGGGGTTGCCGGTACCGGAGTAGTTGTCGGGCCTCATCCGCTGGAGCATCTCCGAGACATTCAGCACCTCCAGGACCTGCGCGTATTCCCCCTTGGCACTGAGCTCGGCGAGCACCCGGTCGATGAAGGCCATATCAATCTCATCCTCCGCCTTTTGCAGCTTGGTCCATTGGGACATCACTTTGGCAAAGGTCACCTCCTGGAGTTGCTCACGTATCGGGTCGTAAAAGTTCATGGTCTCCGAGCGGCCGGAGCTGTTCCACCGCAAGATGGCTTTGAAGGCATTGGGGTAGTCCTTCTTCGCGATGAGATCCTGCACCTTCAGCAGGCCGTCGATGCGCTTGATCTCCATCTCAAGGAACTCGGTGGCCGGTTGATTCTTGGGAATGGCCATGTAGTCGAGGGTCTTCTGCTTCAGCGCGGGCAACTCCTCGGGGGTCTTCACGCCAGCCGCGAGGGTGAAGAAGACCAGGGAGGGGTTCATCTCTTCAGAGGGCACGGGCATGTAGCGTGCGTCGATCTCGTCGATTTTCAGCACGGGGAAGCCGGAGTTGTTGTTGGCCAGTCTCTTGAGCGTGTCATTGGCCCGCCGTGCATCTCCGGCATCGCGGAGGTCGAGGTACTTGGCCCAGGCATCGAGCGTGGTGGCGCAGCCGGTGATCTTGTCGGCGACGCGCTGGTTCAGGGCGTTGCTTTGCGCATTGCGCTCGCCCTGCATCGCGGCGCATCGGATGAAGAGGGAGTCCAGATCAGCGGAGCTTTTGGCCTCCAGGCAGGCTTTCCGCGTATCGGCGATCAGGGCATTGGCATCCTTCTGGATACTTTCCTCTCGATTCGCCTGCTCCTTCTCGATGCTGGCCGTCAGTTCATTGGCAAAGCGTTGCCAGTCGGCTTGTTGGTCGGGGGAAAGATCGTAGGAAGCCTGTGTCAGGATTTGAAGCGCATTATCATAGTTCCCCTGTCTGAGGGAGCGCCGGATTTCTTGCAGCATCCTTCGAGTGTGTACGTTCCCCGGAATTTGCGGATTCTTGAGGATCTCCGCGTCCACTTTTTTCCCATACTCCTCAATCTGCTGATTGATATCCCCCGCCCACACTGCCACCGGCAGACTCAGACACAGGAGACTTAGGAAAACACGACGCGCAAGGGAGAGAGTAAGCATCGCCCCCCGGTATATTCCCTAAGTGCCTCCCTCGGCAAGTGGACTTCCGCACCGTGCGGAAAGAATCCCAAAAAAATCCCGAGGGTTTTGGCATTTTCCGGGCATTGACCTCTCGAAACCCCGGTGAGACCGACGCCAATGCCTCTCCCGCCGGGATTTCGATCAACACCAAAGCAAAACCATCACGCAAAATCATGAAATCCCTCGCCCTGAGTCTCCTCGCCTTCTCCCTTCTCTCCATCGGTGCCGCCGTCGCCGGCCCCAGCAATCCCGCGACCACCTTTACCGGTGACTCCGCCCGGGCGACCACCTCCGAGGGGACGCAAAAAGCCCTCCCCACCACCAAGGCCTGCCACCAGGCCGCCAAGTCCTCCAGCCAGGACATGAAGTGCCAGGCCTCCGGCTCTTCCTGCGCCACCATGAAGCATAGCTGACCCTTTTCATGACGGGGCGAAGTGGGGCGGGCGGGAGTTAGCGCCTGCTCCACTTCTCTGCTACAGTGAATCTCATCCCATCAGCAAAACCATGAAAGACGACCTTTCCCGGCTCCTCTCCGAGTGGCAGCCCGAGGTGCCCGAGGCGCAGGACTTCCGCCGCAGCGTCTGGCAGCGGATCGAGACCGCCGCCGTCCCCGCCGAGCCCGGCTGGGCCACCCACTTCTTTGAACTGCTCTGCCGCCCGCGCCTCGCCGTCCCGGCTCTCGCCCTCACCATGGCGCTCGGCGGATTCGCCGGTTGGCAATACTCCACCGGAGCCCGCCAGGCCGCCTATCTGCGGTCTGTGAATCCCTACGCCCAGCTTCCATGAAGCGGGCCGTTCTCCTCCTCGGCGCCCTGCTCGCGGCGGGCCTCCTCGCCGCCGTCGCCGTCTGCGTCATCGTCCATGAGGATGAGTCGGTCGAGTGGCTTCGCACCCGTTTTCAGCTCTCCGACGCCGAGATGGAGCAGGCCCTCGCCCTCCACCGTGCCTACGAGGCGCGCTGCGAGGAGATGTGCGACATCATCGCCGCCTCCGAGGAGGATCTCGCCGCCGCCCTCCGCGAGAGCAGTGACCTCACCCCCCGCGTCCGCGAGGCCATCGCGCAGAATAGCCGCGTCCGTGCCGAGTGCCGCACCCAGATGCTCGACCACTTTTACCAGACGGCCTCCATCCTCCCCGAGTCCCGCCGGGACGAGTACCTCGATATCGTCCTCCCCCTCGTCCTGAAGCCCCACGGCCCATCCCACCAGCATCCATGAGCAGCCCGCCCGCCGATGCCGACATCGCCGCCATGCTCCGGCTGGCCGATGGCGAGGATCTCGCCCTGAATGAGATCATCGATCGCTGGCAGCGCCGTGTCATTGCCTTCCTCCTGCGCATGACGGGGAATGAAGCCGCCGCCGTGGACCTCGCCCAGGAGACCTTTGTCCATGTCTATCAGGGCCGCGCCCGCTACCGCCCTACCGGCACCTTTTCCACCTGGCTCTTTGCCATCGCGGCAAATCTCGCCCGCCATCACCTCCGCTGGCAGAGCCGCCACCCCGCCGTCTCTCTGGATGCCTCCACTGCCGACGGGGACACCTCCGCCCGCGATCTGCCCTCCACCTCCGACGACCCCTCGCAAGCCTCCCTCCGTCACGAGCGCGCCACCCTCGTCCAGTCCGCCATCGCCGACCTCCCGCCGGATCTCCGTGAGGCCATCGTCCTCTCCGAGTACGAAGGCATGTCCTATCAGGAAATCGCCGCCATCTCCGACTGCACCACCAAGGCCGTCGAGAGCCGCCTCTACCGCGCCCGCCATCACCTCCGCCAGAAGCTCCAGCCCTTCTTCGAGGCCGCCCTGATTTAGATGGAAATTTCCGCCCCGCTCACAAAAAAACTCCGAGGGTTTTCCACCCCCACGGGCATATATTGAGCATGATGAAACCGCTGCTCCTCGCTCTCTTCCTCGCCACTCCGCTCCTCCTCCCCGCAGCGCCTGTTGACAATACCGTCGCCATCCTCGATGCCGGAGTCGCCGCCGCCACCGCTCTCGCTGCAGACGACCTCCCCGCCGCCCAGGCCGCCGGCCTCGCTCTCAAGGACACCGCCACCAGCGCCGGACAGCCCTCCCTCGCCACCACAGCCACCCATCTCGCCGAGAGCACCTCCCTGAAGACCGCCCGTGAGGCCTTCCAGGCCCTCAGCCCCACGCTCATCACCCTCGCCACCGATCACGACGGCTACTATCTCTTCACCTGCCCCATGGTCCACGCCGGATGGGTCCAGAAGACCAAGCCCATTCGCAATCCCTACATGGGTGCCTCCATGCTCACCTGCGGAGTCATGCAGACCACCCCTCACTGACCAAGCCCCCTCTGCCGGACCGGCCTTAAGACGGCCCCCCAGATCCCCGTGCACGCTCGGTCTCGGTGCGGACTCCCGTACCGAGGCCGGGCGCATGGCGCTTCCCGCCATCTTCCTAGCTCGCTTTACATTCAGGGGGCCTTAGGATACGGATTGTATATTGTCATCCCTCACCGGGTTATGAAAACTCCATCCATCCCACGTCGGAGGTAGTCTCATGCGCGTCTCCGTCATCCTTTCGTCACGAGGCACCTCGATGCCTCATCATTTATGACGAAGGAGGACCCCATCGTCCGAGAGAGCGAGGACATCGTCCGGGCCCGGCTCGCTGCCATCGTCGAGGCCGCTGAGGACGCCATCATTGCCAAGGAGCTCACCGGCATCATCACGCACTGGAATGACGGAGCCCAGCGCCTCTTTGGTTACACCGCCGCAGAGATGATCGGCCAGTCCGTCACCCGCCTCATCCCCGAGGACCATTACGAGGAGGAGAAGCAAATTTGCGCCAGCATCGCGCGGGGCGAGCGCGTCAGCCACTTCGAGACCGTGCGCCTGTCCCAGGATGGACGCCGCCTCGATGTCTCCGTGTCGATCTCCCCCATCCGCAATGCCTCCGGCATCGTCACCGAGGCCTCCATCATCATCCGCGACATCACCGTCCTCCGCGAGCGGGATCGCGAGTACACCCGCATCTCCCGCCTCTATGCCTGTCTGGGCTTTGTGAATGAGGCCGTCGTCTTCTCCAAGTCCCGCGAGGAGCTCTTTGCCAAGGTCTCCGAGGCTCTCGTCGAGCACGGCGGCTTTGGCATGGCGTGGGTCGGCCTCGTGGACCAGGAGACCCGGCGCATCCTGCCCGTCCATGCCTCGGGGCAGGGGACCGAGTACCTCCAGGAGGTCCGCGTGTATGCCGATGATCGCCGCCCCGAGGGGAGGGGAGTGGTCGGAGTGGCCTTCCGCACCGGCCAGCCACGCGTCTGCGCGGATATCGAGCGCGAGGTCTCCATGGCCCCCTGGCGCGACGCCCTGCTGCAGTACGGCTTCCGCTCCTGCGCCGCGCTCCCCATCCACCTCTTCGGAGAGTCCCTCGGCGTCATCGCCATCTACTCCCGGGAGATTCTCTTTTTTCAGGACAAGGAGATCGCCCTCCTCGCCGAGGCCGCCAGCGACATCTCCTTTGCCCTCGGCAATCTCGTGGACAAGGAGCGCCGCCGCGCCGCCGAGCTCGCCGCCGAGGAGGAGCGGCAGTTCTCCGCCACCCTGATCGAAAGCCTCCCGGGCATTCTCTACTTCTACGACCACGAAATGCGCTTCCTGCGCTGGAACTCCCACTTCGAGACCGTCACCGGCTACCCCCCCGACGAGATGGTCCACAAGCACCCCCTCGACTTCCTCCGCGAAGAGGACAAGGCCCTCGTTGCCAGCCGCATCGCCGAGGTCTTTGAGAAGGGCGAGTCCTCCGTCGAGGCCCCGCTTCTCGCCAAGGACGGCACTCTTACACCCTACTTCTTCACCGGTCGCCGCGTCATCTACAAGGGCCACCCCTGTCTCCTCGGCATCGGCGTCGATATCTCCGAGCGCAAGCGCGCCGAGGAGCTCCTCCGCACCAGCGAGGACCGCTATCACACCCTCTTTGAGTGCGCCCCCGATGGCATCCTCATCGCCGATGCCGATGGCCGCTACCTCGATGGGAATGCCAGCGTCTGCCGCATGCTCGGCTACACCCGCGACGAGCTCATCGGACTCCACTCCTCCACCGTCGTCATTCCCGCCGAGTCCAGATATATCCCAGCCGCTCTCGATGCCATCCAGCAGGGGCTCTACCATCGTGAGTGGATCATGCGGCGCAAGGACGGCACCACCTTCCCCGCGGATATCATCGCCACCGTCATGCCGGATGGTCTCCTCCTCGGCATGGTCCGTGATATCTCCGAGCGCAAGCGCGCCGAGGAACTCCTCCGCGCCAGCGAGGACAGCTACCGCACCCTCTTTGAGTGCGCCCCCGATGGCATCCTCATCGCCGGAGCCGATGGCGCCTGCATCGATGCCAACTCCAGCATCTTCCGCATGCTCGGCTACACCCGCGACGAACTCATCGGCCTGCAGTCCTCCGACATCGTCGCCGAGGAGGAATTGCCCCGCCTCCCCGCCATCCGCGCCGAGCTTCAGGCCCGCGGACTGCTGCAGCGCGAGTGGCTCATGCGCCGCAAGGACGGCACCACCTTCCCCGCCGAGGTCATCGCTACCATCATGCCCGATGGCCGCCTCCTCGGCATGGTCCGCGACATCACCGACCGCAAGCAGGCGGAAAGCGAACTCCACTGGAAGACCGCCTTCCTCGAGGCCCTCGTCGACTCCGCCCAGGATAGCATCATTGTTGCCGACGTCACCGGGCGCAGGATCCTCCAGAATCAACGCATGCACGACCTCCTCCGCAAGTTTCCCGGCGTCATCGAGACCCAGGATGACGCTGCCGCCGTCCGTCTCATCGCCAGCTACACGAAGCGTCCCCAGGAGTTCCTCGACAAGATCACCTATCTCAACTCCCAGCCCGACCAGATCAACCGCGATGAGGTTGAGTTTCTCAACGGTACCGTGCTCGACCGCTACAGCGCTCCTGTCCTGGACGCCGAGGGCCGCTATTACGGCCGCATCTGGGTCTTCCACGACGTCACCGACGAGCGCAACCGCGAGGCCGCCCTCGCCAAGGCCCTGGAACACGAGAAGGAACTCTCCGAGCAAGCCCGCGCCGCCGAGCGTGCCAAGGGCGAGTTCCTCGCCGTCATGAGCCACGAGATCCGCACCCCCCTCAATGGCATCCTCGGCTCCTCCGAGCTCCTCGCCCGCACCACCGACCTCAATGACGAGGCCCTCAGCTACGTGCGCACCATCTCCGCCAGCGGCGAGGCCCTCCTCAGCACCCTCGACGACGTCCTCGACTTCAGCCGCATCGAGGCCGGGCGCATGGAGATCGAGGCCACCACCTTCTCCCCCCAGGAGCTCATCGACAGCGTGCGCCTCATGCTCCACCCCCTCGCCGCCGAGAAGCACCTCCTCCTC
>Ga0351882_1111_pt2 | contig 21341 bp, 11 predicted proteins | sample BONcelFGM3001F13_FD_206762 | JGI IMG/M metagenome (GOLD analysis project Ga0351882, IMG submission 206762) | Enriched cells from coal bed in the Powder River Basin, Montana, United States - BONCAT cells FGM rep3 HSBNCT.FGM.300.1.F13 ... | reverse complement strand
TCTACCCGCTTTGGGGTTTTGTTTTCCTTATAGCGCTGTGGTGGCTGGTTGCTAAATATTTTACCATATTAATGCCATTGCCACTTGATGCTTTGAAAGCAAACATTGACTTTATTCTTTATCCTTTTTATGTCAGAGGCCCTGGCGATGTGGGTATAGGATTTTTATTACTGGAAAGTTTAAGAAGGGTTCTTATCGGTTTTATTCTGGGCAGCTTGTTTGCTATTCCACTTGGCTTTATGATGGGTTTATCCAAGACTGTTTACCGGATTTTCAACCCCCTGGTTCAGGTATTACGACCTGTGTCACCTGTAGCATGGTTGCCTGTTGCCTTGGCTGTATTCAACCTGGCAAACCCATCTGCAATATTTGTGATTTTCATCACTTCACTCTGGCCTACAGTAATTAATACTGCCGAAGGTGTTTCATCAGTCAACAAGGACTTCCTCAATGTAGCCAGAGTATTGGAAATGCCACGTTGGAAACAAATTTATAAAATTATCCTTCCGGCAAGTTTACCTTACATCTTTACCGGATTACGTATCAGCCTGGGGATTGCATGGCTGGTAATTGTTGCCGTGGAAATGCTTACCGGAGGGCGCGGAATCGGATTCTTCGTCTGGGATGAATGGAACAGGCTCAATTTAAGTTCAGTTATGCTGGCCATTGCTGTTATTGGGTTAGCAGGGCTAGTCCTTGACTGGATGATAAGGAAAATACAACAACTACTGAATTTCGATTATCAAAACTAACAGGTATGATTTATTGTAACTATAACAGGAGGGAATTTCTTAGGTTGGCAGGGGGCGGAGCACTGGCTTTAGGACTACTGGGCGCTTGCGGGCAGCGGGGCGGTTCAGTCGTGTCGCTTATCAAAGAACCAGATGATGTTGAACCTGTCATTGACCCGGGAAGCCTTGAAAAAAGGGAGTTGACTATTGGTTATGTACCAGTTAACGATTGTCTGCCTTTTGCCGTGGCATATTCTCAAGGTTTTTTCAAAAAATACGGATTAAAAGTAAAATTAAGCAGGGAATCAAGTTGGGCTGCTTCACGGGATGGAGTTATTTTCGGACGGTTGGATGCCGCTCCCGTGGTTTCAGGTGCTGTTATCAATGCCAGATTGGGAGCCGAAGGCGCTATACCTGCCAGATTATGTGCAGGTATGACCATTCACCGTCATGGCAATGCAATTACCATGAGCCGGGGCATGTGGGAAGCAGGTGTACGTCCATTGCACGAATATCAGGGCGATTTGGAAAAAATGGGATATGACATCCGCTCCTACTTTCAATCCATACCCGGTTCTAAACGCAACGTGGCAGTTGTGCTCAGTTCAGCCATATATGAGTACCTTGTCCGCAATCTTCTCGCATTATGCAAAATGAATGTTATGAGAGATTTTAGGATAATTATAATTCCACCCCCACAAATGGTTTCAAACATGCGTATAGGCGCCATGGATATGTACATGGTAGCAGAGCCTTGGAATACCAGGGCAATCAGCGGTAACGAAGGGGTTGGATTTACTTTTGCTCATGGGAGGGAATTGTGGAGCGGACATCCTGACAGGCTCCTGGGAGTAATGGAAGATTTTATTGAGAAAAATCCAAAAACATATCGGTCGCTGATTAAGGCAATGGTTGAGGCCTGTCGCTGGTGCAGCCGCATCGAAAACAAAGAGGAACTTGCTGAGCTTGCTTCAGCACGTGCCTTTACAGGAGCAAAAGCAATTTATACACGGGCTGCTTTGACAGGGGATTATAATTACGGGGGATTTGACGGGCAGGAACGAAAAAAATACATTCCAGATGCCACCCTGTTTTTTGACATGCCCGATTACCTGAAAGATGACACCAATGATCATTCCACATTTTTGTGGCATTCGCAAGGGCTATGGCTCATGACCCAATCAGCCAGATGGAAGCAAATCAGATCCCTTCCCGATGACCCGGTAAACGTAGTGAGCAAAAGTTGGCGAACGGATTTATACCGGGACATTGTAAGCGAAATAGGTATTGCGTGCCCCAAGGAAAACTTAAAAATAGAACCAGGGAGTCGTTTTATAGATGGAATTGAGTTTAATCCGGAAGACCTTAGGGGATATCTAGATTCGCAAAATAAAAAATATTAATACACCACTTGATATGGTAACTAAAGTTGAAAATAAAATACTGCTTGAAGTTTGTGATTTATCAAAAGTATATTCAACAAACGGGACTTCAAACGTGATTTTTGAGAACATAAATCTTACGGTTTATGAAAACGAATTTGTTGCTATTTTAGGCCATTCAGGTTCGGGCAAATCTACTCTTTTGCGGTTGATTGCCGGGCTTGAACCACCTACCTCCGGAGAGATTTATTTAGAAGGCCGCGCTTTAACAGGTCCTGGCAAAGACCGCATGATGATATTTCAGAATTATGCCTTGTTACCCTGGTTATCCGTATATGATAATATCAAACTGGCAATAGATGAAGTTTTTCCAAAAAAGAATAAAAAAGAAAAAGATGAACTGATCAGAACTCATATTCGAATGGTTCATCTTGAAAATGCCCTTCATAAAAGGCCCAGTGAACTTTCCGGCGGAATGAAACAACGCGTGGGTATAGCACGTGCTTTAGCTGTACAGCCACTCCTGCTCCTAATGGATGAACCATTGGGTGCGCTCGACCCGTTTACCAGGTCACATTTACAGGACCAGATTTTGGAATTGTACTATAAGCAGCACCAGACTGTAATTTTAGTAACTCACGATGTTGAAGAGGCCTTGTTAATGGCCGACAGGATTATTGTCCTTAATGTAGAAAAATCAGCTTTTATAGGTAAAGTTATTGATGTGCCATTCGCGCATCCCCGCAATCGCGTAAAACTTAGAGCTGATGCAAACTTTAACCAGTTGAAAAATGAAACCCTCATGCTCATGGAATCATATTTTGAGCATTCACTAATGCGAGAATCAAAAGCTTTTTAACATGATTTACTATACTTATGAGATGTAAAATATTCACATACGCTGTAGTAGCATTATCAATTTTATTGAATGCCTGCGTAAGTTCCTTTAAAGAAAAAGGAATAGACGTGAGTACGCAAAGCATCTGGCAACTTGATGAAAAATCGCATTTAGCTATCCTTCATCATTGTGTTGATGTTGAATTTACTGAAACTCCTGCTAAATTTATACTGGAAAAGAAAGGTGAAAATCTGCTCTTGAACTTTAATGGGTTGCAATATGTTTGGGTGGCTCCAGTAAACAATAGACACTTTTATTCCCGCCAGGTAATGAAAACGTCATCAGCAGGAAGGTTTTGTGGTTTCCAGACTGAAATCAGCATCTATTTCAGCCTTGACAGAAGTGATCCAAACTTGATAAAAGGAGTTTGGCGAGCAACCACATGTGAATATTGCCCACAAATTAATTTTGTGGCTTATAGAATAAACTAAAAACTTAATTAACAGTTTAAATACCATGAACGATATTAGTTTGCCGATTAATGACAATGTACTTCTATTCCTGGTTTTATTGCTGATAATACTATTGGCGCCTATTCTTTCCCGTCAGATTAAACTACCTGGAATAGTTGGGATTATTATTGCTGGTGTTGTAGTTGGCCCCAACGGGTTGAATATAATTGCAATGTCATCGGCGATTGAACTTTTGGGGGGAGTCGGTCTGTTGTATATTATGTTATTGGCAGGCTTAGACATAAACCTACTTGATTTTAAGAAAAATAAAAACAAAAGTATTGTATTTGGTCTCATAACATTTATAATTCCACAGGTTGTAGGCACATTTATATTCAAGCTGATGGGTTTCTCCTGGACGGCTTCAATATTAATTGCCAGCATGTTTGCTTCACACACCTTAGTTGGTTATCCTATAATTACAAAATTAGGCATAGTAAGAAACCGGGCGGTTTTAACAACTGTTGGTGGGACTATACTGGCAGACACCCTGGCATTATTGGTTTTGGCAGTTGTAGCCCGCTCCGTAAGCGGGGCTCTCGACTTCAATTTCTGGATTTCATTAGCAATCTTATCAACCATTTACTTTTTTTCGGTTGTTTATTTGTTACCAATAATTGGAAGACTGTTTTTTAGGTTTGTCGATGATGGAATTGTCCAATTCCATTTTGTTCTTGCTGTTGCTTTTTTGTGCTCATTTTTGGCAAGGTTAATTGGAATTGAACCAATCGTAGGCGCATTTCTTGCAGGCCTTGTACTGAACCGGATGATACCTGCGAAAAGTCAATTGATGAACAGGGTGCAGTTTGCCGGCAATTCTATATTTATCCCTTTCTTCTTGCTATACATCGGGATGATTGTTGATGTTGAAGTTTTGTTAAGATCCCCAGCTTCATGGATAATAATGGCCACCATGCTTGCAACAAATGTGGCTACAAAATTTGCATCTTCTAAAATCACTCAAAAAATATTCAAATTTACCAAAGCTGAAGGATGGGTGATTTTTGGCCTCACAACAACCGAAGCCGCTGCCACACTTGCTGCTACACTCGTGGGATACAGACTTGGAATAATTGGAGATGAAATATTAAATGGGGTAGTTTTGATGATTTTGGTTACATGCATTATTGGGCCTTGGGTAGTAGAGCATTTCGGAAAGAAAATTGCCAATGAGAACGCAGGCGAGAAATTTGAAAGCGCCAAATTTCCGCATATTTTGGTGCCGCTATCAAATCCTGCAAAGGCCAATTATCTTTTATCAGTGGCATTAATTCTTAAAGGCAACACTATAAATCAGATATCGGCACTTTCTGTTATTACAGCGCAAGACAAACTAGATGAAGAAATGGAAAAAGTTGATATGATGCTGAACAACGTGTCTGATTATGCAATTTCAGCCGGTGTTGAGCTTAATACGCTAAAAAGAATTGATGTTAATATTGCCAATGGCATTCACCGGACGGCTTTGGAAGAACATGCGGATATATTAATCATCGGATGGAACGGAAAAGTAGCTGCACCGGAGCGTATATTTGGAAGTGTCCTTGACCAATTACTTGAGCAAACATCTCAGTCCGTCTTTGTTTGTAAACTGGAGAAATCAATCATGAGTAATTCAAGGATTTCAGCCTTTATTCCAAAATCATCGATTAATGAACCAGGCTTTTATGCCCTTTTAAATGTTATTTTTATTTTGTCGAAAGGGCTGAATTGTCCAATTTATTTATCAATGGAAAAGGACTCTGTTGTGATGATCAAATCAATTATAAAAAATACTAAAAATAATGTTGAAATAAATTTTCAGGTATTATCAGATGATGATGACCAGTTCAAACAGTTTATTTCATCAGTAAAAAAAGATGATCTTTTAGTAGCGTTTGGAGCCCGTCGGAAAACAATGAGCTGGATGCCTTTTGCAGATAGAATTCCAAAAAAACTTGCAAGCAGTTTTGAAAACTCCAATTTTATAATCGCCTATCCGGGAATCTTTTACGATACAGATGATTCAGGCGTTCCCAATAATCTGAAGATAAGTGGATAGAATTCTGAATTCATTGAATTCGACAATTACATTCTTTGTATTTTTACTCAATTTTACATCTGACCAATGAAGAGATTTAAAAATGCAATTTTCTATATAGGAATTATTGGCGGATTTTCTGCGTTAATGTATTGGATTGTTATATTGGGATCAAAATTAGAAAATGGGAAGGAAATCTTAACTTCAAAATCTGAAATTAGTTATTGGGATCAGTTTATTTTTTCTTTGTTATACAATTTAGAACATCCTCTGGCTGTGCTTTTAGCACAAATTGTCACCATCATTTTTACAGCCCGGGTTTTGGGATGGATATGTAAAAAAATAGGTCAGCCAATGGTAATTGGAGAGATTGTCGCAGGTATAATTCTTGGACCTTCTTTAATTGGTTTCTACTTTCCGGAATTTTCAACAGCATTATTTCCAGATCATTCTTTAAGTAATCTGCAGTTTATCAGCCAAATTGGCCTTATCCTGTTTATGTTTATCATTGGTATGGAGTTGGATTTAAAGGTGCTCAGAAATAAAGCCCATGATGCGATAGTAATAAGTCATGCAAGTATAATTATTCCATTTGCAATGGGCATGGGTTTGGCTTATTTTATTTATGGTTCATTTGCTCCGGAAGGTGTACAGTTCTCTTCATTTGGATTATTTATGGGTATTTCAATGAGTGTGACCGCATTTCCCGTACTTGCAAGGATTATTCAGGAACGGGGGATTCATAAAACCCGGATAGGAACAATTGTTATAACTTGTGCGGCAGCTGACGATATTACTGCCTGGTCGTTATTGGCAGTTATTATTGCTATTGTTAAAGCCGGCTCATTTGTGAGTTCCATTTACACTATTTTGTTAGCAATAGGGTATGTACTATTTATGATTAAGATAGTAAGACCTTTTCTTAAGCGTGTGGGTAATATACATTCGTCCAGAGAAAGCTTAAGCAAATCAATTGTCGCTATCTTTTTCCTTACACTGATTTTATCGGCCTATGCTTCTGAAGTGATCGGGATTCATGCATTGTTTGGTGCGTTTATGGCAGGTGCAATAATGCCTGATAATGCTAATTTCAGGAGTATTTTTGTCGAAAAAGTGGAAGATATTGCATTGGTTCTTTTATTACCCTTGTTTTTTGTATATACCGGATTGCGTACTCAAATCGGATTGCTGGACGACCCTTATCTCTGGAAAGTTACTGGCCTGATAATTTTCGTTGCTGTAACAGGTAAATTTATTGGAAGTGCATTGGCTGCAAAATATGTGGGACAGAACTGGAAAGACAGTTTAACTATTGGTGCACTAATGAATACCCGCGGTTTAATGGAATTGGTAATTTTAAACATTGGGTATGACTTAGGGGTGCTTACTCCCGAAATTTTTGCAATGATGGTGATTATGGCCCTGGTTACAACCTTCATGACTGGCCCTGCACTTACATTCATAAACTGGGCATTCCAAAGTCCGAAAACAGAAACCGAGCAAGAACTTAGTACAATTGGTAAGTTTAAAATCTTAATTTCATTTGCCAACCCTGTTCGGGGTGTATCATTATTACGACTGGCTAACAGTCTGGTTAAAAGGCTAAATGGAAATGCATCTGTAACTGTAATGCACTTGTCTCCAAACAATGAGATGAATAGCAATAATCTGGAAAATCATGAAAAAAAGAGTTTTGAACCTGTTATTCAGGAATCACTTAATCTTAATCAAAAAATCACTACTCTTTTTAAGGCTTCAAATGATATTGAAAATGATATAGCTGCGGTGGCCAATAAGGGTGATTTTGATCTCTTACTTATCGGGGTAGGTCAATCAATTTTTGAAGGAAGTTTATTAGGAAAGATATTTGGGCTAACTACAAAGATTATCAATCCCGATAAAATTATAAATCAAGTCATTGGGAAGGAAAATATTTTTAAAGACACTCCTTTTGATGAAAGAACTAATTTAATAGTTGCTAAAAGCAATGTTCCAATTGGTGTTCTGATTGACAAAGATTTAAAAAACGTTGATAAAATTGTCATATTGGTATTTACAGAAAATGACACATACTTAGTTAATTTAGCTCAAAAGCTAATTCATAACTCAGACTCACAGATTACTTTCATTGATGTTAATGGACGAATTAAGAACACAATTGAAATTAAAGAATCAATAAGAGCAATAGAGCAATCCGCCCCAAATCATGTTAATGTTATAAATAAGAGCGAATTTGACCCAAGTTTTTTAAACCAACAAAGCTTAATGTTGATAAGTATTAGGGGGTGGAAAAGTTTAATTGATGAAAACAGCACATGGTTAACCAAAATTCCTTCAACATTGATTATTAACAATAAACCCTAACAAACTCTTCTTATCATGAGAAACCAATGGATAAACCTATAATTAACCAACGCTTTTGTTTTATACCTTTTGTTTCTCGTATCCGGGATGGTAAATAAAGATCAGCGAGCCCTCTTTTACGGTGTTAATAAATTCTTCGGTGATTTCGGGTGGGATAGCCGGACAACCCTGACTACGTCCGAGCCTGCCATTTACTTTGATAAATGATTCTGTAACATAGTCAGCCCCATGTACCACAATGGCTCTATTCCATGCGTTATCGTTGATGTTTTTTTCCAAACCCTTCAGGCGAAGCGAATTGCCGTGTTTACCAACATAAACCTGATCGGTAAGATAAAACCCCAGGCTGCTTTGATAAGATTGTGGAATATTGGAAAAACTCTGCGCTACATCAGCACCTGTATTTCGTCCATGAGCAACCAGAGAATTGAAAAGTATTTCGCCGGTTTCAAGATTAATTGTCCACAATCGTTTTGCGGTGCTTGGCAACGAAAAATCGATCAGCGTTACAATACTGCTCTTTGCCAAAGGCATAAATCCCGGCACTTTTTCCTTGAAACTACGGATAAGCGCCGGGCTTAAATTATAAGCCAGCACAGGAAGATTAAATGCATCAAACCTGCTGAAAGCAACTTCAGGCTCATCAGCCATGCTTACCGGCATATAGGAATGCAGTACCAGAATTGCAGTTAAAAGAAAGATTTTCAATACTTTAAAAAAGCGGTTGTTTTTGATATATCCCATTAATTTTCCCCTTAGGCCTGCAAACCTCGGCATTAAATCGATGCAAACCTCACTTATTAAGATTTTTTATGATTTCTATTTAGCAGGTTTATCTTTCAAAACTTTCAGCATTTCCTTATCCCGCTCATAAATATCGCTTCGATAATGGATTTTTCCATCAGAACCTCCCCAGGCTGTAAGATAATAGATATAAACTCCAACCGGAGATTTCAGCACAACCGTGCGCTCTGAACCAGAGTTCATCGACTGACGAATACGTTCCGGAGTCCAGTCGGGCATATCGGCCATTAACAACTGAGCCAGTTCAAAAGGTTTTTCAATGCGTATGCAACCTGAACTGAAAGTACGCTCGTCGCGTTTAAAAAGTTCGCGGGTTGGCGTATCGTGCAGATAAACATTGTGTTTATTGGGAAACATAAACTTCACTTTCCCCAAGGCATTCAAGGCACCCGGCGCCTGGCGTATGGTGTAACGCATACCATCTCTTCGCCAGTTAACTGTTGAGGGATCAATTGATTTCCCTTTGGAGTCAAAAACTTTCATGTTTTTCCCTGCAAGATATCCGACGCTCTTGCTTACTTCAGGAATAATATCTTTGCGCTGAATGGTAGGCGGCACAGTCCATGAAGGACTCATCACCAGATAAGTGATTTTAGAATTGAATACCGGTGTTTCACGGTAATTTTTGCCGACAATCGTGCGCATGGTAATCAGTGTATCAGAACCGCGGAAAGCGCCCAATGTAAAATCAGCGATGTTCACCATCACATACAGAGGTTCCAGCGAATCAGGCATCCAGCGCATGCGTTCCATATTTACATACAACTGACTTATCCGTTCCTTAACAGGCATATTTAAAGCCTTAAGTGTATTTTTGCCGATTGCACCATCGGTATTATATCCAAAAAGCTCCTGCAATTTTTTGATGCCATCTACAGCCTTCTCATCATATTTATAGATATTATCGAGCGTATCTGTCTGATACAAACCCAGAAATTCCAATTTCTTTTTGATGTCGGCAATATAATCAGCTGAATCGCCGGGTTTGACAGAAAGCATTTTCGGGTTGATTTTTACCGCAAAATCTCCTTCCTGCATCTGGTGAAGCTTTCTGACTTCTCTTACCATTGCTTCATAACCCGGATGAGGCGGGTAAAAATTGCGAAACCCGTTTTCTATACTTCCACTGGAAAGGATTTCCTTCAAGTGAACTTCAAAAGGAAGAACTGCTTTGTTGCGGCGGATTCCCCACAATGCTTCGAGGCTCTCCGGATCGATTTTGCCATGATACAAATGGGAAGCGAGTATAAAGTAGGCATCGCTAAGCAGAAGATCGATGTTGGCAAGGTAGTTCCCGTTAAATATTAGTGAACTGTCTTTTCTGATTTCATCATACAAGCCGGAGATTTTCGCCAAATGATATTGCCCGGGAATAAGACCATGAAATTCAGCACCTTCGATGAATCGCAACATCTGCTGAACCTTCCCAAGAGAATCGGGATGAGATATCCACATTGGCATGAAACTGCGATCGATGTAATGACCGGGCAGTAAAACCGAGGAATACAGATCAACATCCAGTGCACGGAAACGATCACCCGGCTGACGGTTCTCAATGACTTCGCGAATCAGATCAGCAGCATAAATTCTTGCTTCAGCAAAACGGGCTGCTTTTACTTTTAACAGACTATCGAGGCGGATGGCTTCATAATCAATGGGCTCCTCCGGTTTTTCTACACGGCTGTTACATGCTGCCAATAGCAGTATTGAGATAATGAAAACAAGATATCGCATCATATAATTTTTTACAAAAGTAATGGTTTAGGTTGAAAACCAAACAGCCGTAATTACCGTAATGTAGTGTACATTGATCAGATACAAGCTTTAATGAAATCAGACAATAAATTTCCAATTTCCAATTTCTATTGCCCGGATTCTGGCATTTGATAATGGAATGACCTTAGGAGTGAAAAAGAATTCGGGAGAGCCTGAGCTAGTGACATAGCCACCATTTCAAGCTCTCCCGAACCAATAAACTTCTCCTTAAATTAATTGATCATTTTCGATCGCCTGGAGAAATCTTTTTCTATTGGAGAATTAAATCCTGACAAACCTGATTTTTTCAGTAAACTACCAGGCAAACAGCGGAAATTCACTCATCATTTCGTTCACTTTTTCGCGAACAGCATCAATCACGGTTTCATCTTCGATGTTGCTCAGTACTTCGTCGATCAGGTCAACAATAACGCCCATATGTTCTTCTTTCAGTCCGCGGGAGGTAACGGCTGGCGTACCAACACGAATTCCTGAGGTTGTAAAAGGTGAACGGCTATCGAAAGGAACCATATTCTTATTGATGGTAATGTCGGCTTTAACGAGGGTATTTTCTGCGACTTTACCGGTAAGTTCAGGAAATTTAGAGCGCAGATCGATAAGCATCAGGTGATTATCGGTACCACCCGAAATTACATGGTAACCTTTGGCCACAAAAGCCTGTGCCATTACCTGCGCATTTTTCTTTACCTGAATGATATAATCCATAAACTCATCGCTGAGGGCTTCGCCAAAAGCAACCGCTTTGGATGCAATTACATGCTCCAGCGGACCACCCTGAATGCCGGGGAATACAGCAGAATCAAGCAATGCCGACATCATTTTGGTTTCACCTTTCGGAGTTTTTAATCCCCATGGGTTTTCAAAATCCTTACCCATAAGAATCAGGCCGCCACGCGGGCCACGCAGGGTTTTGTGTGTTGTGGTGGTTACAAAATGGCAATAAGGAACAGGATCGTTCAATAGTCCGCGGGCAATCATTCCGGCAGGATGCGCAATATCAGCAAGCAGCAATGCTCCGATTTTATCGGCAATTTCGCGCATACGTTTGTAATCCCAGTCGCGTGAATAAGCTGATGCACCGGCAATAATGAGCTTAGGTTTCGTTTCGAGAGCTACCGCCTCCATCTTATCGTAATTGATCATTCCGGTTTCTTCCTCAACACCATAAGCAACGGGTTTGTAGAGGATTCCTGATGAGTTTACAGGCGAACCATGCGAAAGGTGACCTCCATGAGCCAGATTAAGTCCCATAAAAGTATCGCCGGGCTTCAGAACAGCCATCAATACTGCCATATTGGCCTGAGCACCCGAATGGGGTTGTACATTGGCCCACTCAGCTCCGAATAATGCTTTTGCACGATCAATGGCTAACTGCTCGGTCTGATCAACAATCTGACAGCCTCCGTAATAACGCTTGCCGGGATAACCTTCTGCATATTTATTTGTAAGTACTGAGCCCATGGCGTCGAGTACCTGCTGACTGACAAAATTCTCAGAAGCAATCAGCTCAATGCCATGCATCTGGCGTTCCTTTTCCTGCTTGATCAGGTCAAAAACCTGTTTGTCTTTTTTCATGATGGGTAGATATTTTATATGGTTGATTTTCCGGCATATGAATCGCGGGATTGCTCCCGGAAACGATGCAAAGGTATAAAAAGTAATTCACCACCAAAGAAGGGGGAGACTTTTCGTGAACAAAGTTATTTTCTGATTTTGAACATGAGTATTTCAGGGTATCCCAAAAGAAATCAGCCCGCCGTTACATCAAACAGCGGGCTGATTTTTTCCGGCAAAACCGGGATTGCAATGCTACTTCATAATCAGAATGATGCGATTGATCATCTTCTCACCCGATTTGATCCTGATCATATATGATCCTGATTTTACCGAACTGATGTCAACCGAATACTTTTCCTTACCCGAACATTGTTTCGAGAGAATTTCAAGTCCGGCCAGATTGAGCAGCTGAATATTAAACTCAGGATATTCTGAAGGATTGACTTCAACAATAAACTCATCCTTTGCGGGATTAGGATAAATACGGAGGGAGTTCAGTTCATTTTCGTCAATACCGACTCCGGTGCCGTATTGTGTTACAGAAACCGCGAAAGGTGTGAGACCTTCACCGGTTACCATAATGATGCTTGTTCTGGAACCGGAATAAGGATTTGCTGCGTAACCGGCTGTAAGAATTCCACTTCCGCTCCCTGATTGTGTTACGCTAAGCCAGGCTGAATCCGCTTCAGCGGTCCAATCAACATTTGATGCAACGGTAAACTCAACAGAACCTGCTTCATTTGACACCAAAGCATTTAGGGGACTAACTTCAAGAGTTGCAGCTCCGGCTTCCTGAATCAAGGTAGCAGAAATTGTCATCGGGCTTCCAACCACAGAAATGATGGCTGTGCGCTCAACAGTTGTGGTGTTAAGGTCATAATTCAGCACAAGAACAGCGTTCCCGCTACCCACCTGTGGAACGACTTCGCACCAGGGAGAATCAGAACCAGCCATCCAGTCGAAATTGGCTGTAACATTTATCAGAGTGGTACCTGAAGTGCCGGGCACCTGAATGGTAGAAGGATCAAGCGTCAGATAAGCTTCGGCAGCTTCCTGTGCAAGCGTGATGATAACCGGCGAAACGCCTTCAGCACTTAGTGTAATGCTTGCTGTGCGAACTGCGGCCCAGGTATTTAAAGTATAATCGATTGACAAAATCCCGTTTCCGCTGCCCGACGGGGTGACAGTGCACCATTCAGGATTGCTGCTGACGGCATTCCACGAAGTGTTTGAAGTTACAACAGCCTGCACATTCCCTGCCGCGGCAGGAACTGAAAATGTTTCAGGCAGCACTGATAAAACAGGCGTGGCACCGCTTTGGGCGAGGGTGACTGTAACCGGATTGAGTCCTGCAACAGTTACTGTTATTTCGGCTATGCGCTGACTCACCAGTAAATTGGCTTCATAAACTACTTCAACAGGCCCGTTTCCGATACCTGAGGAAGTTACGATGCACCAATCGGCCTGTGTTTCAGCAGTCCACTCTGAATTGGAAGTAACTATAAATGCAGTTGAACCAGCAACATCCGAAACATCTATATTGGTCGGAGAAACCGACAAAGTTGGCGGTGCTGACGGCGTTGTTGCTGAAGCATCTGTTCCTTCAGAATATGCCATTGCATTGGTATAGCTGAATGCTTTGTAGTTGTATGTTGTTGAGGATGCAAGTCCTGAATGCGTGTATTGATTCAATGAACCAGCATATAATACAACACCTCCGCCCGGAAGCGTTTCACCCGGTGCATAAGTAACACCTGATGCGGGCTGACCAATACTTGCGTTAGACCAGGCAATCATCACATTGTCATTTTCAGGATTTTTGGTCCATTGAAGCAGAATTTCTGCTTCGTTGAGTGCTTCAGCAACAAATGTTGCAGGATTTGCAACCGGAGAAAAGCAGGAAATATCTGCTGCCCAACCGGGCGCATTCACCGAACTGTTGCTTCTGAAAACAAAAGTTAGTCCACCATTTACATTATCAGATGTGATTACTCCCGGAGAATCGGAGCCACACCATTTTCCGATCATAGGAGCAAATGGAGTAAGCCCGTTATGAACTGTAAGATAATCGTTGCTACAGTCTGTGCTGTTTTCAAGCTCAAATTCCGAGAACTCAACCCTGATCTGGTTTCCGGGAATGCTTGATTTGAAAACCATGGTCTGATTCAGGTTGTTGCTGTAGTTTTGTCCGGAACCACCTGCATCATAAAAAGTTCCGCTGCAGGTGTTAATGGTGGTATTGCCCATATTGAATGAATCAGGAATCACCGTAATATAGTCGGTACGGGTCATTGTGTTACCACCATTAACTGTCAAGGCAATGGTTTTTGATCCGGGGGAAGCATAGCTGACAGTATGCGGGCCTGCAGTGTTTGCTGTTGCAGGGCTGGCATCTTCGCCAAAATTCCAGTCCCATGAGGTTACATCACAGGTTGACTCATCGGTAAAGACCACAGGATTATTAACTACAATAGTCAGCGGTGTAGCTGAGAAAGCTGCATTGGCTTCATTGACTAAAATATAATTTTCCTGGGTTACTGAATTTGTTCCTCCTCCATTGGTCGCTGCAAGAGTAACCGAATAACTTCCAAAAGCATTAAATTGCACCCTCGGATTTTGAGAGTTGCTGCTTGTTCCATTCACATAGGTAACAGTATTGGGCGAAAATGACCATGACCACGAGGTTGGAGCTCCGTTGCTGAGATCGGTAAAAGAAACCGTTTGCCCGATACAAGGCAGTGTGGTATTTGCCGAAAAGTTTGGAGTCGGGCCTAAAGGTCCGATGCTGAATGATGCAATTCGGGTACGTTGTCCACCACTTACATACTGATTGGTGTACCAGAAAGTCTCGTCATCAGAAGGATCAACGCTGAGCAGTGAATAATCGCCCCAACGGTTGGCTCCGGTTTGCGAAGCAGTTCCTTCCCATATTACGCCTTCAGCAACATCCATAACACCGCTTGCCAGCGCATATTCCTGCGCTGTTTGTCCAGTGTAGCGAATACCGGGATAAACGCTTGTGCTGGAGATGGAATATCCGAGTCCCAGCTCATTACTACCGTTAAGCATAATGCTTGCCATCCATCGCGAATGCTGATCAGGCGCATAAGTTCCCTGCTGGCGGATTGTCCATTGTCCGGTTGTTTTGCGAAGCTCGTACCAGCGGATTCCGGCATGATCGGTGGCATCAACATCAACGGTATGACAGCATACCAGCGTTTGGTAAGTGCCAAAATTTCTGTACTGCGGCACATTCATTATCACCTGCGGAATGGCGTCAAGTTTCTGATTGGTTCCGGGTTGTCTGATATTATTCCAGTTGTTGCCGAAATTGCTGTCGAAGGGCTCAACATTTATCTGCTGAACGCGTGTAAAAGTTGAGTTTGTGGTGGTTGTCCAATCAACGGCAAGTTCATAAATCCATAACTGATCGGCAGAACCGCCAAATGCATCATCCTGATGGGCGATAAAAAGTCCCGGGGAACCGGCAGGAGCTGCAGGACCGTCGTTGTCAACCGGAGGAACCATCATAAAACCATCCACAGAGCCCGGACGCCAAGGATTGTCGAAAGAAACCATTTTGGGGCTTGTTCCACCCGCGAGCATTACCGAACGTTCAAAAACATAAATGTCGGTATTGTTTGATGTGTTGGTTCCCATATAATAACCATCAGGCCAGATTCCAAATTTTTCATAATCGGGCATACCCCCCATCACAAAAGAATACTGATACCAAATGCCGGTCGGATCATCGGTAGCAGAAACTGCCACCAGCATTCTGTCGGGATTTCCGCAAAGCGAAAAAGCAGCAGCCATCCATCTTCCAGCCATTTCATCATATAAAATGATAGGATCACCATCATTACAATTGGCTCCGGGAACACTTCCGAAGAGCTGGTTCATAGGTGTGGGTCCTGCCAGCAATGTGCCGGTTTTTGAGTAGATGGCATAAGTTGTATTTACCGTTTGCATGTAATGGTTTGGGCCGGCAGTTCCGTTTTCATCAGGAGGGAAATAAGGCGAAGTTTGCCCCTGAAAATTGACAATGGGATCGCTTAACGCAGCTTTATTGCCTCCCATGGTTTTCTGCCAAACACCGTCGGGTCCTTTCGGGAGTGCAGTTTCGGCAAACGGATAGTTACGGGTACGAAGCTTTGGATTCAGCAGCTTTTCGTTTGCTTTGGCAACCATTCCATCAAATTCCGCCTGAGTAATGGGCGGTATGTCCTTTAAGGGAGGAGTGATGCCAATTAATGTTCCGGTTCCAACGGTCGTTGGGCGTACTATGCTATCCTGCGCTTCAACAGAAAGAAACAGCACCAAAAGAATAAGTGCAAAGAAGTAACGTTGTTTCATGTTTTTTAAGTAGTTGTGAGGTTGTGATAAAAGTTTGGAAAGAAAATAAAGCCAATTGCTTCGGGTCGCCAAAATTATAATTATTATTCAACCCACTCAGGCCAGAAGCAGAAAACTTTCAACAATAATTATTTAAACAACCAGATAGTTACTTATGTTTCTTGCACATAAATATGCTATTTGCCAATGCCCCTTAAAGATACTGCATAATAATTGATGCATCTTAAAGTTATTCTTGAGACAAATACAGCAATTTCGTACTTTTGAACTATGAATGAGGATGCATCACATCGGGATTTCCCAAAATATATAATTACAGCAGTTCTTTTTCTGCTGATCAATACTTTTGCCTTTGCCCAACTACCTACCCCGCAACTGGTCTCCTTATCGGTTGAAGCAAACGGCTCGATTACTGCTTCCTGGGGTTTCCAGTCATCCGGGACATTTGATGGGTTCAGGTTATTTTATAGAATTGCATCGCCCGGCACCCCCTTTAACTCTATCGATTTTGCTGCATCAGCCACAAGTGGGCCTATTCCTGTTCTTGATGCTCAAACTGCAGAATACGAAGCATTTATAACTACCTATACCAACTCAGGTGCTTCTTCCTCAAATTCAAATTCATTACGCACTATGATTCTGACTGTTTCAAAAATTGGCACCGGCACTGCTCGCCTGGATTGGAACAGAATGATTCAGGGAACCAATCAGTTTTATAAAATTTTCAGATCTGACGATAATGTAACCTATACCCAGGTTGGAACATCAACAACAAATTCTTTTCAATACCAGGTCGAAGAAGCTTGTGACCTGCTGATTTATTTCAGGGTTGAATTTGAAACCGGCATATACAGAGGCACCTCAAGCGTGGGAAGTGAGCGTTTTATAGATGACAACCAACCGCTTGACCCGACTTTCACCCACATCACCATAAATGAACAAGGATACGCGGTACTCAACTGGTCTCACAGCCTTTCCACTGATGTTGTCGGCTATCAGATTGAAGTTAAAACGGGTTTTCAATATGATTCGCTGACTACCGTTCCCTACACCAATACATATTTAGATAATATCACCACCTCTGCATTTTATAAAAACCCTTGCGAAGAAGTGGTTACTTACGTCATTAAAGCAATTGACCTGTGCGGAAATACCAGCGCGCAAAATGTCTATTCTCCAACCAGCATTCACAATACCATATTGTTAAATGTTGATGCAGAAATCAATTGCGACCGAAAAGCAACGCTTAAGTGGAACAAATACAACAATATACAACCTGCCCTTGCCGAATACCGGATTATGCGAAGCCAAAATATGGGTACTTCAATTCAGGTTGGCACCATCAGCAGTACAAATGCATTTAACTACGAATTTACCGACGAAGAAATACTTACCCCCGGAGACCTCTACACTTACCATGTAATGGCAGTCAGCACCGATCAGAGTATTTCATCGGAAAGCTGCAGGGTAAATGTAATACCTGATCCGGACCTAGTCAATGCGTTTGATCTTGATAATGTTACTGTTTTCAACAACGAATACATCAATCTGCTGGCAAATGGCGAACCTCCGGCGCTGATTCATGAAGTGGAAGTTTTTCGATCTGCTGCCAATGCCGCAGATATGCAATCTATTATGAAAAGCGGGTGGAGCAGCGCAAATGTAACATTGCCTGAAACTTCGGCATTGGTTAACGAAGCAGCTTATTATTATCAGATTGTTGCATTGGATGCCTGTGGGTTTGAAATGGCCGCCAGCACTATTTTCAGAAGCATATACCTTGGGCTTTTTGATATGGGAAACGGAAGTGTAAGACTTAACTGGAATGAATTTGAAGGCTGGGGTAACAGTCTGGTTGGTTATAATGTTTATCGCACACTTAACGGATCACCGGCACCAGGTTTTCCTGAATTTGTTTTCCCGGGTACATTGGTTTACAACGATCCATCCCCTGATCCTGATGCCGGAAAAGTTACCTATTACATTGAAGCCCTCAGAAATGATGATGTTGTCAGCCGGTCGAATGAAGTTCACCTTCCCGGAGAAGCTGAAGTGCTTATGCCGAATGCATTCAGACCCGGGGGACTGAACTCAGTTTTCCGCCCGAAAACCAGAAACATTGTAACACAAAATTACCGGTTTGTAATTTATAACCGTTGGGGACAAATTGTATTTGAAACCAACGACTATGACGAAGGATGGGATGGAACTGTTAGCGGAAGCGCTGCGCCATCAGCAGTTTATGCCTACATACTCACCTACTCCGACTATGAAGGAATCAGTTATTCCAAACGAGGTTCGGTAATGCTGATGAGGTAATTTCCAATTTCTAATTTCTCTCGTTATCGTTTCGCGATCCCGAGACAAGCAATTACTAATCCGGATAGCTATCGGGACTAATTTTCACTTTTCATTCTTCACTTTTCATTCTTCACTTTTCATTCTTCACTTTTCACTTTTCACTTTTTTAACGTATTTTTCCAGCCATTCATCGGTTTCCCAAAGCATATGAAGCACATTCTCTCTGGCGCTGTAGCCGTGGCTTTCGTATGGCAGCAATACCAACCTTGCTGTTCCACCCAGGCCTTTTATCGCACCAAACAATCGCTCACTCTGCAATGTAAAGGTTCCGGGATTGTTATCGGCATCGCCATGAATCAGCAATAAAGGTTCATTGATTTTATCAGCATTCACAAAAGGCGACATTTTAAAATAGACTTCCGGTGCTTCCCAAAAAGTGCGCTCTTCGGCCTGAAATCCAAACGGCGTAAGTGTTCGGTTATAAGCTCCGCTGCGTGCAATTCCGGCGGCAAACAAATCGCTGTGCGCCATAAGATTGGCTGTCATAAATGCGCCATAGGAATGCCCTCCGATGGCAACCCTGCTGGCATCGGCCACACCGCGTGAAACTGCATAATCAATGGCAGCCGCAGCATTTGCAACCAATTGTTCCACAAAAAGGTCGTTTGGTTCGGTTAGTCCTTCACCGATAATCGGAAAATCGGCATCGTCAATAATGGCGTATCCTCTGGCAGCCCAATAAACCGGCGAACCGTAATACAATTGCACAAAAGTATGCGGCGATTCTTTCAACTGGCCGGCCTGCTGCGCATCTTTAAACTCTCGGGGATAAGCCCACATAAGCACAGGCAATCGCCCGTCTCTGGCTGCATCGTAACCGGCAGGAAGGTAAAGCGTTGCTGAAAGGTCAACACCATCGGCCCGTTTGTATCGCACCTGTTCCTTGCTGACTTTCATAAACGATGCGTAAGGGTTCGGAAACTGAGTCAATGCCCTCAGCTTTTTGCCGGTACGCATAAAGTAATTCGGATTAACTGTTTTTTCCTCAATGGAAGTAATTAATTGAATTTTAGGTGGGTCAACAACCCTTACGATGGATTCATAGGTTGAAATTCCGTCAGCCTGCCACAACCTTTTGGTTTTGAATGATTTCAGATCAAATTCATCAACAAATGGCTTATTTCCTTCCGGCGAATATCCTTCACCCTGCAGAAAAAGTTTTTTCCCATCGTTTGAAAACCACAAAGCATATCGGTCAAAATTGTTGCGTTTCTGAAGGAAATCGCCGGGATCACCATAATAATCTTCTGTTGAGCGGTCATAAATTACGCGTGGACCCTGAGTCGGAGCTGAGGGGTTAATCAGGTACGCAGCAGTGCGACGGGTTTTCCACCAGTAATCGTAAAGTATTGCTACATCTTCATTGCCCCAGTTGAAACCGGCAAATCTGTTTTTTGTGCTGGCCAGCAGCGTGGGCTGCCCGTCAAATGGCGCATTCAGCATAAAAACGTTGTCACGAAATTCAGCCTCCACAGCCGGATCTCCGCCATCACGTGCTTCGGCCCAGCATAATGTTGCCGCTGCATCTGCACGCCAGGAGATTGACCGCTTGCCGGTTTCCACAGCATCAAATCCGGTGGGAAGTTCTTCAATAAGCGGCTTCTGATAAAAGTTTTTCAGCAGTTTACCATCAGAATTGTGAATGTTATAGTCCGATGGAAACCTCCCCGAAGGGACAATATAGGAATATGGTCTAACAATTACCTGACTCAGCAGAAATTGTCCATCAGGCGAAAACTGAAGCGAACGGTAAATTGCTTTTGGCAGAAATTTTTCCTGCGAACTGTTAAAATCAATCTTAACGACTTCAGATTGGGTGTAATGTTCGTAAAGGATTTCATCGGCGGGATTGCGCAGCAAATCCTGATAAGTACGAACCGGAGCTTTTCGTCCCGAAGTTTCCTGTACAGCCGGACCTATTGGCATTTCTTTAGTTGTACCCAAAGGTTGGCGACCCTGTGGAATAATCAGAACCAGAAATCCATCAGAAGCAGGTAACCAGGTGTAAGGCATTCCCATACTTCCATTCAGCACAGGCGAAGTAATCCTCATCGCCACACCAGTTTGCAGGTCAAGTGTCCAGAGTTCAATTCCTGTGGGAACTGTATTTGTAAACGCAATTTTTGTTTCATCGGGAGAGAAACTGAAATCCGAAATTTTCAGTTTCTCGGGCAAGCCTGTGATAACTGGCGAATTACCTGTTGCAATATCTGTGATTGAAATTCCGTAAGTAAAATTAGCTCTTGCAGGTCCGTTGGTTGCCGGATTAATTCGCAATCCGGCAAGTTTAACCTCATCGGCTGCCATTTCCTCCAGGGTTTTAAATGTCTGGCGGTGAAGCATAACCATGGTACGGTTTCTTGAATCTATCCTGATAAATGGCCTGGGGCTAATATCAACAAGTTCAAGAATTTCCTGAGGCGGAAGCTGATATTGCTGAGGGGTTTGTGCTTGCAATAATCCGTAAGTCATGGTCAGCAGAAGAATTAATCGTTTCATTTTTTGTAAATTAATTATTTGACCTTTCAGTTCTGATTTAGAGACACTTTAAAAGATGAATGCTCTGTTCTGTGCCTTGCCTGAACTGAAATAAAAATTCATTTTATTTCTTTACAAAGCGGTTGACATGAATTTGAAGGC
>Ga0351882_1120_pt1 | contig 22066 bp, 20 predicted proteins | sample BONcelFGM3001F13_FD_206762 | JGI IMG/M metagenome (GOLD analysis project Ga0351882, IMG submission 206762) | Enriched cells from coal bed in the Powder River Basin, Montana, United States - BONCAT cells FGM rep3 HSBNCT.FGM.300.1.F13 ... | reverse complement strand
GGCAGGCTTTTCGTCTGTGGCTGAAGCGCGCTCCTTTCATCGCCAAGACAGCCTCGCCGGAGAAACAAAAGGACGTCCTGCGCCCGCACCAATCTCTCACCACACCGCCATGATCGACCAGACCCTGACAATCGACTCTCCCAAGCCGACCTCATCCTGGAAAGACGCCCTGTGCGAAAAGCTGGTGCTGAAGGCGCTCCGGCACATGAAGAAGGGCTGTCTGCAACTCACCCTGCCCAATGGCCGCAGCGAGACGATCGGCCAGCCCGGTGAGGGCGTGCAGGCGACGATGCGCATCCATCATACCCGATTCTTCCAGCGCTGCGTCCTGTACGGAGACGTGGGATTTGCCGAGAGCTACATCGAGGGTGAGTGGGATACGGATTCCATCGAGCGCGTCATCGCGTGGGCCATCCACAATGTCGAGCCGCCTCCGGGCCATCCGCGCAAAAAACGGCCCGCCGATTTCCCCAATCTCCTCACCAGCCTGAATCGCCTCCGCCATAGCCTGCGGCCGAATAGCCTGCGCATGAGTCCGCAGAATATCTCGGAGCATTACGATCTCGGCAACGACTTCTACAGCCTCTGGCTGGACAGCACGATGACTTACTCGAGCGCCGTCTTCACCCGCGCCGGAGAGTCGCTGGCTGAGGCGCAAACGGCCAAGTACGAGCGGCTCTGCCAGCAACTGCAACTCACGGCGGACGATCATGTGCTGGAGATCGGCTGCGGCTGGGGCGGCTTCAGCCACCATGCGGCGAAGCGCTACGGGTGCCGGATCACGGCCATCACCATTTCCAAAGAGCAGGCGAAGTTTGCCCGCGAGCGCATTCGGAAGGCGGGGCTGGAGGATCGTGTTTCCATCGAGCTCATCGACTATCGCAAGGTCGAGGGGCAATTCGACAAGATCGTCTCCATTGAGATGATGGAGGCGCTGGGGGACGAGTTTCTCGACACCTATTTTGCCCAGATCCACCGTCTGCTGAAGCCGCATGGACTCGTGGCTCTGCAATACATCACGGCCCCGGATTGCCGGCATGAGAAGCTGCGCCAGGGCGTCGATTTCATCCAGAAGCACATCTTCCCGGGTTCGCTCCTGCTGAGCATCGAACGCGTCAACAGCGCCCTCGCCCGCACGAGCGATCTCTTCCTGCATGATCTGAAGGACATCGGCGCGAGCTATGCCGAGACGCTGCGGCGCTGGCACGTGATCTTTAATGAACGGGAGCAGGATGTGCGGGGGCTGGGCTTCACGACGGCCTTCATGCGGAAGTGGAATTTCTACCTGCAATATTGCGAGGCGGCTTTCGGCACGCGAAATATTTCCGTGGTTCAGGCCACTTATACGCGTCCAAACAATCCCCTGCTGCGAAGAGAGTATTAGCATGATCATCCTCCTTCGCATCTGGTTTACGCTCACCTTCCTGGCCATGCTGATCGTCACCGTGTGGGCCAGCCTGCAGGGGGCTGTCTGGGAAATCCCCGGCACGGTGTCGGGGCATCCGTGGTTTGTGGCGACTTTGTTCGATGCGTACTTTGCCTTCATCGCCTTCTTCTGCTGGGTGGCCTACAAGGAGGATGCTCTCTGGAAGCGGCTGGTCTGGCTGGTCGCACTGCTCCTGCTCGGAAACTTTGCCATCTCGGCCTACTGCCTGATCCAGCTTTTCAAAGTGAAGCCCAACGCTTCGCTCCGGGAAGTTCTGGTACGCGCCTGAAGAAAGGAACTCTATGTTAACAGCCTTCCTGATTGGATTTGCAGTATTGATCGTAACCTTCGCGATCGTGTGGATGATCGGTTGCCGGGTGAAGAATTACGGCTTTGTCGATGCGACATGGTCGTATGGCATCACCCTCGTGGCGCCCGTCTACGCGGTCTTGGGTACGGGGTATCTGCCGAGGCGGCTCATTCTCACCACGATCGGCGTCGTCTGGAGTCTGCGACTCGGGACACACATCCTCGTGCGCCTGCTGCGGCACCACCCAGAGGAGGATCACCGTTACCAGAGCCTCCGGCAGGAGTGGAAAAGCCCGGTGCAATTTCTCGTCTTCTTCGAGATGCAGGCCTTGACCGTGGCGGTGCTGTCGCTGCCCTTCCTCCTCGCAGCCTTTGATCCCCGCCCCTACTTCACCATCGTGGAGATACTCGGGTATGCTGTCGCGGTGTTTGCTCTCACAGGCGAGGCCCTGGCCGATCACCAGATCAAGGTCTTCGCGTCAAACCCGGCGAACAAAGGCAAAGTCTGCCAGACTGGCCTGTGGCGCTACTCGCGGCATCCGAATTACTTCTTCGAGGCGCTCGTGTGGTGGGGCTTTTTCCTCGCTGCTCTGTCGAGTCCGTGGGGCTGGGTCACCATCATCTGCCCGCTGATGATGCTGTGGTTCCTGCTGAAGGTCACCGGCATCCCCCTCACGGAAAAACATTCCGTCGAGCGCAAGGGTCAGGCCTATCGCGACTACCAGAAGACGACCAGCGCCTTCATCCCGTGGTTTCCCAAGAAAAACGCTTCATGATCTCACTCGACTACCTTCTTGAAACGAACAGCATCCCCGATCCCCTCATCCGCATCGGCATCCGCCATCTGCTCGGGGAAACCCTGAAGCGCCACGATCTCGGAGACCCTGCCGCCGGGCAGGAGGCCATCATGGATCACATCCGGTCGCTGAAGGCCTCGCCCATCGCCATCGACACCAGCGCGGCCAATGAGCAGCACTACGAGGTGCCCACCCGCTTCTATCAGCTCTGCCTCGGGCCACGCCTCAAGTATAGCTCCGGCTACTGGGACAAGAATACGACCTCCATCGCCGAGTCCGAGGAACTCATGCTCGCCCTCACCTGCCAGCGCGCCGACCTCCAGAACGGGCAGCGCATCCTGGAACTCGGTTGCGGGTGGGGCTCCCTCACCCTCTGGATGGCGGAGAAGTATCCGAATTCCCATATTGTCGCCGTCTCCAACTCCCGCACGCAAAAGGAGCACATCGACAAGGAAGCGATCCGGCGGAAACTCCCGAATATCCAGATCATCACCGCCGACATGAATCGTTTCGTCCCGGACAGCACCTTCGACCGCGTCGTTTCGGTCGAGATGTTTGAGCACATGAAGAACTACGAGATCCTCCTCTCCCGCATACGCGAGTGGCTCGTACCGGGCGGGAAGCTCTTCGTCCACATCTTCACTCACCGCCGCTACGCCTATCATTACGAGGACAAGGGACAGGGCGACTGGCTGACCCGCTATTTTTTCACCGGTGGTCAAATGCCGTCCGATGATCTCCTGCTCTACTTCCAGGACGATCTGCAAATCGAGGAGCACTGGAACGTCTCCGGCCAGCATTACCAAAAGACCTCGGAAGCCTGGCTGAAAAACATGGACGCCAACAAAGCCGAGATCTGGCCCCTTTTCGAAGAGACCTACGGCAAAGACTCCGCCCAGAAGTGGTGGGCCTACTGGCGTATCTTCTTCATGTCCTGTGCCGAGCTTTGGGGGTACCGCTCAGGCACCGAGTGGATCGTCTCGCACTATCGCTTCAGGGCTAAGAGCTGACTGCGGACGGACGCTTGTCAGTCCGGACGATGTAAATCAGCAGGGCAATCACCCAGGCAAAGGTCAGCATCAGCAGACCCAGGCTGGAGGCCATCACCAGCACAGAATTGAGCTGAGTGGGCGAGGCCAGATTCGCCTCCGTGACGAGGTGGACCAGCATCGTCTGCCAGAGCAGGAAGCCCGCAGCATACCAGAGCGAGGAGGCGAAGAAAAAGTGGCAAAGCCTCGGGTAGTTCTCCGGCTTCTTCCAGTACTCCGGCAGGTTCACCCACTTCGGAGGCACGAAGCGCAGGCCATACATGACCCCGACGGGGAGCAAGGGCACACCCAGTCCCACGACCACCATGAGTTGAAAAAAGGCTCCCTTGGTCATCCACGATGACGGCATCCCGCTGCCATCGAATCGCGATACCATTTTCTCCGGAAGCCGCTCGTAATCATAAGCTGATACCCCGGCAAAGACACCGAGACAAATCAGCAGGACAAGGATGGAGAGAGACTTCACAAGTGAGTCGCATGATTCCCTCCCTCGCGCGGATCGCGCAAGCCGTTTCGCTACCCAACCCTGCGTCGGCGCAGGAGGGTACCGATTCCTAGCAGGACCAGCATCACACTCGACGGCTCAGGGATGGGCAGGAAGCCGACATAGCCATTGCCCGAGCCATCATCGAAGAGAAAGGTGACTTCATACGCGTTGTAGGGATTGATGCCGGTATTGAAGTGCGGATAGGTGCCCGGATGGTTGTGCTCGTACACCGTCACCTGCGTCGCATACTCCGGGCCGACCACGAATTCATAGTCCATCTCTGGTACGGAGACGGTGATGCCATCCATCAGGTTGGCCACTCCACCGGAGGCATTGACCAGAAAACCACGCTCAAGGAGTTCCTCATAAGTGGCCTCACTATGCGTCACGTAAAAATTGTCCGGTGCCCCGGAGTCGATTTTGAATGGCGTTACTCTCGTAAAGGTCTCGCCCTCGGCGTTTGTAAAAATGACCGTCCCCGACATCTGATCATCGTCATAAGTGGGGAGCCCCGTATTCGGAAAATCCACCGGCGAGGAAGCGGCTGTCATCGTCACCTTATTCGTAACCTGATCCCAGTAGCTCTCCGAGATGCCGATGGTGAGCATCGAGTTTTCCCCATCCAGGCGGATCGTAAATCCCCCCATCAGCCCTTCCGGTACGGTGATCTGGCCGAGGATGCTGAAGAGGTTGAAGGTCGGCGTCTCGGGCTGCGTGGTGCCATCCTTATTCGTATAGGTATGTGCGGAGGGGCCCGCACCGAGGATACCACCCGGAGCCGTGCCCGGCATTGAGGATCCGGAGTCGGCTCGGCCAAATTCCACCGTCGTGCTGTGTACTCCGCCGAGTTTGTCCTTGAGCTGGACGGTGCCGATGTAGGTACCGAAATTAAAGGTATCCCCTCCGGAGGCGCCATAGCTGGCCTGGCCCGTCGTACCGACAAAGGTCGCCCCACCGATGTCCACGCCATGCTTGATCATCAGAGCATCACTTCCCGTGTCCAGGATGTACTCGTAGTATTCATCCGAGCCTCCGATGGCGAGTTCGATGCCGATCCTCTGGTAGGTGCCGTCCTCGTAGTAGGACCGCAGAGGGATGTGGATTTGCGACCACCCTGACGGCATGACTGCGACTAAGATCCCGATTGCCAGCAAACCCCGTTTACCTTGAAAAATTCCCATAGTATTTGCCCGTATGGGAAAAGAACGTTCAGGGATTTGGCGGCCTTAGGCAATTTCAAATGCACCTGATCTTTTTCTCAGAAATCATCGCGTGAAAGGCAGGCACCTCCCACGCGATGATGTCCCCCGGCAAAGGCTAGGCGGCCATGACGGCGTAGAGAGGATAGTCGAGATAACCTTTCTCCGTGCCACCGTAAAAGGTGGAGCGATCGTAGCGATTGAGAGGGGCATTCTCGCGGAAGCGCTCTACCAGGTCAGGATTGGCAATGAAGTTACGGCCAAAGGCGATGAGGTCGGCGTGGCCTGCGGCGATGGCGAGGTTGCCGGTTTGCTGGCTATACCCGCCGGCGGCGATCAGCTTGGTGTCGCCGGTGACGAGAGGCCGGAATCGGTCGCTGCCGAGGTCGTGCTCGGGGGCGATATCCACATTGCCTGCCACCCGTGGCTCTACCAGATGGATGTAGGCGAGGTGGAAATTATTCAGTTCATGAATGAGATAGCTATAGGTCAGAAAACGATCCGTGTGCTCGATACCGCCAAAGGTATTGCTCGGAGAAATGCGGACGCCGACGCGATGGCTCCCCCATTCGTTGACGACTGCCGTGACGACCTCGCGAAAAAAGCGGGTGCGGTTTTCCAAGGAGCCACCGTAGATATCCGTGCGAAGATTCGCATGATCGCTGAGAAATTGCTCCAGCAGGTAGCCATTCGCTCCGTGAATTTCCACGCCGTCAAATCCGGCCTTCTTCGCACGGGCGGCTCCCCGGCCAAAATCGGCTACGATGTCGGCGATCTCGTCGAGTTCCAGAGCGCGGGGTACGGGATTCGGCTTGGGGCCGTCCTTGGTATAGGCCTCGCCGCCCGCGCCGATGGCGGAGGGAGCGACCGGCAGGGCGCCGTGGGGTTGCAGATCGGTATGCGAGAGACGACCGACATGCCAGAGTTGAAGGAAGATCCGGCCTCCCGCTTCATGCACGGCATCGGTGACCAGCTTCCACCCCTCGGCCTGCTCATCGGTATGGATGCCGGGCGTTGCGTAGTATCCGTGACCCGTGGCGGAGACCGGAGTAGCCTCGGTAATGATGAGGCCTGCCTCAGCGCGCTGGCGGTAGTATTCGGCATTCATATCCCAGGGAATGTTTCCCGGCATGTGGGCCCGCATACGAGTGAGCGGAGCCATGACGACGCGATTTGGCAAGGCGAGTGATCCGAGGCGTACTGAGGTGAGTAGTGGTTGTGTGGTATTCATGGTGATCTTGAGGTTGTTCAGTTGTGGGTAGATCACTTGCCGTGCCAGAGAGGCCACATTCTTACAAATCACTGCTCATACGTGGCTTATGAAATACGCACACTCCTCGCAAGAGGTACGAAATTTCGACCGTGCGAAGTTTCGGTCGAGTTGCGGACACTCATACCAAGGTATGATAGACGGGCGGAAAAATAAGCCGCATCGTGTTTCATGAAGCTTATGAAACGCGATTTATCTATTTCCATCGTCGATGATGACGAGTCCATGCGCGAATCGCTGGAGAGCCTGCTGAAGTCGATGGGATTCCGTGTTTCCCTCTTTCCCGGCGCGGAAGAGTTCCTGGAAGCCAAGGGACCGACGAGTGCGGATTGCCTGATTCTCGATGTCCGCCTTGGTGGCATGAGCGGGCCGCAGTTGCAACGGCAACTCGCCTCGACCCACCCCTCGCTGCCGATCATTTTCATCACAGGCCATGGGACGGAGTGCCTGCGCGAACGTGTCATCGCGGACGGAGCGGTCGAATGCCTGCTCAAGCCCTTCAGTGAAGAGAAACTCCTGGCCGCTGTCGAGGCGGCAGCCGCATGGAAACCATCGGCGTCCTAATTGACGCCACCAACAAAACGTCGAGACCAATGAAAACCAAACCAGCCCCCATTTGTGTCATCGACGATGACGCGGGAATTCGTGAAGCCGTGGAAAGCCTACTGCGGGCCGAGGGATTTGAAGTCGAGCTCTTCGCCTCCGCACAACGCTTCGCCGCACGAGCCGACGCGGCTCCCCTCTCCTGTCTGATCCTTGATGTGGAGTTGCCGGGATTGAGCGGACTGGAGTTGCAGAGGCAACTCGCGGAAACGGGCGTCGAGATTCCCATCATCTTTCTCACCGGGCACGGCAGCATTCCCATGTCGGTGAAGGCCATGAAGGCGGGAGCCGTGGAGTTTTTGACAAAGCCCTTCGAGGCGGACGACTTATTGAATGCCATCCAGCAGGCGGTATCGGGTTCTCACTCCGAGGAACTCGACACAGCCACCGGCTCGGACGACATGGTGGGCGAGAGTTCCGCTCTGCGATCCATCCTCAAGCAAATCAATGTGGTGTCTCCGACGGACTCGACCGTACTCATCCTCGGGGAGACCGGCACAGGGAAGGAAGTCATCGCCAAGGAGATTCACAAGAGAAGCCGGAGGGCGGACAAACCCCTGATCCGTGTGAACTGTGCCTCGATCCCCAAGGAGCTGTACGAGAGCGAATTCTTCGGCCACGTGAAGGGGGCCTTCACCGGAGCTTTCAAGGACCGGGTCGGACGCTTCGAAGCTGCGCATGGAGGCACTTTGTTTCTCGACGAGATCGGGGAAATCCCACTGGACCTGCAAAGCAAGCTGCTGCGGGCTTTGCAGGAAAAGCAATACGAGCGTGTCGGCGATGACCGCACCAAGACATCGGACGTCCGCATCATCGCGGCCACGAACCGGAATCTGAAGGACGCTGTCGCGGCGGGAAAATTCCGCGAGGATCTTTACTATCGGCTCAATGTTTTTCCGCTGGAGGTGGCTCCCCTGCGCGAGCGGCTGGATGATGTGCCCCTCCTGGCGAGGCACTTCGTGGATCTCTCGGTGAAAGAGATGCGCTGTGCCAAGCCGAGATTGACTCCCGCCGGGATGGCCTCCCTGCAAAACTACGACTGGCCGGGAAACGTCCGCGAACTGTGCAACGTGATCGAGCGGGCCGTCATCCTCGCCGGAGGCGGAGCACTGGCGTTTGACCTGCCGCTGAATGTTTCCGCAGAGTCCAGCCCGGCGGATTTGCCGAGCGACGGGCCCGAGCCGGAATTCCTCACCGAGCCGGAGATGCAACGCAAGGAGCGGGACAATCTGCTCGTGGTCCTGGAGAAGACGGGATGGAAAATCAAGGGAGCTGACGGAGCCGCCGAGCTACTGGGAGTCAAACCCACGACCTTGCTCTCGCGGATCAAGAAGATGGGCTTGCGTCGGGAAGACACGCCGAAGAGAGTTTCCTAAGCCGATGACCGACACGATCCAAGCCGTTCCAGCACGTGAGGTGAAACTCGCGCGATCTTGGCGGCATCGTTGTCCCGGGCCGGTGCGCCTGCTGATCGCCATCTTATTGGTAGGCATTGCGTGGGGCATTACCTTCGGACTCAGGCATCTCATCGATGCCCCGTCTTTCCAGACCCCTTTCTTTGTCTGTGCCATCGTGCTCAGCAGTTGGATCGGTGGTGCGGGACCGGGCATCACGGCAACGCTTCTGTCCATCTTTGCGATCGAGTACTCTTTCACCGAGCCGCGCTATACGATCGGCTTCACATGGAGTGAGGTGCCGAAGTTCACAGTCTTCTTCCTGGCGGGCGGCTTCATCAGTCTGCTGGCCCGTCGCCAGCGACGCGACGAGGAAGCGCTGCTGGTCGCGAGGGAGAGCCTGGAGGAAAAAGTGTGTGAGCGGACGGCGGAACTCGAGACGGCGAATGTCCAACTGACGGCGGAGATCGCGGAACGCAAACGCGCCGAAAGCGCATTGCAACGCCTCAATCGTGCGTGGCGGGTGCGTGGTATGCTGAATCGCTCGGTCGCTCGCAGTGCCGATGAGCAGGAACTTGCCTCCCGAGCCTGCCAGGCTCTCATCCGGGTGGGCGGCTATCAACTCGCCTGGCTCGCCTCTGCGGACAATGGCGTGGTGCGTGCGGAGGCGCATGCTTCGGTCAGTGGATTTCAGGACAAGCAAGAGGCTTGGGCCGCGGGAGGCACCGGCCACACTCTGGCTGCCAAGTCGATGCTGGCGGGGGTGGCCACCGCCTGCACCCTGCGGGACCGCTCCCCCGATCTCCCGAAGGACGCCTGGGCCGCACGCAACGGCGTGAAGGCCGTGCTGGCCCTCCCTCTGATCTCTGAGGGCGGTATCATGGGCGTCCTCATGGTTTATTCAGAGGAGTGGGATGCCTTTGACAAAAAGGAAGCTGACCTTCTTCAGGAAGCGGCCAATGACATGGCTCAGGGCATCGCGCTCTTCCGCACACGCGCGGCAAAGGCCACGGCGGAGACGGCCTTGAAACGGACCCAGGAGGAACTGGAACGCGTGGCACGCGCGACGACCATGGGCGAGCTCACTGCGTCCATCGCCCACGAGATCAACCAACCGCTGGCCGCCGTGGTGACGAATGCGAACGCCTGCCTGCGTTGGCTGGATCGGGAGCCGCCGGAACTCGACGAGGCTCGCGAGACGGCGCGCCGGATCATTCGGGATGGTAAGCGCGGCAGTGAAGTGCTGGCCCGTATCCGAGCCCTCTTGAAAAACGAGGCTCCGAAGCACGAGCCACTGGCGGTCAATGAAGTGGTGGAGGAAATCCTCGCTCTCACCCGCTCCAGCATGACGGATATCGTCCTGGTCAAGAATCTGGGCGAGGACTTGCCACTCGTGGATGGAGATCGCGTGCAGTTGCAGCAGGTGCTGCTCAATCTCGTCCTCAATGCCGTCGAAGCCATGAAGGATACGGAGGAACCGCAAAAACTCCTGCGTTTGGAAACCCGGCTGACAAACGACTCGGAAGTGGAAGTAACGGTGGCCGATACCGGGCCAGGGCTCGCACCGGAGATGCTGGATCGGGTATTCACCACATTTTTCACTACCAAGGCCAATGGCCTCGGCATGGGACTGGCGATTTGCCGCTCGATCCTGGAGCAACATGGCGGCAAGCTCTGGGCGGAATCCGACCCCGGTGCGGGAGCGACCTTCCATTTCACCATTCCGCTGAATCCCCCGTGAACGACTCCGCAACCTCCACCCCGATCGTCTTTGTACTCGATGACGATACGTCCATTTGCGAAGCGCTGGGCAGCCTCATTCGCGCGGAGGGGCTGAAAGTACAGACCTTCGGCTCTGCCAGGGAATTCCTCAAGCGGGCAAAGGTGGATGCGCCCGCCTGCCTCGTGCTCGATGTGCGGCTGCCGGATCTGAATGGACTCACCCTCCAGCAGGATCTGGCGAGGACAACGGATGCGATGCCGATTATTTTTATCACCGGACATGGAGACATCCCGATGAGCGTGCGCGCCATGAAAGCGGGAGCCGTCGAGTTCCTCACGAAGCCTTTTGATGACGAGGATCTGCTGGTTGCCATCCGTCAGGCGTTGGCAAAGGACGCCGAGGCACGCTCGGAGAGGGCCGTCGTCGCGGAGCTTCGCTCCCGCTATGACACATTGACCGCACGGGAATGCGAGGTCATGGGGTTGGTCGTCCAAGGGCTGCTCAACAAACAGGTGGCAGGCGAACTCGGCACGAGTGAAATCACCGTGAAGATTCAGCGTGGCAAGGTCATGCAAAAGATGCGCGCCGAGTCTCTGGTGCAGCTCGTCCACATGGCTGAGAAGATCGGTGTGCGGCCATCCTGAATCAGCGATTCGGGATCGAAAAGAGTCGTTCTAGGTGGAACGAAAAAGTGAACGTTCGGAAAACCGCACTCGCCCCAAGCTCAGAGTGAAATTCCTAAATCACTTATAATACGGGCTTTCGATAAATCCGGCTTCCGTGGCACGCCGCATGATTTACCAGAGGAAGAACACATCTTCGTCACCATGCAGGCTCATCCATCATTCACTCGGAATCACGATCCCATCCTCACCTATGCCGACCTTCGCGGACGCATTCGCGAGGATTTGCTAAGTCAACATCCCGAGTGGGTGGATGCACAGGGGCAATCCGCCCTCTGCGAGGTGTACGAGGCGAGGTTCGCCTGGCTGCTGGAAATCTTCAGCCAGCAAAGTCCTTCGAAAAACTAAATCACAACCACCTCAATCCCATGAATCCAAACATAGATCCCGCTGAAAACCCCACCGTCGAACACGACATCCGCGACTTCCTGCGCGCCCTGAATTCCGGGGGTGGCAAGCCCCTCGAAACCCTCCCGCCCGCCGAAGCCCGACAAGTCCTCGTGAATGCCCAAGCTTCCGTGGACTTGGAGTTGCCCGCCTGCGACATCTCCGAGGAAACGATTTCCGAGGACGGCATCGACGTGCGGTTGACCATCGTACGGCCTGCCGGCGTCACCGAAACACGACCGGCCTTCATGTTCTTCCATGGCGGAGGGTGGATCTTGGGAGACTTCCCGACGCACGAGCGTTTCGTGAGAGATCTCGTGGTGGACTCGGGATATCCAGCGGTCTTTGTGAACTACACACCCTCACCCGAGGCGCAGTATCCCACTGCAATCAACGAGGCCTACGCTGCGACGAAGTGGATCGCCCGTCAGGGCGCTCAGCTTGGTCTCGACGGTTCCCGTCTGGCGGTGGTGGGAAACAGCGTCGGCGGCAATATGGCGGCCGTCGTGGCCCTGAAAGCCAAGCTCGAAAACGGCCCGGCCCTGCGCAGTCAGATCCTCTTCTGGCCGGTCACGGATGCGAGCTTTGAAACGCCTTCGTACCATGAATACGCCGAGGGCTATTTCCTTTCCAAGGCGATGATGAAGTGGTTCTGGGATGCCTACACGACAGATCCCGTGGACCGCAGGGAAATCTATGCCTCGCCGCTGCGCGCCAGCAGGGAGCAACTCCAGGGCCTCCCGCCCGCTCTCGTGCAGACGGCAGGCAATGATGTCCTCCGCGATGAGGGGGAAGCCTATGCACGCAAGCTCGATGAGGCTGGAGTGGCGGTGATTGCGGTTCGTTATCATGGTCTCATTCACGATTACGGTCTGCTCAATGTCCTCCACGCCATCCCCGCCGTACGCGCCGCCCTGCATCAGGCTGCGGAGGAGCTTAGGAAACAACTCGGCGAATAAGGCCTTTGACGCCCACCGGAACATGCGGGATAGTCTTGGCTACTGCCCAGCACGCAGATGCAGGACTATCTCCATGTTCACGGATTCTGCCAAAGTTCACCTCGGACTCAGCCTAACCATTCGGATGGCTTTCTTTTTTCCCGTTTAACCCAACCACCCAAATACATCTCATGAGCGAAATCCACGCCTACGCCGCCCTCTCAGCCAAGGGAACACTTGAACCCTACTCCTACGATCCCGGTGAACTCGGACCCGAGGAGGTCGAAATCAAAGTCACCCACTGCGGCATCTGCCACTCCGATCTGTCCATGTTGAACAATGACTGGGGCATGACCCGCTACCCCCTCATCCCCGGCCACGAAGCCGTCGGCACCATCACGGCGGTCGGCGAGCATGCCAAGGGGCTCAAGGTCGGTCAACTCGTCGGTGTCGGCTGGTCGGCCTACAGTTGTCTCTCGTGCCACGAGTGTCTCTCGGGCGAGCACAACCTCTGTGCCAGCAACCGGGGCACCATCGTGGGACGCCACGGCGGCTTCGCGGATCGACTGCGTGTCCAGTGGGTCTGGGCCCGCCCGCTTCCCGAGGGACTCGACCCCGCCAAGGCCGGCCCTCTCCTCTGCGGCGGCGTCACGGTCTTCAATCCCCTCGCCATGTACGCGACCTCACCGACTGCTCGTGTCGGCATCATTGGCATCGGTGGCCTCGGCCATATGGCACTCCAGTTTGCCAGCAAGTGGGGCTGCGAGGTTCACGCCTTCACCACCAGCGACAGCAAGGAAGAGGAAGCCCACAAACTCGGTGCCCATTTTGTTCATAATACGAAGAAACCCGGCACCCTGAAAAAACTCACGGGTAGCCTCGACCTCATCATCTCGACCATCAACGTGCCACAGGACGTCCCCGGCTTGCTGGGTACCCTCGCTCCTCACGGTCGTCTGCACGTCGTCGGCGCAGTCCTGGAGCCTTTGCAAGTCCCTGCCATGAGCCTGATCTTCGCCCAAAGATCCGTAACAGGCTCCCCCACCGGCAGCCCCACCCTGCTCGACAAGATGCTCACCTTCAGTGCCCGCCATGGCGTCGCCCCCGTCACCGAGACCTTCCCGATGTCCAAGGTGAATGAGGCCATGGAGCATCTCCGCTCCGGCAAAGCCCGCTACCGCATCGTGCTGGAAAACGACCTCGCGTAAACCAAAGATCCCTTCCACAAAAAACGCTGCTTCTGGAGACAGGGGCAGCGTTTTTTTTGTGCTCATTTCGGGTCGAGCTCTCGCACGTACGAAATTTCGCACGCACTCTCCCGCCACATCACCCTCCATAATAAACTCCTCTCCAGCAGTTTAAGATCATTCAACCATCCCGGCACAAAACCTGAGTGCAGTACCATCATGAATGCTGCACCACCCACCAAGCCTCCTCTCACCCCGAAACAAAAAGCCCTCCGTATCGGCGGTGGGATCGTTGGCGTTATCGCCCTCTTCTTCGGAGTGAAGCTCGTCCTTCACACGATGCGCACGGTATCGACAGACGACGCCTACGTGAATAGCTACGTCACCTTCGTCGCTCCCCGCGTCGCCGGGCAGGTCACCCAAGTCCTCGTCGAGGACAACAACCGCGTGAAAAAAGGGGATGTCCTCGTGCGCATCGACCCCGAGCCCTATCAGATCCAGGTCGCGCAAAAGCAGGCCGCACTCGATGTGGCCGAAGCCGATCTGGAACTCGCCAAGGCCAATACCCAGGCGCTCATCGCGCAGACCCGCGGCGACCGCTTCAAGCTGGAGCACTCCATGCAGACCGTGGACGACGCCATCGCCCAGATCCGCCAACGCGTCGCCACGCTGGAGAAGGAACGCTCCACGCTTGTCCTTGCCCAAGAGGACTTCCGCCGCGCGCAGGAGCTCTTCCAGACGAAGGTCATCTCCCAGCAGGAGATGGATCAAAAGCAGGAAGCCCTCGGCGTCGCCGCATCCTCGGTCAACGAAGCCCTGGAAAATCTCCACGAGTCCCGGGTCGCCCTCGGCCTCCCCGCCGAGCCTGCTGCGGGACATCCCCTCGACGAAGTCCCGCCGGATCTTGACCAGACTTACTCCTCGGTACGGGAATCCCTCGCCGACCTCCTGCAAAGCGCCGCCCAGCTCGGCATCGCCCCCTCTTCGCTCGAACTCACCCCCGAGCAGGTGGTCACGAAATTCCTCCACCGCGACCCCGCGGGCAATATCGACCACATCTACGCCCACATCCTGCAAGACGCCCCGGCCATCCGTCAGGCCCAAGCCGCCGTCGAGCAGGCCCAGCACGACCTCGACGCCGCAAAGCTCGACCTCAGCTACACCACCATCGTCTCCGATATCGACGGCCTCGTGACCCGGCGCAACGTCAACCCCGGAGACTACCTGCAAGTCGGCCAGAGCCTCATGGCGGTTCGCTCTCTCGACGAGATTTGGGTGGATGCGAATTTCAAGGAAACCCAGCTCGGCGACCTCCGCATCGGTCAACCCGTGACCCTGCATGTCGATATGTACGGAAATGCCCACGTGTTTCAGGGCCGCATCTCCGGCTTCACCATGGGCACCGGCTCCACCCTGGCCCTGCTGCCTCCCGAGAATGCCACGGGCAACTTCGTGAAGGTCGTCCAGCGCCTCCCCGTCCGCATCGACTTGGTGAACTACAACCCCGATCTCGCCCCCCTCTTCGTCGGCACTTCCGTGGAACCCGAGGTCCACATCAAGGACAAGCCCACAGGGCCAAATGCCGGTCGCTACCTGCAAACATCCGCCTCACCTCAGCAGGTGTCCCAACAGTGAACACCCGCACCGCACCCATCAATCCCTGGCTCATCGCCGTGGTGGTCGTCATCCCGACCTTCATGGAGGTCCTCGATACCACCATTGCCAATGTCGCCCTGCGTTACATCGCCGGAGGTCTCTCTGCGGCGGAGGTCGATAGCGAGTGGGTCATCACCAGTTACCTTGCGGCGAATGCCATCATCCTCCCGGTGACCGGATGGATCACCGCGCATCTCGGCAGGCGGAACTACTTCCTCCTCTCCATCGCGGTCTTCGCCGTGGCCTCCATGATGTGCGGCTTCGCGCCAAATCTCGCCACCCTCATCGTCTTCCGTGTCATACAGGGACTCGCAGGCGGCGGCCTCCAGCCGTGTAGCCAGGGCATCCTGCTCGACACCTTCCCGGCGGAGAAGCAAGGCGCGGCGCAGACGCTCTTCGGTGTGGCCGCTCTCGTCGCGCCCGTGCTTGGCCCCACACTCGGCGGCTGGATCACGGAGGCCTATTCCTGGCGCTGGATCTTTTTCATCAATGGCCCCATCGGCGTCCTCGCCCTCTTTGCCGCCTCCGCCCTCGTCCGCGATCCGGAGTATCTGGTTCAAGCCCGTCAGGAAAATCGTGGCCGCCCTCTGCGCTTCGATTCCATAGGCCTCGGTCTCCTTGTCCTCACCATCGCCTCTTGGGAGATCCTGCTCAGCAAGGGGCAGGAGTGGGATTGGCTCGGCGATCCCTTTGGCCGTATCCAGATCCTGCTCGCCATTTTCGTCATCGGCCTCGGCACCTTCATCTTCTGGGAGCTTCGCACCCCGGAGCCGATCGTCAGCTTCCGCCCTCTGCGGGATCGGAACTTCGCGCTCTCCTGCGTGATCCTCTTCTCCTGCTTCGCCGTCCTCCTTGCCGCCAGCACCCAGCTCCCCATGCTGCTCGAGTCCGTCCTCGGTTACGATTCACTGAATGCCGGCCTCGTCCTCTCGCCCGCCGGATTTTTCACCGTCACTGCCACCATCATCGCGGGACGCCTCCTCGGGATGAAAGTAGATGCCCGCTGGCTCATCGGGACCGGCCTCGTCATCACTGCAATCGGCAATTTCTGGATGTCCCGCATGAATCTCGATATATCCCCCTCCTTTGCCGTCTGGCCCCGCGCCGTCCTCACCACCGGCCTCGGCCTGATCTTCGCCCCCATCAATGTCGCCGCCTTCCTCTACATCCCGCAAAAGCTGCGCGGTGCCGCCGTCGGTCTCCTCGCCCTTCTGCGCAACGAAGGCGGTAGCTTCGGCACCACCGTTGCCCAGACCATCACCGAGCGCCGCGAGCAACTTCACACCCTCCGCCTCAACGAATTCCTCGATCCCCTCAATCCCGCCGTGAATTCCTACCTCCAAACGCTCACCCCCGATTACCTCCGCCACGTCAGCGATCCCGTCCTCGCCCACAACATGGCCCTCCGCTCCATGGAAGCCCTCCGCGATCAGCAAGCCCTCGGCCTCTCCTTCTTTGACGGCTTCCTCATCTACGCCATCATCGGTCTCCTCCTCGCCTGCCTCGTCCCCTTCATGAAGCGCTCCGTGGTGGAGAGAAAAGGGCCTCTTCCAGCGGAGTAACAGGCGCCAGTCTCGTTTGCCAACTACGGGGCAAGCGGCTAGAGCTTGTTCGTGCTCCAACTCAGAAAAACCCACATCGTCGAGGCCCTCGCCCTGATGGTGGGGGCGTTGCTTCTTGGCGTCCTGTTCTGGTCCTTTCAGGCCACGGATCCGATGTGGGCCATCATTTCCTTCATCTTGGTTTACGATCCCGAGTCCCGCATGGTTTTCGCCACTGCATTGGCCCGCCTCTTCATGACGATTCTCGGCTCGCTTCTGGCGATGGGTGCGGTCTGGGCCTTCGGAGTGCACAAAGCGACCCTGCCCTTGAGCGTGGGCATCATTGCCCTCGTCTGCGGCCTCCTTCAACGCAGTCGGATGGAGCAGCGTATCGTCCTCGTCACAGTCGCTCTCATCATCGGCTCGTCGATCCTCCAAGCCTCGATGGGACCATACATTGCCATGACAAGGTCAATCGAAGTGACAGTCGGAAGCCTGCTGGCCGTCGTTTTTTCCTGGACGGTTTCGCATATACTTTCCGGGAAGCCCGGGAAAAGCCTCAAAAATCCGTAGACTGCAAGCTACTTACTGAGAGTAGGTTCCAGAAGATACGCACACACCGGAGGCTCATTCATCTTGAGAACACCCGTCTCTGCCCCAGCGAACTTATCGTGATAAGATTCGAAGTATTTGCCAATCCCACAGGCGGAGGACTACATCAGAGCAATAGTCCCTCCCTATGAAACCCCTTAAATCATTAGCGTTATTTTCGGTTTGTTCTGCGCTTCTTGCCAGCCCGGCTTCGGCAGCGATGGTTTTCTATGTGCCTTTTGATGACGGCACGGACCCCAGCCTGGCGAATCTCGGCACGGCCGGCGGCTCAGTCACGGTCTCTTCCCCGGCTCCCACCACCTCGACCAATGTCCCGGACAATCTGGGGAGCGCCTACTCGGAGCGCTTTACGGCCTCCACCCAGCGTGTCTTCTTCCCTTCTGGCCAGGATTACTTCCGGCTAAACTCCGCCTCTCCCGCGCAGAATATGACGGTCTCGCTGTGGATGTATATCGATGCCACATCGTATAGCTGGATGGATTTCTTCGGCACATTGGCCGGAGCGTCGGGAGGCACAGATGCCGGTGGCTGGCAGTTCTCCATCGTCGGTACAGGCGACAGCACAGGAAAGCTCCGACTCTCCACAAGCAGCGGAAACATCTTTTCCACCATCAACGTCCCTCTTCAACAGTGGACGAATATCGTGGTGACCTGGACCACGGCCGATGTGGCCGGAGGGCGCACTGCGCACATCAATGGCGTCTCCGCCCTTAGTGGCTACGGGGCCACCGCTGGCGTCAATGGCGGGGGAACGAATCCTCTCGCTTTGCATGGTGCCGCCACAGCCGCAAACTATGACGACGTCGCCATGTGGGATACCATTCTCACGCAAGGCAAGATCCGTTCTCTCTCTACCGCTCCCGGCCTGCTGGATGGCTACAATGCCGGCGTGATGAATAATCTCTTCACCCTCTTTGACACCACGACGGGCAGCTACTCGGTGGATAATCTCGACTGGAGCTACGATACGGGCTTTGACGTCACGGGCCGCGCCATCGGAGACACTTGGTACGATGGCGACACCTACTACATGTGGCTCGGTGGCAATGCGGGGAATGCCCTCGGCCTCTCCGCTGTGCCGGAGCCGAGCACCACGGCGCTGCTCTTCGGTCTGGGCACGGTCCTGATCCTCTACCGCCGCCGCAGATCCCCGGCTCGCCACTGAGTTCTTTTTTGTCTTTGATATAGCAACCGGGCGCATACCCGGCAAAAAACCCCCACGTTTCCTTTGATGAATCACTCGCCACAGAGTCTGCCCACTCGCAGCTTCGCCAGCCAAGCCTTCAGCCTTGTCGAGGTGACGCTGGCCTTGGGCCTGAGTTGCTTCTGCCTGTTGGCCGTGGTGGGGCTGCTTCCAGTGGGACTCTCGACTCTGCGTCAGGCTACAGAGCAGAGCATCGAGAGCCAGATCGTGCAGCAGATGAATTCCGAGTTGCTCCTTCATCCCTTCAGCCAGTTGGAGACCGGCTATGCGGCGAAGACGGTTTACTTCGACGAGGAGGGCAAGAGCGTCACCGATGCCGGGAAGGCCCGCTACCGCGTCCAGACGAGTCTCGCCTCACCGAGCTATCCCGGCTCGGCAAATGTCTCCTCCGGTGGCGCACTGGACAGCAGCCTCCGTGTCGTACGCGTGGATATAACAAAGCTGCCCGAGGCTCCTTCTGTGACTCCCAGCCGGTTCAATCTCCTGGTGGTTGATTCCGGCAACTGATGTGACCCAACGCCCGCGTCCGTATCATGGTTAGCGACTCCCCCTCGCCTGACGATCAGCCAAAGCTCCCGGCCATTCGCGATTCCGAGGCCTTCAGCCTGCTGGAGATCCTCGTCGCTGCGGCGGTTCTCGGCGTGATGCTGGTCTTCCTGCTGGCGGCGTTTAATCAGACGTCCGCAGTGTGGCGGCGGTCGTCGGATAAGATCGAGTCCTTCCAGCAGGCACGCACCGCCTTTGATGTGCTCCGGCAGACACTAAGCCAGGCCACCTTGAATACTTATCTCGACTACGACAATCCGACGAAGCCGACCCGGTACCTCCGCCAATCGGAGCTTCGCTTTTACAGCGGTCCCGCAGGAGCCCCCCTCCCCGGCACGGCCAATACGGGACAGGCCTTGTTTTATCAGACTCCGGCAGGCTACTCCGCGAGTACGAATTACGCCGGTCTGGAGAATCTCCTGAACACCTGCGGCTTTTACGTGGAGTTCACCACGAATAATCTCGTACCCCCTCACGTCGCCCCCACGGGGAATCCCTATCGCTACCGCCTCATGCAGCTCATGGTCCCCTCCGAGGACAATACCATCTACACCGCAGGCGGAAACGGCTGGTTTGCCACCGCCACCAATGCCGTGCCCGTGGCTGATAATGTCATCGCCCTCATCGTCCGCCCCCAAGACCCGGCCACGTCAACGAACTCCCCCGCCCTGCCTCCGAATAACTCGTACACCTACGACAGCAAGGCGAGCGCCACAGCCGATCCCCAACCCATCACCGCCAACCAACTCCCGCCCGTCGTCCAAGTAACACTCGTCGCCGTGGATGAAGCCTCCGCCCTCAAGCTGGAGAATGGCAGCACCGAGCCCTCCTTCATCAGCAATGCCCTCGCGGGGAAATTTACGGACCCCGCAAGCTACGAGGATGACCTGTCCGAGCTGTCAAAATCGCTTTCGTCCCATAAGATCAATCACCGTGTCTTTTCCAGTACGGTACCACTCCGGGAGTCGAAATGGACCAAGTGAGCACCCGTCTCCACTCGCGCTTCTCCGCCTTTTCGCTCATCGAGCTGATGATCGTCATCGCCTTGCTGGGACTGCTCACCGTCTTGGCCGTTCCCGCGCTGAACTCCGTGATGCGAGGATCGAATATCAACCTCGCGGGTCAGACCATCACCGACCAACTCGCCCTCGCCCGGCAGGACGCCGTCACGCGCAACCGCGACGTGCAGGTCAGATTTTACCGCATGACGAATGGCAGCACTCCCGGCTGGCGGGCGGTCCAGCTCTGGCGCATCGACCAAGGTCCCACCGGCCCCACCACCAATGCCATCGGCCGCCTCATTCAGATCCCCGAGGGCATCATCATCGCGACCAATAACAATCTCTCCCCCCTTATCACCACCCCTACCTTCACCGGCACGACCAATCTTCCGGGCTATGGCTCCACGCCCTACGCAGGTTTCCGGTTTCGCGCCAATGGCTCGCTGGAGAGCACGGTCACCGCAGCCAGGGGATACCTCACCCTCGCCCCCGCCAGTGATGCAAATGAGGTACCGGTCAACTACTTCACCATCCAACTGAACCCCCTCACGGGAAAAGCCCTCATCTTCCGCCCATGATGCCACCGCCTCGCATGACCTCTGGATTCCGACTTTCTGCGCCGAGACAGGGCTTCGCCCTCGTCATCGTGCTCAGCATCCTCGTCCTCCTACTCGTCATGGTCGTGGGATTCATCTCGCGCGTCGGCACGGAACGTTCCGCAGCAGCAGGGGCGCAGGCCTCGGTCTCCAGTCGTCAACTCGCCGACACCGCCGTCAATCTCGTGCAAGGCCAGATCCAACTCGCCTCGACGCAGGGCTCCTCCGTGGCCTGGACCTCTCAACCCGGCATGGTCCGCACCTTTGACTCCACCGGCGACCTCGTCAGTGCCTACAAACTCTATTCCGCCGCAGACATGGTGGACGACGCCGTCAGCCTCACCGCCGATCTTCCTCCCGGCACATGGACTGCCGACACCGCGCATTGGACCGATCTCAATGCGCCGGTGGAGGTGAATGGCACAAAACAATTCCCCATCCTCGACCCCACCGCCATCGGCACCGCCACTGCGCCGCAGGGCCTGTCCCTGACGCCGCCGCCCGGCGAGACCACCTACCAGCCCGCCCCCATGCCCGTGCGCTGGCTCTATGTCCTTCGCGACGGTAACATGGTCGTGCCCACCAGCACCTCCGGCACCACCGCGACAATCCCCGGAGCCACCAAGGACAACCCCATCGTCGGCCGCGTCGCCTTCTGGACCGACGACGAGACGACCAAGCTCAATATCAACACCGCCTCGGAGGGCACCTTCTGGGACGTCCCGCGGGCAAATACTCCCCAGGATCGCGCCTTCGGCAACTACCAGCCCGCTCAGAAAGAATTCCAGCGTTATCCCGGCCACCCGGCAATGACCTCGCTTTCCGCAGCCTTCCCGACCCTGACACCGCAACAGATCTTTGCCATCACGCCCCGCATTTCCGGCGGCGGATCGAATGCAGGCACTCAGATTGCCACCGGTCCGATTCCTTCCACCGCTGATCGCCTCTATGCCAATCTTGATGAACTTATCTTCCAGCCAAATCGGTCAACGAACGACGGCTTGAGCAGGGCCCAGCTTGAGCAAGCCAAGTTTGTCCTTACGGCACACAGCCGTGCCCCGGAGGTGAATCTATACAATCTTCCCCGCGTCGCCATTTGGCCGATTTACCGGGAACTCGAGACCGGACGGGTTACCGCCTTTGACGAATTGATCGCCTTCTGCTCCACCATCGACGGTGAGCCCTATTACTTCCAACGGGAGAATGCCATGAGTCCGACCAACGACATCGAGATTCCCCGCAACAAGCTCCTCTACTCCTACCTCCAGACTTTAACAGACACCCCTGTCCCTGGGTTTGGAGACTCATTCTCTGAAAAATACGATAATGATCGCGATCAGATCCTCACCCAAATCTTTGACTACATCCGGTCAACCAACCTCTATGATGACAATCTCGCCAACGGGAAAGCCTTCACTGCAGGGCGTAGCGGAGGCGACATGTATCCCGCCCACGGAT
>Ga0351882_1114_pt1 | contig 23041 bp, 14 predicted proteins | sample BONcelFGM3001F13_FD_206762 | JGI IMG/M metagenome (GOLD analysis project Ga0351882, IMG submission 206762) | Enriched cells from coal bed in the Powder River Basin, Montana, United States - BONCAT cells FGM rep3 HSBNCT.FGM.300.1.F13 ... | reverse complement strand
GAACAGGAAATCGACGGTTGACCGTGAATTTCAACTCCGGAACTTATACCTCGCAGAGCACGGCTATCACCTTTTCAGGTACGGGAACGTATACGATTGGCGAAAATGCGACCGTCATCGCGCAGGGCGGAACCTCGAGCTATGTGAATGCCACCACCTTCGTTGTGGGTGCCAATACGGTGGTGAGGGGCACATTGGCCATTCGCTCGACGAGTCTGGAAAGCTCGCCCTTCAGTAATACCTCTCTCAAGCTTTCGAATACTCTGGATGTCGATGGGGGAACTCTGCTGGTCGATGGCATCAATACCACGGCAAATACAGGTGATGGAAACGGTAGTCTGATTGTCAGAAATAGTGGCACGGCGACGATACGATACGGCACAAACGGCATCACGCTGGGGGGCAATCGGGATAGTACCTATGCCAACTCGGTGACTGTTAATAGTGGGGGAGTCCTAACGAATAACTCTGCTTTGCAGGCAGGCTCGCACAATGGTAACCGTCCGGCTTTTGGCGGCACGACCACCATTCAGGTCAGTGGAGCTGGGAGCAAGTGGGAACAAGGGGGGGTGGCTTACGTAGGCAATGGGCGAGTGGGACTGATGACGGTTTCCAATGAAGGCGTCTTTGAGGCCAAATCGGGTCTTACAATTGGCGGAGGCATTCCCACCACAAACTCGGCGCCAAACTCGGGAGTCGATAACTACGGTGTGCTGACCATCGATGGCGGTGAAGTCTCTGTGACCAATGAGCTGGCAGGCCAGTTGATTACGGCAGGAGTGGCCTCGTCATTTGGAGGGGCTGGCAATTACATTTATTTTGGATCCGGAAATGGCTCGTGGGATCAGACCTACTTGGGACAGCGTGTGGTTTTTGATTCTCTCAGATCCGGTGGAGCGGGATTGAGCACAGGTGTCATTTACTATGCGGCCGATGTGGCCTCTGGGAATAGCTCGACCGATGCCAAGTCCACCTTCGGTCTGGCAGCGACGCCATTGGGCACAGTCTTCTCGGGATCGGGGTACACCAGCTATGGATCGGGCACGGGGCAGAATGTTTATTACACACTGGGCTCCCAATTGGTCGTCGGCTCTCTGGGCACCTTTGGCAGTGGGGTCACTCGTGAAGTGGCTGGTACGCTGAATATGAATGGTGGCCGCTTGATCACTGACGAACTTATCGCCAATCGCGGCGCAGGCGTCAGCACTATCAATCTTCGGAATGGAGAGATGGTCGTCGGAAATACTTATCAGAACGCCACGGTGGCTGGAGGCCTGGCCGCGACTGGGGCCAACATCAATACAGGAAGTGCCTTTCAGGTCGGTGACGGGGTCGGATCTGCCGGCACTGCCATCTACCGCATGAATGGCGGTACGCATACCATCGCTAACGGAATGATCATCAACAGCGATGGAAAGCTGGCGGGCTTCGGCGCCAATACGGCGACAATCAGCGGCTCGGGCTCGATTGATCCGGGCAGTGGCACAAACCGTGCCGGACTCATCAGTGGAATTGCTCTCGATGGCACCGCTGGCCTGGACTTTAATTTTGAGTTCACCCTGGCCAATGCGGCTCCTGATTATGCCAACTGGGAAAATAGTGGGAACGATGTCCTGCGCCTTAACTCGGTGACGCCATTCGTTGCCTCCCTGAATGCTGGCAATACCGTCAACGCCTACTTCTCCGCCACCAGTCTGCTCGATGGCGATATCTACGAAGGCGGCTTTTACACTGATGCGGGAAATTTCTTCTCCTCCATCGAGGGGGCTTCCTATGCGTATTTTATCAGAGGCGATGGCAGCGGCTCTCATTTGTACAACGGGGTATCGTACTATACCCTAGCGGAATACAATGCCCTCGTCGGCGGCACCTTTAGCTTTACTGTCGATATGGTGCAAAGCTCGGCCGACTTCGGCAGTGGTACGGTGGACGGCTACTCCACGAATTTCACCGTCGTCCCCGAGCCCAGTACCGCCCTGTTGGCAGGCCTCGGTCTGATGGTCTGTTTGAATCTTCGTCGTCGCCGTTCTAACTTGTAACGAATTCACAAAGATTCCCCCTCCCATGATTCATCCGGCTTCACACTCCAAGTCGCGACTGCACGGCATTACTCTCATCGAGTTGCTGGCAGCGGCGGGAATTTTTGCCGTGCTGACTACATTTACTTTCCCTGCCATATCACACGCAGGTGAGCGGGCACGAGCCGCGACCTGCGTCTCAAATTTACAGCAGATGGGAGTCGCACTCACTTCCTATGCTGCAGATAATAATAACGAATTGCCTGCCAACAACGATGTCGCGCCATGGCGTTGGTATCTCACGCTAAACCCCTATTTAGGGAAAAGTATAGAAAGCTCCCAAGGAGCGAGGGCCCGTCCATCGATTTTTATTTGTCCATCGAACGATCGGCGGTCGGATATGGGAATGCATGCGATATATTCTGATGTTGGTTACTGGTGCAATCTATTCCTGATGCCTCGAATGAACAACTCAGGGGCCCCCGGGGAGCCTGTTACATGGAGCAATGGACGTGGCAAGATTCGGATTAATAGTCTGCCATCACACCGTATCTTGGTTGCCGACAACCCAAAGGGTTCTGGTGGGGATAGCTATTACAAATTCTACCGGAATGCGAATGAGGCCAAAACAGTGCGTCCCTATCCTGCCGGGCAAGGCGAGGATATTCACAGTTTTGCCCGCATTCATAGCGATGGAGTGAATGCTCTCTTTACGGACTTTTCCGTTCGCTTTCTTAAAGCTGAAGATGTGAATCGTCCCGGATCGCAAATCGAAACCGGATCTTACTTTGGAGGTGTAGAATGATAAGAGTACTTTATTTGTTGGTGGCTGGGCTGATCATAAGCATCTCTGCCAAAGCCGCTGATCCCATCTGGTTGATTAACTTTAACGGCGAAGGCGAAGGTGACGCCCCGCCCACGCTTATGAAGACCGACTCTTCCGAAGTATCCGCAAGTGGTGACTTCAGCCAGACGGAAGACGCCGAGCTTGGTCGTATGAAAATCGTCACTAGCGACGGTCCTGACGGTGGCATGGCGCTGGAGATTGCTCCCGGCGATATCCAAAATGGTGCGGGTTACCAATCCTCAAAGCGTGGTCAAGGTCTTGAGGGAAATGAACTCACATACGAAGCACTGATTAAGCCGATAGAGACTTCTGAGTCCTTCAAGAAAAGCTGGGGTGGCCAGCAGATCATCAACCAGCAGCCCGGCGGATCGATTCCCCAGTTCTGGCTCTCGTATAGTGACAATGGTTCCGTAGCCTTCGGCAGTACCAGCGCCAAAGGACTTGTGGGCCTCGTCGAGCCGGGCAAATGGTCTCATGTTGCAGGAGTTGTGGTCCTGTCCGAGGCGGTCGGAGGAGATTCCTCCATGAAGCTCTACATCAATGGTGACCTCGTGCAGGAGGCCTCATTTCCGCGGCCTGCTGGAAAATTTCCGACCTCTCTGGGGCTTGGCAAGTACCTCCAGACGTCAAAGGGGGATTCTTTTCAAGGCCAGATCGATGCGATTGCGGTGACGCCGGCGGCCTTGGAGCCGTCTAGCTTCGCGTTGCCACTACCTAAGTAAAACTTAGCCTTAATTGCCCCTCATGAAAATGCTACCGATCTTCTCATTTGTATTCATCTGTGCCTTTTTGTCTCAGATTGTGAGTGCGGAAACGCCGTCTATGGTCGAACTCCCGGCTCCCACCGATATTGTTCCCAAGCGATTCAGCCCCGCGCCGCCTCCCGGTGTTCATCCTCGCATTCTTATAAGTCCTGAGGATCTGCCCGGTATCCGGGAGCGGATCAAGACGACGGCTGCGGGTAAGCGGGCCTTTGGTGCGATCGAGGCTTGGCTGACGAGCGCGCTGGGGCCGAATCAGCGGCATGGGGAGCCATTGAAAGCCACTTACGAAAGGCTAATCGCCGGGGATATGAATGCTCTGGATGCCGTGACAGAAGAGCAGAAGTGGTGGAAGGACCAGCTCGGGCTAGCAATTCAACTGGAGTCCTTTGTTTCGTTGATCAAGGAGGATGCTGTCCGGGGAGAGCGTGCGGGAAAAGCTCTGGTGACCTATGGGAAAATCTCCCGGGGTAAAAATCTGAACCCTAAGCTGGACCACCAATTCGACAAGTCCATCGGCATGGCCTACGACTTCATCTATCCTTATCTGAGCGAGGCTGATCGCAAGGAAGTCCGGGCTACCATCGCTGCGGCTACAAAAGGCAAGGAATCCCACGGCATGGGTTCTCCCCCCGCGCGCCACACCTACAATTTCATGCCGCATGGCATGGGGCTTCTCCTGCTTACCTTAGCTATTGAAGGGGAGGAGGGATACGATGAGACCATTTATCCCAAGAGTGTCGAGGTTATGAAAAACTTCCTAAACTATGGGATCGATGCGAAAGGCGATCCGAATGAGGATATGCATTATTTTAATTTTGGCATGGCTTGGGGAGCGCAGGGTATGGTGGCCATGGCGAAGCGTGGAGATAATCTCTTTCTCAATGAGCATTATCGTCGGACGCCGAATTGGTATGTGAATGCCATCGAGCCGTTCGGGCAGACATTTTCGATGCATGATGACACGCCGAATGATGGGGGTGGATTGTTGCCAAATTATATCATCATGAAGTGGGTCTGGCCGGATGATCCGGTGCTGGATTACGTGTGGCGCAATCGCGTGCGGCTTGATTACTCGGGTATCGGCTATCGCGGAGATCTTCTCGTGGCGGCTCTTTTCCCCTCGGACTGGAAAGACAGTCCCGGAGAAGTCGTGAAGGTGGAGGCTACGCAATGGGGTGCGAATACCGAGAAGGATACCAAAGTCTCAAGTCGGGTGACGGAAGCTACGGCTGGCGCGGACAAGTTGGGGTTGCCGCTTAGTTGGATCAGTGACAAGCGCCAGCTTTACATCGCGCGAGACAAGTGGGGGGCGGATGCGCTGGTGATGCATTTTTCCATCAATCAGAGCAATCGTGGACCTTCGCATACGCATTCCAATGTGCTCGATATCACTCTCTCGGCCTTGGGGCGCAAATGGGCGATTGATCGGGGATTTGGTATTGCGGAGTCAAAAGATCACTCGGTGGTTCTGGTTGATGGAAAGGGGCAGGGGTTCTTTGCTCCTCCGGGGAAACTTCTCGGCCATTCGGATGACGGAGAGCTTGCGGTGATATCGGGTGACGCGAAGTACGCGTACGACTGGATGTATGAGTTTGGCAACCGGATCGGCAATGACTACCGGAAGGGGCATGATTGGCAGCCGGAAACCGCGCTGCCGGAGAGTCTGGAGCTTGCCCGGCAAATCGTTCCGCCTGAGTTTAAGGAGCGTCCCTGGGAGGCTCCTGATATGAGCGGCTTTACTCGGAAGGCTCCGCACAATGTGGTGGAGAAGGCTTTTCGAACAGCGGCGCTCCGCCGTGGAGAGCATCCCTATCTGCTCATTGCGGACGACATTAAGAAGGATGGTAGCGCACACATTTACGAATGGCTCTTGCAGTTGACGGATGATCTGGAGATCAAGTCGCAGGGGGAGGGCTTTGTTATTCTGGGTAGCAGTGATGCGGCGGATGATCGTCGTCTTCTGGTGCGGATGGCTGATACCACAGCGAAAGGGAAATGGGATCTGGAGACTTACGAGATCGTGCGCTCACCTGATACTGGCAGTGACAGGAAGTACGGGAAGGGGAAGCGTCTGAAATATGTGTCCCAGACTGTGGAGCCCGGTTTCCGCGTGCTGCTTTATCCGCATCATGCGAATGCCCCTCTGCCGGAGGTCGCAAAATCGGGGAAGGACGCGATCAATATCATCTGGCCCGATCGGACGGATTCCTACTCCTTTCCCCGCCAGTCGGATGGTTCCAGTCAGATCGTCTTGTCCACTGGGACTGAGGAGAAGAAGCCTGGGTTCTTTCAACGTCTTTTCGGCATCGGTTCATGAAACGGCGTCTCATTCCCAGATTGCTGTGTGTTAGCTTGGCGTCCTGTTCCCTTATGACCTCATTGTGCGCGCAAACGGAAGTGGCCACTCAGAATCCGTATTGGAAAATGGCGGATCGAACGGTCTCGGACATCCTCAAGCAGGATGTGCCGACTCTTCAGGAAGAGGGCAAGGGCGGTAATGTGTTCTGGCTGGCTTGGGCATATGCCTCGCCGAAGTCAAAGTGGCAGGGGCAGTCTCAGGTGAAGGACAAGGTCATTGCTGCCTGGGATACCATTGCGGATCGGCTTCGGGCTTCGAAGGAACCCTGGACTACGAAGGACGGGAACTTTTGGAATCTCATGTCGCTCCTGGATTCCCTGCTCTACTTGGAAAGTACGAAGTCTATTCCGCAGGACAAGATGGCTTCTTGGAAAGCCGCACTTCGACCAGCCGTAGAGGAAGTCTGGCGGGAGTACGGACATAAAACGGACAAGAGTTGGGCGACCAAGGCGGCCAAAGATTATCCGAATGCAGATGCCCAGCATGCTGCCGTCATGATCGCTGCCAGCCTTGTCTATGGTGAGGAGAAGTACCGACAGAATGCTGCGGAATTTGTCCAAGCCATGGATAAATATCTGCTGTCTCCCGGGGCCTGGCTGTATTTCCGTGGCAGTACACCCATCCCGCTCTACCACGGCTTTGAGATCATTTTCCTGGGACGGTATTATCAACTCTCCCGCGACCCTGCGGCGGCCGATCAGATCCGACGCACGAAGGACTACTATCCCTATACCTTCACCCCGGAGAATACGGTGGAGGGCACGAGCACTCCCTCATGGAAGTATGGTTGGAATCCCTCGGGTGGTCCCTACCACGCCGTGGAGTTTGTTGCCTGGCTGGCTGGTGATGGGCACAATCGATGGCTTGCCGACCTCCGTGCCAAGCAGTACGCGCGTCACTACTGGATTGCCTATTGCGGGGAGGCTTGGGATGAGGCCGGTGACCAGAAGGCAAAGCCGGAGCCGTTTCCCGACCGCTTTATCATTCCCGACGACAGCATTGATGGGCTTCGCGGTAGGTTTGGGAAATTTTCCTTCATGGGCGGACGTGGGAAACGCATCACGGGCTTTGGAAGTTGCATGCTGGCCGATGCGAGCTTGCCATCTGGCTATGATGGCTTTGTTCATTTTGCCCGTCTGGGAATCGCCCCGCAGGGTGATGCCTCCGCAGAATTGCGTTTGGTCGGGGAGGACAAAGATGGCCCCGTGCCGGGAGCGCGCGTGGTCACGGATGACTACGCCGTGCTGGCTGCGGAATTCGAGCCCCGACTTCCCAGCGACGTCGAGGCTCCTGCTCGCGCTGACTGGTCGGTGAAGGAGCGCTGGCTTTTCACACCGAATGCCGTTGTTGCTGTGTTTGAAGCCGTCGCTCAAAAGGACGATCCCGGAGGCCTGCCGGTGGGACGCATCGAACTCGGCCCCAGTTCGAGAGAGGCTTCGCTCAATGGGAAGGCCTTTCAGGTGGGAAATCTTTACGGGAAGGTGCTCCGCTCCGAGGGCTTTACCCTTCTCACCGAGGCCGTGGATACGGATGCCAAGGACAACGATCTCTTCTTCGCGGTCGTGCTGAAACCAGAGACGGCACCTCAGAAAATCCACAAAGGTGATACTTGGAAATATGTGGTCATCTTTTCCCCCGAGAAGGACATGACTGCGGAAGCGGGCTTTGAGGAAAACGGTGACGCCATCATCCGGCTGGGCGGGAGCGAGTATATCCTCGGTCCCCTGCGGGAGGGAAAAATCGAGGTCGTGAAAAAATGAGGTTACCGTCTTTCCTCTGCGCCTTCGGATTTCTTTCGCTCTCTCTTGCGGCCCACGCGGGAGATCTTCGTTCGGAGCTCCTCGATATTCCCTCCCTCTCAGACCTTCCGATTGCCATGGAAGTGATCGCCGACAAGGAAGTCGAGGGAGTGAAGCTGACGGAGTTTTATTTCAATGGGCCGCCCTTCGGAGGGCAGCCGACCAAGATCTATGCTTTCTATGCTCAGCCTGCGGGCAAGGGGCCGTTTCCGGCGGTCGTGCAGTTGCACGGTTCGGGATTGGAAGTTTTGAAGCCCGATGCAGCCTTGGGCTATGCGGCTCATGGCTACGCTTGCATCAGCATTGACTGGGCGGGTCCGGATTGGCGTGGCGAGGGCAAGCTGCGAGAGAAGCCCTATTCGGAATTTCCCAGCGAGGGCAATCGTGCCCGCAAAAATCCCGAGACTCAGAAATGGCAAGCGATCCCTCTGGAGAAAGATGCGAGGACCAATGGAATTCGTTTTATCCGTCGAGCCCTTCAGTTCCTGCGAGATCGTCCCGAGGTCGATCCCAGCAAACTCTGTATCTCAGGCATGTCGGCGGGAGGACAGGCGACCCTGGGTGTCTTGGGCCTGGAGCCTGACATCAAAGCCGCCGCCGTAAAGTACGGCTCGGGATTTATCAAGGAGCTGAACTGGGGAGGTGCTTATGGACCTCTGAAGGCGGCTATGAAAGATGACCCGGAAGGAGTTGCAAAATGGATCGCCACTCTTGATCCCAAGCATGGCCTCAAAAACATCAGGGCCGCCACGCTCGTGCTTTCCGGCACGGACGACGTCTTCTATTTCCTGCCTGCGGTGCTTGCCACATGGCGAGTGATTCCGGCGGCGAAGTCACTCCTCATTTTGCCCAATGACAATCACTCGCAAGTGGGTAATGAAGAGATCCCCCGGCAGTGGTTTGATCATGTCCTGACCGGCTCTCCCGTCTGGCCGCAGGTTGGGAAGATCTCGGCAGAAAGCACCGACGAGGCCCTACGACTGAGCGTCGAAGCGGGGGGCGATCCTACGAGTGCCGTCTTTTGGTTTAAGAGAATGCCGATCTCAAATTTCTGGCACGGTCGCGCTGCCAAAGGGGAGGAGACCACGAAATGGCAATCTGTGGATGGAAAGAAGGATGGAGGGCAATGGATCGCCTCTCTTCCTCCTCTCTCAGCGGAGGAGCAGATCATCACTTATGCCACGGTGGAAAATGCAGCAGGGACCAAGGCAAGTTCCGATACTGTCGAGCTGCCCGCGAAACCGGACTGGCGGTTGCCCGAGTGATGGCGGGTTATGCTTCCGAGGCGATGAGCAATCCGAGCATTCCCATCGCGTACGGGAGTGCGACGCGGTAGGGGCTGCGCTGCAATTCCTCGCCGCCTTTGTTCGACTGAGAGCAGCCGCCAAGGAAGCCCTCAAGCGTGAGATTTTGCAGGAGGGAAGCTTTGCTCAAAGACGCTTTGGCTTGATATTCGGCGGGCAGCAGACCGGCCTTGGCACCCAGCGAAAAAGCCGCCGCGATACCTGCCGACCCAGAAGTGTCGGGAAGTACTGTTGGCTCGTTCACGAAGCAGGCCCAGAGGCCGTTTTCCAACTGATGGGAGGCGGCAAACTGAGCCAGATTTTGGAATTGCTCGACGATCCGTTCGGACGGTTTTTCCTGACTGAGGAGCGTCTGGGCATGACCGAGCAGTAGCCAGGCCAGGCCACGCGCCCAGTTGCCGTGTGTGCGGCGTCCGTCGGCATAGTGGCGCAGATAGATGGCTTCCGGCTGCACGAGGCTTTGATAGGTGTCGATGAGGAGACTCTCCGCCAGAGCGATCCACTGCTCTTCGCCGCGTAGCCGTGCGATGACGGTCATCGGATAAGCGACGGTATAGGCACCCTCACTGGAGATCATCTCGGCTTCCCGGATCTGGCCGTTTTCCTGGAGCAGCTTGTTCCAGAAGGCGAGGACCATATCGATCCAGGGATGTTGGATGTCGATGCGAGCGACTTGGGCGAAGGGGAGCGTTGTCTCGATCGAGGTGAACTCGTTGGCGACCCGGCGACTGAGCGGCGTTTCGTAAACGAGATTGCCACTCTCAAATCCAAAGTAATTCAGGTGGTCGCGGATAGAGCACTCAGCCCCCGGATGCAGAGACTTTTGAGCGATGGCATGGATGCCATCGAGGACGCAGCCTTCTTTCCAACTGAAGGTCTGAAGTGAGGCCAGAGAGCAGAGTCGATCCAGGAAATCCGCCTGGGTATCATTTGCCAGACTCAGGTGAGGGACGTGATATTTCAGCCCTCCGCTGACGGTGCGGTCCGGTGCGAAGAGCCAGAGACGCTCACCAAACTCAAGCTGGAGTCGCAGGGAGAGGGGGCCGTCCGGCGGAAGAGCCGTGCCGGGCAAGCGCACGCTGAGAATCTGGTAGGGATCCGAGCAGATGACGTCGAGAGTGGCGATGGGCGCTCCTTCTGCCTCTCCTGTGAAGACCAGGAGCTTTTTCTTCCTGGGCCCTGGAGCCTCCACTACGCAGGCAAGGGATAGCACCAAGTCGCCTTGACCGGCGGGCCAGTCGTTCCAGACAAGCAAGGTAGGTTTGTCCTCACGGATGGCCATGAGCGGACGCTCCTTCGGGCCGGTGCGCCCGTCGAGGAATTCGAGATCGGATTGGTAGCTGGCGTCAGATGGGAAATACATGGCGCTATTTGGCAAAGCCGCGTTCCTTCAGCCAGACGGAGCAGTCGTAGGTCCAGCGGTGGAATCCTCCATCCTCTCCACGGCCCTTACCGAGACCCATGCCGTGACCGCCTTTTTCATACACATGAAATTCGAAGGGGATATTTTTGGCCTGCAAGGCTTGGGCGAAGCTCATGGCATTTTCCACCTTCACGCCCTTGTCCTCCCACGTGTGCCAGATGAAGCAGGGGGGAGTGTCGGATTTGACCTGGAGTTCGCTGGAAAGAAGGGTGACAAGTTCCTCGGGAGCCTTCGCCCCGATGAGGCCGTTTTTTGAACCCTGATGGGTGAACTCTCCCATCGTGATGACGGGATAGCAGAGGATGCCGAGGTTGGGACGGCTGCTCTGTATCTCGACGGGGTCCGTGGAGTCGGCCTGACCAGCATCGAAATGCGTTAATACACACGAAGCGAGGTGGCCGCCCGCACTGGAGCCCATCACGCCGATTTTCTCAGGATCGAGGTTCCACTCCGCTGCGCGGGATCGCACAAGGCGGATGGCGCGCGTGGCGTCATTGAGCATGGCCGGATGCTGATAGCCGTCCTGCGTGACGCGATATTTGACGACAATGGCCGTGATTCCCTGATCGACCAACCATGGCACAAAGCCCGTGCCCTCGTGGTCCGCGAGATAGCGGTAGCCGCCGCCAGGGAAGATGAGCATGGAAGCACCAGTCGCCTTCTCAGGTGCGGGTCGGTGAACGGTCAGGCTGGGCTTGTCTTTGTCGTCCTGTCCCAACGCTCCGGGCGCTTGATCGGGCCAGAGGGGGATGGTCTCGGAGGCGGCGTGAAGAGAGAGAGTCATGCAGGAGGCGAGGAGGAGGGAGCGGACGATCATGGCAGGGAAAGGGACTTGGCTAAAGTGGGAGCAGTCAAACGGCACCAGGGCCTTCTTCTGAAGGGGGCGATACAGGAGGGGCTTCCTTCGCGGGCAACTCACCGGACCGCAGCCATTCGCGCCAGACCGCGACCAGCAGGGCCATGAGGACAGGCCCGACGAAAAGTCCAACGAGGCCCATCGTTTTGGCTCCGCCGATGAGTCCGAAAAAGGTTGGCAGGAAGGGCAGGCGAATGGGGCCGCCGACCAGGCGGGGGCGGATGGTTTTATCCACGATGAAGAGTTCCAGTGATCCCCATGCAAAGAGCGCAATGCCCGGCACTACGCTGCCTGTGACCACGAGGAAAGCAGAGACCAGCGTGAAGGCCAGCGGCGCGCCGCCGGGAATCAGGGCCATGAAGCCCGTGAGTACACCCAAGGCAAAGGCCGAAGGCACTCCCGCCAGCTTGTATGCCACACCGAGGATGACGCCTTCCCCAATGGCGATGAGTCCCATGCCGGTGACGGTCGCACTGACCGTGGCAGGGACGACGCGAGAAAATCGATGCCAGCGATCGGGAAGGATGCGCTCGCCCACTTTATCCACCTGCTCCATGAGGGCGCTGCCGTCCTTGTAGATGAAAAAGAGTGTGATGAGGATGAAGAGTGTCGTCAGCAGGAAGCTTAAGGCTCCTCCCCCTGCGGCCAGAGCCCATCGGGAAATATTGCCGATATGCTCGCCGCTCATAAATTGAATGACCTCGCCCAGGGCATGCGGAGTCGCCAGATACTCGTCCCAACTCTCCGCAAGTCGCTCGCCGAACATTGGTAGGGAGGCCACCCAGTCGGGGGAGGGGATGCCATTCTTATTCGCCTCCTGCAGCCAGTAGATCCATGTGCGGATCTCCTCTGCTGCGGAGATCAGGATCATGGTGAGGGGGACGACCAGGACCAGCAGGATCACACAGAGAGCGATCGTGGCGGCAATGGCGGTATTGCCCCGGCACCCTATGACCAACCTCCGGTAGAGGGGCCAACTGGCCAGTCCGATCACAAGGGCTGCAAGAACGGGGATTAAAAAACCGTGAAAGAAATAGACACCCGCCAGCAGCAAGAATCCCAGCAGCCAGCGTGCGATCGGGTTTTGAGGCAGTAAGTCGGTCATGTGGGTCTCCGGGGCGGGAAGCCGCCCACATTAGCCGCGGAATGGGGCTCTGTCATGTCCTCAGATTTGCTGCGGGGAAAATTTACGCTTCCCTATCGAAGGCGACTGCATCCAGAGAGTTAACGCCCTCATTTTCCCTCCTCAAATAATTTGCCAAATCAGGTTGGTATAATAGTATACTACAGGTCATCTTCTTTCCGGTACCCGATGGATTCTCAAACTTTCTCCTCTCCCCCCAAGTGGATTTCTTTGTGCGTTGGGGATCTGAAATTCGCTTGGCTGGGGAAGGAGGACGGGGTGGAAGTGCGCTCTATTTCCACAGGGAATCTGATCCTGCGTTGCCCGGAGGGCGGATTGTTGCACCCTTGGCTCAATGGCCGTCCCGTGGAGCGGAAGTTTCTCTCCCTCACGGCACTGGGCGATCAGAGAGTTCTCGCGACCTATCAAGCGGCGGACTTGGAGCGCATGGAGGTGGAGTTCTCCTGCACTCAAGACGGCCTTGATGTGTCCTGCCGCTTTCAGCCGCATGAGGATGCCGAACTGAATCGCATCGATCTATTTCCCGAGGGGACGGAGCTGAATTTATTCGACGCCTTTAACTTTCGGAATCGCCATCACCACTCCGCGACCTCACCGGAACTTCCGCTCGGCGGGAAGGGATGTGAGACGGATACCTCCTCGCGCGATTGGCAATTTGCCCCGCATCCCACGGCGTTCCTTCTGCGGGCGAATGAATATGGGCTCTTTTGCGGAGAGCTGGATCTGGGGACTGGGTTTGGATTTTCCTTCGCCGCCGCGGATTATCGCTTGCGGCATTGGTATCAGAGCTTTGGCGACGAGCCCCATGGGCAGAAGCTCCAGGCGGGGGAACTCTTCCAATCCTCCCGCTTCCGCTTCTTTTATGATGAAGCCATCGACCCCCTTGATTTTTACGCCTCTTTCGGGCGCATGTTGATCAAGGAGGGATTGATTCCTGATCCATCGCGGAAGCAGAGGGCTCCGTGGTGGAACGAACCTCTCTACTGCACGTGGGTGGATCAATATCTAGGTGCCGACGCAAAGATTGCCGAGGCTCTGCAGGATCAGTCGGTGGAGGCCGGGGCATGTTCCGCAATCGCCTTTCTCAATGAGGACTTGGTCCGGAAAGCCGTCGCGGTCATTGAGCGAGAGAATCTGCCTTTCCGTACCATTCTGCTCGATGATGGGTGGCAGATGGCCCGTGGACAATGGGAGCCCGATCCGCAACGGTTCCCGGATTTCCGAGGTCTCGTGGATGATCTTCATGCGCGAGGATTCAAAGTGCTCGTCTGGTGGAACTGGGCGGAGATTCAGAAACATGCCGAAGTCGATCCCGCTCATCTGATGGGCCAAGGATGGATCAATCGTCACGGCAACCGGGTAAGAGATTTTTCCCATCCCCTCACTCAGTCGGGCTATCTGCGGCCGTTTTTTCAGCGTCTCTTCTCTTCCGAGGAAGGCTGCTTCGACCTGGACGGTGTGAAGACCGACTTCCTGGCGGACAAGATCCATCCGGAGTGCCCTCTCTATGATCCGGCCTGGCGTGGGGAGGAAAACTACTTTGCGCGGGTGACGCACCTTTTCGTGACCGAGATGCGCCGACACAAGCCAGACGCGCTCCACATCGGCTGCGCGGGAAACTATCGACTCGCTGATGATATCGACATCAATCGCACTTACGATGTCCATAATTCCAATTGGGAAGAGCATCGGCAACGGGCCTTGATGCTGGAGGCGACGACTCCGGGCTGTCCGGCGGCCTTCGATTTTCATCTCTATCTGGAGAATTACGACCGTTGGTTCGCGGTCGCTCGCAGCATGGGGGCGCCAGTGGAGGTCGGGAATATCCTCTGGATGAAGCGTGATCGATTTTCTCCGACGGAGCCGGCCACCGAGACGCTTTGGGAAATGCTCCGCAACGAACTCCCAACCTCTCCTTCACTCTCTACTCACTCGGAATATGCCGACACTCACTGAACCCTCGCTTCCTGTCAGATCCCTTCCTTCACTCGGTGTGGCGCCTCGAGGGGGCGGATTTGCAATGAAGGATTACTGGATATGGTGTCCCTCGGTCATTCAGGCCGAGGATGGGCGCTATTGCATGTATGCTTCACGCTGGCCCAAGTGCGTGCCCTTCAATCCCTGCTGGCTGACGCATTCTGAAGTGGTGCTGGCCGTGTCGGATCGCATCGAGGGGCCCTACGAATTCCAGGAAGTGGCGTTGCCTGTGAGAGGCGCGCAACACTGGGATGGTCTCGTCACGCATAATCCACGGATCACCCGTTGGCGCGACGGATATGCCCTCTTTTACACGGGTATCACGCACGCGCTCGCGGATTACTCCAAAGGCACCATACCACAGAGCGGGATTGATCCTCGGGTCATCGCCGCGCGGGCTGGCAAGCGGATCGGGGTTGCCCTTTCCAAGAGCGCCTATGGTCCGTGGCGTCGTCTGGATGCTCCCATCCTGCCGGTCAAGGCAGACACGTTTTATAGCTTCCTGACTTCCAATGCCAGTCCCTGCATCAATGAGGATGGCTCGGTCATGCTGATGTTTAAATCCCGCCGGTATATGGGCAATGTCCATGGCGCGATGGAACTCGGACTGGCTCGGGCCGAGCATGTGCGTGGACCCTACGAAGTCCTCGGCCCCATCTCGCTGCGGACCCACATTCCCTACGAATTGGAAGATCCCTTCCTGTGGCGAAATGGATCCCACTACGAAATGGTCGCCAAAGACATGACAGGCTCCCTCTGCGGGGAATTTCAGGCCGGGATTCACGCGGTGTCTGAGGACGGACTGGAATGGCATCTCTCCTCCCAGCCGAAAGCGTATTCCCGCACGCTTCACTGGGATGATGGGCAGGAATTGGAGATGGGATCTGTGGAAAGGGCGTCGTTGCTCTTCGATAAGGGTGTTCCCACCCATCTTGTGGCCGCTGTGGCTGATGGCCCGGGAGGCTTTGCCCACGCAGAGAACACTTGGAATGTCGTGACCCCCTTGCAGCTCTGACAGCTGGATGGGCTAGGCTTTTTCCCTTGGCGAAAACTTCGTCTCGCCAGAGAATCTTTCCTCTAGATATTAAGTGTGGTCATGTCTCTCTCCTCCGACGCCACGCCATTCTCCTCCCTTCTTGATGCTCCTGCGCCGCGGCAATTGCGCGGGATTTCTTCGGAGGGGGAGATTCCTGAAGGAGTAACTGTACGGGAGCTGGTTTTCGAATCCCTGATTCCTTCACCGGACGCTTCTGAGCCGCTGCGGAGAAATGAGGTGTACGCAATCGTAGCTGCTCCCGTGGGGGAGGGGCCGTTCCCGGGGATTCTGTTGCTGCACGGCGGCATGGGCCATGCGGATCGTGCGGAGGCTCTTTCCTGGGCGGCGAAAGGCTATGTCGTGGTGGCCCCCGACTTGCCGGGCATCGCTGATGTCGAGAAGGCTCCGCATTCCCGAGGAGAATGGACCAAGCTTCCCTATGGGGCGAACAGATGGCTTGTGGATCCGAATGTCTCCCACTCGAGCATTTTCCAAGGCATTACGGCGGCCGTGCAGGCCTTTGCCCTCCTCCGAGAGGACGGCCGCGTTGATGCGTCCCGACTGGGAGTCACGGGGACGTCGTGGGGTGGCTATTCCACGACCATGGTGTGTGGCCTGCTCGGGCCGCGGGTGCGTGCTGCCTTCTCCAACTACGGAGCCGGATTTTACGAACACACGACCTTTGCCGAGGCCCTGGGTGCCACGCCGTCACTCAAGGAACCCTGGCTCTCCGCACTGGATGCCGGTCGCCGAGCCTCGGGGATCGCCGCCTCATTCTTCATCGCCGGTGCGACGAATGACACCTTCTTCTATCCTCCCGCCGTGGAGAAAACCCTGGCGGCCATTCCCAAAGAGACCAATCGTGTCCATGCCCCCAATGCGCATCACGAACTTCCCATTCCGGGTGGCGTGAACGTTTGCGGAGGTTCCGCCGCCATGGCAGCAGAATGGTTCGCGTGGCACCTGCGCGGTGAGGGGGCCCCTTTTCCCTCGGCGCGTGTTCTCGCTGTAACCGAAGCTTTGCAGAGTGCTCGCTTCAAAGTCTCCAGTTCCACGGAGCCCTCCGCCGTATCGGTATGGTGGAGCTTCCCTGCAGCCGATGACAAATGGCCCCAGAGAGTCTGGAAAGAAGCGCCAGTGGAATCGTGCGGCGACGCCGAATATCAGGCGTGCCTCCCCCAAGAGGCACTCCAGTCTGGCACCGCGTGGTTTGCTTTGGTCTCAGAGGCAAGAGGTGTCTCTGTCTCCACTCCCATGCAGATCTTCGTGCAGGCGCCTCATGGCCTGGAACTGCGTCCGCTGGCTCAAGTCTGACGCACCGAGCGCTCTCAGCGACTCCCTTAAACTTTGTTCTGAGCCCGAGCACTCTTGCCCTTGGCTTCCGCTCGCTTCGGCGAAACCGGGATATGGCTCGGTGTGGACAGCGACGGATGCGCGCGCAATGCATCGTCGATGAGCAAGCGTGGCACCGTGACTGTAGGGCTGGAAATACTCTCCCCGCGATAAAGCCGGAGGAAATGCTCAGCCATGCGAAACGCGTAAAGATTAGGATCGTTCTCCTGGAAAATCACCGGGAACCGCGGCGTGAGATTGTTCCCCCGCGTGCGATGACAAATGATGACCAGATCCTCCGGCACGCGAATCCCCAGCTGCACCAGCGCATCCTCGATATCCGGCAGCAGATGCTCATTATCAATGATCAAGCCATTCGGCTTCTCATCATACGATCCCCACACCTCACGAAACTCCTCCCATCCCGCACCGGCCTTCACGGGATGGATGTCGCCCTTGATCCACTTTTTCCGAAGCGTCACGGGATAGCAATTCTCCAACTCTCTCAGTGCCAGTTGCAGCCGCTCATCCAGAGGATGCTCGTCCACGACTTCCATCCAGCCGATATACGCGATCTTTGTGCGGCCCAAATCGACCAAGCAACGGAACGCCTTGCTCATGTCATCCCAGGAATCGAAGGTGACATGGTTCTCAAAGTAGTTGTTCGATCCCACGATCGGCACCCCCTGCCGTTTCAGCTTTTGCATCCACCACTCCTCTCCGAGTGTCGATAGGGCCAGCACTCCTGCGAGACGCTCGGCCTCCACGTCGGCAGCGAAATCCAGCGAGGTAAACTTGCCGCTCTGCTCCCCAGGCTCGGATTCACCGATGGAGACACGCGAGGGAAGCCCGGCTTGGCTGAGAAAATGCCGCAGATGATAAATGACGCTCCGCTGAAAAATACTGCGGCTATTGGGCGAGAAGACATTCATCTCGCAGAGGATCGTGACCCAGTTGCCGCCCATGGGATTTACCACCGTGGTGCCCACCGCTCTCTGGCGCTGAATGACCCCACCCTCCTGCAAGACGCGCAGTGCCTCCCGGATGGTCAGGACGTGTACCTGATACCGCTCCGCGAGTTGAGTCTCGGAGGGGAGTTTCGCTCCCACACTCATGGTCTCGCGAATCTCCTTCAGGAGAGCATTCGCGATGATGCGATACTTGGGACTGGAAGCGGGTTTGGCGGTGGCCATTACGAATCTAATAGAAACTCTATTTTTTGAGCTTACAAAAGCATTTTCCGGGCGAGCTTTGCCTCCCAAGCGCGCTTTTTTCCCGGCTGGAACAGAAAATCGGTTAATTCGATACAGTTTCGATTTTGATGTTATCCACCCAGAGCTTCCCTGTGGAGGCTTGAAGGATGACCCGAAATCCCAGTGTTTCCGTGTCATCGGCGGCCTGGACCTCCATCTCCACGGGTGTCCAGTCAAAGGTACCTTCTCTGATCTCATCGCTCAGCGTAGCGCTTCCGCTGAGTTGGCCTTCTCCGCCCCAGTAGCTTTTTGGTGAACCTGCCTGCCAGCGGATGAATGCGCCGGCGTGTTTCGAGTTAAGCTTGGGGTTGGGATGGATGTCCTCTCCCTTGATCATCATGGTGATGCGGTACTTGTTTCCCGGATCGACCTTCACGGGCATGAAGTGAACTCCGAAGTCCGCCGTGTCCTTTGCGCCTTCGATGCGGAGCGAGGCCTCGCCGTCCACTTTGACTTCCGTATCGCGGGCGAGCGTGTAGCCATCGGCGTCCTCGGGAACTCCCGCCACCGCTTTATTCGGGTAAAACACGAGCCATGTCTTGTCAGGTAATCCGTCGGGAAGATTGACTCCGAATTTCTCCTCTTCCGGTTTCGCGGCGGCCCATATCTCGATATCGCCGTGAGGAATCAGGCTCTCCTGGGCTCGAGCTGTAAGTAGGGACAAGGGGATCGTGCCGATGATCAAGGCACGCTGGAGAGTGGTAAATCCGAGAGAGAAAGGGGGCCTCATAAGTCCATGTTATTCCCCAAAAGAGGGCTTTTGTCCATTAAACTATAGATAAACAGGGCAACCTGATGTGTTCAGCATCCATGGGGCAGGCGCTGACAGCCTGATGAGCTATAGGGGCTGCGGGGCTGATTTAACTAACCGAGAGATTTTTATTTACAGAATTCACAATCTCTATAGTTTCAAGCGCCGTACCCCCTCTCTGCCTATGAACACAAAATCCTCCACACGCATGAATCGTATCCTCGCGTCGTTGTTAGCCGTGGCTTCACTGTCTCCCTCGCTCAATGCGGCCAGTAATTATTGGATCGCTGAAGACGGTAGCTGGAATGTTCCGGCGAACTGGCTGGGTGGAGTGAATGTGCCTGGGTCGACCTCGGTGACGAACAATGCTGACTTGGCGTATTTCAATACCGCTGATGGTGGTGTGGTCACTGTCGATGCGAATCGCAATTTGCGCGGTTTGGTTTTCGAAGGGGATGCTGGTTCCTTCACGTTCTCAGGTGGCAACTTCATTCTGACTGGAGGTGATGTGGCTAGTATCACGCAGATGTCCGCCAGTCTGAGTGGGACGAATCTCACGCAGAATATCAGCAGCCCCATCCTGCTGACCGGCAACTACACCTTTGCCAACAATAGCGCTCATTCCTCGAATGCCTTTTGGCTGGGCGACCTGTCCACCAATACGGCTTCACGGGTGTTGACGCTTTCTGGGGCGAATACGGGAAGTAATACCGTCAAGGGGGTGATTTCCAATGGCTCTGGCAGCTTGGGATTGAATAAGAGCGGTGCCGGAAAGTGGACCTTGGAGGGGGCTAATACCTTCACAGGTCAGACCGTTGTTCGCGAGGGAGCTCTGCAACTCAGTGGGGCCAATGGAGCCTTGGCTTCTTCCGGGTCCTACATCAACATTCTGGAGCGATCCAGTTTCATCCTCGATAACCGACAGGCAGCCGGGGGGAACAATAACAATCGCCTTGCGGATGCGCAGAATATCTATCTGGGAAGCACCATCCACTATTATGGATCGGATGCCGCCGCGACGAATTCCTCTGAGTCACTGGGTATTCTCGCTTTTCGCGGCAATAGTCCCACGGTTACCGTTTCCTATGGCGGCACCAATACGGCTACGCTCACGGTCTCTCAATTCCAGTGGGGCGGAGGCGCTCCGACAGCTCTCATTAATGGACGGAATCTTGGCAAGGATTCTTCGAGTACCACAGAGGTAGCGCGCTTCTTCTCTACCTCTGCTCCCAGCACTGTGGGGACCACCAATGCTCTTGATACTGGCATTAACTCAGCGGCGAAGAATACTCGTATCGTGACCAGCATGGTCGGTGAGGCTGAATTTGCATCGGGTGGGACAGGCACGGAGACTGGCGTGGCCAATACCTTCCTGACTTACAATGCGAATACTGGGCTGCGTCCCCTTAATCCGACGGATGAGTTCACTCACAATGCCATCGTCACTGGTCACAATACCTACATTACGCAGAATACCTCGGTTGCGAGCTCGGCGGCAGTCAATGCGATCGTGCTAGGTGGTGGCGACTTGCAGATCAATGCTGGGCAGACATTGACCAATACCAGCGGAGCGCTCCTTTTTGCTGATTCTGCCTCGGTCACGGGAGGTGGCACCTTGGCTGGCGGCAGCACCCTGCAGCGCTTCTACGTGAACAAGGGCGAGACGGGCGAGATATCGGCTCTGCTGTCCGGTTCGGGAGGACTGAATAAATCGGGGGAGGGGGCGTTGGTCCTTTCTGGCAACAATACGGCTCTATCGGGAACGGCAACGGTCACTTCCGGCACTCTAGGAATTGCTCATAATGGAGCTTTGGGCTCGACTGTCATTCGCATGACTGCAGCCGAAGCGACTCTGGCGGCAGTGGGAGGAGCGCGCACCATTGCGAATGATGTGGCTTTCACGGGGGATGTGGCTCTCGCTGCGGGCTCATTTGGTGGAGAGAATGATCTTACGATCACAGGCCGCGTGTATCATGACAACACCGCCAATGTGAGCTTTGATGTCAGCAACACGGGGCTGACGACGTTTGCAGGGGGACTTTACACGGCGGCATCCGGCAATGGCCGGTCAGTGACGATAACCGGTACGGGCGATCTGGTTGTGGCGGGAGTTCAGACCGCAGTGACTACTCCGGGTACGGGAGGTTCGCTGACCTATGCCGGCAGGGGCAAGATGACCATTACGGCGGCGAGCACCTATCAGTCTGGCACGTCCATTGGTGGAGGAATCGTGGAGTTGGACTTTAGCAATATGGCGACGCCGACAAACATACTTCTATCCACCGGGGCTCTCAGTCTTTCCGGGGGGACATTGAGTGTGAAAGGCAAGGCAGGTGCCTTCTCGACTTCTCAGGCTATGGGAGCTGTGGATCTCGTTTCCGGGTCCACTAGTGGCATCTCTCTCGATGCCAATGGTGGCACGGGCACGACGCTCACGCTGGGTGCCTGGACCCGCCGCACGAATAGCGTGGTGAATATCAACCTTGGCGCCAATACCGTCCTGACCTCCGCTCCAATTGCCTCGGTGGCCACCCAGGCCAGCAATAGCGTCGTGATGGGTTACGCGACTGTCACAGATACGACGGGCGTCGGTTTCGGCATCGTGGAGAATGGCAATGTCGTCCGCTACACGGCAGCCTCTGATCTGGCCGCCAATAGCAGCGATGGCAATACGAACTTCAAGACTTCCGGTTCCCTCACCATGACGGCAGGAGCACACGTGGCGAGGTCTCTCTCCATCGATACCTCTGCACAGGCCGGCAATATGAATCTGACGGGGGCTTCCCTTACTTTCCTCAGTGGCACTCCGGGAGCCATCCTTTTTTCGGGCTCGAATGATTATACGATCACCGGCGGCACGGTGGGTAGCAATGGCTCCGAACTCATCGTCCACCAAATGGGGACAGGCGTTCTCACTATTGGCAGCCAGTTGATGGGCACGAGCGGCGCTTTCATGAAGAATGGCAGCGGGACGGTGCGGCTCACGGGGACCAGTGCCTTTGCCGGGCCGACGTACGTTTCGCAGGGCACGCTGCTGATTGATGGGACGAATGCTCGAAGCACCGTGACAGTGAATGACGGCGCAACCATCGGTGGTTCCGGTTCTGCTGGCGATGTGACCGTTCTCGCAGGAGGCATCTTGAATCCGGGTAGCCTCTCGGGACGGAATTTCACCATGAGTTCCTTGGTTCTCAATGAAGGCTCCTCGTCCTTCTTCAAGATCGATGGTTCCACCGGCGGGGCCTTCGATTCCATCACGGTCAGCGGTTCGATCCTGTTGGCTGGTACATTGACTCTGGATTTCGGCAGCCTTCTCGCAAATGGCGATTCGCTTGATCTCTTCACCGCGACCAGTGCCTCCGGCGCTTTCAGCAGCATCGAGGCGGTCGGCCTGTATAGCGGCACTTTTGTGGATGGCGTGCTGGATACCGGCAACCAGGTGCTGACCTTTGATTCCGCCACAGGTGTTTTGACCGCCGTTCCCGAGCCCTCCGTGGCCTTCCTTCTTGCCGGAGCGGGTATGGGGCTTTTGTTCTTCCGTCGGCGTCGCCAGGCTGTGTAAGGCAACTAAGCTTAAGCAATAAAAGGATGAGAAGATTTCTGTTTCTCGGCGCGGTTCTGAGTCTTGCTGCGGAATGTGCCTTCTCGCAGGCCTTTTACGTGGATGCGGAAAAAGGCAATGATTCCGCCGCAGGTGGCAAGGACGCGCCCTTACAGACAATCGCAAGGGCCATCAAGGAGGTCGATGGGGTCGGAGGGGAAGTCCATCTCGTGCCCGGTAAGCAGGACTTCCTCGATCCCGTGATCATTTTCAAGGGCGGCACGGCGGAGAAGCCTTTGATCGTCGATGGTCATGGAGCGGTGATCAATCTCGGTACGGATGTTACCGCCGGACCCTGGACCGACACGGGAGATGGCTGGCGCTTGGAAAGGGATCTCCCGGAAGATTTCGCCACGGGCTCCTATCAAAGCACGCCTGTCTTTGTGAATGGAATTGGCATCTTGGGAGACCACCCCAAGGGGCCATCCTATGCCCCCCGAGCCAAACATGGCGGGTATCTACGCTTGGATGAAAATCGCAAGCTCGTCCTGGTATTCCCACAGGGACTCTCTCCGAAAAATTCCGTGATCGTTCTCACCGGTGGCCCCGAGAAATTCAGCAGCGCCGTCCGACTGCA
>Ga0351882_1112_pt1 | contig 23397 bp, 17 predicted proteins | sample BONcelFGM3001F13_FD_206762 | JGI IMG/M metagenome (GOLD analysis project Ga0351882, IMG submission 206762) | Enriched cells from coal bed in the Powder River Basin, Montana, United States - BONCAT cells FGM rep3 HSBNCT.FGM.300.1.F13 ... | reverse complement strand
TACATGCGTTTGACGCATGGCAAGGCCGCAATAGCACCCATCGCCTTGACGTTCATGGAAACGCCGCCGCTAATAACGATCGTGTCCCGACCTGTTTCCTTGACGATGTTTTCAACCCACCTGCAAAGAATATCTTCGGTCCACAGTTGAAGACCAGCTGCAATATTATCGAACCGAATTCCTTCCAAACGCTCCTTGAAATAGAAATACGCATCCGTCGGTCGATTTTTCCAAACAAAATCAATTCCATCAAGATCAAGAACATCAGCGAAGATATCATACGCTTTTTTGGCGTACTGTTTCTTGGCATATGGCGCCAATCCCATCACCTTGAATTCATGCTCGAGACGCTTCATGCCCAAAAGGAGCGTCACATGACTGTAAATACGGCCCACGATGCATTTGTCGGTTTGATAAATGCGACGCAAAGAACCATCAGGTTCTGTGATTGCAACCGTTGCATTCAGTCCATCACCAAAGCCATCGATCGTAACAACGGCGACATCTTCATGCCGATAGGGGCTAGCGCATAAACCATAATAGGCGTGACACCAGTGATGCTCCACAGCACTGATATTCTTCCTGTCCATTTCAAGAAATCGGGCCAGAATATCCAGCCGATCATTGCTGAATGACTCATTCTTGCGAGGATCGTATGCCGTCCAATAGTTTTGAGGATACTGATCGTGAACCCATAAATCCTCAAACACCATTGCCTCATCAATCTTCTTACCTGAATATATTCGCGGAAACCAGACCTCTCTCTGTTCGCGAATCATATTCTCAATAGACAGGTTGGTCTGATGATAAAGCATCACATAGTATGGCAACCGATGGGAGGCAATGGCAGCGTGATCAACTCGACCGGGCTCATTGCCACATGTGAGGCACCAACGGATGGCATTCTGAGGGAAAACAACATCGTTTTTAACGCGGCTGAACCTTTCTTCACTTACACTAGCGACAACGATTCCATCCTCCAACAACGTCGCCCCCGAAGGATGAGCCCAATTAACACCCAGTATTCTCATGATAACACCCTTTGTAGATATGTTTCAGATTTCTGTGTTTGTATAATCATCACGGGAAACATCATCAAGAGAGCAAAAATACTTATCCCAGTCACAATTGCCATTATATTCCGCCGAATGAAGATGAAGATCATGAACTGTATTCCGATCTTGCTGAAAATCAAGCAACTCGCACGCACACGTGATCTTTCTCGTATAGCGATCATAGACCATGTAGATATCCCCGTCCCACATTGACCTCAAAGCCTCTTCTGCGCGAAAGGCCATGTTAAACAGCGCCACAATAACAACATCCGCTGGGAAAAGACCCTTGAGATCACAACCTCTCAATGACTCATGATCATCGACAATGACTATTTCGCTTGAAATTCGGAGGCAGTGGGATGCCTCCAGCTTCTTGAAAATGCGACCATGTTCTCTGTCGCACAGGATGGACACGCTCAATCCTCGCTCACAACACTCGACAATCTTTTCCTCCAAACGATCGTATGCCTTATAGTTCAGATGGTACGTTGCCCTGTCCTTCTCCTGCCGGAGATATCTCCGCATTTCAGCTGCGTTGTAGCCTCGGCAGAGCTGCTGCAAAGCACGTTGATAGTCCTCCTTCAATCGCTGATCTCGCAACTGAGATATTCTTACGACAAGTTCGGATCGCTGCGAATCAGTAAGCGCTCTTTTATCCACGAGAAAACCTTCCAGCACCAGATAATCCATGTGCGTACGCATAAAACACAACAGCGCATCAATCGGCGTCTCAACAATTGGCTCGCCGTTGTCGTTGAACGACGTATTCAAAAGAACAGGAACTCCCGTTATTTTCTCAAAGCATTCAATGAGATGATAAAATCTCGAACAATTGTTGCTGCTGACGGTCTGAACGCGGGCTGTTCCATCAACGTGAACGACCGATGGAATGCGGTCGATTGCTTCCCTGTGGGTCATAGGCGCCAACAACATGAACGGGCTGGGTAGCTCCATTTTGAAATACTCTGCAGCCTTTTCCTCGAGTATTGCCGGCGCAAATGGTCGAAATATTTCACGATGTTTTACCTTGAGATTCAGCATATCCCGTGCACCTGGGTTCCTCGGATCAGCAAGAATACTTCTATGTCCAAGCGCTCGTGGGCCATACTCGCTTTCGCCGAAAAACCATCCTACAATATTCCCTTCGGCGATCAGCCCTGCGACTCCCTGATCATCGATCTCTCGATAAGGAATGACCAGATCATCCAATTCCCTTCGTATGATATCGCGACCATACTTGATTCCTGTGTACGCGTTCTTAAAATGCATTCTCTTCTTTTGAAGGGATCTTTGATAATATTCACCCAAGGCCATTCCCAAAGGCAAGCCGGCATCACTTGCCGCCGGCTGAATAAATACATTTTTGAATAGCCCTGATTCCACAATCTTCCAATTGGCCACGCAATTCAACGCCACCCCACCCGCAAGGCACAGATTCCGGCTTTTCACTATTTTCTTAGCGTGCGCCGCAAGGTGGAGACAAGCCCGTTCAACTTCGTCCTGAATCTCATAAGCAATGCGAGCGTAGTAGTCATCCGTAACCTTTGAGGAATCCTTACAAGGCACAAGATCATCCTGCAATATTCTCCTCTCGGGATAACGATCCATAAACCTGCTATAATCGATCTGGAGATTCCCGTACGATCCCTGAATGTCCAGCACCTTCTTGTTAACATTCTTACCGTAAGGTGCGAGCCCCATCGTCTTGCCTTCCTGTCCCGTGCCAAAACCAAGCAGTTGACGAGTTACAGCGGTATAGAGAAGCCCGATGCTTTGACTTTTGCACTGTTCGACGAGTTCGATCACATCACCATGCGCCCGATAAAGCGATATTGCTTCCGCCTGACTTCCCATTCCATCGATGACTAGGATCGCAGCATCATCATAACCCGATGGGTAATAAGCGCTGGCGGCATGGGCATAATGATGGGTAGGCGTGAAGTGAAGCTTCTCGCGATTTATTCGCAAACGATGCATAATATAGTCGTTTTCGAGCTTACGATAGCTGGGGTTGCTGTTAATAAACGTCTTTCTCGAGCACCAATCAGTGACAAAGAGATCAATCTCGTCAAGATTGTCGATGCCCATCGCCTGCATACAGTAGCGAATGGATCTGATGGGCGAGAAATAGGCATACTTGACACGGCTCAGCCTTTCCTCAGAGATCGCAACATACTCCAAGGGGTCACCCGTCTTTCCCGTATCGCGAATGATCGCCGCACCGCCGTCTTTGTTGGCGTAACTATTAAAAGCACAAATAATCATATATCCTCGCTTAATAAATTGTAGCTCATATTTTCGAGAGACAAATCGCCGTCACTCTTTAATGCTATTAAACTCTTTCAATTCGTAAACGCATTCACATTCAAAATAATAACCCCGTCCTCCTGAACATATTAATTGCTCTTCGATCATACTGTTTATTTTTAATATCAACAATTCTTCTATCCCATCAGTTACGCTGAATATTTATTTATCATTGAAAGCAATTCGTGAAATTGAGACCTATTTTTAATATCTAGCTCATCGACACGACCCCATTGGTTTTCATCAAGCAACGTATATAGCCTAAATGTATATAAAAGCTTCTTAAGTTCATCGTGCGACATATTCGCATTCTCAATGATCGGTTCATAGAGAGTTCCATTATTAATTTTCAGCGGATCATAGTAATTATTCTCAACGACATATTGATGTAAATTAGTTCCATGATACGGCTGATAAATAGCCAGTCTTACGTTATCTGGCCCGAGCATTCGTACTAATCGTATTGACTCAAATATCATTTCTCGAGTTTCATTTGGAAGTCCAATCATAATGTTTGCAGTCGTCTTGACTCCATTGTCTCGGCAAATATCAAATGCTTTTATTAAGCACTCATTTGTATATTTCCGACCGAGGCGATCGCGTCGATATTTTTCATTCCCGCACTCTACGCCTATTGTAATATGGTCGAGACCGACCTCTTTTAAAAAGCTAATGTATTCATATTTTATTGTCTCTGGCCTCGTATTAATCCAAAAAGGAATAGAGTGTCTATTATACATCCTTGCAAACTCCTTAAGGTATGTACTACTAACACCTAAGAAGTTCTCAGCCAGCATTAAATAATAATCCGGATGATACCGTGACGTATATTCCTCAAGATCACTTTTAATCTTTTGAACATCTTTTTGCCGGTACCATCGTCCAAGATCTCTAAATATTATTCTAAATGCCGATGATGCGCAATACGAGCATTTATACGTACATCCACGGCTAACTTCTAATGGAATAATTCGCTTAGAAATACCATTCATTGATCGAATGAATCGTTCCCTATTGAAAAGATCAAACCGCATCGGTGATATGCTATTGATGTCAAATAATCGCGACGGTTTATTAACATGGATTGATCCAAGTGAATCTTTCCACATGATGCCCTTAGTATTGGTATAATAAGCCCCACTTCGTATTCTTTCACAATAATCTGATAGAATATATTCGCCTTCGCCCAACGCTACCATATCCACATTTTTAAATGATATTGCAATGTCTGGTGCCAATATTGCAAAAGCGCCCCCAAGAATAGTTTTAGTATTTGGAGCGACTTTCTTTATTAGTTCAAGATATCCAATTGCATTATATAATACCTCTTCAGTAGCTGAAACACCCACTAATTCTGGTTGATAGTCCTCGCACAATTTTAGCAAATCGTGAAACCTACGTTGATATGGAAGCTTGAATTCATCGTTAACGCGAATCTTCTTCACTAAACCAAGCGCTTCTCTCGGGTCAATCGTTTCATCTGCAATAGAAAGCATATATGGTGCATCATCAAATATTTTAACGCTGATATCTTGAGATAAGAGATGGGTTGCAATAGATGTTACACCTAAGAACGGTAGGGATGGTGTTGATGACGCGCAGGAAATAAGCAATATTCTTATGTCTCTATTTTTCCGCACAATATTATTTAATCTATTCATATGAAGTATTTACTTAGTAGTGTCCGGTTAATGAATATATGATCTGTAAAATGCTTATAATGGGGCTGTCACCCTGAACGGAGTGAAGGGTCCCGTTGAAATCGACGGGATTCTTCGCTTCGCTCAGAATGACAGCTAGTGCTATTATCCGATTAACAAGCGCATTTTTAACCGGACACTACTGGTATTTACTATAATATTCCATTTGCCGTTATATTTCTCATAGTCTCACGAAGCCTGTCGGTTGCGCAGCCATCGCTATGAGAATCGATATGAGTTTTAACGAAGACATTCTGAAACTCGGCGAACTCATCTTCCGTGCACTGATAAAGCCAATAATCCGCGCATGCTTTCAATTCGTCATATCCACGCGCGCAGAAGCGAGGAATGGCGTTGATTGCGAATACTCTATTGTCATAGAAGTCAGAGGAGACATAGCAGATTGATTTGATTCCACCAGCAACCGATTCCAGAGGAGCGCTTGTTGGATAACATCCCACAACGAGGTCACACACACCCATCAGATGCCACGGCCGAAGATCAAAAGGAATTTCCTCGCAGTGAAACACCCTCTTGTGATTGATCATACTGCTGACTATCCCTCCTATCGAATCATTTCTGAGATGATGTCGAACACCCCGTGACTTGTAGATCATGAAATACTGTTCGTTCGACTCAACCAATCGATGCACACTACTGAATAACTCAAATGCCCCCTTGTTATCAAGGGGAGCCATCCTCCCAGACTTCGTATCAAAAAAACCAATAACGGTCTTGTCTTGAGGGATTTGGAGCCGATTCATAATATTCCTTATCAATCCCTTATTTGTTCTTACCCGAAATACCACATCGGCGTTCAGCACGCCATGATCCAGATACTGATGCACGCGGTTATTATTGAGTTTTAAATAATGATTCGCAACGCGGCTTGATATTACGACGTCATGAACCATACAGCCATAATAAGAATCGTTATGCGTATTCATCTGCTCCCGATGCAAGAAATCATATGAGGTCGAGGTAAATACAAATACACTTTTTTTCCCGCGCCTGTTCTGCGATATGGCCCTTATTATATGCCCCGGCTCCTGCACGCTGATAAATACGCCGATGTCGTACCGAGAGAAAAACATCTCCCAAAGCGTGTGCCATTTCACAACACGCAAATACGACCGGGACAGGAGCGCTTTCCTGGAATGCACCGATGACATTCGGCAAGCTATTTTGATAATTCCGGGAAACAGATCTCTATAATATCGGAACAGATTGAATCTTCGCACCATCTCTTTAAAACAACAAACATCATATCCGCTTGTCTTCAGCTTACGAAGATTCATCTTATCCACACTGCCGTCCACGATATAGAGTGTGTTTTTTCGGTTCACACAATCATCGCCTTCAAGAACATCTACGCCATACGGCGGCTTTGCAGAGCTGATCCAGGAATTCCATATCAGTACGCCGTAGCGATATCGCTTCTTCTTTTCACCTCCCATCGATCTTAAACCCATCAGGAATCCAATCAGGATAGGATAACAAAGCAATGCGGCTCTATAGAGAGCATTCTTGAACCGTTCCCTGCGCCTCATTTTCTCGAGATACCACGGAGGGATTCTGACATTCTTCGACATGTCGTTCTTTAATTTTGAAACTATCTGAAAAAGCGCATACGAAAACTGAGTGGGAATAAAATCTATGGGCTCCTTAATTTCATGCCGATTTATGAAATGCTCACAAAGAATAAACGAAACAAACAACTTCCTGAGTTCCAAAAGCAACTTCTTCTTAATTTCGAGATGCGCACGATCATCACTCAACGCATCATCTAGCACCTTCGCTTCGTCGTGAGCGATATATTCCGAATACACTTCCTCTATAATTCTTCCGGCCCTGTAATCGGCCATGTGTTTGTCAACCAGACCCAGAATGTCTTCTTCAAGTTTTATGCTACCTTGAATACTGCCGCTACAGACATATGCGCGCCTGTATTTCCGGAGCAATCTTCTTGATCCTTCTGCAGCGGATTCCAGCAGCAGGATTTCAGCTTTCGGCATATGCGGCCTGCCTCGTGTAGAGGCTGTAATATAACCCATTATTGTCAACCAGCTCTTCGTGTCGCCCTTCCTCACGAACCACGCCGTCCTCCAGCACTACTATCTTATCGGCGTTCTGAACGGTGGAGAGACGGTGGGCGATGACAACGATCGTCGTGTGCTGCGATATGGCATTGATCGCATCCTGCACCAGTTTTTCCGAAAGATTGTCCAGGGCGCTCGTGGCTTCATCGAGCACTAGAATCTCGGGCTTTCGAAGCATTGCCCTTGCGATGGAGATGCGCTGCCTCTGCCCGCCGGAGAGTTTCATGCCTGAATCGCCAACGTGCGTGTCATAGCCATGCTCGGTGTTCATGATGAACTCATGCGCATTGGCCAGCATCGCCGCCTCGGTAATCATTTCGCCGGAGCAGGGCTCCATGCCAAAGGCGATGTTCTCACGAATCGTATCGTTGAAAATAAATGTTTCCTGGCCGACATAGCCGATTTTGCTCAAGTAGGAGGCATTGCGGCAGTCGAAGATGTCCACACCATCGACGGCGATTGTTCCCTGAGCGGGCCTGAAGAGCTTCAAGAGCAGGTTGATCAGCGTGGTTTTTCCACCGCCCGAGGGACCCACGATCGCCGTTACCTTCCTTTTCTCGATGCTCAGCGATACGCCCTTCAGGAGATATTCCTCTCGATCGTCGTATTTGAACCAGACATCCCGGAAGGTGATGGAGCGGCAGAAACGGTCGAGGCGCTGTTTCCCGTCAGCAATCGCGTTGATGTCCGATTGCAGCATGTCGTACGTGATTCTGGTGTTCGGCAGCGAATTGCTCACCACCATCAGATCGTTGCCCAGCGCCTGAATGGACGGAAAGAAACGCGCCGCGACCAATGCGAACGTGCCGAACAGCGGCAGGGATAATATCAATTTTTCAGGCGAGCTTCCGCTCAGGACGATCCCAAAAGTCGCAAGAATGATAAAATATGTGAACCGCATGAAGGACTCGGGGAACACGCGGCCCATCTGCATCCGGTATCTATGGCGCATGCTCCTGTCGACGGTGGCGGTATATTTGCCAACCCACCAGTTGCCGGTCAAAAAGACCTTGACCGCTTTGATTCCATTGATGAGCTCGTTCAGGATGACATTCTTCTTTCTATCCTCCTCGTTGGCGATGCGCGCACACCTGCCGATCACCTTCTCGATGACTCCCTTCACAAAAACGCCGTAGAGAGAGCCCACCGCAACTAGGAGGAGCGTGCCCTGCCAAGTAAGCGTCAGCAGAAGCGAAAACATGAGCAGGCAGGCGATGACGTCGTATGCCACCTTGATGGTGTACATGACGATCATGGAGACATGATCCGGGGCGATGGTTCCAGCATGGATCAGCTTGCCCTGCTGGTTCTGCGAAAAGAATGCGTAGTCGGCCGAAACAAGCTTCTGAATGACGCGTTTCTGGATGTCGCCCGTGATCAGAACGGTCAGTTTGTTCATCAGGTAACTGTACACATATTTCAGCACGACGGCCGCAATGGTGATGGCAATCAGCAAAACGCACGATGTCAAAAAATAATTCCCAAACGATAACGAGTTGATGATTCCATTGAAGATATTGAGGACCGTACTGTCGGCGTCGAGTTTCAGGCCCGAATTGATGACTGGATACAATGCCGCCATGTTCAGCGTTTCCAGCGCACCCGCGGCAAACATGACGACAAACAACAGGACAAGTTTGCCCCCGTATGGCCTGAAGAAATACCAGACCATCTCAGATGTGTTTTTCAAGGACTTCAGGTTCATCATCGATTATTTAATGGGTTGAGGGTTGATGCCATGGGATTCTTCGCCTGATGCTCAGAATGACAAGCCGGGCGCTCCAAGCTAAAACAACCATCTGACGCTATAAAATGATTATTCAAAAGCGATTCCTTGTTATATCTCAGAGCTGACATTGTTTTGATATCCATCACTCTGCCGCCCGCCTCCTCCACGATCATCTGGCCCGCCGACGTGTCCCATTCCATGGTCGGCCCCAGTCGCGGGTAGATATGCGCCCTGCCCTCGGCGACTAAGCAGAACTTGAGCGAGCTGCCGACCGACACTTCACTCACGCCTTCACAACATGTATCCAGTTGGGCCATGAAGCGTGCCAGCGCCTCGGTTTTGTGCGACCGGCTAGAAACCACGACGAGATCCCCACCCGGTTTTCTCTCTGTCACCCGAAGCTTCGTCTTGGTCCCCGATGAATCCACCCGGAAAGCACCATCGCCCCGCGAGGCGTAATACAGCGTGCTCTTGACGGGCGCGTAGATCACGCCGAGGACCGGCGAACCATCATGAACAAGGGCGATGTTGACGGTGAACTCCCCGTTTCGTTTGATGAACTCCTTCGTACCGTCGAGTGGATCGACGAGCCAGAATCGTTCCCATTCCTTCCGTCGCTCATACGGAACGCCCTCGGACTCCTCCGAAAGAACGGGGATGCTGCTATCCATCTTCACAAGCCTGTCGGAAATGATCTCATTCGACAGCCGATCCGCAAGCGTCAGCGGTGATTGATCCTGTTTGAACTCCACGGACACGGTCGAATTGTTGTAGACCTCCATCACCGCTTTCCCGGCATCAAGGGCTATGGCCAAAATGTGGTCCAGATTCATTTTCACAGTTTCACCACGTTCTCCCGCTTGGTCTTTACGGCGTTTCTGAGATCGACGACGAGTTTTGCCCTTGAGACGATATTTTCCACATTGAAGGCCTTATGGGCGGTGGTGAAGACGACGCAGTCCGCCTCGGCGACGGCGGCGTCGGAAAGCTCCACCGATTTGTAGGTGTGGCCGGCTTCCGTGGTGACGGTCGGTATGTATGGATCGTAATATGTCACATCTGCACCCTTGCGCTTCACCTCGTCCATGAGTCGCAAGGCCGGCGATTCGCGCTCGTCGTTGATGTTGGCCTTGTAGGCAACGCCCATGAAGAGGATCTTCGATCCGTTAAGCGACTTCTTCTGCCGGTTGAGGGCAGAGTTGATCTTGATCATCATCCGATGGGGCATCTGCGTGTTGATCTGGCCTGCCGTGTGGATCATCGTGAGGTCGAAGTGATATTTCTTCGCAACGTATTCGAGATAGAAGGGGTCGAGCGGGATGCAGTGCCCTCCGATGCCAGGACCCGGATAAAATGGGGTAAAACCGTAAGGCTTGGTCTTGGCCGCCTCGATCACCTCCCAGATGTCGATGTCCATCTTGCCGCAGATGAGAGCCAGCTCGTTGATGAGCGAGATGTTGACGAGCCGGTAGGTGTTTTCGAGGATCTTGACCATCTCAGCGGCGCGCGGCGAGCTCACCGTGCAGACGTTCTCGATGGCCTTGGCGTAGATCGCCTTGCCGAGTTCGAGACCCTCGGAGCTCATCGCGCCGAGGACCTTGGGCGTATTCCTCGTCTTGTAGTTCAGGTTGCCCGGATCGACCCGCTCAGGCGAGAAGGCGAGCCAGAAGTCCTTGCCCTCCTTGAGGCCGGATTTCTCGAGGATCGGGAGCATGAACTCTTCGGTCGTCGTCGGATAGGTCGTGCTCTCCAGCGCCACGAAGGTGCCAGACTTCATGTACTTCGAAATATCCTCGCAGGAAGACTGTATGTATTTCATGTCGGGCTTCTGGAAGATATCGAGAGGCGTGGGGACGCAGATGAGGAGGACATCACATTCCTTTATACGCGCGGAATCGATCGTGGCCTTGAGATGGCCCTTCTCAACCACCTGCTTCAGTTCCGCGTCGACGACATCGCCGATGTAGTTGGTGCCAGCGTTGACGCTTGATGCCTTTTCAGCGTTCTTCTCGAAACCAAGGACGTTCACGCCCTTCAAAGCGAATTCGACTGCCAGGGGCAGGCCGACATAGCCGAGCCCGAGAACGCCGACCAACTCTTTGTTCTGCTCGATCTTCTTCATCAACGTGGTGTACATTTTAGCTCCTTAAAGGATCTGCCTCACCCTGACCCTCTCCTTACAAAGGAGGGGGAATAGTATTTACGCATAGAACTTCTTGATGGTGTCGACGACGTACTGTTTCTGCTCGTTCGTCAGTTCCGGGTAGATCGGGATGGCGACGGTTTCCTTGGCGGCCTCCTCGGAGACCGGGCAATCGCCCTGCTTGTAGCCCAGTTCGGCAAAACACTCCTGAATGTGGAGCGGGACCGGATAATAGATCTCACAACCGACACCGTTGTCCTTGAGGTGCTTCATGAGGCCGTCGCGGTTCTTGGCACGGAGAACGTACTGGTTGTAGATGTGGCGACCGCCCGGAGTTTCGTAGGGCGTCTGGAGGAAATGGTCGGCAAGGCCAGCCTTTATGAAAGCTGCCGTATACCAATCCGCGTTGGCCTTGCGCGTGGCGCTCCACGTGTCTAGGTGGCCGAGTTTTACTTCGAGTGCCGCGGCATTGATCGTATCGAGTCGGCTGTTGGCGCCGACGAGTTTGTGGTAGTACTTGGGCTTGCTGCCGTGGACGCGCAGGACGCGCAGGCGCTCAGCGTAGTTGTCATCGTTGGTCGTCACCATTCCGCCGTCTCCGAAGCCACCGAGGTTTTTGCTGGGGAAGAACGAGAAGCAGCCGAAGTGGCCGATGGAACCGACGCGGCGATTCTTGTACTCTGTGCCGATCGCCTGCGCGCCGTCTTCGATGACGACAAGGTCGTGTTTTTTCGCGATCTCCATGATCGGGTCCATGTCCGCGGACTGGCCGTAGAGGTGGACCGGAATGATGGCCTTGGTCCTCTTTGTGATCTTCTTATCGATCTGCGCCGGGTCGATGTTGTACGTTTTGGGGTCGATATCGACAAAGATCGTGGTGGCGCCAAGGCGCGCGACGGCGCCGGCCGTGGCGAAAAACGTATATGGGGTCGTGATCACCGCGTCACCGGGCCCGATGTCCATGGCCATGAGCGAAAGCAGGAGCGCGTCGCTGCCGGAAGCACAGCCGATCGCGTGCTTACAGCTAGTGTACGCGGCGATCTTCTCTTCGAGGCCCTTCACCTGCGGACCCATTATGAAGTGCTGACTTTCCAAAACAGCGTCAATGGCTGGTCTGATTTCATCCTTGATCGTTGCATACTGCGCCTTTAAATCCAAGAGAGGTACTTGCATGTGTATTCTCCTTTCAGTGATGAGTTATGAGTGATGAGTAATCAAAACATCAACGGACCTGTTTGGGTTTGTTTCTGAGAGTTCTAATGATTGCGGACAGCTGTGTTCCAACGTTTCTGATGGACTCCATAAGCTTTTCTGTCTGATCACCCGATGTGTATTCCAGCCTCTCGGATATGGACAACTCCGCTTCGAGTTCACTGAGAGAAGCGCGAGAAACGGAAAGATATTGGATAAACTCCTTACGCGACTGTCTGGCAGCGCCCTCGGCAATATTTGCGATGACCGATACAGCAGCACGGCGCATCTGACTTACCAACCCATACAATTCGTCCTTGGGAAACGCTTTGGTAAGTCGATAGATTTCGGCGACGAGATCCATTGCATCCCGCCATACCTCAAAATCCCGATGTGTTTTTGCCTTATCGCTCATCGCCTATCGCTCATTGCTCATTATTCATTACTCATGAATTTGAGGTGCTGACGTAATTGCCCTTCTCTAGGAACTCCACCTTACCATCGGCGATGCGGTACTTCGAGTTGCACGTCGTGCAGACGGCGGGGCCGTTGTGGTCGGCCTTCACGGGGAGTTTGTCGCCGCAGCGGCAGACCCACCCGTTGACGCGCCCGGGGTTGCCATAGACGAGCGCATACGGCGGAACGTCCTTGGTCACCACGCTGCCTGCACCGATGAAGGCGTACTCGCCGATCATATGACCGCAGACGACCGTCGCATTAGCGCCGATGGAGGCACCACGCTTGATAAAGGTGTCGCGGTACTCGCTCTTTCGTTCGATGAACGAGCGCGGGTTGTAGACGTTGGTGAAGACCATGGAGGGCCCGAGGAAGGCGTCTTCCTCGACGTGCACGCCCGTGTAGACGCTGATATTGTTCTGGACCTTGACGTTGTCGCCGATGGTGCAGCCCGGGGAGACGACGACGTTCTGGCCGATGTTGACCTTCTTCCCCAGCTTCGCGTTCTTCATGATATGGGAGAAATGCCAGATCTTTGAACCTTCCCCAACCACAGCTGCTGAGTCGACGAGGGCGGTGGGGTGAACAAAAAAGCTCATGGACTGACCGGGATCCTTCGGTTGCGCCTCAGGATGACAAACTGAAACCGTGGCACCATTGTGGTCGAGCGATTCCTGGAGGGCATTGAGGACCTTTAAACCACGCAGACCCTCTGCTCCGTCAGTTGTCGGCGTCGCCCGGCTCTCCACGCACTCGATGAAGTGACGGCACTCGGCCTTGAGCGGCTCGTCCTTCTCCAGAGAAACAGGTTTCCCCTCAGCCTTTCTGGCCTCCGGCACTCCGTTCGCCCAAAAGATCTCGTGCGGGTAGAGCATGAGCTTCGTCTCCCACGGAGCTACGTCGTCAAAGACCGCCATCTGCTTCTCGCCCACAACGATGAGTTTTTGCTCCTTGAACGGGTGAAGCCAAGAAACAAAAATGTGGGCGTTCACACCGCTGGCAAACTTCATCTGCGACATCGTCACGTCCGCTATTTCGGGATGCAGATAATTGGAGCCGCGCGCGCTTACCTCGATCGGATCTTCGCCGAGCAGACCGAGGATCATCGAAATGTCGTGAGGGGCGAAACTCCAGAGGATATTTTCCTCTCGCCGAATCTTTCCAAAACTCAGGCGATTCGAATAGATATACTGAATCTGCCCGAGAATCCCATTTGCAATAATGTTCTTCATCATCCTGACGGCCGGATGATAGTGCAAAATGTGTCCCACCATGAGTATGCGGCCGTTCTCTTCCGCAAGTCGGACCAACTCCTCCCCTTCGGTGTGGATCATAGAAAGCGGTTTTTCGACGAACACATCCTTGCCACGCTCCAACGCCTGTTTCGCCAACACGTAGTGCTGCACAGCGGGGGCCGCGATAGCAACGGCGTCAATTTCGCTGTTTTCCAGTATATCCTCAACTCGCTGTGTCGTCTGAATGCCCTCGAACTTCTCCGCCATCATCTCTAATGTCTGCGTGCTGACATCGCACGCTGTATGCAACGCGCCTAATTCCAAAAAGTTGCGAAGAAGATTCTTTCCCCAGTACCCACAACCGATAACTGCCACGTTTTTGCTCATATATTTTGCTCCTAGTCGGTTTCTTCTTGTTCATCGCGCCAGAATCTTGTGAAGCAGGTTCATGGCCATTTCGGGTACTGGAATCCCCTGTTCCTTGACAAAGTTCACCATGTGCATGACCTGCGCCCTGCCCATCACCGGGATGCGCCCTTTGACGGAGATGAGATAAGCAATCTTTGCCGCATGCTCGACTTCCTCGAGTCGATCAAATGCATCTTCGAGATTGTCTGCGAGCGCGACGACACCGTGTCGTTCCAATATCAACGCATTGTACTCCAACAGATATTGCGCAACGGCTTCCGCCAATTCAACGCTTCCGGGAGGGGCATAGGAAATCGTGGGGACGGATCCCAGAGAGAGCGCCGTCTCAGGGAGGAGCGGATATCGAAATGAAATGGTGGCGAGCGACGATGCGATGGCATAGGGTGAATGCCCATGCACAACTGCCATGACATCGGAGCGCACTTTGTAGATAGCGCAGTGAACCCGGTATTCCGATGATGGTGTTTCCCCCGTCAGCACATCCCCAGCCGGACTGATGACACAGAGGTCTTCTCGTGTGACGTCCTTCTTCCGCAGTCGCGAGGGAGTGATGAGAATATTCCCGTCCTGCAGGCGGCATGATACGTTTCCGCTCTTCGAAACAACGTGGCCGCGATCGTACATTCGTTTGCAGACAACGATCATGCTGTCGGCTAGGTGATTATGCACGTTCATAAAATGACTCCGGGTCGCTTCCATCACATTCATCCGAGCCCTCCAACGATCTTTGGGGGGCGAGGAATCCCGTGACAGTCACGGAACTCTTCGCTTCCACCCGCCGATGACCGCATAGGCAACGCCGTTCTCGTTCGACCTCCTGCAGACATCCAGAAGCTGTCTAAGGCTTATTATCCGGATTCTCTTCAAGATAGAGTTCGGAGGATGGAACGAATCCCGGCTAGGCATTAAATCTTTTTTCTGATCCATTCTCTGAAGAAAACGTCGGTGATGGCATGACCCTCGCTTTGTTTCTCGATGACGCCTTTCTTGACCAGAAGCTTAAGCGACGTCTGCAGCGTCGGAAGTGAACCGATCCCCGAATGGACAAGGAATTCCTGCGAGAAGAGATTCGTCCCGCCGCGGGTAGTGACCGCCTTGAGCAGGGCGCGCTGGTTGAGCGACAGGGCATCCCACTGCTGCAGGTGGTAGGGCGTCTGCTCGCCCAGTATCTTGACGAAAACGCGATCCACATCCGACAGCGTCACGCGACGGCTCTCGTGGAGATCGTCCCACAATTCGTGGCAGAGGCGCTGGGCGTTGTGGGGAACATCGTCCGCAATATCGAGCACATGAGCGATCACGCCCTCCTCCACAGCGAATCCGCCCGCTTCAAACCGCTGCTGCAGAAAAGGGAGAAACGCCGTGCGCGGAATTTTTTCTAGGTACATGACCTTCCCGATTCTATAAAACGCCCGTCGCTCGTCATGCGTCATATCCTCTAGAATGTGTCGTTTTGAGCCGGAGAATACGTATCCGACGGCACTATGGCCTTGGATATGCGAGCGCATCGCCTTCTCCAGCGCCTCACCGTCGAAATTCATGATCTCCTGGAATTCGTCTAGGACTACGACCACGTTTTTTTTCTTTCGCTTGGCAACGGTGGCCGGGAGCTCAAAGGCTTCATCGAGCAGTTGCCTAGTGTCCCTAGCGGTCAGCAACGGTTCGATCGAAATGGAGGGCGTTCCGCTCGCATCGACGGTGATCTTTGGCCTCAGGCGCGGCAGGACCTCACTGACAAACCGGAGGGCCTTGTCCAGAGCGGATTCCGCCGCTTCGGCAACGGCCGCACAGTACAGTTCGAGAAAGGTATGCAAAGAGGAGGCGCGGTAGAGATCGATGTAGACTGCAATAAAGTCCTCACTCTCCAGCTGTGCAAGGACACGCTTAAGAAGGGAGGTCTTCCCGTAGCGGCGGGGCGATATGAGAAAGAGTTTCTGCGCATCGCCAAGATCGCGTCTAAGCGCCTTCTGCTCTTCCTCGCGATCACAGAAAAAGTCCGCTCCGACAAAGTCTCCGTAAATAAAGGGGTTTTTCATATTTATGAATTATGTATAATTACATTATGTATTATTGCATAATTGTATATTGTATAATGTTTACAAGGTTAAAATAACTATATTTTGGCCTAAAGGCGCCAATAGACCATGTCCGCGGATCTACTCTCCTCTTGTGTGAATATCCCTTTGACATCAGCAAGAACGGCTGAAGACCCGACGATTTTTTTGAGGCCTTCCACGCCCAGTTCGCGGAATTGGCGGTGCTTTACAGCAACGACCACACCGTCATACGGCTCCTTCTCCGAAGGGGAGGTGAGCATCGTAATACCGTATTCCTCGCGCACCTCGCGATGATCCGCGTGAGGATCGTAGACGTGCACCTCGCAGCCAAAGTCTTTGAGCTCGCTGATGATGTCGACGACGCGCGTGTTGCGGATGTCGGGGATATCCTCTTTGAAGGTAAGTCCCATCACTAGGACCTTTGCGCCCTTGATCGTCTTGCCGCTGTCGATCATCTTCTTCACCGTCTGTTCGGCGACGTGTTTGCCCATCGAGTCGTTGATGCGCCGTCCCGCGAGGATGACCTGCGGGTGATAGCCCAGCTGCTCGGCGCGGAAGGTGAGATAGTAAGGATCTACGCCGATGCAATGCCCGCCGACGAGTCCCGGCTCGAAGGGCAGAAAATTCCACTTCGTACCCGCGGCCTCGAGCACCTCGCGCGTATCGATCCCCATCTTGTTGAACAAAACTGAAAGTTCGTTCATGAGTGCGAGGTTTAGATCGCGCTGCGTGTTTTCGATCACCTTCGCGGCCTCGGCGACCTTGATGGAGCTCGCCTTGTGAACGCCGGCCGTGACCACGCTTGCGTAAACATTTGCGATTGCTTCAAGCGACTGCGCATCCTGACCGGAGACGACCTTCTTGATCTTCGTGAAGGTGTGCTCGCGATCACCCGGATTGATGCGCTCTGGCGAATAGCCAACCTTGAAATCGACGCCACCCTTGAGGCCGGATTCGCGCTCTAGGATCGGAACGCAGATCTCCTCGGTGACGCCGGGATAGACCGTGGATTCATAGACGACTATCGAGCCCTTCGCGAGATTGCGACCGACGGATTCGCTCGCATTGATTACGGGAGTAAGGTCGGGACGTTTGGCATCGTCGATAGGGGTTGGAACCGCCACGATGATGAAGTTGCAGTCTTTAAGTGCCGAGGGGTCGGAGGTATAGTTGATCTTCGCGGCACGCAGATCTTCCGGAAATACCTCTCCGGTAGAGTCCCGGCCCTCTCTCAGCTCCGCAATCCTTCGCTCGTTCACATCGAAGCCCACCACTTCCGCGCGTCCGCCGAATGCGACCGCCACAGGCAGCCCGACATATCCGAGGCCAACTACTGCGATATTTTGTTTCATGCGTTAATTCCTGTTTGAGGTTAAAGGTTAAAGGTTAAGGGATTCGTAAACCGTGATCCGGAACTCGGTAATCGGTAACTGCATACTGCTTTACTGAATACCGATCACCGATTACCGATCACCGCCCTTCACCCTATACCTTCTATTTATCACTCCTACTGTCCGATGGACAAAATGTAATAAATACGGGGACCTGAGCCTCGACGCTCTATTATTCCCTTTATAAGTAAATCACTCAAATCCCTGTTTGCCGTATCTCTTACAACATTCAGCACCTAGCCCAAAGAACTCTCTATCCGAAGTTTATCCGAAGTTTATCCGAAATTACCGCAACACATAATGTCTGAACTTTCTTGTTCCTATGGCGATAACCACTTCCTTCTGCGAGTCTATCTGAACAGCTATCGGGATGTCAGGGAATGCAAGGAGTGGCTCGGCAGCTTCTTCGATCGCTACAACAATCTGCGGGAGCATCAGTCTCTTGACTATAACTATCCCGCAGAGATCTATTTCAAAGAAATTGAAATGAAAAAGAAGGCGGATTAACAATGAACCGGTCCACTTATAAAACTCTCAATTCCTGCTTGACAAAGTCGACCACCTTCAACCCTGATAAGTTGTTTCAAGGAGATCATTTCTTCCTCCCCTTACAGGCGTTTTCGATCATACTCTGCATATCAAAACGTCTGGCGTCGGCAAATGTCTTGAAACGATAAAGGCCTTTCTCATGCACAGGCGAACGAAAATCAAAATCTTCTGAGTCGATTCGTACATGCAGCGGTCTATCCTCGGCGCCTTTTTTGATCATATCCAGCACGAGATCCTCTCTGGCATCGGAAAATGTTTTATAGCGAATCAGGCCCATAGGTAAGAACCGTTGTTAGTTGTTAGAAAAAAACAGGAGATTTTTCTCCCACCGCAGACCCGCGCCATTCGGCGGGGCAGGGGTTATTTTTTCCTTCCTTTATCAGGGCTTCAGATCTTGCCAGCCTTATGCGTCAATGCCGCCAGAAACTCGTCCGGCGTTAAATTTGCCTGCCGCAACACGCTTCGCAGTGTCCCTGCAGCGACTTCACGGTGCATCGGAACGACGCATATATCCGTCGACCGACCGACTCTTCTCAACACAACGTGACTTCCACGTTGACGCACGACCCGAAAACCAAGGCGTTCGAGGACGGCGATAATAATTCGTCCTGCAATGATTGGAAGCTTAGCCATTGATAGCCACCTTGAAGGTCGTGATCCAAGGCGGGATTGTCTTCTTCGCCGGTTTCTCTTCAAGATAGAGTTCGGTTGCCTCGCAAAGATTCTTCACCGCCTCGTCTACCGTCTTCCCCTGACTTGCCGTACCAACTTCGGGGCATTCTGCAACGAACCACTTGCCCTCTTTATGAATCACGGCAGTAAATACTTGTTCTGTCATCCGGGCCTCCTGTGAATCAGATCTCGATAAATTCATGCTTTTTCCTCAGTTCGCCGAACAATTCTTTTTTGAGGAGGCATCGACCTCGTCAAAATCCCTGTCCAACGGAAATCTTGCGCAACTCTTCGACACATCCAAACAGGTGACATCCGTCCTCAATGCCCTCTTGCGGGCCCACTCGAGGAGGGACCGAATCCCGGCGATGGTCGGATACCTGAGTTCAAAAAACGCATCTTGATCGGACGGGGATGACAACGAGGAAAACAGGTTTTGAGATGCGCCCAGCAATCGCGTTTCGGGTCACGTGTTCTGATCCGCATTTATATTTTCGATCATCTCCGCAAGACCGGCGAGGGTCTGTTTAAGGCCTTGAATCAATTCCCGTGGAGGTTTTTTTATAGCTATTTTCACATCTCCGTCCGATTTTTCGATGCCGATCTTCAACGCGCCCGCGGGCGCCATTGCCATCTCCTTATTGCCTATCCACGAACCAAGCGCGTTCAAAACACCGGTGAGGTCGATCGTCTGGCCGACTCCGACATCGCCGTCGCCGCCATTGTTGACCCCTTCCACAACGGCTTCTGCCCGCGCCAGAGAATCTTTGTCGGTAGAGAAATCTTCGACTACCTCGATCTTCGCTTCATCCGCCAGCACCCCGGTATTCGCCGACGCCCCGACATCCGAGTTGACATCGGCATCGGCGATTTCAGCGTCATCGCCCATGATCTCGCGGAGCTTGTCAATAAACGTGGAGCTCTTCTCGAACACCACATTGTCGGTCTTGCCGTCGAAGAACCCTTCAAAGAGCATGCGTTTGTTTCCCACCGCAGCATAGACCCGTTCTTCGATGCAACCTGTCGAGATGAAATTTATGACGTTGACCGTCCTCTTTTGTCCAAGCCTGTGAACGCGACCGATGCGCTGATCTAGGACCGCCGGATTCCACGGCATCTCGAGGTTTACCACATAGTTCGCCGACTCCTGCAAATTCAGCCCCAGTCCTCCGGCATCAGTAGAAAAGAATATCCTGAGCTTCGGATCGTTGGTAAATCTCTCGATCACCTCAGGCCTCTTCCTCGTTGAGAGCCTGCCCGAAAATATAACCGACTCCAGACCCTTTTTCATCAGAATATCCCGGATGGATGCCTCGGCTAGGAGAAGCATCCTCTCCCATTGACTGAAGATGACAAACTTGGTGTCTGGCCTGTCCAGCAGCTCCTCCATCACCGATCTGAATTCCATAAGCTTCGGAGAATGAAACCCCCTGATCTGGCTCAAGGTAAGAGGCTCCGGCACATCGACTGTTTTCTGGTATCGCTTCCAATCATGTTGTGCCAAGGCATTGCTTATGATGCGCATGCAGGTGAGGAACATGAAGAGCTTCCTGATCTCATCCGGCGTAAGGGGGCGCTTCTTCGCTCTGGAGAGCAATCTCGCCACGGAATTCGCGTAGTCGTCGTGATACGCAAGTTGAGCGGAGCTTATTTCCACGGTGTATTCATTGACGATTTTTTCAGGAAGCTGACTTAACACCTCTTTCTTTTCCCGCCGGATAAAAAACGGAGCTATTCTGGAACGCAGCGCGGAGAGATTCGAAAAACCTGTAATACGCGCATTTTCGTCGAGGCTGCCGTAGGTGGGCATAAGCCTCCACATGGGGCCCAGCGCTCTAGGATGCAAAAATTCGCAGAGCGATTGCAGCTCAACTAGCTTGTTCTCGAACGGTGTGCCGGTGAGCACCATCGCGAACTCGCTTTGAAGCCTTTTGATGCCCTTGGCGGTCTTCGTCTCCCAGTTTTTGATTCGCTGGGCCTCATCGAGGATGATCGTGTCAGGTGCAAATTCCTGAAAAAATTCTTCGTCCCTGAAGATGAGTTCGTAGTTGACGATAACGAACATGGCCCGGGTCGCCCGGTAGATATCCCGCCTGACGATTCTGTGACCCTCGACGATCAGGGCCTCCTCGCTGGAAATTTTTTCGATCTCGCGCTTCCATTGATGCTTAAGAGATGCCGGACAGAAGATGAGGGTCCTGTTTTTCCCCTTTATCTGCTTTATGAGAAGGGCGGCGGAGATGGCCTGCACTGTCTTGCCCAGCCCCATATCGTCGCCGATAAAGCTCCTGCGATTGCGCACCGCAAAAAGGATTCCCTCTTCCTGATAATCATAAAGTTTTATGGGAATGGTCTTCTTCAGCGCGGTCCATTCAGTGAACTCATGTGGCGAACGGATGATCTTGTCGATCCTCTCTCTCCATGCTCGCCCGTCATCGATACCGGCAACGATGGAATCCACCTCGGGGGCCACGAATATCTTCGTCGCACCGTTGTTTTTGAAGCTGCGTTTCAACGTCTTCAGGACATCCGCAAAATTTTCGCTCGCGCAGGCACCATCGTCAGGATTGATGAGATAACCATTTTCATTCCAATTCATCGCCATTCCGGCGTTCTGCGAAAACAGCGCCTCCCGGACAACGGGATCGCTCGCGTGAATATGTATCTCCTCGTACGGGTTCATCGGATTTTCGTATGAATTTTTCGGCATTACGGAGATCCATATATTACAGTCTCTCCGCCTAGGACCGCCCCGCTTCTTCATCACTTTGGCTAAATGGATCTTCACGAGCTCAATGTGTTTGCAGGTGGAGAGTTCGTTTGTGAGATAGTCCGGACAGTTGCAGGTCGTGTATGAGAGCTCTCCGGCATCCCTTACAACAACGTCATAGCTTACTTTTCGCGAACCGGATGAAATTTTATAAGCACCGCAGATTTCGCCTTTGGGTTTACTGAGAATACCCAGAGGTTCGAGCGCCTTCTTCGAACGCCTCGTCCTCTTCTCCACCTCGGCTATATCTTTTATATGGGCATCCCGGTCGAAATGCGTCGGCACCGGCGGGGGCTCCTCGATGCAACCGGACCGATCGGCTCTTATTTCGGAGGCACCGCCTTGCTGCCAGAAGAGGATCGCGGCTACCGCATGTTTACAAAGCGGCTCCCAATCGTACGGGCAGGTGCACCTGACCACAGGCTCGCCATCCCGCTCCCAGGAAACGTCCACATCATACAAATCGGAACCCTCCACCTCGGCATGAATATTGTCCTCATCGTCAACCTCAAACGAGACAACCCGTTCATTGCGGAAATATTCCACGCCACGGTTATAAACTTTGGAGGAAACCCAATCGCGCACATCGAAGTCATCGATGAACGCGGAGGCAGATTGCCCTCGTTTCAAAAGGGAGGCACAGGCCTCAACCTCTTTCGTGGATTTGGATATTGATTCAAAATGTTTTGTCGTCATAAATTAAGGCATCCTGAGGATGATGAGTTGCACGGGATTGCCACGCCCCTGAAGGGGCTCGCAATGACAGAAAGTGGCATTCCCCGACAAACACTACTTACTCCTTACGCCTTCGTTTTTTGCCTTTTTCCAACATTCTTTCATGCGCGCGGTCTTGAGCTGTTCCCCAATATAACCGGAATCGAGCCCGCCCTCCTGCACCCTTATTATTCCAACCACGTCGTCAAAGTGTTTGCTGTTCTTGGAACCGATGAACCATTCCATCCTGATTCATCTCCCTATCCTCTTCCACAACTTATTTTCCAGACTCTGGCGGCTCAAGCCCCTGTTGGAGGACAAAATGGATTGTCTGGCTATGTCCCTGACGAGCTCAGACAGCTGCAGGGCAATCATAAGCCTCTTTTCAGGCCGCATCTTTTTAAGTCGCTGGATGTAGAGTTCGTATGGCGACATATTTGATGGAGACTGGTGAATGGAAAAACCTTACGTCTTATGCCAACTTTTTAATTTCAAGCACCAAATTCCAAATCTCAAATAAATTCAAATTTCCAAAATTCAAAATTCAAAACAAAATCTAAACCTCGGCGGATGTCCTTTCAGCTTTGAGCTTGTTCACCTTAAGCTCTTTTGAGTTTCCGCAAAATCCGCTGCCCGTTCAGGATACATTTCTTCGACAACTATCATGGCCGACAGCCATAACTCCCTTGTGTTACCTATATAATCCACAAGCATTTCCTGAATGATACTTTTAAAACAATCATAGGAGAGCTTTGTTTTCCCTATGACAACATAAATATCCTCCGGATCCTGTTTACGAAAACGCTCGAGTTTTGAGCGAATGATATCTTCGGCAAGAATAGAATCTACTTTCAGAAAAATCCCATCAAAAACTCTGATCGTTTGAGTTTGATTAAAATC
>Ga0351882_1105_pt2 | contig 24253 bp, 20 predicted proteins | sample BONcelFGM3001F13_FD_206762 | JGI IMG/M metagenome (GOLD analysis project Ga0351882, IMG submission 206762) | Enriched cells from coal bed in the Powder River Basin, Montana, United States - BONCAT cells FGM rep3 HSBNCT.FGM.300.1.F13 ... | reverse complement strand
GGCCGGCACCGGTTCGGGCGGCAGCGCCACCATCTCCGCCGCCCAGTCCTACGACGGCGGCTCCAAGGCTCTCTATCTCGTGCAAACCGCGACCGGCTTCCGCCCCCGCGCCACCGTCAATCTCATTAGCGGCGGCTTCATTCCCTCCGCCCTCGGCCAGGGCTCCGTCGTCTTCGCCGTGCGTGAGGATCCGAACAACCCCTCCGGCACCAACTATTACACTGTCAACGTCGGCAACATGAGCCTGTCCCGTTCCGTCTCCGGCAGCGCCGGACGGTTCTACTTCTCCGTTTCGGGCGGTTCCGGCGCCAGCGTTTACTTCTCAGGCGCGGAACACACCTACACCCCGGGCGCGTGGAACCTCATCGAGATCGCCTTCGACAACACCGCAAAAGCCGCCTCGCTCTACATCAACGGCGGCCTCGCGGCCACCATCACCGGCGCCTCCGCCGACTTCTCCGTTTCCAGCCTCACGCTCGGCCTCTACTCCAGCTCCAACACCAACGACAAGGTCTTCTTCGACGCGCTTGAGGTCGGTCAATGAGCCGGTCGCGGATCTTGCCGAGATTCCACTCCCTTGCCCAAAGTGACCGAGCCCCGGCGCAAACGCGCATCCCACGGCCCCGGCTCACAGCGCACGCTGTTCCTACAGCGCACGCTGTTCCTCCAGGGTCACACGCCGCCCCATCCAGTGGAATTTCTTCTGGATGTCCCGATACATGCCCCGCACCTCGGACTCATGGCCCTGAAAGCTGCACTTCGAACAACGGTGGGAGCCGTTTTCCGAATGAATCATGAGCACATCGATGTCCCGTGAGAAACACACGGGGCAGCGCATTACATTGCGGTAGGGATGATCTTGAGACATGACTTGAGGGTTCCTTCGCCCCGGAGGGTCCGGGTGAGTTTGAGGGTGAAATAGGGACTGAACAGGTGGCCGGCGCATACGGCGGCGGTCGCCGGCCCGGTCCCATTGTCGGCGGACAACTCCAAACGGGTGTTGACCTGTGGGATAATGGCCACAGCACGGCGCGCGTGAGGAGATTCCAGCCAGCATCCGCTGTAGTCGAACTCGTGGCGCAGCCCGGCCGGGCCGTCCGTTTCGAGCACGATGCCATGGAGGTCCTCGGGATATTCCGTGCGGCCGGGAGCCCCCTTGAAATACTCGGCCGCCTCCAGAGTCGCGGACGGATCGGAGAGCTCCGACACGGCGCGGGCGATATGCAGCACACCGTCGCGGGTGAATCGGTAGGTGGTCGCGAGCAAGCCGGCCAGGCCATCGGCGAACCCGAACGTGATCGGCGCAAGCCGGATCTCGGTGGCGTCGTCCGTTCGCGCAACCGTGGCGACTTTCGTGCGATAGTTGCACAGATCGAGCGTCTCGCCGCCGTGGGTCAGCAATAGCGTGGTGCGCGCCCCGTCGTAACAATGGTGCGCGTTGCCCGAACGGTGCTGCGATTGAATGAGATACGGATAGCTGCCGATATCGCGGTGCGGCGTGTCCGGACCGGTGGCGACGGCGGCCTTGCCCGCGTAGGGGCGCAGATCGCCGATCGAGCCTCCCTGGCTGGCGTCGATGGTGAGGCGCCAGGCCGGATCGCAATACCAGAAGTAATGCTTGCCCGAGCCGTAGAGCATCTCCTTGGCCAGATAGACCTCGGGGGTGCCGGCGGGTTTGTGCGCACGGTGCCAGTCGCCGTATTCGGCGAGGGTGAGGGCGGTCAGCTCGCCCTGTTCTTTCAGGCCGGCCATGTAGCGCAGGAATTTCTCGTAGAGCTTCCACGCGACCTCGGGCGGGTATTCGCTGTTGTGGTTCCAGTCGAGCCAGCTCGGGCCCACGAACGTATTGTAGTAGGAGTCGCCGCCATTCCACTCCTCCTGCATGCGGAATTGATCGACGAGATTGAGGTCGTAGGGACAGAAGCTGGCGTCATTGCCCATGCCTCGGATGACATTGGGCGGATGGCTGGCCCAGAAGTCGTTGCGCCCCTCGAAGGAGAGACTCATGTCGCGCAGCAGGTGCGGCACGGCCACGATGCCGGCGGAGTCCGCCGCGTCGGCCGCGGGCCGCAGCGTGTGCGAGCTGGCAGGGAACCACGGATTCCACGGCATGCCTTCGTTGAAGAGATACCAGGAGTGGTTGCAGCCGTGAAACACCCGCACGCCTTCCTCGAAGCAGCCGCCGACCACGGTCTTTACCTCCGGGGCCAGTCGTTTGAGGGCAGCCAGCGAGGAGGAGTCGAAATGATAGGAGCCCACGGAGGCGGGCGCGGCGCCGAAAACCTGGCGAAATTTTGCGACGATGAGCGAAAGCGCCCGCTCCTTGCGCTCGCGGTCGAGCAGCCAGATGCAGCGCTGCCCGTTGGTGATCCCGGAAAGCCCGGGGCCGCGCAATCCATGCAGCGAGAGCGCGATTTCGTCGCCGAATGTTTCGCGATCTGCCAGCGCGTCCGCCACCGCCCGCTCGTCGAACAGGTCGCTGTAGAGCAGAAAGAGCGTGGTCCGGAACCCGAGGCGGTGCGCGGCGTCCTGTTGCTTCCTGTAAATGTCATAATGTCCGCCCGAACCAGGCCGGTGGAAGATATTAAACCTCATCATGGGTGAAAATTCTGGTGGTGAAACGGATCGCGTATGTGAAGGAAAACAGAAAGATGCGGCGAATCGGCGGATTGCCACCGGGTCATAAACTCTGCGGATAAAATCGCAAACAGGCTAGAGCACCGAAATTCTATCTGTAGCAAAACCAGGCCGCCTCTCATCACCGCCCCGCTCCGCGCGGGCGCGGTCGTGGATTTCGACGTCTGCCGCCGCACCGAAACCACGCACAAAATGCCGGCATTCCCCGATAACGGCCAAAATCACCGCCAGACCTGGCAGGGTTCCCCGCCATCCATGCATGTGCTACATGTAGAACGATCCAACCCTCGTCGCAAAGCCGCAACGCCCGCACCATGGAGGCAATGAACGACTCCCCCACCCGTGCTGCAAGCCGTCCGGCAGTGCTCCAGATCCCCATCCGGCATCCCGTTCTTTCATTTTAATGCCCGTCATGCCTCCCGCCATCCACCACGAGACATCTGCCGCGGATCGTGTATCCGTCCGTGAAAAAATCGGATTGGGACTCGGGCGCGTCGCAGCCGACGGAGCCAGCGGAACGATCTATGTCCTTCTGAGCCCCATTTTCAACATGACGCTGGGAATGAATCCCGCGCTGATCAGCACGGTCGCGTTCATCCAGCGCATCTGGGACGCGATCACCGATCCGCTGGTGGGACAGTATTCGGACAATTTCCGTTCCCGCTGGGGCAGGCGCCGTCCGCTGATGGCGGTGGCGGCGCTGCCGATGGCGTTGTCATTTGCCGCGCTGTGGTGGGTGCCTTCCGGCTGGGGGGACGCGGGCATGTTTTGGTTCCTGATGACACTGTTCATATTTTTCCACCTGGCGCACACGGTTTATTTCATGCCGCTGTCGGGGTTGGTGATCGAGGCCACGGATGATTATCATGAGAGGACCCGGATCGCGGCGGTGCTGCTTGTGTTCGGCTACACGTTTCAGGTGCTCAGCCAGTGGGTCTTCCCTCTGACACAGCTTTCCGTCTTTCCCGGAGTGATGGCCGGATTGCGATGGGTGACAGGGGGGTGCGCGGTGATTTTCCTCGCGGCGGGCCTGGCTCCGGTCTTCCTCTGCCGGGAACGCAACTACAAACGCGTGGCACAGACTCAGACCCGGATCACGATGCGCGAGGGATTCCGCGCCATCCTGGCTTGTCCACCGTTCATGCGGCTCATCGTGGCGCGCGTGGTATTCGGGTTCGGCTACGGCATCGTAAGCATGCTCGGCATCTATATGAACACCTACTACGTCTTTGGCGGCGACATCAGGGCAGGGGGGTGGTTCTACGGTTATCTGGGAACGGGATACATGGCGGCGGCCATTTCGTGCTCGATCTTCGTTTATCCCTGGCTGTCGCATCGCATCGGAAAGCGGCGCACATTGCAGGCCGCGACGATTGTCCTGATGATCGGATGCGTCTTGAAACTGTTCATCTACCACCCCGGGATGCCGTGGCTCCAGCTTATCGTGCTGCTCACCAATGGCGCCGCCGGATCCGGCATTGGCCTCATGGCGCTGGCCATGCTCGCGGATATCGCCGACTACGAGGAATGGCGAACCGGCCTGCGCAACGAGGCTTTCCTCGCCTCGATCATGAGCTGGTTCGACAAGATCGGCGGTTCCCTGGCCACCCTGCTCGGCGGATTCGTTTTGGTCTGGATCGGCTTCGACGCCAAACTCGGCGCGCAATCCGAGCACACGCTCCGATTGATGAAATTCAGCTACTTCGCCATGCCGTTCACCGGAGCACTGTTGACATTCTGGCTCATGCAGCGCTACGAGCTTGACGAGGACCGGGTTTACGAAATCAAGGCCGAACTGGCACGACGGCACGAGGCCGCGCAAACCTCGTCCGGCGCGATGCCCTCCGCCGAAACGTAAGTCCGCCGCCTTCCCGAATGCAAGGATGCGGACGGCCGGGCCGCCCCAGGGAACATCGCTCCTCGTGAGGGCATCCCCGTCGCGTGTGAACGCATGGGGTTCAACAGATCGAATTCCTTTGATTCCCTTTCCGGCACAGTCGTCTGGTAGCTTGAAAAGCATGCCCTCCCCGTTTTTGATCTTCCGCGCCGATTCCGGCTCGCTGCGAATCGCGTTCGCCGCAGTGCTGTTACTTTTCTGGCTGGAGCGCCTCCCCGCGGAGAACATGCTTGAAAATTCCGGATTTGAGACAGGCCTTGAGGGCTGGAGCGTGGAGCCCGCGGAGGCTTCCGCGGTCACCGTGACGCCCGAAGCCGTGTCGATGGGAAAAATGGGCCTGCGCATCAAGGGCGGCGAGCGCGTGCGTCTGAGCACGCCGACAGTTCCGGTGAAGGCCGGGGAAATCTACTGTGCGGTCTTCTGGGGACGGATGGGAGGAACGAAACCCGGCCTCTACGCGAATCTGGTATTCACCGGCGAGGACGGGAAGGAAATCCCCGCGATCAACACAAAGGGGTTTTGGCCCGGAACAAGCGTCAAGAATGGACAAGCCTTCGAACGCTATGTCATGCAGGCCGCCGCGCCGGAGGGCGCCACGGAAGTCAAAATCGTGTTGAACTCCCGCGGCGCCGGGGATGACTACAACGACGTCGATGATTTTTCGATCGAACGGCTGACGCCGGAGGCCGCGGAGCGCAAACCCCTGCCACCGCCGATCCCGGTCGAGCCGCTCCTCGCCGAGATCGCGTCGGATCCCACGCGGGGGAAGGCGCCGCCGCTCATCGTGCTAAAACTCGACGACCTCAAGGATGCCAACGGCAAGGTCCATCCGCGCTGGCAGCAGATCGCCGATTTCATCAAAACCCAGAATATCAAGGCAGGCATCGGCATCATCGCGCAGTTCCTCGACGGCGACAAACCGGAATTTTTTCAATGGATCAAGGACCGGCAGGCCACGGACAACATCGAATTCTGGTTCCACGCCTGGGACCACGGCGGGCATGAGGTGTACGGCGTCAAGGCCAACGAATTCGAAAAACGCCCGTTCGAGGAGCAGCAGAAGCGGTTCGCCGATGCCCAGCGGCTGGCCAGGGAAAAACTCGGCTTCCCCTTCACCACCTTCGGACCTCCCGGCGGGGGCGGGCGGGCATTGTTCGACGAGAACACCGTCAAAGTGATGCGGGAAGACCCGGACATGACCGCCTGGCTCTACCCGCAGCCAATGGACGACGCGGGCCGCGCGCTCGAAGCGGAAGGCAAGGTCGCCGTGCTCGAGCGCGTCTGGTGCGTGAACCTCGAAGCCTACGTCGGCCACCCGCGCTTCGACACCTTCCTGGAAGGCTACGCCCACAACCGCGGCCGGCCCTTCTTCGTCCTGCAAGGCCACCCCGCAGGCTACGGCGAGGACCGTATGGCGGAGGTCACGAAAATCGTCGAATTTCTCAAGTCGCAAGGCGCCGTTTTTGTTACGCCTCGGGAGTGCGCCGCCGCCCGCAAGGACGGCTTCTCCACGCCCGCAGGCGAATAAATTCCCGCAGCCAGCATGCCAGTGCAAAAAACAGCGCTGGAATAACCAAGCTCCGCGGGTCCCTCAGCAGCGGTCCGGCAGGCAAGGAGCCGTCAAGAAATGAAGTTTACAGAAATGGCGCACCAGATTTTGTCGATGGCAAGGCGCGAGCGCCGGGCAGCCTCATTGCAGGCTGTAAGAAGCGAGCAACGCAGCCATCGACAAAAAGATCAAGCCAGACTGTGAAGGTTATTTATTGAGGGCTTCGAAGTCCGCTCACCCGCATGCGGGCGCATCATCCGGCCGGCGCACGAGGACTCCCGCACCCACACCCGCTTTCCCCCACCATAGGTGTCTTCAAGCAGTCAACCGTGTCTTCCTGATCGGTTGAAAAGCTCTCTGTTCGCCGGGGCGCCGGTTCGGAGGGAAAGGACTCGTCGCCAATTCATCATGGCAGTCCCATGTGTGCCCGGATGGATCTCCGGTCCGGCGGCGAGCCGTTCACGGGAAACCAATCATGACACCGTGCCGCGAAAAACCCCGGCGCGGACGCCGGGGTTCTTGTTCGACTTCGTTCTTTCAGACGCGCCGGCGCATGACGACGGCCGCCAGGCCAGCCACCGCCAGCAATCCCCATGTCGCGGGTTCGGGAATGGCCGCCACCACAACCTGGAAGCTTCCCGACTGGAAGTAAGCCTGCTTGCCGCCGCCGATATTTGCGGCATTTTCAATCCCGAAGTTCGAGACATTGGTGAGATCAAAGACGGCGCTGCCATCCATCAGCGTGTAGGCACCCTCCGCCACCGAGGAATCCAGGCCAAACAAGTTGCCGATCCCAAAGCCGCCGAATGAAACGCTTGCTCCGTTGACGGTCAGCGTGTCCGTGAGGCTGAAGACAAAGTCCGCACCCGAATCGAAGTGCAGGCTGCCACCGAGCGTGCCATTCCCGCCGAGGATGCCCGTCGAGCCGACCGTGACCGCGGTGGTCCCAAGGGAACCCTCGACCAGCAGCGTTCCTTCGCTGACGTTCGTCGCGCCGGTATAGGTATTCGCGCCGGAAAGCGTGAGTGTGCCCGAGGTGTTCTTGGTCAGGGCCAAAACCCGGCCTGCCGCGCCGTCCTGTAGCGAGCCGCTGAATGCGCCGGAACCGACGGTGAGCGTCTTGGTGCTAGCGTTGGTCAAATTCCTGACCAAGCCGCCTCCGCCCGTGCCGTCCTGAAGTTCGCCGATGGTCTGGTCCTGGTTGACGCGGAGCGTCGCGCCGGAGGCAATGATGACCGTGCCCGTGGTCGGGAGTGTGTTGGCCGCGTTGAGGGCCAGGCTGCCCGCGTTGATCGTGGTGGTGCCGGTGTAGGTGTTCGCTCCGGAGAGGTTCCAAATACCCGTTCCGTTCTTGATCAATGATGTTGCGCCTCCCGTGCCGTCGGCAATTGCCCCGTTAAAGGAGGAGGCGCCTTGGCTGACCGACTCCAAAACGAGCGTGCGGGCGCCGGAACCGGTGGAACCAACCGATCCCGAAAAAGTGAGACCTGCATTACTCGTGGTGGATGTCGCCTCGATGGTGGTCGTCCCGGCTCCGAGGATCAGTGCCCGGTTGAAGCCATTGGTGGCGGTGCCGGTGTATTGGAGTTTCGCCCCGTCCAGAATCGTGACGTTTCCCGCGGGAATGCTGCCGGCATTCCCCACGACCGGATGTGAAAAGCTCAAGGTTCCCGCATTGATGAACGTGCCGCCGGTGTAGGTGTTCACTCCACCCAGAACCAGCGTTCCCGCCCCGGCCTTGGTCAGCCCCGCACTGCCCGCAATGGCGGAATTGATCGTCCCATCCACGTTCGTCGTGACCGTGGCGGTTCCAGTGAGCGTGAGCGTGTCGCTGTCAATCACGTAATTCCCGCTGCCGGGGGCGTTGAACGTGACGCCGCCCGCAGTGATGCCGGCGCCGAGAGTCACCGTTCCCGCTGCGCCGTTGTTGGCGCCGAAGATGGCGATGTCGTTGTTGGCGTTGTTCCAAGCCGAATCGGATGCGCCATTGCTCCATAGGGCGGTGGTGGTATCCCATGTGCCGGCTCCGTCCACGGGATTGGCCGCGTTGGTTCCGCTGCTGTCCCATGTCAGCGTGCTCTGGGAAAAGGCAGGAGAGGCCATGGCCATCAAAGCCGTTGCGATGACCGGGGCACGAAATTTGTAAAGCTTGTCGCACATGGAGGGGAGGGGGTTTGCTTTCATTTAGCGTTCATTTATCGCCCGTTTTTCAGCGGAAGCAACCCTCCCGCGATTCTAACTGTTGAAGATCGCCCATCCGACGAATTTACCTTCTCCACTTGGGAAAAGCGGTCCCCGGCAGTATTCTGAGCGTATGATTCTCGCATGCGGCCAGATGAAGAGCCTGGAGGAAGCTGCCTTCAAGAGCGGTGTCGATGCCGCCGGTCTCATGGAAAAGGCCGGCCACGCGATCGCGGACGTCGTGTCCCAGTTTTTCCCGGCTCCGGGGCGGATCATCGCCTTCTGCGGCAAGGGCAATAATGCGGGCGATGTCCTCGTCGCCGCCCGCGTTCTCGCGGATCGCGGCTGGCAGATCTCCATCGACTGCCCATTTAACACAGCCGCGCTCAGCGAACTCACCCGCCGCCACATCCAGCCGTTCGGCCACCTCCGTCTCTCGGCACCGATCCGGCCGCCCATCGGGAGCCCGCTCGTCCTCCTCGACGGCCTGCTGGGCATCGGCACCACTGGAAATCCCCGCGGCCCCATCGCCGAATCCATCCACCGAATCCGCTCCCTGCGAAGCGAGCTCCGCGCATTTGTGGTCGCCGCCGATATTCCCAGCGGCCTCGACGGCGATTCGGGCGCTCCCGGCGATCCCTGCGTGGAAGCCGACCTCACGGTCACCATCGGCCATGCCAAATCCGGCCTCGTCGCCGACTCCGCCGCCAATTTCACCGGGCGTCTGGCCGTCGCCGATCTGGCCGAACTCTCCGAAATCAAACCCGCGAAAGACGACGGCCCCATCGACCGCGCGGAGCTCATCACGCCCCATTCCCTCCAGGGAAAACTCCCCCTTCGCCCCTTCGATTCCCACAAAGGCACCTGGGGCCGGGCCGGCATCATCGCCGGCTCCCGCGGCTTTCTGGGCGCCGCCCGCCTCAGCTCCGAAGCCGCGGTTCGCGCGGGTGCCGGGCTCGTCACTCTCTATGCGAAACCCAATGCCTACGAATTGCTCGCCGCCACCTGCGCTCCGGAGGTGATGGTCAGGCCCGTCGATTCCTACATGCTCGCGCTGGACGACAAACTCGACGCGATCGGCATCGGCCCCGGCCTGGGAAGCGATTGCGACGAGGAGATTCTGGAAATCGCCACCCGCTTCGAGAAGCCCATGCTCATCGACGCCGACGCCCTCAACGCCATCTCCCGCCACCCGGAGGCGCTCACCAGTTTCGCCGGGCCACGCCTCCTCACGCCGCATCCCGGAGAAATGGCGCGCCTCTTTCCCAAGATGAAATCGCGCAGCCGCCGCGAGGCCGCGGAGGAATTTACGCGCCTCTACTCCGTCACCCTGCTGCTCAAAGGCGCCCGCACCATCATCACGGAAGCCGGCGCGCCGCCCGCCTTCAACACCACCGGAAACCCCGGCATGGGAAGCGGCGGCATGGGCGACGTCCTCACCGGCGTCGCCTCGGCCTTCCTCGCGCAGCATCATTCCCCGCGGGATGCCGCCATGCTCGGCGCATGGCTTTGCGGACGAGCCGCCGAGCGGGCGGTCTTTGCCCCCGGGGGCTCCGCCGAATCCCTGTGCGCGTCCGATATTCCCGCCCACCTCGGAGGCGCGATTTCCGACCTCCGATCCGGCGCATGGCAGGCGCTCGCGGGCTGAATTAAACTGCACCATCCGCCCGCGCGATCGCACGGCCTCGCTCGAATCCTTAACAAAGCCCGCTGAAATCCGGCGGGCACGAAATCAAACAACCAAAGGAATCCTCATGTTAAGCTGGGCAATCACCTTTCTCGTCGTCGCGCTCATCGCGGGCGTCCTTGGATTTGGAGGCATCGCCGGAACCGCCACTTGGATCGCGCAGGTTCTCTTCGTCGTCTTCCTCATCCTGTTCATCGTATCCCTCATCACCGGACGGCGGGTTTAGACTCGACCGTCCGGCCCGGGGAGGCTAATCGTGCGTGAAACTCGAAAAGTTATGTCGCAATCGTCTGAATCTGACGCCGTCCGCATGGGGCAATCGCTGAAAACCTGCGTCGAGGAGCAACTCCAGGCCGCCGAGACCAGGATCAAGGAAGCGCCGATCCCGGCCTTCCTGATCGCTCTCGGGATCGGATACATCGTCCGATTCCTTCCGGTCGGGTTCCTCCTGAACCTGATCCTCCGCACGACCCTCCTCCTGCTGAAACCCGCCCTCGTGGTCTTCGGCATCGTGCAGCTCGGCAAGATCGCGCGAAAAAAGGCAGCCTGACTCGAACGGGCGCGACTTTTCCGAAAACGCAAACGCCCCGGTTGTTTTCGCAAAAGCCCGCGGTTATGGTCGCCGGATGACGTTTTTCGTTCCCGACACCGCCCAACTCCCAGCGCTTAAAAAAACACCCCTCCGCGCGGAGGTCGCCGACGCCGACACATGGGACCTCACGCCGCTTTTCGCGGACGATGACGCGTGGGAAGAGGAGTTTCAGGCCCTCCAAAGCGACTACGCCGGCATCGATAAGTATCGCGGGCGGGTCGCCTCCTCCCTCGAAGTCTTTTCCGAGGCGCTGGAGTTCGAAAAGGACATCGACCAGCGCATCGAGACGCTCCACCAATACGTCGCCCTCCGCACGACCGAGGACAGCGCCGACAGCAAATCGCTTGCGCGCGAAGCCCGTTTCCAAAGCGCGCTCGTTCATATCGGAGAGGCATTTTCCTTCCTCGCTCCCGAGATCCAGGCCGTCCCCGACGCGGAATTCGCCGCCTTCCTCGCGAACCCCCTTCTCGCCGAATGGCAGGTTTCCCTCACCAAACTCCGCCGGCTCAAACCCCACACCCTCACGCCCTCCGAGGAGCGGCTGCTGGCGCTGGGTTCCGCGGCGATCGGCGGGCACCAGGAAACCTTCTCGCAATTGACCAATGTCGATATGAAATTCGGCACGCTCAAGGACGGCAAGGGCCGCAAGGTCGAGCTCACCCAAAGCTCCTTCTCGTCCCTCCTCGTGCAAAAGGATCCGTCCGTGCGGCGCGAGGCCTTTCACCAATTTTATGCCGAATTCGCGGATCATAAATTCACCCTCGCGTCCTCGCTCGCCAGCTCGGTCCGGGCCGACGTCTTCCACGCCCGCGCCCGCAACTACCCCTCCGCCATCGACTCCGCGCTTTTCCGGGACGATGTGCCGCTGAGCGTCTATGACAATCTCATCGCTGCCGTCCGCAAAAACCTGCCCGCGCTTTACAAATACTTCGGCCTCCGCAAACGCCTCCTCGGCCTGGAGGAAATCCACCACTACGACACCTACGTTCCCCTCGTATCGGAAATCGAAACCGACATCCCGTGGGACGGAGCCGTCGATTCCGTCCTGGCCGCCGTGCGCCCCCTCGGCGGGGACTATGTGGAAACCCTCGGCCACGGTCTGCGGGACGGACGCTGGTGCGACCGGTACGAAAACAAAGGCAAGCGCAGCGGCGCCTTTTCCTACGGCGCCTACGCCAGCCCGCCCTACATCATGATGAACTACAAGCAGGACGTCTTTTCCGACGTTTACACGCTTGCGCACGAGGCCGGACACTCGATGCACACGTGGTATTCCAAAAACGCACAGTCGTATCAGGATTATCACTACCCCATTTTCCTCGCGGAGGTTGCATCGACCTTCAACGAAATGCTGCTCACCAAACACCTGCTGGACGGAACCGCTGATCCGCGCATGCGCGCCTATCTCATCAGCCGCCAAATCGACGATCTGCGCGGAACCCTCTACCGGCAGACCATGTTCGCCGAGTTTGAAAAAAACATCCACGCCATCGAGGAAGCGGGCGAAGCCCTCACGCTCGACTCCATGCAGGCGGCCTACCGCGAATTGCTCGCCGCCTACTTCGGACCGGACTTCGCGATCGATGCGGAACTGGATTTGGAATGCCTGCGCATCCCGCATTTCTACAACGCCTTCTACGTTTACAAATACGCGACCGGCATCAGCGCCGCCGTCGCCTTGTCGGAGCAGGTCCTCACCAGCGGCGACGCCTCCCGCTACCTCGGCTTCCTGCGCAGCGGCGGCAGTAAATTCCCCATCGAAACCCTCGCCGAAGCCGGCGTGGATATGCGCACTTCCGATCCGGTCGACTCCGCCCTCGCGCTGTTTTCAAAGCGCGTGGACGAACTCGAGGAAATCCTCGCCTGATCCCGCGGCCTGCTCGTCGTCCGGTTTGCCGGCGGGTGGCTTGGGGCCGCCGCCGTTCTTTCCGCGTTCGTCTCTCAGGCGGAGCTTCTGTAGGTCGTCAAAAACCGCGTTCTGCTTGTCGTCGAGAATCAGCCGGACGTCCTGCATCGACTCCCGCACGGTCTTGCGAGCTTCCTCCCGGGATTGAAAAAGTTGCGCGCCTTTCACCGGACCCTCGCGGAAGGCCATGTTTTCCTGCTTCCCTGCGCTTCGCGTTCCACCGCATGCTTGGCCCATGAAACGTGGTTTCCTCGACAAACTCATCGGGCGCCTCGGCGTCGTGCAGCCCGCGGACGTGCAAAGCTACCTCGTGGAACTCGCCCGCGAGAAGGGTTTCCTCGAAACCATCTTCAACGCCATCCTGGAAGGCGTCATCGTCACCGATCCGAAAGGCCGCATCATTTATCTCAATAAAGCCGCCTGCGCATTCTTCGGCATCCAGGGCGAACCGAGCATCGGCAGGCCGCTCAAGGAAGTCGTCAAGGGCCTCGACATCGCGGCGGTCACAGGAACCGGCGGCACCGTCAATCGCGACCTCGAAGTCTTCTATCCCGAAAATCGCATCCTGAACTTCTACATCGTGCCGCTGCTCAGCGACGACGGCGAGGAGACCGAAGGCCACGCCGTCATCCTTCGCGACGCCACCGAAAGCCGCAAAACCGCCGAGGAAAATATCGAATCCGAGCGTTTCTCCGCGCTCACCCTGCTCGCCGCGGGCGTGGCCCACGAGATCGGCAACCCGCTCAACTCGCTCAACATCCACCTCCAGCTCATGGAGCGCCGCGCCCGCAAGCTCGCGGCCAAAACGCGCGAGGCCTTCGAACAAAGCATCCGCATCGCCCGCGGGGAGGTCGACCGGCTCGATCACATCATCACCCAATTCCTGCGCGCCATCCGCCCCCAGCCCATCGAAACCCGGATGGAAAATATCAACGTGCTCGTCGAGGACTCCGTCGCCTTTTTGGAACCCGAGCTCGGAAACCGCAACATCCTCATGGAGCTCGAACTCGACGCCTCCCTCCCGCCCATCGAGGTGGATCGCGGCCAGATCAAGCAGGCATTCTACAACGTCATCCGAAACAGCTTCCAGGCCATGAAGAGCGGCGGCATCCTGCGCATCAACACCGGGTCCGATGCCACCCATCTGTTCGTCCGCTTTGCGGACACCGGCGGAGGCATCGCCGCCGCCGACATGGGGCGCATTTTTGAACCCTATTTCACCACCAAATCCAGTGGCACCGGACTCGGCCTGCTCATCGTGCGCCGGATCGTTCGCGCCCACGGCGGCGAAGTCTCCCTCGAAAGCACCGAGGGAAAAGGCCTCGTCTTTACCATCCGAATTCCCCGCCTCGATCGCCATGTTCGTTTCCTGGAAGCAGGCGATCCCCCGGAAACCATGGATGGTTGAATTGCTGTTTTTTCACACGAAGGGGTTGGCTTCACGCAAACCGTCTGGTAAGACCTGCCGTCGTGAACGGGCTCAGCGGCACCAACTCCAATCCGGTCTCCTCGACGAAGGCCGCCGGAGCCGGAAAACCGGGAATTCTTTTCGCCCTCGCGGCATGGCTGTTCGCTTCGAGCAGCGCCCGCGCACAGGAGGACATCCACGCCGTCGCGAACATGTTCGACCCGAAATCGGTGCCGGCGCTCCAGATTCACGACGTTTCGCTGCTCGTCCTGCTGATCTGCGCCGTCATTTTTATCATCGTCGCGGGACTGATCACTTACACCGTCCTCCGATTCCGCCACAAGGGGTCGGAAGATGATCACGAGGAACCCCCTCAGATCTACGGCAGCTCCCAGATCGAGCTCGCCTGGACCGTCCTCCCGATCATCATCACGGTGGTTCTCATTCTCGTCACCGCCCGCACGATCGCGGAAATCCAAAACGCGAAAATGCCCGAAAGCGCGCTGCAGATCCGGGTGGTCGGGCACCAATGGTGGTGGGAAGTCCATTATCCCGGGCAGGGATTCGTCACCGCCAACGAAATTCATATCCCGCTCTCGACGGAAGAGCAGCCGGAAATCACCCATGTCGCCCTTGAGTCCGCCGACGTCATCCACAGCTTCTGGGTGCCCCAGCTGAATGGAAAGACCGATCTCATCCCAAACCGGACAAACCATCTGTGGCTCCAGCCATGGGAAACCGGCACCTTCCTCGGAAACTGCGCGGAATACTGCGGCGCCCAACATGGTCACATGCTCCTGCGCGTCATCGTGCATACCCCCGAGGACTTCAAAAAATGGGTCGCTTCGCAGCAGGCCAAACCCGTGACTCCGCCGACCGATCCCAAAATCGCCCTGGGGTATGACACCTTTGTCGCGCACGCCTGCATCAATTGCCACACCATCGACGGCACCGTCGCCAATGGCGTCTTCGGCCCGGACCTCACACACCTCATGACGCGCGACACCATCGGCGCCGGCGCCGCCCTCAATACTCCGAAAAACCTCTGGCTGTGGGTGCGCGATCCGCAGGCGAGCGACATGAAGCCCGGCTGCCTCATGCCCGACATGAAACTGCTCGATAGCGAAGTTGATCAAATCGTCGCTTACCTGGAGACGCTGAAATGACCGCCGCTCAATCCCCAACCCTCAACCATCGCCCGCTCTGATGGCCCACGGCACCTCCACCACCGACGCCCCGGCCCCCGAGGTCGAAGTCGCCAGAATCGGCGAAGAAGGAAACGCGCTCACCGGCTGGATTCAGGAACTCTTCTACACGGTGGACCATAAGAAGCTCGGCCTGATGTATATCTGCACCGGCCTCTTTTTCTTCGTGGTCGCCGGGTGCATGGCAGCGCTGATCCGCATCCAGCTTTTCTTCCCAAACAACGATTTTCTGCCGCCGGATGTCTTCAACCGCTTCTTCACCATGCACGGCACGGCCATGGTGTTTTATGTCGGCATGCCCATCCTGCTCGGCATGGGAAACTACCTCGTGCCTCTTATGATCGGCGCACGGGACATGGCCTTCCCGCGTCTCAATGCCTTCGGCTTCTGGGCATTTTTCTTCTCCGGCATTCTCTTCTACTTCAGCTACCTCGGCGCCGAAGGACTCTACGGAGCCGGGTCCGCCCCGGATGTCGGCTGGTTCGCCTACTCCCCGCTCACCGCCAAGGCATTCTCGCGCGGCCACAGCACGGACTACTGGACGCTCAGCCTGCTGCTAAGCGGCATCGGCAGCATCGGAACGGCGCTCAACATCATCGTCACCATCATCTGCCTGCGCTGCCGGGGAATGACCCTTGGCCGCATGCCCCTCTTCGTGTGGATGTTTTTTGTCACCTCTTTCCTGATCATCATCGCAATGCCGTCGCTGTCGGCCTGCCAGATCATGCTCAGCTTCGATCGTTATCTCGGCTCGAAATTTTTCGACACCCAGGCGGGCGGCGACGCCGTTCTCTGGCAGCACTTTTTCTGGATCTTTGGCCACCCGGAAGTTTACATCCTCATCCTGCCCGGCTTCGCGGTCGTCTCGGAAGTCATCCCCGTTTTTTCCCGCAAACCGATCTTCGGTTATCCCATCATGGTTGCCGCGACGATCATGATCGGATTCATCAGCCTCACCGTCTGGGCGCACCACATGTTCACCGTCGGAATGACCTCGCTTGGCAATACGTTCTTCGCCATTTCGACGATGATCATCGCCATCCCGACCGGGATCAAACTCTTCAACTGGATCGGCACGATGTATGGCGGAAAAATCCGCATGGAACTGCCGATGATCTTCTGCATCGCATTCCTGTTCCAATTTCTCATTGCCGGACTGACGGGTGTCATGCTCTCGGTGGCACCCTTCGACTGGCAATTGAGCGATTCCTACTTCGTCGTCGCGCACTTCCATTACGTGCTCATCGGCGGGTTGCTCTTCACCATCTTCGCGGCGACTTACTATTGGTATCCGAAGGTCACCGGCCGCATGCTTAGCAACAAGCTCGGCCACTGGCATTTCTGGCTGTTTTTGATCGGATTCAACCTCACGTTCGGCCCGCAGCATATTTCCGGCATCCTGGGGATGCCACGGCGCATCTTCACTTACGATGCCGGGCGCGGCTGGGAAATCTGGAACCAGATCTCCACCATCGGAGTCGCCTTCCAGGCTGCGGGCGTGCTCTTTTATGTGATCAATCTCATCTGGTCCTATTGGAAGGGCCGGAAAGCCGGCAACGACCCATGGGACGCATGGACGCTCGAATGGGCGGCCACATCCCCGCCGGCCGGCTACAATTTTGAAACGGAACCGGTCGTCAAAAGCCGCCGCCCGCTGTGGGACATCAAACACCCGGAAGACCCGGATTGGAAATATGAGTGACGCCGCCAGCGCCAGTATGATCAACGATCCCCAACCTGCGGAGTTGGGCGAGTGGAAGCTGCCGTCTCATCGCAAGGTGGGCGTCATCACGCTCATTTTTACGGAGAGCGCGCTCTTCACCATTTTCGTGGTCGCATACCTGTTCTACATCGGGAAGAGCCTCAACGGTCCTTTCCCGAAAGACGTTCTGGAGTTTCCCTGGGTGGCGTCGTTTGCCCTTTTTTCCAGCAGCGTCACCGTCGTCATCGCCGAGAAGGCGTTTCATAATCTGCAGTATAAAAAGTTCCAGCTTTTCTGGGGCATCACGATTCTGCTCGGCCTCCTCTTCATCGGCTACACGGCGCTTGAGTGGCACCATCTCATCTATGAGAAAGACCTGACCATCGCGACCAACGTCTTCGGATCGACCTTCTACTCTCTGGTCGGACTGCACGCATCCCACGTCATCGTGGGTCTGATCCTGCTTTCTCTGGTCTTCGGACTCAGCCTCACCAAGGCGCTGACCCCGGAGCAATTCGAGCGCATCGAAATGATCTCCTGGTACTGGCACTTCGTCGATGCCATTTGGATCGTCGTTCTCACCGTAGTTTACATCATCAGCGTCCACGCATGAGCTCCCAGGATAACAAGGCTGCTCACGATCCGAATGTGATCGAATTACCCACACCGACCATGTGGCCGGTGTTCGCCGCCTTCGGACTCTCGCTCGCATTTGCCGGGCTGGTGACGAGTTTCTTCATTTGCCTGATCGGGATCATCTGCGGACTTTTCGGAGCCGTCGGCTGGATCCGCGATATCTTTCCCCACTCGAAGCACGAAGCCTTCCCGATTCATTCCAAGGGCGGTCGCGCTTTTGAAATCACCCCGTCGCCACGGACCGTCCGCCATCTCCACATCGGAGAACATGGACACCGCGCGCGGATCCCGGTTGAAATACACCCGTATTCGGCCGGTGTGCTGGGTGGCCTCGCGGGCGGTGTCGCGATGGCCTTGCTCGCGATGCTTTACGGCCTCATCGCACAGGGCAGCATCTGGTATCCGATCAATCTCCTTGCGGCGGCAGGCGTCGAATCCCTGGCCACCGCCGACACCCAGGTGCTTAGGGAGTTCAGCCTAATCGGGTTGGTCGTTGGCATTATCGCCCACGGCTCGGTATCCATTCTCATCGGCCTCCTTTACACGACGCTGCTTCCCATGCTCCCGGCAAAATTCGAATGGTTCTGGGGCGGAATCATCACGCCTCTTATCTGGACAGGACTCCTCTACCCCGTCATCGGCATCGTCAACCCGGCGCTTGCGGCCCGCGTCGACTGGCCATGGTTCATCGCCTGCCAGGTCGCCTTTGGCATCGTCGGCGGATTCGTGGTCTTTAAGTCCGGAAAAATCGACACCATGCAAAACTGGTCCATCGCCGCCAAGATGGGTGTTGAGGCCATGGACGAAGAGGATCCCAAATGAAGTTGCCGTTCATCATTGCTCTTGCAGCAGCAGCCATCCTTTGGAGCGCGGGATGCGACTGGGCGCCGCCCGGAAAACCCATCGCGGCAATCGACAAATGGAAACCGCCGGCGGCGAACCTGGATTTCACCAGCCTCTACACGCAAAACTGTCTCGCCTGCCACGGAGACGGCAAGACCATCAGCGCGTCCATTCCGATGAACCATCCGGTTTATCTCAATATCCTTCCCCGCGAGATCTTGATCGACGTCATCGCCAACGGAATTCACGGCACGTCCATGCCGGCTTTCTCAGCAAAGACCGGCGGGCCGCTCACCGACGAGCAGATCCAGGTCGTAGCGGACGGAATTTACCAATGGAAAACCGAAACACTCCCCGGCCCGCTACCACCTTATTCCGCCCCACCCGGCAACGTGGCCAGCGGCCAGCAGGCCTTTGGTGTCCATTGTGCGTCCTGTCACGGCGCTGAAGGAAACGGAATGGATGCCTCCGGCGCCGCCACCACGGCGGGCTCTGTCGTCGAGCCGTCCTATCTCGGACTCGTCAGCGACCAGTATCTCCGGACCATCACCATCGCCGGACGCCCGGATCTTGGGATGCCCGACTGGCAATCCTTCGTTTCCGGACAGGCCATGACCGCCCAGGAAATTGCCGATGTGACGGCCTGGATGGCCTCGCACCGCAAGACTCCGACTCCGCAACCTTCCGATATCGGCCTTCAATAGCTATGCAGGAACCCCATCTCCATTCCGACTCCGCCGACAAGCCTGAGACGCCCTGCTGCGGCGGCTCACAACCAGGCCAGGCCCCATGCGGCAACGCGAGCACCCGCCGCGATTGGCTCCTGCGCGTCGGCTTCGGCCTCAACGCCATCGCCGGCGCCATGATTGGCCTTCCGATCATTGGTTACGTCCTTTCGAGCTTTTTCAAGATCATGCCGATCGAGTGGATCGACCTCGGTCCGGTGGATAAATTTCCCGAAGGCACCACCCGGCTGGCCACCTACCGCAACCCAAAAGCCCGCGAGTGGGACGGGCAAACAGCCGACCTCCCCTGCTGGGTCCGGCGCGTCAAAGCCACGGAATTCCAGGTCTTCGCCATCAATTGCGCCCACCTCGGATGCCCCGTCCGCTGGTTTGAGGAATCCAACCTCTTCCTCTGCCCCTGCCACGGCGGGGTTTACTACGCCGACGGCAGCCGCGCTTCCGGACCGCCGCCCCGCGGACTTTATACCTATCCCTATAAAATCGTGAACAACTCGCTTCACATCCAGGGAGGCATCCTGCCGACCCTTGCCGAGACGACTGCTTAGAGAAGCCATGATGTCCGCACTTCAGAATATCGCCCAGTGGGTTGACGACCGTCTGCACGTCACCAAGCTGTTCGAGTCCACCGCCGGTCATCACGTTCCCAAGAGTTCTGGGAGCTGGTTTTACGTCTTCGGAAGCGCGACGCTGCTCTGTTTTGTGATCCAGATCATCACGGGCATCCTCCTTGCCTTGGTCTACGTCCCATCCGCCGCAGAAGCCTATACGACTCTGGAATACATCACCTACCAGCAGGACCTGGGCTGGTTCATTCGCGCGGTCCACAACTGGGGCTCCAATTTCATGGTCGGCATCATGCTGATCCACATGACCCAGGTTTTCCTGTGGGGTGCCTATAAATATCCGCGCGAAATTACGTGGATTTCCGGCTCCATCCTTCTCTTCCTGACGCTCGGCGCGGCATTCACCGGCCAGGTCATGCGTTTCGACGAAGACGCCTACTGGGGTCTCGGCATCGGCGCGTCCATCATGGGCCGCGCGCCTTTCATCGGCGAAGGGCTCGTCCATCTGATGCTCGGCGGCCCAATCCTCGCTGGCGAAACCCTTTCCCGATTCTTCTCACTGCACGTCTTCGTGATCCCCGGAGGCATCATCGCGCTTCTTAGCCTTCACCTTCGCATGGTGCTCACCAAGGGCATCAGCGAATATCCGACGCCCGGCGTCCTCGTAAATCGCAAGACCTACGACAAGCACTACAAGGACATCATCACGACGACTGGCGTCCCGTTCTTCCCCAAAGCCATCAACAAGGACGTCGTCGCCTCGTCGATCGTCATCTTCGGCATTCTCGCCTGCGCCTTTTTCCTCGGACCGAACGGCCCCGGCGGCCCTCCCGATCCCACGGAAATCCACGTCCTCCCCCGGCCGGACTTCTTCTTCCTATGGATCTTCGCCATCGCCGCTCTGCTTCCTCCGTATATGGAAGGCGTCGTTCTGCTCGCAGGTGCCCCCGTCATTATCGCGATCCTGTTCGCACTGCCCTTCGTCTGCAATACCGGCGAGAAACATTGGCGCCGCAGGCCGGTCGCCGTCATTACCGTCATCATGCTCTGGCTCATTTTGGGAATGTTGACCTACCTGGGTGCCACCTCGCCATGGTCCCCAAAGATGGAGGCATGGTCCAAGGACATCACACCCGCAAAATTCATCGAAGACCGCCCGCCTCTTGAGCTCCAGGGCAGCCTCGTCCTCCAGCACATGCAATGCCGCAACTGCCACGCCATCGACGGAATCGGCGGCCAGCGCGGACCCGACCTCGCCGATGTGGGAGCCCGCCTCACGGCCCCGCAACTCACCCGGCAGGTCCTTCAGGGCGGTGGCAACATGCCCGCCTACGGCAAAAGCCTTCGCCCGGATGAAGTCTCCGCGCTCGTCTCCTATCTCGTCTCGCTCCGCGGAAAAGGCATTCCGCCCGCACGCGATTCCTCGCAGCCCGGAGTGCCGGCGCCGGAAAACCCATCCTCCGCCAAAGCGGATCTCTCTTCAAAATCAGCCGATCCAATTTGAGACGGCTCACCATTTGCCCGTCGAGGCAGATGCTCTAGGGTAACCCGGTGAATTCGGCAGCAGTCCTCGCCTCCTGGTCCCTGGAACCCGGCGTCCTGCTCTCGCTCATCGTCGCGGCCCTGCTCTACCTGCGGGGCTGGCTGCGCCTTCGCCGGCAGGCGCCGCATCGTTTCGGAGGATGGCGGCTCGCCTCGTATCTCAGCGGGCTGACCTTCATCTACCTTGCGATCGCTTCGCCTCTGGACCCGTTCGCCAACTTCCTGCTCTCCATTCACATGGTGCAACACCTCATGTTGACCATGCTCATCCCTCCGCTCCTGCTATTCGGAAACCCATTTCTGCCAACACTCGTCGGACTGCCGAGAACATTCCGCAGGGAGGCCGTCCAGCCCTTCCTTTCCTGGCCTCCGCTCAAACGCCTCGGCGCCACGCTTACCGACCCCCGCTTCACCTGGTGCGCCTTCATCCTTTCAAACATCGTCTGGCATGTTCCCTGCCTCTACGAGCTCGCCCTCCGCGACGAAGCGTGGCATCGCATCGAGCATACGAGCTTTCTCCTAACGGCGATCTTGTTCTGGTGGCCCATCATCCAGCCCTTTCCGAGCCACTCCCGCTTCCCCCGCTGGGCCATGATTCCTTACCTCCTCCTGGCCGACCTTCAAAATACCGCGCTGGCTGCTTTCATCTCGTTTTACGGAAAGGTCATCTATCCCACCTACGCCGAAGCCCCGAGGATTTCCTGGCTCTCCGCCGTTGACGACCAGGCCGCCGCCGGAGCCATCATGTGGGTCCCTGGTTCGATGGCATTTCTGGCACCCGCCGGATTGATCGCGATCCAATTCCTCTCGCCGAAACGAAGACATCCCACCCCGCCTCTCCCGCGGCCAAAAAGCGCCAGCGCCCAGACGCCTCCGTCTCCCTCCTTCGACATCCTGCGAATTCCAATTGCGGGCAGACTCCTCCGCACCCACGGCCGGCGCGCTCTACAGATCATTTTGCTCCTCCTCGCTGGCCTTGTCGTCTGGGACGGCTTTCGCGGCTCCCAGGTAAGCGCGATGAATCTCGCGGGCGTCCTCCCCTGGACCCACTGGCGCGGATTCACCGTCATCGCCCTGTTCGCGGTCGGCAATCTCTTTTGCATGGCATGCCCGTTCATGCTCGTGCGCGATTGGAATCGCCGCCTTCTGTCGCTCCTTCCCTTTCGAATTCCAAATCTCACCTGGCCCCGCCGCCTGCGCTCGAAGTGGCTGCCCGTCGCCCTGCTGGCGATCTATCTCTGGGCATACGAAGCGTTCAGCCTCTGGGACACCCCATGGTGGACATCCGCGATCATCGCGGGCTATTTCGTCGCGGCCACGCTCGTGGATGGCATCTTCAAAGGCGCCAGCTTTTGCAAATACGTCTGCCCCATCGGCCAGTTTCACTTCGTCCAGTCGCTCGCATCCCCGTTCGAAATCAAGGTCCGCGATCCCGGCATCTGCCAAACCTGCCGGACCTACGATTGCATTCGCGGAAACGAAAAACAGCGGGGTTGCGAGCTCCAGCTCTTCCAGCCAAAAAAATCCGGCAACATGGACTGCACCTTCTGCCTGGACTGCACCACCGCCTGTCCGCACGAAAACGTCGGCATGCTCCCCGTCGTTCCCGGCTCCGACCTCTGGCAAAATCGCCCCCGCTCCTCCGTCGGCCGCTACGATAAACGCCTCGATCTCGCCGCGCTCGTCGCGCTCCTCACCTTCGGAGCCTTTGCCAATGCCGCCGGAATGATCTCCCCCGTCGTCGCCCTGGCCGGCCGGCTTGGCCTGTCTCATTTCCAATTCTCCACCCTTTTTCTCCTGCTGACCCTGCTGATTCTCCCCACCCTCCTGCTTCCCGCCACAGCGGCGCAACCCTCGCCGCAAACCTCTCGGCCCACGCCATCGCCCTGGCGCCCCTTGGATTCGCCATGTGGCTTGCCCATTTTGTCTTCCATCTCTTCACCGCCTCCCACACCGCCGTTCCCCTCGTCCAGCGACTCCTCGGCACGACCCCAAACTGGCAGATTGCTTCCCTCGCGTGGAGCGGACTGCTCGGCGTCGAAATCCTCTTCCTGGACGCCGGATTTCTCCTCGCCCTCTACGCCTGCTGGCGCATCGCCAAATCACGCCTCCCCCGCCCCATGGCCGGCTTCCTTCCATGGGCGCTCCTCATCACACTGCTTTACGGCATCGGAATCTGGATTATCTTCCAGCCAATGGAAATGCGCGGAACCATGATGGCCGGATGAAACTGCCCAGACCGCTTCTCCTTCTCGCCGTCCTCCTCGGCCTGCCGCCTGCGGCACTTCACGCCGATGGCGGAGCCGTCATCGGCCAGGGGGATACCGAGTCCTTCCGCATCACACTCTTTGCTTCGCCAGGCACGGTCCGCGCCGGAATGTCCGATCTCAGCGTATTGGTGCAGGACAGGAAAACGCTGTCCCCTGTCCTGAACGCCGCGGTGCGGCTTCAGATCGACGCCACCTCGGACACGGACGACAAATTACAAGCCTGGGTGCCTCCCTGCTGCTCAATGGAACCCTCCGGAACGCTCGCCAGCCTCCAGGCAACCCACGGAGCCGCCCAGAACCGCCTCCTCTACGCGGTCACCACCGCATTTCCAAAATCCGGCCCCTTCAAAATCCGCACCCTCGTTCAAAAAGACGGAACCTCCGAATCCATCACCTCCGCGCTCGAAGTCCGCCCCCCGCTTCCGCCGGCGGCAAGCTTCTGGGCCTTCCTCGCCCTTCCGCCCCTTCTCATCGGAGGCTACGCCCTCCGCCAGCGAATCCGGCGCTGATTTTTTTGACGCCCGTCAAGGTTTCCGCAGCGTTTCCGGAAATCAGATCGTCGCCCCAAAACCCCGCCCGCTAAGTTCCCAGCGTATGGACGCTGAAATTCTCGCCCGGGTGCAATTCGCCTTCACGGTGATGTTTCACTACATCTACCCGCCCCTCAGCATCGGCCTCGGCCTCACCCTCGTCATCATGGAAGGCCTCTGGCTCAAGACCGGCAATCCCCTCTTCCACAACATGGCCCGCTTCTGGACGAAAATATTCGCCCTCACCTTCGCCATCGGCGTCGCCACCGGCATCGTCATGGAATTCGAATTTGGCACCAACTGGGCCACCTACTCCCGCTTCGTCGGCGACATCTTCGGCAGCGCGCTCGCTGCGGAGG
>Ga0351882_1106_pt1 | contig 25188 bp, 22 predicted proteins | sample BONcelFGM3001F13_FD_206762 | JGI IMG/M metagenome (GOLD analysis project Ga0351882, IMG submission 206762) | Enriched cells from coal bed in the Powder River Basin, Montana, United States - BONCAT cells FGM rep3 HSBNCT.FGM.300.1.F13 ... | reverse complement strand
TAAGATTGGGCCGCCAGGCGGCGACTCAGACCCGCCTCTGGTTGGAGCGCCCGTTCACGGTTTATACCCGCTGGGAAAAAGTGTCTCCCGGGACTACAAACCCCGCCTTCCGTGCCTTCATCGAGACAGCGGAGGGTAAGGATCTAGCCGGGCTGCTCGTGGATGAGGGCCTCGCTATCATCCGTCGAGGCCGCAGTATTTCCGATCATCCCCTGGGTCATGGGGGGCAGGATATTCGACAGGACTTGGTGCGTCAGGAATCACAGGCTCGCCAGCAGGGGAAGGGAGCTTGGGGAGTTGCCGCGCATGCTCCTGCTAAATCGGCTGCCGGAGTCTTCAGCGCCACGGATACAGAGGCTTTGTCACGTCACGCCGGGAAATCGGTACGCGTGCGAGGCGTGATCCGGAATGTCCATAGCTTGCCGGATCGGAAAATCACCTTTGTGAACTTCGAGGGCGTACCACGCGGAGGCTTCGTGGCGATCGTGCGTGCGGCTGTTTATGATCGTGTATCCAGAGCATTGCCCGGTGGCTTGGAAGGCCTGTCGGGCAAATCCGTCGAGGTCAGCGGAGCGATCAATCTTTATCAGGATACCCCGCAGATCGAGATCGATGAGGCTGGCCAGCTCCGCGTGATCGAAAAGTGAGGTCTAGAATTCCCGGCTCAACAGGTGATCGGCGATTTCATGCAGCCGCGCTGCCGACTTGCCCAGTGGGGCCAGGGCTTCGCGAGCCGCCTTTGTGAGGCGGGTGGCTTCGCGACGGGCACCTTCCAGCCCGAGGACGGAAGGATAGGTCGTTTTTTGCGCCTTGAGATCTTTGCCGGCACTCTTGCCCAGTTTCTCACTCGTCTGGGTGACGTCCAGAATGTCATCCACCACTTGGAAAGCCAGCCCCAGCGACTCTCCGAAGCTGGCCAGAGCTTGGAGTTGTTTGGGGGTCGCATTGGCACTCCGGGCTCCGAGCTTCAGACTGGCGATGATCATCGCTGCCGTCTTGCCTTCGTGAATGAAACGCAAATCCGCCTTGGTGGATTTTTTTCCTTCGCCTTCCAAGTCAGCGACCTGTCCCGCGATCAGTTTGAGGCTGCCAGCGGCAAAGGAGAGGTCATCGTAAAAAGTCTTCAGACCGTGCCGTTCTGTCGACTTGGTCCGTCCCAGAAGCTCAAAAGCGATTGTCAGCAGCGCATCTCCCGCCAGTACCGCCACACCTTCGCCAAAGACCTTGTGTGAAGTCGGTCGTCCCCGGCGGAAATCGTCGTCATCCATGCACGGCAGATCGTCATGAATGAGCGAGTACGTATGGATGCACTCGATGGCGCAGGCCGAGGGGAGGGCATTTTTGGCCGTGCCACCGCAGGTTTCCGCCGCCGCCAGACAGAGCACGGGACGCAGCCGTTTGCCCCCTGCAAAAAGACTGTAGCGCATCGCCTTATGAAGGGTGGCCGGCCGGGTCTTTTCCGGAGGCAGCCAGGCATCGAGAGATTTGTCCACCAGTTTGATGCTGCGGGCGAGATAGGCGTCGAGTTTCAAGGATTGAGGCAGGTTTAGGATGATGTGGCACCGCCAGTGGCACCCTGGCAGTTCAGAGGCGAAGAAATATCTTCGCGATTCCGTGTTTGCAATGCCCGAGCCAGTGCGCATCATCCGCTCCCGCTATGAATAAAATCCGCCTCGGAGTATTAGGGTCAGGAAAGGGGTCGAATTTTCGCGCAATCCTGGAAGCCATCCAGCAGCACACGCTGGACGCCGAGGCCGTACTGGTGCTCTCCGACCATGCCGATGCAGGTATCCTGACTCTGGCCCGTGAGGCTGGCATTCCGGCGGAATTCATCGCCGAGCCCCGCTTCAAGACCCGCCTCTCCGAGGAAGTGGAGAGGGATCTGGTGGAGAAGCTGAAGGCCGCCCGCGTAGACTTGGTCGTGCTGGCCGGATACATGCGCATGGTGAAGAGTCCGCTGTTGGAGGCCTTCCCCCGACGGATCATCAATATCCATCCCTCCCTTCTCCCGAAATTCCCCGGCATCGAAGCCTGGCGCCAAGCCTTGGAAGCTGGGGAAGAAGTGACAGGCTGCACCGTTCACTATGTGGATCATGGCATGGATACCGGCGAGATCATCGACCGTCTTCAAGTCCCCATCCTCCCCGGCGATACGGCGGAGTCTCTCCATGCCCGCATCCAGGTGGCCGAGCACGAGCTCTATCCCCGGGTGCTGAGAAATCTTTGCCACGCATGAAGTTCCGCCTCTTCGACCTCAATCCCGAGCAGTACGACGCTGCCACCCACGAGACTGGCCCCATGCTCATTCTCGCCGGAGCGGGCACGGGCAAGACGCGTACGGTCACCGCCCGGATCGCCTGGCTCATTTCGCAGGGCGTCGATGCCTCGAAGATCATGGCCGTCACGTTTACGAACAAGGCGGCCCGTGAACTCAAGGAACGTATCGCGGGAATGGTCGATCCCGTGCAGGCGAAACAGGTCACAGCCTCCACCTTCCACGCTCTCTGCATGCGCATTCTGCGCGCTGATGCCCAGCGCATCGGATATAAGAACAACTTCACGATCTTTGATGAGGGCGATCAGCTCGGCCTCATCAAGAAGGTCATCACCCGCGTCTGTGCTCGGGACGAAAAGATGGACCCGGGCCTTGCGAAGAATCTCATCAGCAAGGCGAAGAACAACGGCTGGAATGCCCCGCAGGATGACGAGACCCTCGCGGGCGCCGTCTTCCGCCGCTATCAGCAGGAATTGCTGGCGCTGAATGCCATGGATTTCGACGATCTCCTCGTCCAGGCCGTCCGCCTTCTCTCCGAGCACCCGGAAGTCCGCGAGTCCTGGCAGAATCGCATCCAGCAACTCATGGTCGATGAGTTTCAGGATACGAACCGTCTCCAGATGGATCTCGTTAGCATGTTGGTCACGGGTGCTACGCCGAATATCTGCGTCGTCGGTGATGACGACCAGAGCATCTACGGCTGGCGTGGTGCCGAAGTCTCCAACATTCTGGAGTTCGAAAAGCATTTCCCGAATCCCCGCATCATCCGGCTGGAGCAGAACTACCGCAGCACGAATAAAATACTCGGTGCCGCCAACCGCCTCATCAAAAACAACCCCCGTCGCCGCGCCAAGAACCTCTGGAGTCCGCAGGAGGGCGGTGAGGACGTGCGCATCGTCGCCATCCCCGACGATCGCAAGGAAGCCGATTTCGTTGTGGAGGAACTCGCCGCCCACCGTGCCGGCAGCAATCTCCCCTGGGAGCACTTCGCCATCCTCTATCGGATGAATGCCCAGTCCCGCCTGCTGGAGGAGGCCCTCCGCAAGCGGAAAATCCCCTACCGCCTCGTCGGTGGCAAAAGCTTCTTCGACCGCCGCGAGATCAAGGACATCATCTCCTACATGTCCGCGATCGTGAATCCCGCGGACGATCCCTCCCTGCTTCGCATCATCAATACCCCTCCCCGCGGCATCGGCGCGACCACGGTGGAACTGGCTCTGGACTTTAGCGTGCGGGAGTCCCTCTCTCTCTTCGAGGCTCTTCAGGATACCCGCTATCAAGAGACCTGCTCCAAGAAGGCGGTCACCGCCATCCGCGACTTCGTGGAGGTCCTCCAGACTGCCCGCATCCGCTGTATGACGCCGGGTGAGGATGTGGCCTCGGTGATATCGGATTTGCTGAAAAACTGTCAGTACATGGATGACCTCCGTAAGTCCTGCAAGACTCCCGAGGAGGCCATGAATCGTGAGGAAAATGTGAAGGAAATGCTTCGCGCTCTGAACGACTACCAGCAGCGCTCCAGTGAGGGACTCCTCGGCTTTCTGGATGAAGTCATGCTCAATCGCGAGCGCGAGGAGGACAAGGACGACGCCCGTGGCGTGACGCTCATCACCCTCCATGCCGCAAAGGGCCTGGAATTCCCTCATGTCTTCCTCCTCGGCGTCGAGGATGGCGTCCTGCCGCATGAGCGCTCCAAGACGGAGAATACCGTGGACGAGGAGCGCCGTCTCTTTTATGTCGGCATCACCCGCGCCATGAGCACCCTGATGATCTCCTGGTGCCGGGCCCGGTCAAAATTTGGCAGCACGATGCATTGCCGCCCCAGTCCCTTCCTGCGGGAGATTACGGGTGAGGGCGTGGTGGAGGAGTCCTACGACGAGATCATGAGTCGTCCCATGGACGAGGTGGATATCGCCGCCCAGTTTGCGGAATTACGCGCCCGCCTGGGCCGCTGAAGCCGTCTCAGTTCCCTTTCTTGCGCAGATACACTTCCTGTTTGCGGAACTCCCCCGCGTACTCGTAGTTCTCCCGGATATAGCGATACGTCCGGGATGCCCAACTCCGGAATCTCGATTCCTCGGTCTGGTTGATATCGCGGTTGTCGATGATGATCGCTGCCGGGTTAAATTTCTCCAGCTTCGTCAGCGTTTCGCCGTGGAAGTTCGACACATCATGAGCGTTATCCACGTACAGATTGTACTCAAAGGAGGGTCGGTTCACCATGAAGTTGACCGTTGGGGAATACGGGTAGCAGACGACATATTCGCCCGGCTTCGTATTGGCCAGGATCACATCCACCAGCCCCTTCAACTCCTCCACATCCTTCTTACGCAGGAAGACATGCACGCCATTCTCCGCCTTCAGTTCCTGCGTGCGCTTGCGGGCCGCGGCGATGGTTCCAGCCGACTCTTTCGGATAGGCATGGGAGTAATACACCCCCACCTGCAGTGCCACCACGGCCAGCAATCCTCCCACGAGTACGCGGCTCGGGAGAGTGGCCTTGCGCCTTTGCCAGAGGATAAACGCGGCCACCCCCAGAGCCACCGTGAAGGGAACCATGAATTCCGAAAGATGCGGCGTATCGGGACGAAAAAAGAAGTATTGAGGGAAGAGCGTTAGGGCCGATCCGCACACGGTCAAGATCACCAGCCCATCCGTCCAGTCACGCGTATCTCGCCGGAAAAGCCCCTTCGCCCATATCGCCGTCCCGTAGAGAACGAAGAGCAGCGTCGTCAGAATCGGGAGGTAAAGCGCCGCCGCAAAGAGCCGTTCCTCGGAGTCGGGATGTTGGAAAATCGTTCGCAGATTTCGCTTCTGGAGATAGTCGTCCAGGCTGATGTCCCGCGATGGCGCATGCAGTGGGGCAAAATACCGCACGATGTAGTCTTCATCGAGCAGGATGACCATGGCTGAGCGCTTGTACCGATAGGGGTGCAGGCCGACGTTCGGCCCCGAGGGGGCGGGGAGGGGAGTCTTCTTCGCAGCGAGCTTTTCTTTGATCGTCCGGCTGGGCGGACCCACTAAGGTCATCTTGGTTTTCTCGATCTTCTGAGCCGCGAGATACTTCACCAGTCCGATCCAGCCGAAATACTGGTCCGAGAACTCCTTCCCAAATCCCCGCCGTTGCGCATCGAGCGCAAAGGGCACATGCAGCCCGATCGTCAGCAGCGCGATGACGAGGAAGCTCAGAAAGCCTGTCTTGAGCTGCGCCAGAAATTCCCCTCCCGGGCGCAGCGGATATAGCACCGCCAGACCGAGCGCGAGAAAGCTGAAAAATGTACCCAGATCGATGCGAATGAGAAAAGTCAGCCCCAGCGCCAATCCACTCGCCGCCGTCCAGACCCACTGGCGGGCTCGCGTCTTCTGCGGGAGCAGAAAGGTATTCAGCAGGCACAGCATATTCAGCACGGCCAGGAATCCCATGTAGTTGCGAAACATCATCCCCGGTACCAACAGCGGTCCCATCGCGACCAGAATCGCGTACCATCCTTGTCCCGTCAGCCGCCGCACGATGAAAAACGCCATCAGCGCCGTCACCGTGCAGAAGGCAAAGAAATAGATCCTCAGCGCGATGTAGTTCGGCCCAGTCAGTTCGAAGAGCCATGCCACTGGGTAAAACCACATCAGATTGTATCCCAGAAAGGTGTCCACCAGAGGGAGTTGCCCCTCCATCAACCGCATGGCGATCACCGCCACTGTCCCGCCCTCGCCTCCGAGGTTCAAGCCACTGCGATAGTACTGACCATAGTACAGGACGGCGATCAGGAGGATGAGCCAGCCGCCGAATCTCCGGAGATATTCGTCGCTCTTGAGCACCGTGGCCCGCGTCGGAATTAATTGCGTCAGAGTTGTTCTCAAAGGCGTAAGTCTATAAAATCCGGAAAATCATGACAATCCCCGAGCAAGTCGCCGCCCGCAAGTTTCCTCCTTTCAGCCTCGCCAGCCTCCTGAAAACCACTTTCGGCCCCAAACCGGGTCAAAAAGTCTGCGTTTTGATCGATTTGGAGAATCCCGCCGACGTCATTGGCCGCAAGTTTCTCGAAAATCCCGCCCTCACCATCCAGGCGAATGCCGTGAAGCACTTCCACGAGCCGCTGAAGAACAAAGTCGCCCCGGAGCTCGGCCTCGTTGCCGGCGAGCTCTACGCCTACAAAATCACCGGTGGCAGCAATCTCGACCTCCCCGATGAAGCCATCGCCGAGGATGGCCGCACCGTCAGCCTGGAAAAGGACGTCTATCCTCACAACGATATCATCCTCTGTATTTCCACCTACTCTGCCACCGCGCCTCTCACGGCTCACGCCAAGAAATTCGGCTTTCGCGGGGCCACCCTCCATGGGGTCAATGACATCATCCTCTCCAGCGGTCTCGCTGTGGATTACAACGACGTTAGCACCGAGGCCGAGAAGCTCCGTCTCGGCATGACCAAGGCCGACTGGGTCGAGATTGATTTCCAAGTCGAGGGCGAGACTCACACTCTCCACCTCGACCTCGACCAGCAGGAGGCGCAAAAGAGCCACGGCCTCTGTCTCGGTGACGAGCCCGATGTCGCGAATCTCCCCGCCGGCGAGATCTACTTCGTCCCCACCGGTGCCTCAGGCGTCTTCCCCATGAAGTACGAGGACGGCACCATCGGCCTCATGCAGGTCGGCGGCGGCCGCATCACCCAGGCGACTCTCCTCAAAGGCAATCCCGCCACCGTCGAGGCCCATAATCAGAAGCTCGTGAGCGACCCCGTCACCGGCGAACTTGGCGAACTCGGCTTCGGTACCCAGGTCCTCCCCTTCTCAGGTCGCGACATTCAGGACGAAAAAATCCGCGGCACCATCCACGTCGCTACCGGCCGCAGCGACCATCTCGGCGGTTCCCTGACTCCCGAGAAATTTGCCAATCACCAGAATGCCACCCACGACGACATCCTCTTCGCGCCCCACAAGACGCCCGAGATCCTCGTCACCCAGGCCCGCATGCTGCGCAATGGCGAGGTCACCGTCCTCATCGAGAAATACGAGCCCTCCGCCTATCTGAAGGGCCTCCTTGGCGAAGCGGCCTAATCCTCGTCCTTTGTGAACCCCTACGAGACAGACAAGCTCGTCGCGGAATACCTGCTCTTCCACTACGGGGGAGCAGAGGACATCCTCGATGGCCTGCCCGGCCCGGTGGAAGCCGTCGATTTCGCCCGCCGCTGTCTGCGGGAGCTACTTGATCCCGCTTCCCTGCCCGCCACGGCCAGTGCCCTTGATGTCGGCTGTGCCGTTGGAGCCTCTTCCTTCGCCCTCGCTGGCCACTGTGCCACCGTCCTCGGCATCGACTATTCCCAAGCCTTCGTACGCACCGCCCAGGAGCTGTTGGACAAAGGTGAGATCTCCTCGGCCAAGGCCGTGGAGGGAGACCTCACCGCTTCCTTCGTAGCCCGTGCCCCGGAATACCCCACCTCATCCCACATAGCCTTTGAAGTCGGCGATGCCATGACTCTCCGCGACGATCTTGCCGACTTCGACGTTGTCCTTGCGGCCAATCTCATCTGTCGCCTCCCCGAGCCGTTGAAGTTCCTCCACCGTCTCCCCTCCCTCGTGAAGCCCGGAGGCCAACTCCTCCTCGCCACTCCCTTCACCTGGCTGGAAGATTTCACCTCCCGCGAGAACTGGCTCGGTGGGCGCTCCGCTGGCGAGCTCCGCTCCTTCGACGCGCTTCAGTCCATCCTTGCTCCATTTTTTGACTTGGAAGACACCCGGAATTTGCCCTTTCTCATTCGTGAACATGCGCGAAAGTTCCAATATGGAGTCTCACTCGGTTCCCGCTGGCGACGCCGCAGCCATTGATTGGGAAGCCCGCTACCGCGCTGGCGATACCCCTTGGGAAAAAGGCCGCCCTCATCCCGGCCTCATCTGGTGGTTGAGAGAGCGCCGCCTCTCCGGTCGCATTGTTGTCCCCGGCTGCGGTTCCGGCCACGACGTCCGCTACCTCGCCGCCAAGGGTGCCTCCGTCCACGGCCTCGACGTCGCCGAGTCCGCCCTCAAGTCCGCCGCCAAGTACCCCCTCGTCGGCACCGAGGAATACCGCCTCTGCGATATCTGCCAGCCCGATCCCTCGCTCGTCGGCACCTTCGATCACGCCTTCGAGCACACCTGCTTCTGCGCCCTCCATCCCTCCCAGCGCGAACCCTACCTCCACGGCCTTACCTCCCTCCTCAAGCCCGGCGGCACCCTCCTCGCTATCTTCTATCTCAATCCCGACCACGAGGAACCCGGTCCCCCCTACGGCATCCCCCGCCAAGACCTCCTCAGCCTCCTCTCAAAAAACTACCTCCCTCTCTTCGAAGCCACCGGCATCCCCACCTATCCCGGCCGCGAGGGGCGGGAGTTGATCATTCATTTGAGGAAGAAGATTTAACGGCTCTGTCTATTCGCCGTTATGGGTTCCCGTCAGTGAAAGACACCGGCCAGGGTCGTGGAAATCTTTACGATGCTTCCTCGAGTGCGATGGTGTGCTTCACAGGTTTCACCATAGCCCCCACCTTCTTCCGCTCGGTTTCGGTTTTCTGAATCAGCGCCTCGGAGAGCTTCTTGTAATCATCGGCAAACTCTGGAAGCCCTTCCTTCCAATACATGATCGAGTGCTGCATAAACTTCACAGCCTTCACATCGAAACTTTGCTGAGCGACCACCGCCCGCTGAATTTTGCTAAATGGTTCGCAAAATGGATTCTCGGGAAACTCTGAGGCCAGATTGATGCCTCGTTCCAGTTCCGCAGCCGAGAAAACCTTGGCCTGCCCGCCCCAGATTACCTTCATTCGCGCCGATGGGGCATTCTTGACGACCAGATTGAAACGATTGAGGTCCTGATTGAATGGCAGGAACTCCAGAACACCACGCGGGCTGTCCGGGCTCGTCGGATCTCCCGCAAAGCAAAACGGATACTTTTCGGATTCCACTTCTACTTTTCCCGCAGAGGAGGAGAGAATCTTGTGACCCGTGCTCCCCTCGGCCGTGCCCGTCTTGCCATCTACCGTGATCGTGCCGATCTCGCCGTGGCATCCGAGGGCTTTCAAAAAGGCATAGGCCATAATGATGTGCCCATTCGCAGCAGGATGGACGCCATCTGCCCCAGCTACATGATAGGAGGACCCAAACTTCGCCTTGGCCTTCGCCATGACGTCGAGCATGAGCGAATGAATATCAACAAAACCCGTACCGGTCTTGGAGGCGACCTCCTTTGCAATGACGGTCAATTGTTTCAGATTGTCATTACGAATGGCGGGATCACTTTTTGTGTGCGCGACGGTATCCACCGCTCCCGGCGAGCCGACCACGATGGCACGCGTGCCGGCTTTTTGGAAATTCTCCACGATCTGCGTCATGCAATCCCGGTAGCGACTCGCATCTTTGGCATTCAGCGGAGTGTGACCGCCATCATTCATGCCGAAGCAAAGCGTCACCACCGAGGGCTGAAAGGGGATGGCATCGTTATCCATTCGCTTCAGAAAGGTCAGCGATGTTTCGCCCGACCACCCCATGCACATTGCCTCCAAGTCCGGCTCCGGTTTGCACATCAGCAGGTAGCTCTCGATGAATGCGGAGTAGAGCTGTTGCTGCGTTATGGAGTCTCCACAGATCGCCACGAAATCCCCACTCTTCAGTTCGACTCTCGTATTCGAGGCATACAAGCCTTCCAACGCGCAAATCAGCGAGAGGCAGAGAGTGAGAGCATGCCCTCGTCCTGAAAACCAATGTCGTAAACCCGAAAGATTGCGTGGATTAGAGGGAGATATTTTCATGGGCTGGAGGGGTAGGCGAAACGAGCTTCCACGGCGGAAGCTGTGTCGCCTCAGTCTTGCTAGAGTGAAAAATCCGGTCAATGCGCTTATTAATCGGCGCCCGTGTATTCTCACCCTCATGATGCCAAGGGATATTTATCCACCTCTACATGCCGACGATGAGGACTGGTTCTTGTGACATCACAAAAGCAGTGTTTAGGTTGTAGCTGAAATCAATACATGCCGTTCACTCTCTCACATCCCGCGGCGGTCCTGCCGATATTTCCCGGGGTCCGGCATCCGATATTCATGACCGCTCTGGTGGTGGGTAGCCTGTCGCCTGATTTCGGCTATTACACCCGCAGTTTTGGAATCGCAACAGCCGCGCATTCGCTCGGAGGAAGTATTTTTATATGTCTCCCATCAGCCGTTTTAATGATGGGGTTGATTCTCCTTTTTCAGAAACCCCTGCTGTTCTTGATGCCATCTCGACTGAGTGGATTCCTTCAGACGGCATTGAGGTTTCCCCCACAAAGCAAATGGCGTCTTGCGGTTCAAATGTGTTTTTGGACATGGATCGGAGCATGCACCCACATCCTCTGGGATGCCTTCACGCATCGTACAGGTTGGTTCGTGGAGCGGAGTTCCCTCCTTCAGGAGTCTTTGGTGTCCATCGGCGGATCGCCCCTGCCGACATATTACATTCTACAGCAAATTAGCACCATTCTGGGCTTGGCCGTTTTAGTCGTTTTCCTGTTTCGCGTTTTATCTCGTTCACCAGCCGATCCCTGGCAGCGGAAGGCAGACCTAATGCGCTACACCTACTGGATCACCATGGTGATCGTATCGATTCTGGCAGTTCTCCCATTTGCCTGGAATTTCGCATCGCAATTTGCAGGCTTCTTAAGGCTGAGATCATTCATCTTCCAAATCGGGATTTTATCAGGATCAGTCTTTGCCAGCCTTCTCGTGGCCTCGCTGATTATATCCGCAGCAATACTGAGGAAACGATGATCATGGGTATGCTCGCTACAGTCCAAATATCCACTTTCCTAACGTCCACATCACCAAGGGAATCAGGATCGCAAAGAGCAGATTGACCCACACACCAGCGTGTATCATACGCTGAAGCGGGATTAACCCGGAGCCATAGGCAATCGCATTCGGAGGCGTTCCCACAGGCAGCATGAAATCCGCACTGGCCGCCATGGCGAAGGGGATAGCAAGTAGAAGCACGGGCGGCCCGATGGCAGGGCCAGAGCGCCGAAAAGCCCTCAGTTCTCTTCCGTCAGACTCAGATCATCGATCCAGACCGTTCCTTGGATTTCCTCCGGAAACTCGATGGTGATATAGCACCAGTTGTCGTCGGATTGAGCATCAAAGCGCAGCTCAAAAGGGGTCCACTCCGTGGCTCCGAAAAGATCGGGCAGTTTGACCCGCTTGGAACGTCTTTGCGTCTCCTGGGCGAAGAAAGATTTCTCGTTATCAGCGAGGCGGACCGACGCGGAGCCGTTTTTCTCGGTGCTGGCCTGGATGTTCTCGGTCCGGACCCAGCCTTGGAGTTTGTAGGATTTACCCTGCTCGATGGCGAAGGGCATCGGGTGCCACGTGGACTTTGACCGGTTGCCCACGATGATCTCGCCTCCACCTTCCGGGATGGTGATCTTGAGCGAGAAATTGCCCTCATGTTTGACGTCGGCATCCTGGGTGAAGATGGCTCTTTCTCGGCTCTGGGAATCCCCGGGGCGGATGGCCTGACTGATGGCCCAGCTTTCCGGGGAAAGGGCCGACCCCTCTTCCACGTTGGCCTTATCGAAGGTCGTTTGTGTCGAAGGCAGACGCGTTTCCCAAACCTCGAAACCGGGATTTGCCAGAAGGTTGTCGGCGCGGACTGTGGTGAAACCAATCAGACTGGTTACAGCGAGAGCGGAGAGAAGGGCTAGGGGCTTCAAGGTGGGATTTTTCAAAACGAGTCGGTTAGTTGGCGTACCAGTTGATTCCATTGGCAAATGTGGCGGCAACCGCACCGCCACCGGGCCGGACGACGGCACCTCGACCCTTCAAGGGGCCGGGGATGCGCTCGACATGGCCATCGGCAAAGAGGACATTCATGGCTCCATCGTGCGGATATCGCGACCGATCTACTCCTTGTCCGGAGTAGATGTTTTCCGGGATGGTATCGGTACCATTTTCCCGGTTTGGCTCTATACGATGGTAGGTTCCCTCGGTTACGGCGTAGAGCTTGGAGGGCGAAGTGATTCTGGCCAGAGGCTGGTCCGTGTAGCGGTTTTCGGTCGAGTCCGGTTCCGAGGCGTAACCATTGATTGCATAGCTGGTCTGCTTCTCTCCAAAATTCGCGCCCACGCCTCGGATCTGGACACGATTTTCCGGGCATCGATAAACAGAGCTGAAGGTATTTTCGGCACTCGCCGTGGAGGCGAAATCCGGGCTCCACGCACCGAGAAGTTCGCCCCAGGTCTTCCGCTCGGAGTTTCGGTAGGCAGGGATGGTACGTCCATTATCCGCCGCATAGGCGTTGAGCCCTCCTCCGATGTGACGGAGGTTCGCTTGGCAAGCTGCTGCCCGAGAGGATCTTTGGATCTTTCCAAAGGCCGGAAAGAGAAGCGCCGCGAGTACGGAAATGATGCAAGTCACTGCGAGGAGCTCCAAAAGAGTCATTCCTCTCTGTCGAGGCATACGAGGACCTGCCGACCTACGGAAGTCTGGGGGAATGCAGGGGGACATGGGGCTTGCTTCTTTAGTTTTTGCGCCAGACCCAGCGGATCGGAGCGCCGATTATGTGTGGCGGTCGTAGCGACGTGACAGCTCGGCAGTTGATTCTCATCGGACGGCAACGAAAAATTGTTAAGTTGAGGGGATCTCGAAAATCCGCTTCAGTGGAGGGGTGACGAATCTACTATCGGAGGACTGACTTAGTAAGTCAAGTAAGTTGAGTTACTTTTATAACTATGGACGCGAAATCTCCCCATCTTTACAGGAGTCTCACCAAGTTTCATTCCGCGCAGCAGCAGATCTCCGAGCAACTGCGGGCCGAAATTATCCAGGGAAACTTGGCCGCCGGGACGAAGCTGCCCACCGCGGTGGAGTTGGCCGTTTCCTGGGGAGTGAGCACCTGCACTGTGCACAATGCGCTGGCAACGCTGGTCAAAGCCGGTCTGTTGAAACGCCAGCGGGGCACTGGCACGTTCGTCGCCGAGCGCAAAAAGAGACTGACCTGCGCAGCCATTTATTACGGCGGAGACTTTTGGAATGGCATCGAACTCGGTTTCTATCGCCTGCTTTACAGCGCCCTGCAGGCGGAGTTTGAAAAACAGGGAGTTCAAACCCGCCTGATCGTTGATTCCCGCAACCCACGTGATCAGACCTCGGTCTATCCCCCACTGTCTGACGCCATCAAGGCCGACGAGGTGCAGGCCCTCGTTTACTCGCTGGGAAATCGCAACATCACCCCCGGTTTGCTCCGCTTGCCGATCCCGCTGGCACTTTTTACAGGAGGCTCGGCCATAGCCAGCAACGTGTCTCTCGATATGCGGCAGTTTCTGGAAGTGAGCATGGACCGATTAAAGAGTCAGGGCTGCCGCACCGTCGGCCTCATCACAAACATGTCCTTGGAGCACGAAGACGGAAAGCATACGCCCTTCCACACTTATTTTATGGAAGTCGCGAGCGAGCGGGGATTGGGGATCAAAAACATCTGGATCAAGTCCCCGCCTCCCCACCTCCTGTCCGCAGGGAAATTCGAACGATTCGGCTATGACTCCTTCCTCTCCATCTGGAACCAGTCGGAGAAGCCCGACGGCCTTGTCGTCTTTCCGGACATGGTGGTGCGTGGTGTTCTCATGGCTATTGCCGAGAACCGTGTCGCGGTCCCGAGCGCACTGAAGCTCGCCCTGCATCGCAATGAGGGTATCGATATCCTCTGCCCATTTCCGGCGAGCTGGGTCACCACGAGAGTGGCCGATGCCGCAAAGGCCTTGGTCATGCAGATTCAGCGTCAATTTGACGGCGAGTCCGTCGAGCCGATTCAGGTGCCATTCCATGTAGAGGAGTAGATATGCCTTCCCGGGCCCTCCATGAAAGTCCTCTCCTCCATCTTGGTGCTGGTATGCCTGCTTAATCCCACGATTCACGCCGAAGAGACCGCCTCTCCCACCGCCGGTCCGCGCATCGTCGAAAACATCCGCTACAGTGAGACCGCTGGAAACAAAAAGCCCGCCCCCTCCAGGAATACTTCTGGCCCGGCCGCGAAGGGATGACTCACGACATCTGGCGCTCCTCCGCCAACGGCCCCTTCCTTCGCGAGGAACTTGAGGCTCAGATCAAAACCTTTTTGGGAACGTATTTTCCGAAAAACTGATCATCCCTCGGCCATGCAGCGGAGACTGATCAGTTCTCACTTTTATCCCGCAGCATCTCGTCGAACCACTTCTTCTGATCCGCCACAGCGTAAAGAAAAGTTCCGCGATGATTTGCCTTCACGCCCGCATCCACACCTGTGGTTTCCGCTCCACCGGTGGCTTTCTGAAAACCTACCGGCAAGGTGGCGATATACGGCGATGTGACTTCGTCGGCCTGCCCATAGTAGGTGCGCAGAGGGGTGATGCTCCGCCAGCGATATGCTTGGCTATCCTGTAGGATCTGCCAGTACCGGGCATTGCCGACCGATCCGGCGGCGATGAAATCTTCGCGAAGAAGCTCGCTCAGCGTTTTGGGAAGCAGGGGCGAAGCCTGCGCCCACGTCATTTCATTGAGGTAAAGCTTCCGCGCAGTTTGCCGATACTCGGGGCGGAAGGCACTTTCATCCAATCCCGGCAAACGATGATATTCCGCGTAGGCATTGATCTGCAGTGCCATCAGGGCAGGCAGGAACGAGGCATCGTGATCCGTGGGCGCGTGAATCCATCCATTGATCATCGCAAAAAGATCGGTGGGAGCACTGGCTGTGGCAGCCGCCTTTACAGGGATGCCCACTTCTTCCAACTTTTTGAGGAAGACCAAGGTTGCCCACCCGCCTTGAGACCAGCCACTCAGAAATAATGGTCCCCACGTGAGTTTCAGATGTGTAGACACAGCCTGGCAGGCTTTGAGATGGTCCAGGCAGGCCTGCTGCGTCGAGGCTTTCACCAGGTAGCTATCCTTTTCCTGAGACTCCCCCTTGCCGAAGTAGTCGGCGGCCACCACAAGGTATCCCTGACCGGCAAACTGCGCAAGCATGAGGCGCGTTTCCATGGATTCATCGGGATGGGATGGGACCTCGTTTTTGGGAAACACGCTTCCGTGTTGATAGGAAATGACCGGCATTTCGCGGGCTTCCCTTTCCGGCACCGCCAGCAAACCGGAAGCCACCGTCGGTCGATTTTCCTGCTCGGGTATCACCGAGGGATAATTGATCCGGTAAAGCTTTACCCCATATTTGGCTGGTGGATAGCTGACCGGAAAATCAGAAAATTCCTTCAACTCCTGGGTGAGGATTTGATTGAGCCTCGCCACATCGTACGTGCCAATCAATTCGTAGGCCACCCCGGAAGTCACCTCCTGTAGCTGGGCAAAGGCACTGCTGCAGAGAAGGAGAAACGCGAGGGAACTCAGCCATTTTTTCACCCGGAAAACGTCGCTCATGGCAAACCCCGTGCGCAATCGCATTCTCCATGCAGTATTCAGGAGACGGATTTTTTCAGGCACCTCCCCCTGAGCAAGAGGCATTCAAAATCCGCACCGTCGGTCCGGGAGTCCATTCTCCTTCCAGTACGATACCGGATTGAAACGGCGGAATGCCGACTTCGTTGCGGTGAATCTGCCCGACCAGCGCATCTATGGTTTTGAAACCTTTTCGTATCGCCGGTTGGGATATACCCGCAAACTTACCCCTAAACTCGGTCTGGAGATCGAGCATGGCCACGCCGAATTTATCGGGCACTTGTACGTCCAGTTCGTGGAGCCAATCGACGATAAAGCTATTAACACAGACACAGGCATCCGGTCGGTACTTCTCCATCCACTCGGCGAATCTTCTCTTTCCCTGTGGCCGAGGGGATTCCTGAGGGTCCTCAAGGAAGAGAACCGGAGGAGCCGCGGCATCATCCTCGAGAGCCGCCTTATAGCCAGCGATGTAGCGGTGCTCAAAAAGTGCATCCAGCCACTTATCAAGGACGATGCCGATTTTGCGGTAGCCGAGCTTCCGTAGCTGTGAGCAAGCTTCAAAACCTGTCCAATAGTGGTCGTTGGTGACGAAATTCAAAGGTGGTACTTTAGAATGCTGCCCGGTGACCACACACGGAAAACGCGACCAGATCGGTTCGCACACTAGCAGGTCCATATCATTGCGGGCCCCGTAGAAATACACTCCCTGGATGTTTCGTGCGTGCAGGATTTTTGCCAAGCGCTCAGGAGATGTGTCGCCCTCATAAAGCCAGAAACGGTCAAGGTTGTAGCCGAGGGATTGCGCTCGCTGTTCGGACCCCTCATTACACTCGGCAACGGAGCTGATCTTTTGATCCAAGGACTGGAATTTTGAGACATTGATCGCCGCCAAAGTGGCGACATAGCGCTGTTTCTTGGAATTGCGCAGTTCAGCCATCAGACGACCGACCAGAGCATTGGGTTCATAACCCATTTCCTGGGCAATTTTTTGGATTCGCTCCCTTTGCGCCTTGAAAACCCGAGGATCGTTGCGCAGCGCAAGTGACACGGTGGACTTGGCGACACCGGCCTTTTGCGCAATCGCGGCCATGGAGGGGGAGGGGGTCATTCCATCGAACTGTTCGATGGAAATCACGTTGCCACCCCTTTCAAGCGGAGTAAAGATCATTTCATCCATAGGCGGCTAGTCCCTCCCGAACCCTGAACGAGTGTAAAACTCATTCGCCAACCCAGTAATCCCCGATGAAAACAAACCCCTACTCTGGCAAACGCAGCTCCCATCTTTCCAAACTCGCAGGCTTGAGCGTTCTGATCCCCGTGCTCCTGCAGACCCCTCTTGCTGCTCAAACATGGACAGGTGGTGCGAGTACAACGGATTGGAAGACGGCTGGGAATTGGAATCCCGCCACGATTCCCAATGGCAGTGGCATTACCGCCATTCTCGGGGCCAATGCCACCACGATCAATGTGGCTTCTGGAGGTCTGGCGCTCGGCACTCTCAATTTCTCCTCAGCTGCAACCAACGGGATTACGGTGAGCTCAGCCACGACCTTCCGTATCAATACGGCTATCACCGTGGACGCTGGCAACGCCTACGACAATACCTTGTCCACTACGCAAACCTTGTTTCTGGGAAACTCCTCCAGCGGTCTGACTGGCAATAACACCGTCTCGTTCACCAACAACGGCACGGGCTTGCTGACATTGGGCGGTTCGGCGTCCATTCTCACTGCTGCTGCCGCATCGGATGCTTCTGTCACCCTGGCCCTGCTGGGCACAGGTTCGTTTAAAATCGATAAGGCTCTCGCCCAGACAAGCAGCACATTTCTCAATACTCTGGGCCTCACAAAAAATGGCACGGGTACAGCCACGCTGACCAGCAGTGCCAATGCATACAAAGGAACTACCGTCATCAATGGCGGCACGCTTCTCGTCAATGGTACGCACACCGGAGGCGCAGCCTACTCAATAAATACCGGAGGCACCCTCGGCGGCAGTGGAACGATTGAAACTGCGGGGAACGCGGGAATGACCGTTGCCTCCGGAGGTCGCCTCTCGCCGGGCTCGGCAACCACGGCAGGTGCCTTGACCATGAACTTGGGAACCGGAGTCTTGGACATCAGCGCCGCAGTAAGTGGTAGCAATACCAGTGCACTGGTCTTCACGCTAGGCTCTACAAGCGACAGCATCCTTCTCTCCAATGCCAGCTCCTCACTCAATATCGGTACGGGTGCATTGAGCTTTGCCGACTTCTCGTTCACCGCAGGCGCGGGTTTTGGCGAGGGCACCTACACCCTTTTTGAAACATCCAGCTCATCTGGAATCGCCGGTACACTCGGCAGCGATCTGACCGGATTGATTGGCGGAAAAAATGCCACCCTCTCTTTGGGCTCCAATGGGAGCGGATATGACGTACTCATGCTCACCGTTGTTCCCGAGCCCGGAACCATCGGCTCATTACTCTTTGGAATCGCCCTGCTGGGTTTATCATCCCGGAAACGGAAGAACATCTAAGGCCTGCCTGCTGACGAGCTGTCAGGCGCAGTATGACTTAGGCTTTTCCCAGGGGAAAAGCCGCCCCTCAATTCAACCTTAAGCTCTGGCGCAAGCGCCGGGACTTTCTTTGCCCTCGAGTAAAATGAAATTTATCCCCACTTCCCTGATTGGGTCGCTCCAGATTGTCGCCGCACTCGGCATCTTTTCGCAGACCACACTCTCTGCTGAAACCGTTGTCGTTAAGGAAGACTTTGCCAATGCGGTGCAGAACGAGGATTCCAATGCCATCGACAGCGCCATCTCGTGGAATGCTTTTTGCAGCCGGGGCGGCAAGATTCCTTGGGTCAAAGAGGCAGTGGAAAGTGCCTCCTCCGGGAAAGCGCTCGAGTTTTCCGGTCAAAGCCAAAACGCCTTGTTGGTCGGGGCTTTCCCGCCCGTGGAACTCAAAAAAGCCGGAGACTCCATCGCGCTCACCGTCAGCTATCGTTACCTCCACCAGCCGACAAATCCGGCTCCAGGATTTGTCATAGGATTGCTCAACTCAAATGGGATGCCCCTGAATGCCGGGAAAATTGATTTCCCTTTCCGACAAGCTCCCGAGGTGGGTGTCGATCATCAGGGATATCGCGTCGGCAAGAATCCGAATACCGATGTCGAGGATATCGTCCTGGACAAAACGGTCGGTGCTTCCAGCGGCTTTCCCTATCAGGAACTCGCCAGAGTGAACAGCGGAGTGGTGCTGACCGACCGCAAACCCCACGTCCTGAAACTTAAAATCACCCGCCAGCCGGACAATACTCTGGCGCTGGCTTATGAGTTCGACGGGACAGAGTTCACTTTCGCCGCCGATAGCTCGTCGGTCGTGACACCCGATTTTGACTCCATCTTCATTCAACCTCTGGCACGCGATTTCGGGGAGAGCAACGGCAACAATTACATCCAATTGCTCGATGTGACGGTAACTCACAATGAGAGCTGAAGGCCCCATGCCCCATCATCATTGCCGTACCTTCAGGAGAGGCCTCTCTCTCTCGCTGATGTCTGCCTCCGCACTGTTGTTTGCACCTATGACTGGACATTCCCTAGACGAAAGCCCCAGCCGGGGTGGCAATTTCCTCACCAATGGATCCTTCGAGCTTGGCCTCGGAGCAGAGCCGTTTTTCCCAGGATGGCGTGTCCCCAAATCCAAATTCGCTCAGACTCCCACGCCTCCATTGCCACAGCTTGACACCGCCACTTTCCACAGCGGGCGGCAATCTCTGAAGCTGTCTCGGCCCCAGCACGGAGGCATCGTTTTTCTCGATATTCATGCTCCGGAGCTTCCGGGAAAAACACCCACGCAAGTGACCTTCTGGGTGAAAGCCAGCCGTCCCGATGTCACCATCACTGCCGGGATCTGTCCCGCCGATGGCAAGGGGGGCAAATTGTTGTCCTCGATCACTCAGCCCAGCGGCACGGATTGGCAGCAGATGCAATTCGAGGTGCCTCCACAAACGGGTCCCGCTCCCGCGCGGATCGAGGCTTCTAGTACTTCGCCCGAGCCATTCGAGATCTGGCTGGATGATATTGCCTGGCAGGGGAAGGGCCAGGACACTGCCTCCCGTCGCTCCGGACCTGTGGAGGTCGTCCTCCTTCCCGAGACACGCAATGGCATCCGCTTTGCGGATCAACCGATCAACTTGATCTGGAGTGCGGATTCCGAGTCGGAACGCTCAGTGAAATGGAAGGCCACTCTCGTTGACCTCGCCCGCCGAGAGACCGTGGTCTATGATGAGCTTGGCGATGCCGCTCTGGGCACAACTCCCGCCAAAGGTACTCTCGCACTCGGCCACGTGAAACGAGGAGCTTACCTCGTTGAGCTCGACGCCATCGATCCTTTGACAGGCAACACTCTCGCGACGGCCCGTGAGAGATTCACCGTATTCACCAATCTAAAAAACGAGCCCGCACCGGTGAATTTCGACGTCGGATATCATGGCGGCATCGAGTTTGGCGCCGACACAGGATTTAGTTGGAGAGGATACTGGGACCTGGATGAATTCTTCGCGGTAAATTATCAAACCGGCTTTCGCATCCAGCGCGATATTTGGGACTGGCAAAAGCTCCAGCCCCTCCCCGAGACCTTCGACTGGAAAGCCCTCGACATGCGTGTCGAAGCCGCTGATCGGAACGGATGCAACACCATCATCTGCACCCCGCATAGCCCTCTGTACCTTGACCGGGATAAATACCAGGAAATCCTCAAGGACCCCGCCCTCACGGAAGGACGCTGGATTTACAAGACAGCCACGGACATTAGCCAGGAAAGCGTCCGCTCTGCCGTGATGGGCGGAGGCAAGGACCCCTCAGAGAGAAAAGTCCTCCTCGCTCCAGACCCCGAGAGTCTGAAGAAATTCATGACCACTCTCGCGGAGCGCTATGACGGAAAGATTGCCGCCATCGAGTATCTCAATGAGGCCAATCTCTTCATCACCCCCAAGGGATTGATCGAGCATTATTACAAGCCGGTTTATTCCGCGATGAAGAAGGTCGCGCCCGATCTGCCCGTGCTCATGAATCAGACCATGGACTATGCCGCCGATGGCAATGGCTACACCGGTCAGTTCCTGAGCCAGGGTGGTTTTGACTACTCCGATGGACTCACTCATCACCCCTACGGTGCCTCCCTTCTGGACAACGGCGGCCTGCCTTCAGCGAAAACCCTGGAGGCCCTGGCGCGGAAATATTCCCGCCCCGATAAACCCGTCATCCTGGGCATGTCGGAAATCCACGGCATTGGCGACTACTCCTTCCTGCGCGGAGAACCCGTACAACGCGCCCTGATCGACTGGTCCATCGGATGCCGTTGGAGCGCAGGCGTACTCGTGGCTTACACGAATTTCTACGAAGGCACCGGCCCGCGAAAGTGGCTCCTCCGTGGAGCATTTGCCCCGGGAGTTGGTGCCGCTCAAATGAATGGTCTCTACGCGACCCTCGGCGGATATCAGTTTAAGCAGCGTATCGAACTCGACGACCACGTCCTGATCGTCGCTTTTGAAAAGTCCGGCGAAGCCCGCAAAGAAGCCCCTCGCTATGCCGTCGCCCTCACCGCCGCCAAAATCCCGGCGAATCAAGCTCTGCTGGAGGCCGATCTGGATGGCTTGGACATCAAGGCCTTTGATGCCTACGGCGAGCCCGTTCCCTTTGCTGGAAATCGCATCGCCCTGAGTCAGGAGACCCTCTACCTCAAAAGCTCCAGCCCCGAACTCCTATCCCGCTTGAAAGCCGGCCGCATCTCATGGGGACAGACCTTGATGCAGGACGTGGAAGAGGTGAAAGGACCCGAGGCCTTCAATTCCATCTACCGCACAGGATTGCCTCCGATGCAACGCCAGCCGATCGATCTCATCCGGCAATGGCTCGTCCTGATCGATGTGCCAGCTTCCCCAGCGGATTCCACTCCCGAGAAGCTGGGCATCCTGGATGCGCAAGGCCGCCTGGCTTGGCCGGAAGACAAGACCCGGACTACCAAAACGCCGCTCCCCTACGTGCTACTGGCCGGCCGTCCCCCCAGCTCCGGGCGAGACTATTATGCCTATGCCGTCCTGCAATCCGACAAGGACCAGGAAGCAACCCTGCACCTCTCCAGTTCGGGTCCCTCCGCCCTATGGATCAATGGCAAAGCGGTATCCCTCAAGCCGGATCAAGATTTCGGCTTGGCCGGAGCCTCATGGCAGGATGTGAAGGTTTCCCTGAAAGAAGGCATCAACTCCCTGCTGATCCGGGTGACCTCAAATGGAAATCCCTGCGCCTTTGCCCTCTCCGCAAATCGCACCGACCACGCTTCCACGAGGCCCGCCATCGACGAGGAAGGATTTATCCGCGCCTGGAAAATGATCGGCCCTTGGAAAAACCCGAGGAACGACGACGGCGAATTCCTCGGCAACACAAAAGTCTACCCACCGGAAACCAAGGTGGACTTCCAGGGCTTCTACTCCGGTATGGACGACCTTCCCCTCATTTGGAGCGAAGAAGTATCCGACAAACCGATCATCGTCCACCCGTGGATCAATGCCGTCTCATATGGCCACGCGACGGTCGAGGTCGAGCAGGACACCGCCTGCACCGTTTCGCTGGGATCGGACGACGGCTATGCCCTCTGGATCAATGGAGAACTCATCGGCCGCCGCGCCATCTCCCGCGCTCTCAAAATCGACGACGAGAAAATCCCCGTCACTCTGAAAAAGGGCAAGAACCAGATCCTCTTCAAAATCGAGGACACCGGCGGCGGCGGCGGCTTCGCCCTGCGATTCCTCGATGACGAGGGCAACCCCATCGTTTTAAAGAGCGCTTTGTAGTCGCCACGTCTATATTTAGACTTATTCCCCCCTCATGAGAACCCACTGGCCCATCGAGTCATGAAAGCCACCGGACAGGCAAGAGAGTCCGCCTTCACCTTGATAGAGATATTGGCCGTCGCCACGATTGCCGTCATCCTGATGGCTCTCTTGGTTCCCGTCACCATCTCCATGTTCGGTTCAAAAGACCGCGCCGTCTGCGCCTCAAATCTCCGGCAGATCGGCGCGCTCGTCGCCAGCTATGCCGCCGAGAATCAGGGCGAACTCCCTCCCAGCGGGGCCAATGGACTCTTCAGTTTCGTCGGTCAGATTAATCCCGAGTTGACTTGGCAAACGACGAAGTCATCGCTCTTTTCCTGCCCTGCGGACAAGACCGGCGGGAAGTGTAGTTACTCCATCGTAGAGAATTCATCAGCCTCCCCAGGCACCTACAAACGCTTCAGCGGCAACCCCGGTGAGCCCTATCTCCACGGCCAGTATCGCCTGCCCGTCTTCCCCCGGCCCTCCAAAACATTTCTCATCGTCGAGGCCCCAAACAAGACCCGCACCTATCTCTTCTCCGGCAACTCCTCCATCGTGACGCCGAAAGCTCAATTCGACACCGGTGGCCCCTTCCTTCACGAGAAAAAGGGAGCCAACTATCTGTTTCTCGATGGCCACGTCGCATTCATCGAGACTCCCCTCGATCCCGATAAACCCTGGCCTTCCCAGAAAAGAGCCACCTACGACCAATGGGCTCAGGGCTTTCAGGCCCAGTGATCATTATGACGTAGGGGTGAGCGCCGTGACCTTCAGAAATCTCCTTTCAGCATTCGTACTGTCGCTATGGGCCATGCCGCTCCATGCCGCAAATAATACCCCAGTCGGCAGTGATGTAGCCCGCGTCTTTGCCAAGGCAAAGGACGGAGCCCCTCTGCGCTTTGTAGCCTTCGGCGGCTCCATCACCCAGTCCGGCGAAGGATGGATCGGCCCATGGTTGAAGGAAAAATTCCCCTCCAGCCATGTCACCATCATTAACTCCGGAATGAGCGCCACCGGCAGCGAGTTGGGCGTCTTCCGGATCGACCGAGACATCATCTCCCATCAGCCCGACCTCGTCGCTATCGAGACCTGCGTCAATGATGGCAAGCTCTCCGACGAAGCCGCCATCCGCTATCTGGAGAGCCTCATCGTCCGTCTGAGGAGCCTTCCCCATCCGCCCGCGATTTTCCTCATCGAGGCCGCCGCGAAGGAAGGAAGCAAACTCTCACGTCATCGACAGGTAGCCCAGCATTACGGATTGCTCGAGGTGGACTTGCAGGCTGCCGTCGAGGCCCAGTTGCAACGCAGTGGCCTCGAGTGGACCTCCCTGTTTAAGGACAATGTCCACCCCGCCGACGAGGGCCACCTCCTTTACGCCCGCACCATCGAGCAAGCCCTCGCTCCGCTCTTGGACGCCAAGCTCCCCGCCTCATCCAGCGAGCTGCCCGCACCCCTGAGCACGCAGCCCCTCCTTCTCGACGGCCGCATGGTCCCGCTGTTCGGACTCAGCAACGTTCCCGGCTGGAAACGAGCCGCAGCCCCGGCATTCTGGATCGACGCGTTTTTCAATGGCACCCTCGCCGCTACCGAGCCGGGCACGACATTGGCGCTACCCTTCCGTGGCACATGGGTCGGCCTCCTGTACCCCATGAATCGCAGCTATGGTTCCTTCGACGTCCGCGTGGACGATGGCGGGCCCCGCCGCGTGACGCCGAATACCCGAGGAGGCTATTCCTTTGAAATCGTCGGACACGACCTCCCTCCCGGCGAGCACGTGCTACGAGTAACGCTGCCCCCCGCCGACCCATCCGCCCCCGGCTTGAATGGCGAGGTGCGTTTGGGTTACCTCCTATTGGTGGGTGAATCCTCTCTGCCCTAAAAAACTCTATGGACCATTTACGAACCCTTTGCGCGGTATTCCTTATAGCCATTGTCGGCAATAGCCAGGCCCAGACCGAGCCTCCCGCCGAACCACTACGCGCCGCCGTGGAGTGCACCCCCCGCGCAGGTTTGGCGAATGTCTTCGCCAAACTGAAATCCGGGAAGCCCGTCAAAATCGCCTACCTTGGTGGCAGCATCACAGCACAGGGCGGATGGAGAGTGCAGAGCCTGAAGTGGCTGAAGGAAAAATTCCCCACCGCCCAGATCGAGGAGATCAACGCCGCCATCGGTGGCACCGGATCAGACCTCGGAGCCTTCCGACTCGAGAAGGATGTCCTGCGTTTCAAGCCCGACCTTCTCTTCGTCGAGTTTGCCGTGAATGATGCGAATACCCCTCCGGAGAAAATCCGCCAAGCCATGGAGGGCATTGTCCGACAAACATGGCGCGCCGATCCCGACTGCGACATCTGCTTCGTCTATACCCTGGTCGCCGCGAGCTTCCCCGGCCTGCAAGACGGCAAGCTGACACAGTCAGCCAGCACCATGGAGGAGGTCGCGGATCATTATCAGATTCCCACTATCCATTTCGGTCTCCAAGTCGCCGCTCTCGCCAAGCAAGGCAAGCTCGTCGGCTCCTCGCCCGATCCCCGCGTTGAGCAGGTCGCCGGAGACGAACTCAATGAGGCCGCCGGCCTACCCAAGAACCAGCAGGACCAGATCGTCTTTTCCAAGGATGGCGTGCATCCCTATCTCGACACCGG
>Ga0351882_1102_pt1 | contig 26166 bp, 25 predicted proteins | sample BONcelFGM3001F13_FD_206762 | JGI IMG/M metagenome (GOLD analysis project Ga0351882, IMG submission 206762) | Enriched cells from coal bed in the Powder River Basin, Montana, United States - BONCAT cells FGM rep3 HSBNCT.FGM.300.1.F13 ... | reverse complement strand
CTTCGTAACGGGACCGGGCCACATCGGCGATCTGTTGCAGCGAGCCGATATTCTGCTCGTTGAGTTCGAGCAGCGTATATCCATTGAGGAGACGCAGGTAGGCTGCACGAACCTTGGTAACAACGTCGAGTTGCTGTCGGCGCACTTCCTCGAAGGTTGCCAGCGCCTCGGCACCAGCGATTCGAGCCCGGACGCGATTTTTGCCCGAGATCGGAATCATTTGTTCCAGGGTCACGGTCTGGTCCATGAAGGCATTTGGGGGTACATCGACAAAGCGTGCCGCGTTGAAGTCCGCGCTCATGCGGGGATCGTCCCATGCCGCAGCCTGGGGCACACGGGCCTTCATGGCTGCCCATCTCGACAGGGCGGCTTTGATCGCCGGATTGTTTTGCAGTGCCTCCGCCGTGACTTGGGCGAGCGAAAAACCGTCCGGGGCCTTGGCGTCCGCTTTTTCAGCAGCCCGCCCCACCAGACTGAGCGAGAGCAAGATTAACAAGATCGAAGATAATTTCATTGGTCCATGTGCATTTTGATTGAGCGACGAAAATAAAGTGGCGCCGATACGCGGGCACACTTCGGGCGTGAAAGCCGGTCGCTCAGATCAAACGCACACAGAGACGCGCCAATGAGGGAGACGCAAATGCCGCGAATGCGGTTCTGAGGCCAAAATCATGTTCCCGGCCTTCGGGAAGCAGGTAAAGAATGACGGCAAATTTTGCCGTGACAGCGAGAAAGTCGTGCGCAACCGAATCCCCGCGATGATTTGGCGCGGCCGGAACGGGTTGGGAATTTTCCTGCTGCTTCGTATCCATGCAGCACTTCATGGTCGCGCAGCAGCCCTGGCAGCTCTTTTCCTGCGATGGCGAAGCCCCAAGCATGCTGCATTCCTGAGCGGAAAATGACCGGGAAAGCGGCGCAAAAATCAGGACGACCGCCATGACCAATCCCACACTCATTCGGTAGGGCTTCACGCATGGGTTTCTATCGCGACGGCTTTTCATAGGCAAGCCCGGTCATCCGTTTCCGCCAAATAGTGTTGAAGTTTCTCCCGGAGAATTTGCCGTGCCCGGTAAAGCCTCGTTTCGACCGCCTTGGGAGAACACCCCGCAATTTTGCCGATCTGCTCATGCGACAAGTCCTCGTATTCAAATAGGACAACGGCTTCCCGCAAATCGTGGGGAAGCGCCAGGACGGCTTCTTTGACGAGCTTTGCCCTCTCATCTTTTTCGGCGGCATCCCGCGGATTGGCGTCATTGGCAGGGAGCCGGTCGCCTAACGGGCGCTCATCTCCACCTGCCTCGGGAGAGTCGATGGAAATGGCCGGATGGCGTTTGAGCCATCGGAAATGCTGTCGGGCGAGATTGGTCGCAATGGCGAAAAGCCAGGTCGAAAACTCGCCCCTGGGCTGAAATTTGCTCCGGCTCTGATAAACGCGGACAAACGTCTCCTCAGCCAGATCAAGGGCGGCGGTCTCATTGCCAAGGTAGCGAAGGAGATAACTTGTCAGCCTCCGCTGCCATCGCTCCATGATTTCATTGAGCGCCAAATCTTCTCCATCACGAAGCCGACGCATCGCGGAAATGTCCGCGTCGTGCGAGTCGGCACTCATTGGCCGTGCATCGCGGTCATGTCTCCCGGCTGCAAAACCGGAGGAAGCACCATATCGAGGTATTTCTGCTTTTTCTCCGGGGGGATGGTCTCGGCAATCTTGTAAAAATATTCCAGCATGCGAACCCGGCATTCCGTGCGAATCGCATCCGTTTCCGCGATGGCTGCTCGAATCTCTGGCGTCACCGCGTTGCCCTCGTGAATCATCTTGGCGAGACGGTCATCGGCTTGGACGATGCGCGCGCACATTGCAACGCAAGTGACCTCGTATTCCCTATGCAGGGCGGCAGCCTCTTGGGCCTGCTGCTGGTTCAGCCCAAACTCACGACGGAGCCAATCCTCCGGCGAGGTGCGCTGCTGGTGGAACCAACACATTCCCATGGCGGAGACAAGCGCCAAGACAACAGCGATGAGAAGAACGAAAATGCCTTTTTTCACCGGAGTTGAGCGTAGGGATTGACCGAGCGGAGATAGACCGAGGCATCGTTGGCGCTGGAAATCCCGCTGCCAGCCACGCCTCCAATGAGAATCGCACAGGCAACCACCGCGAACGCAACGCGAGGGCGGGAGATCAACACGAATAAGCCCGCCAGCCAACCGCACTCCGCCTTCTGAGCCGACGTTTCGATTTTTCGCCAGACATTGCGGCGGAAATCCGATGGCTCGGGAGCAGTCGGCTGCCAGGTTCCAAGCAGGTCTTTGAGGTTATCTTTCATGAATTCAGAGTTTAGCCAGGGTCCGCGGAGGTGAAAGAATCACTTCCACCTCTGCTCGGACGCACGATGCGTCAGCTTTTCCGCATGGCCGCGCAGGACGCACCCGCAGTTCCGCAGGTCATGCTGGCGAGGTTTGCGTCTTTGCAACCCTCGTGGCGATAGCCGACCACCTTTTGGATGGGCGCATGCACCTTTGGATTTGCGTTCGCGACGAGCGTGGTTTCCGCCTTGATCATCGGGCAGCCGGACGCCGTGCGCGGAGCAATGTTGCCAGTGAAGGACGAAGCCGGGTTGCTCGGGCCGGCAAAAGCCGCGCCGGTAAGGGTGGCTGTCAGCGCCAGGGCGCTCAGGGTTTTTATGAGAGTATTCATGGTGTTTTTCAGGTTTGAGTTTCTTCGAGCCAGCGTTTCGATTCTTTCTCGATTCTCCGGCTACAACATGTTCATTGCCGGAAACCGGAAAAACCCTCGGAATTATTTTGCCCCGTTTACGATCTAATGCCATCGCATATGGCTACAGTTGCGAACCGGCGAGTTGACAGGCCCAAAACCCTGCGATAGAAGGACGACCCGTGGCAATAACTCGCAAAAATCGACTGCTCACGCTGTGCCTCGGCACGGTGTTAGTTTTTTTCGCGCATTCGATGATGTGCTTTGCAAAAGAGGTTGGCGTTCTTCCCTGCTGTAATCAGGCCGAGCAACACGATTCTGCCGGAGGCGACCACCAGCATGATTCTGCTTCCATTTCGGATTGTTGCTGCGTCTGTTTTCAAGGAACCATCACGCCCGCCGAGACCACCGATCTTTCGTGTGGAATTATCGTAGCCGCCGTCTCGGTGCGACCCGATGACGCCGCGCCTGATGGCCCGGTTTACGAGATCGAGTATCCGCCTCAGTTGTCCTGACGAATCACGGGCGTAGTGCGCCCGCGATTCATCCCTGACCGGGCATTTTCGCCTGGTATCACCCGAACTCAACGTTCGGTTTTTAGCAAACCGCCGCCTTGGAGGCGTGTCTTTCGGGCGGCCCATCTGGACAACAATGAAAATTCCCAAACCCATTTATACCTGCCTTCTCTTTGTCGCCGCATCCGGGGCGATGACAACGCTATCCGCGTTCCCTACACTGGATTCCTTCTTTAAACAGGCCGACTCCCCTTTGCCGGTCATCACTGCTCAAGGTAACACCGGAAAAGTCAGCAGTTCCCACGCTTTTGAAACATCCGACCGCCTCTATGTTACGGGAAGCGTGAGGCCATTCTTTTTGAGTCCGTTCACCCACGTGGACGTGCAATTCATCGGTCGAAATGGGCAAATTCTTGCCGAGAAAAAGGACGGCATTGTTCCAGCACACCCTCGCACCGCTCGTAGTCGGAATGGCTCGTATTCCTATGTCGGTAGCTTCCCTCTCGGATTGGCGCACCAGGCAGCCGGAGTGCGTGCCGTCTATCGGAATAACGCCCACTCGAAATGTCCGATGCCCGTCAAAGGCTAGAAAATTCATGCGAACACCCATCATCACACTGACTGCCGCGATTTGCGTGGCAGGACTGGCGGTCGCGGAGACTGCCAAGCAATCACCGCCGATCTCGATTGACACCCTGGTTACCCAGGCCCTTGCCGAAAATCCGGAATTGCATTTTTACGACGCCGAGATTGCGGTTGCCAAGGGAGAGAAACGAACCGCCGGAGCATGGCAAAATCCTGAGATTTCCGGCGAACTTGGCGCAAAGCGGACGATTGGAGACGGGCTCGATGCCGCCGGAGTAGTGTGGGCGGCGTCCGTCCAACAAACGTTTGAATGGCCGGGCCGCGTGTCGCTGCGAAAAGCCATCGCGAACCGACAGGTCAAACTTGCCGAACAAGGACTGGAGCAGTTTCGATCCTCTCTTGCCGCAGCAGTCCGGCAGAAAGCCTACGAACTCCTATCCGCGCAGCAACAGCAGATTGCGGCAGCCGAAGTGGCCGCACGAGGCGAAGAGTTGGTGGCGACATTGATCCAGCGTGAGCCAGCCGGCGTTACTCCCTTGCTGGAAACTCGTGCCATTGAAGCGTCCGTGCTCAAACTGAAACGAGTCGAGGCGGAGGCGGCGAAACAAGCCCTGGCGGCTCTTTTTGAACTCAACCAGCTTCGCGGTCGCCTCCTCGCGGAACCGGTGACGATTGCTGCCGCCCCAGCCGGGTTTCCAGCTCTGCCGCCGCTGGCCGAACTCATCAAGCGCTCCAGCGTCGGAAATTTCGAGCTTCTCCAGCGCCAGACCGAACTCGAACAACAAGGGTTCAAGGTGCGTCTCGCGAAGAACGAGACATGGCCCAGCATTACGACCGGCCCTGTAGTCGAACAGGAATACGCCGGAGATCAGGAAACTCGCGCTGCGCTGGCAGTTTCCCTGCCGCTTCCGCTTTGGAATCAAAACAAAGGGAACATCGCCGCCGCCAAGGGCCGCGAACTTCAGGCGCAGGCCAGTCTTCGCGTCAGCCAACGTGAGATCGAGCGGCGCATCCGCGAAGCCGCCGCCGCCTACGAACTTCACCGGAAGGAAATACATCGGTGGAATCCGAAGATCGCCGACGAATTGCGCGAGGCGGCGACGCTCGCAGATCGTCATTACCGGTTGGGGGCTGTTCCGTTCGCGACCTACCTCGAAGTGCAGTCGAGCTATCTCGAAGCACTCGAAGCCATCTATTCCACCAAGGCCGACGCGCTTCAGGAGTTGGCCGAACTTGAACTTTTGACAGGAAGCAAAATTACCGATCCCAAGCCATGAAACATGTTCTTTTAATTCTCACCGCTGCTGCGGCCTTGTCGGCGTGCGGCAAACAATCTGCTGCCGACAACGAAAAGCAGGCAAAGAGCAACGGCGAAGAAACTGAGGGCGCGAGCGAAGCCGTGCAGCTCAAGGAAGGCCATGGGCTTGGTTTTCACCCAAAACTCAAGAAGGCAATCGGCATAGAGATCGCCGAGGTCACCGAGGAAAAAGTTGCACCAGAGTTTACGGTCAATCTCCATGTCATTCAGGGCGCCGACACCGGTTTCCGAAAAGTCTCATTGACATCCAATGGTGGCGTAGAGGCCAATGGATGGTTGTCGGCGGAGAAAGCGTCGCGCATTCAGACCGGCCAGGAAGTTACGTTGCGCTCCGATGCGCTCACAGGATCGGAAATCGAAACAGGAGTGGTGAAGCGCCTGGATAAATCCCCTTACGCTACGCTCGGCGATTTTGAAATTGTGGTGGAAACGGCGACTCCCTTTGACACCGGCACGCGGCTGGTCGCCACCTTTCACACCCCGGCTGGCGACGCAGTGCCAGTGGTGCCGCGCTCCGCGCTGCTCAAGACCGCCGAGGGGTGGTTCGTTTACACGGTGAACGACGACTTCTTTCTTCGCACATCGGTGAAGGTCGGCGCGATGAACGACAAACTGGTCGAAATTACCGATGGCCTTTACACAGGCGACCAAATCGTCACCACTCCGGTAAATTCGCTCTGGATGGCGGAGTTGCAACTGCTGCGGGGCGGAAAATCCTGCACATGCGGTCACTAAACCGCGCCATAGGTCCATGTTGAATCATTTTCTCGAATTCGTCATGCGGCAGCGGGCCGCAGTACTCCTCGGCACATTCGTGCTCATCGCGGTTGGGATATGGGCAGCACTGCGACTGCCGATCGATGCCGTGCCGGACATCACGAACCCGCAAGTCCAGATCAACACTGCCGTCCCGGCGCTCGCGCCGGAGGAGGTCGAAAAACTCGTTTCGTTTCCCATCGAGAGCGAAATGGCCGGACTGCCGGATATGGTAGAGCTGCGGTCACTTTCCAAATTCGGTCTATCGCAAATTACGATGACATTTCGTGACGGCGTCGATCTCTACCGGATGCGCCAGCTCGTGACCGAGCGGCTGCAGGGCGTGCTCGAAGACTTGCCCCCCGGCCTCACGCCGAAGCTCGCGCCGATTGCCACGGGCCTGGGCGAAATCTTTTACTACTCGCTCGATTACACCTCCGACGCGCCGCACAAACCGGCCACGCGTGAGGAGCAACTCATGGCACTGCGGCAGATTCAAGAATACACGGTGAAGCCGCTGCTGCGCGGCACCGAGGGCGTGGCGGAGGTGAACACGAGCGGCGGCTACGAAAAGCAGATCGTCATTCAGCCCGATCCGGCGCGGCTTGCCTCGGTCGGCATGTCGCTCGATTCGCTCGCCGAGGTGGTCGAGCAGAACACGCGCAATGCAGGCGGCGGAACCATCGAAGTTGGTGGCGAGCAACTCGTCATCCGCGCGACCAGCCGGGTCACGAGCAGCGAGGAAATCGCGAAGATCCCGCTGAAATTCGGCGCTGGCGTGCATCCGATCCTTTTGGGCGAAGTAGCGACTGTCGGCATTGGCTCGTCCTTCCGCTCGGGCGCGAGCACGCAAGATGGCAAGGAAGCACTGGTCGGCGCGGCTATCATGCTCGCGGGCGGCAACTCGCGCCTCGTCGCCGAATCCGTCCGCGACAAACTCGCTGACATTCAGCAGAAGCTTCCGCCGGGCGTTGTTGTTCACGCACTTTACGACCGCTCCGAGCTGGTCAATCGCACAATTCATACCGTCGAGAAAAACCTTGTGGAAGGCGCGTTGCTGGTTGTCGTCGTGCTCTTCGCGCTGCTCGGCAACTGGCGCGCTGCGGTGATTGTGGCGCTGGTTATTCCGCTCTCGATGCTTTTCGCCGTAACCGGAATGGTGAAGCTCGGCCTTTCGGGAAACCTGATGAGCCTGGGTGCGATTGACTTCGGCCTCATCATAGACGGCGCGGTCGTGATGGTGGAAAATATCGTCCGCCATCTTGGCGAAAAGCAGCACCAACTCGGTCGCCGCCTCAATGCAAGGGAACGTTCTGTGGAAGTGCTTCGCTCGGCAAAGGAAGTCGCCAACCCCATGTTCTTCGGCGTGCTGATCATTACCGTTGTCTATGTGCCGCTCCTCGCGTTGCAAGGCATCGAGGGGAAAATGTTCAAACCGATGGCGGTCGTGGTGATGCTCGCGCTTGGCGGCTCATTAGTGCTCGCGCTGTCGCTCATGCCGGTGCTCTGCTCGTTCTTTCTCGGTGGGAAGATTCAGGAAAAGGACAACTGGCTTGTCACGCTCACAAAGCGCATCTACACACCGCTCCTTCAGTTTGGGCTGCGCTTCCGCTGGCTCGTCGTGCTGCCGATGTTCGCGCTCTTCGGATTCTCGCTTTTCCTCTTTTCGCGGATGGGTGCGGAGTTCATCCCGCAGCTCGATGAAGGCGACTTTACCGTGCAACTCATCCGCAGCGCCAGCGCCGGACTCACGTCCGCCCTGGAGTTGCAAAAACAAAGCGAGGAAGTCCTGCGCCGCGAGTTTCCCGGGGAGATCAAGGAAGTTTTCTCGCGTATCGGCACTGCGGAAGTCGCCACCGACCCGATGGGACCGAACGTCGCGGATACTTACATCATGCTTCAGCCGCAAGAAAAGTGGCGCTTGGTAAACGGCCACCGCATCAGCAAGGAGGAACTTGGCGCACTCATGCGGCAAACGCTCATAGATCGTATCCCCGGCCAGAACCTGCTTCTCTCGCAGCCAATCCAAATGCGCTTCAACGAGATCATGGCCGGCGCACGGGCGGATCTGATGTGCAAAATTTTCGGCGAGAATTACGAAGAACTGGAGCGCGTCGCGGGTGAAGTTCGCACGGTGATCGAAAAGACGCCCGGCGGTCAGGAGACAGAGTTCGACGCCATCGGCAAGGTGCCCATGATCGAGATTCAGCCGGACCGCGAGGCGATGCGCAAATTCAACGTCCACGCCGACGACCTCAACCGGCTTGTCGAGGCCGCTCTCGCGGGCAAGGAAGTCGGGACGGTGATTGAAGGCAACCGGCGTACGCCCATCGTTCTGCGCCTGAGCGAGGACCGGCGGACGGATATTGAAGCGATGCAGCAACTCCCCCTGCGCACCGAAGGCGGCGGCCTCCTTGCGCTCGGGCAAATCGCCAAGGTGAAGCTGGTCGAGCAGGTTAATCAAATCGCCCGCGAAGACACGCAGCGTCGTGTTGCCATTTTGATCAACGTGCGCGGGCGCGACACGGCTAGTTTCGTCGCCGACGCGACGCGTGCGATTCGCGAAAGGGTGAAATTCCCGGATGGCTACTATTTCGAATTCGGCGGGCAATTCAAAAACCTCCAGGAAGCCAAGCAGCGGCTCGCAATCGTCGTCCCTCTCGCGCTGATCCTCATCTTCGTTCTCATCTTCCTGAGTTTTGGCAGCCTGAGGCAAGCGGCGCTCATCTTCCTCTGCGTCCCGCTCGCCGTCACCGGCGGTATTTTCGCGCTCTACCTGCGCGGAATGCCTTTCACGATTTCCGCGGGCGTTGGTTTCATCGCGCTCAGCGGCATCGCGGTTTTGAACGGCATCATGCTCATTTCCTTCATCAATCAGCTCCGCGAGCGAGGTCTCGGCGTGCGCGAGGCGGTCGTCGAAGGCACGCTCACACGGCTGCGCCCGAAGCTCATGACCGCGCTCGTCGCCTCGCTGGGCTTCGTGCCGATGGCCATCGCCACCGGCGCCGGCGCGGAAGTCCAGCGCCCGCTGGCGACTGTCGTCATCGGCGGTGTCGTCACCTCCACTTTCCTCACTCTGCTCGTGGTGCCCGTGCTCTACGACTGGATTGAGCGAAGAACCAAGACCAGAACCAAAACTGAACCAACTGAGACTGCAAAACCCGAACCCGCCATCCTATGAAAAAAATACTCCACATCCTCACTGCATTCGCTCTCGTCGCTGCTCCCGCGCTCGCGGCGGAGAAGGTCGAAGCCGGTCCCCGTAAAGGCCGTATCCTCAAACTTGAAGGCTCAAACGCCGAATTCTTCGTCGAACCAGACCGCACGATTTCGATTGCGTTCTACGACGCGACGAAGAAGCAACTGCCCCCGTCCGACCAGGTCCTAACCGCCACGGCTGAGGCTCCGAGCGGAAAGAAGAAACTTTCATTCGACAAAAAGGGCGACCTCCTTGTTTCGACCGAGCCACTCCCGGAGGGCGAACACTATAACGTCGTCGTCCAGGTGAAGGAGAATGCCGACGCGAAGCCAAAGAACTTCCGCATCAAGCTCGACCTGAGCATTTGCAAGGGATGTTCCAATCCGGAATACGCCTGCACCTGTGACGAGTGATTCCCTTTGAAGGATTTACCTTCCAGCCCTTTGGAACCAGCTTGGTGAAATGCTTCCCATTTCATCAGCCGTCCCAGAAAAGAAAAACCACAACAGAAAACCTGAAAATGAATCCCCTGATCAAAACCACCGTCGTTGTTACAATAATCGGAAGCTTTGCCGGAACAGCTTTTGCCGGACCGGGCGATGCTTACGCCCCATTCGGCAATCGTATCGCAGCAAATAAGACCGAATCCGTCGGGATCGCTCTCCTCCGAACCCAAGGACAAACGTCACATTGCCCGTCCACATCTAAATGCCCATCTGCCTCGGGCTGCTCGATGAAGACAAAAATGGTTGTGATTCCCAGCGCTAATCCGAAGACACATACCTCCAGAGCCGTTCAAGTGACCGCTTGCGAATAGTCAGATTTTAGCGCGACCACCTGAGAAGGAGCGCTGAGATATCATTACGTGGGGGAGGGGCAACACCTCCCCCGCGTCATTTTGATCCTGCGGTTTAGTCAACTCAGTGGAACGATTGTCCGATACTTGCCACCAGAGGATTGCTCCGGAGGTTCGAGTCGTCGTGGCTGAGTAAAAGAAGGTGGGGCACTTCCTTTTAAAGAGATGATGTGCCGGCCAGGAACTTTTCAAAGGCTGCCAAAGTTTCGGGACTGACATGGTGTTCGATCCCTTCCGCGTCGGCACGTGCGATGGAAGGCGAGACGCCCAATGCTTCTAGGAAAGCGATGACGGTTTCGTGGCGCGCCTTGGCCTTCGCGGCCAGTTTGCGTCCCGTTTCGGTTAAAAAAATCGAACGATAGGGCTGTGTCGTTACGAGTCCCTCGCGCTGCAAACGTTCCACCGTGCGAATTACGGTCACGTGGGAGACTCCCAAGGATTTGGCGAGGTCAGTAGCGCGTGCCTCACCGCAGGCGGCGATCAAATCGGCGATAGCCTCCACATAATCCTGCGCCCGTTCCTGGGCGTGCTGCTGGCGCGTGCGGCGCTGGTAGGCGGCTGTTTCATGCTCGCTGACTTGGGCGTTTGCCTGCTTGCGTCTGGCTGCGGAGGAGCCATTCGGATTCTTTAGGGCCATGCCCACTACTGGCATAAAAGAATGCCATTGACAAACATCGCCTCCATCTTTTAGCTCTCACTTCAATATGTAGCTTATGCTACAAAAACTATGAAGCTTTGGAAAAATTCTGGAATTCTGTTTCTGTTCGGAGCTGCCATCCCGGCGGGGTTCGCTGGTGAATTGTCAGCCATTCCCGCGCCCGAACCGGACAAGTGGCAATACAATCTCTTTCATCCCACCCCTCGTGCGCTCATGCGCGAGATGAGCACGGATCGGCCGGACAAGACCGAAAGCCCCTACACCGTGGATGCCGGACATTTCCAATTTGAGGCCGATCTTGTCAGTTTCGGCATCGACAACCGGAACGCCGATAACGAACGCGGTTTCGGCATGAATGCCGGAAACGTGAATCTCAAGGTCGGCGTCCTCAACAATGTTGATCTCCAGCTTGTCGTCGAGAATTACGTTTATGAGCAGGTCCGCGCCGAAGGCGTTACCACACGCAAATCCGGCTTTGGCGACCTAACCACACGCCTCAAGGTGAACCTGTGGGGCAACGATGGCGGCAAAACGGCATTGGGGGTAATGCCTTTCGTAAAATTTCCCACCAACACGGGCGGGCTCGGCAATAAACAGGTGGAAGGTGGCATCATTTTTCCGCTGGCCGTGGAATTGCCGTATGGCTGGGGCATGGGAATGATGACGGAATTCGACATCGTTTATCGAGACGACGGCGGCTACGGACCGGATTTCATCAATTCCATCACGTTCAGCCATGACATTGTCGGCAATCTGGCCGGTTACGGGGAATTTTTCAGCCAGCTCTCCGAAGGCGAACTGATCATCACCCTGGATGCCGGACTCACCTATGCGTTGACCGAGGACATTCAACTCGACTGCGGGTGCAATTTTGGAGTCACCGAGGCTGCCGAAGATTTCAATCCATTCGTCGGATTTTCTATGCGCTTCTAACGCCATCTTTGACGAGTATGTTTGACCCTGTCTCGGCACTGCGAGAAGGTAAAAATTGCGTGTTTTTTCGCCCGATCAAAACCGTGAAACTCATCGGCTTACCGCTCGTCTGCCTTGCCATGTTCCCTGTGGCTGGCGGCCACTGGGCGATTCTTCAGACGGTGGCTTGGGGCCAGATGCTGGTGAGCTACTCCAAAGAGGCAGGCTCACTTGTGCTCGGTGCGAAGAAGACCTTCAGTGCGACTTCCCCTGTTCGATGTGCCGTAAGGTCGCGGAAGGCTAAAAGGCAGAAGTCGCCCTGGTAGATTTTGGATCTCCCTTTGATTTGCCCCTGAACGGGCAAAGAAGGTTCCTTTCTGGGCCTTGCTTCTTCCCGACTCGTTCAGATGCTCCTCCGAGTCCGGTCCCGATAGTCCAACTCTTTGCTGGAAACGTATTTATCGACGCGCCCAATGGTGCCCGTTCACGTACGCTTACCTGCCGGTGGCAGCGGGACGTATTCTCGCACCGGCGACTCGAAACCTCTCGAATATGAAAAAACTTTCGGACTTACTGACCATTTTCTTCGCGGCGCAGGCCGTCTCCACACTTCACGCAACGGTTCTCACTTCATTTCTAGATTCCGATGATCAGGGGGCGTTTAAAGGCGATGGCACCATCGGAATGATCATGCCGATGGTAAAAAGCGCGACGTGAACGTCTATAGCTATGGATTGAACATCTTCTTCGAATCGACCCCAGATAGTGACGACTATGAAGGAAAATCCGCTCAATTTTCATCCATCGAATCAGTGCGTCAGTTCGTGAGAAAAATGAGATTAACCGGAGCCACATACACTTCACTCGATTGTGCGCCTATAGGGAGGCTTGCGCCTCTCTTCGGCCGAATCGCGGAGCGATCTAATCGACAGTTTCTTTGACAGAATCTGTTTGAGAAGCCAAGCCAAGCGACGGCGATGGCTCTGCGGATGAGGGGTTTGCTGGGCCTTACCTTTCTTTGAAGAAGATTTCATGGTGGTTAACGAGGCCAAATCATGGATGTTCGGTTGCTTGGAGGAAGAAAGACTGGAAGGACTCTGGCCCTGGCGTGAAAAGTTTAACGGATACCAAATTTGCGCAAAATTTTACTGGTCCAGTTCGACTTGTTGCCGGGGCTGGCCGACTTTCTCAGCGTGCATGTCACTCCAGAGATTTGAAGGTCCTGAGCGTCGACGTTGTAAATATTATTTCCAACTACTGCCTTCATCAGGTCTTCAGAGTAGTTTTTATCGAGCCTTTCTTTCCATGCCTCGATGATAAATGGACTCGATTCAACTATAGCACGAGTTTCAGTTCTCGTCAGTCGTGACAGGTCTTCCCGTTCATAGATGCCTCGCAATATTTTCTCGATCTCCGCAGGTTGCCTTTGCGCGTGCTCTTCGAGGTATTTTTTTAGCTGTTCTCTGCTCATCATAAGATGCCCGTAATGCGGAATAGGACATTCGGGTGAATTGTGTTCGTAATGATGGCCGAGCGAAGAGGACCAAAATGGCGATTCCAAAAAGGAATACTTCCCGTCGCGTTTCAGGGTGGCGTGGATTGCAGAAAGGTGCGATTCGAGCTCGCGGATATGCTCAAGGACGGCTGCTGAAAAGACGAAGTCAAATTGATCGTTTGCGAGCAAACGCAAATCTCTTATGTCATGCTTTATCGCGGCGAGATTGGGAGGGGCATTTTTGATCGCGGACACGCTGGCATCTGAAAACGCAAAGTCGATACCGACAAATTGTTTTCCGGGATATTTTTTAGCGAGAAACATGAGGGTTTCGAAGTTGCCCGATCCAACTTCCAAAATCCGCCGTGCTTTCTGAAAGTGCGCGAACGCTTGCACCCATTCGATTTGCCACGAGATCCGTTTTTCCATATTGCAGTAACTTATTCGTCGTTGATTATTCTTTACGTGGATTCAGTTTCGATCCCCTCCCCCCCAAGGAGACTTCATGGCCTTTAAGCAGACCAAAGAATGGATGTTCTGCATGATTGAAGGGAGAAACGATTTATGTAGGTCGCTTTCAGGCATGAAGAAACAATCATTAAGACTTCGCGTCATTGAGATGGGTGAAAACTCTCACCTCTAATTCCACCAATTCACCACGCCTTCTATTTAGCTCGAACAGCAACTCTTGGGAAAAATCGGTGCGGGCATTCTCAACCATTGGCTTCAGGTAGCCGCTCGTCATCAATTCATCATGAATGCGAATCATGCTGTGGATAATCAATCTCGACTGGTGATCGGCTGGAGTATCGAGATCGGGTAATTCAAGATTTGTAACTTTCGCCATGTCCTTGAGCAGTTCTCGGTCTTTTATTGCAAGCATCGTCGTGGTTTTTTCGAATGAAACCTGCCCGCCGTAGAGGCGGGCAGGCCGCACTACGTTCAGCATGTAAGAGCCGTGCTGGATTGTTGCTTGGCTATGGCGCTCCTAATGAGCACAGGTGCAAGCATACTCAGCTTTCTGACACCCTGGGCAGTTAGATAGGTTCAGATTGAATTTGGTGATTTCTGTCTTTGAATCTGGACTGGCTTTAATCTGAACGATCACGGGAAGCCCATTACCCTCTGGAACCACCCCGTCAGAAATCAGGCCATCCCCGGATTTAGTAAAGATCAGCTTCACCGGAGCTGAGCGGTCTCCCGTGGTTACGGTTACAACTTGCTCGGCAGGAGCAATGACCTTTCCGTCTCCTCCGACAAACGTGATCTTCACTTTACGATCCGAGGTCACGAGAAACTCGGCGTTGGGATCTACATTTGTAATGAGACGCCCTCCGTTGGGTCCAGCTTCGACCTTCGTGTGGTCGTGACCGAGACCGGCGAGTGCGCCTCCTGCGATTGCTAGAATTGCCGATGCGGCGATTAGTAGGGTTTTTGTGGTGTTTTTCATGGTATGGTTTTTGGGTTACTGAGCGGCTGAGGCGTTGCGGGCAAGCGCCTGAAGGGCGGCTTTCTTCGCGAAGTGGAAGAAAATCAAAGGCGTGACAAGGAAGTCCAGCAGGGTGGATGACACCAACCCGCCGACGATGACGACGGCTACGGGATGCAGGATCTCCTTGCCGGGTTCATCAGCGGCGAGGACGAACGGAATCAACGCGATGCCGGCCGCCAATGCGGTCATCAACACAGGAACCATTCGCTCAAGCGTGCCACGCTCGACCATCTTCCGGGAGAAGGTCTCGCCCTCATGTTTCATGAGATGCAGATAATGCGAAATCATCATGATTCCGTTACGTGCAGCGATTCCACCTACGGCGATGAATCCGACCAGTGTGGCAATGCTGATGTTGTCGATCAACAGCCAGGTAAAGGTGAGACCACCAATCAACGCCAATGGAATGTTCAACAACACCTGGAGGGCCAGCGATATACTCTGGAAATACCCAAAAAGCAGGAACACGATGATTATGAAGACGGCAATACTGAGGATGAGGATGCGTTGCGATGCCGCCTTGCGAGCCTGGAATTCCCCTTCGTAAGTCACAAAATAGCCTTCGGGCATTTTCACTTGCTCGCTGACTTTACGCTCAAGATCGCTAACGAGCACACCCACGTCGCGAACGGTCGGCTTGATCGCGATAGTGAAACGGCGCTGGCCGTTTTCTCTAAAGATGACGTTTGGACCTTTGGCCTCGCGAACTTCGGCGACGGCCTTCAGCGGAATCCGCTGACCACCTTCCGCCTCAATCGGCAAATTGGCGATGCGCTCCGGCGAATCTCTCCATTCGAGAGGAAGGCGCATCACAAGATTGAGAGACCTTTGACCCTCGCGGAGCTCGGACACTTCCTTGCCACTTAACAAAGCACTCAACTGCTCATTCAGCGTTCCAGGAGCGATGCCGTAGGCAGCGGCCCTGTCTCGATCCGGCTCGATTCTCAGTTGCGGTATGGTGGATTGTTGATCCAGCTTCGCGTCCTGAAAGCCGGGAATTATCTTGGCGATTCCCTGAATCTGTTCCCCAAGACTTCGCAGGGTGTCGAGATCAGGTCCGAATATCTTAATGGCGACAGGCGCAGGCACACCGCTCAGCATGTGGCCAATACGATCAGCGAGGGGACCACTCACCACCGCGAAAACACCCGGCACGGATTGCACCTTGCGCTTCACGTCATCGAGGATCTCTTTACGGCTTCGCTCCTTCTTGCCTTTTAGAAAATCGATATCGAACTCTGCGGTTGAGACTGGGACAACATGGTCTCCGCGCTCGGCTCGACCCAATCGCCGGCCAACGCGGTGGACCTCTGGTACGGTCAGGATTTGCTCCTCGATCGCATCCGAGATTTTGTTCATTTCCTCCAGCGATGTGCCAGGTGCTGATGTCGCTGCAATTAAGGCGGTCTCTTCTTTGAAGGCTGGCAAGAAGTCTTTACCCATTGTGCCGTAGAGCGAAAAAGCCGCGAGCAAGCCTACTGCAAGTACGGCGATCACGGGATACGGATTGCTCAAAGCAAGTCTCAGTGCGGTTCCTCGAAGGAAGTTCTTCATATTCCGCACAAGCCACCCATCTGGATGTTCATGACCCGGCTTTGGATTCAACAAAAACGAGCAGAGAACCGGAATGAGGGTTAGGGATACCACAAACGAAGCGATCATGCTCACGATGGTCGCTATCGCAATTGGCGCGAAGAGCTTGCCTTCTACCCCTGAAAGGCCAAGAAGCGGCACAAAGACCAGAACGATAAGCACCGTCGCGTAAAAAATAGAACTTCGCACCTCGCCTGATGCACTGGCGATCACGTTCAGTTTCGGCAATGGATTTGCCAATGCCGCATTTTCTCTCATTCGTCTGAAAACGTTCTCAACGTCAACAATTGCATCATCCACCACCATGCCGATGGCGACCGCGAGCCCGCCAAGCGTCATCGAATTCACCGTGATGCCCATCAGTTGGAATGTGAGCATCGTGATGGCAAAGCTCATGGGAATTGCCATCAAGGTGATGAAGGTCGTGCGAAGGTTCAGCAGGAAGACGAACAGGACAATCGTCACCATTATGGCTGCCTCAACAATCGCTTTGTTGAGGTTGCCGATAGCATTGTCGATGAAGTCTTTTTGTTGAAATAGAACCATCGTTTCCACGCCCTTGGGCAGACTGAGCTCCAACTCTTTGAGCGCGGTCTTTACCTTCTCGGTGAGTTCGCGCGTATCGAACCCTGGCGACTTCGTGACGGACATGATCACACCATAGGTCGGCTGCTTTTCGGGCGTCTGGCTCACTGTTGCATCGCCGCGCATCGGTTCGATACCCCAAGCCACATCTGCCACATCGGAAATGGTTATCGGTCGGTTTCCTACTTTCTTGATTACTGTGCGGCCAATCGCATTGAGATCGGTGGTCATGGCCAGATTGCGGATCATAATTTCCTTCGATCCAGCATTCAGGAATCCACCTGTCGTCGTATTTGCGGCAACCGTCGCAGCATTCTCCAACTCATCGAAGCTCACTCCGTGAGCCTGCATGCGGTAAGGGTCTGGCTGTATCTCAATTTGCTTAATACCACCACCCATGTTCAGGACCTCTGCGATGCCCGCAATGCTTTGGAGCCGCCGCTTTACTATCCAATCTGCCAGGACACGAACATCTCGCGGCGGCAAATAGTTAGCATCATCCGGTTTGGCGGTGGATCGCACCCCAACCAACAGGATCTCGCCCATCAGAGACGCGACGGGGGTTAAAAATGGCTGAACCCCTTCTGGCAGTTGTTCGCGCGCAGTCTGAAGTCGCTCCTGCACGAGGATGCGGTTTTTATAGATGTCCGTTCCCCAATCGAATTCCGCATAGATCAGCGATAAAGACACATCGGAGTTCGACCGCAGACGGGTCAATCCTGCGACGCCCATCAACGCGCTCTCCAGTGGTTGCGTTACACGGGTCTCGACTTCCTCAGGCGCCAGACCGGGTGCTTCCGTAAGGATGACAACGGTAGGTTTGGTTAAGTCGGGAAGCACCTCGACCGGCAGTGTGATTGCCGTATAGATGCCAAGCAGTGTGACAATTATCGAGAGGCCGAGGATTAACCCTCGATTCGCTAGCGACCAACGGATGAGTTTATTCAGCATGGGAACCTCCGCGTTTCACGAAACTCACCACGAGAAGAAGGAGGAAAAGCACTCCACTCACGATCATCCAGAATGGGCTGCTTTTCCCTGTGCTAACGCCTTGATCCGGACCCTGCGTTCCGGCTTTTGTCTTCGTTGCCTCGGTCAGTTCCGACCCATCTTCGGCATGTTCATGGCCATGTGCCGCATCCAAAGCCGCTTTTAACGAAATGCTCCCACCTCCCGCGAATGCGAGGGAATAGGCACCCTGCGTCACAATTTCATCAGCAGGAAACAGGCCGCTCAGAATTTCTGCGTTGCGATCATTGATCCGCCCGACAACAACCGGCGTCTTTACGAACGCGTTCGGCAGATCGAAATCTTTCACATAAACGAAGCGATTCGGAACATCACCCTGTAGTGCAGTGCGTGGAACTGTCACAACACTATCGCTTTTTTCCACAACGATGGAAAACTCCGCGCGCATTCCCGGTCGGAGAAGCAGATCGGGATTTTCCACATGGAAAGCCGCCTTGACTGTTCCGCTTTCAGAGTCTGCGAGTGCTCCGAGATACTCAAGATCGGCCGCGAATTCCTTACCTGGAATAGCAGGAACTGTGATTCGAGCCCTCAGTCCGGCTTTTAGCTTTCCGGCCAAATGCTCCGGAACGCTGGCGACGGCAAAGACCTTGGAAAGATCGACGATTTCCGCCAGCACCCGATCCGGTTCGACCGGTTCCCCAGGTACGATCTGAGTGGAACTGACCAACCCGGAAATCGGAGCCGTAATCTTGATCGTCGGTGGAGGGTTGCCCGGCTGCCGAGTTTCGACCGTCAAGCTAACGTCCCCCTTCGCAACCGAATGGTCATTTTTTACGAACACTTCCAGTGCTCTCCCCGCCACTCGGCTGCTGATTGCGGCACGGTGCCCCGGATAAATTTCAATCCGCCCAAGGGCAAAAACGCTTTCTTCGAATTCGGACTCTTCGACAAGCTGCGTCTCTATACGCAGATTTTTTACCCCGACTTCGTTGAGGACAACGGTATTGGATTCGGCGGCCTTGAGAGTCGCCAACGTGAATAAAAGAAAAAGAAATGAATAGTAAGGCTTCATGGTTATTTTACCGGCTCACCGAGAGTGGCCAGCCATTCTGAGTTGGATTGAAAATAGCTTTTGCGGGCTTCGAGAGCTTCGGACTCGATCTGGACGAGTCGCTCGCGAGCCCGAAAGACGGTTTGAATATCGGTTTCGCCTCGCGCATAGGCTGCTTCGGCGTTGGAAACTTGAGTGCGGGCCGGAGGAAGGAGCTTTGTCTGGGCTCTGACTGCCGCCTCATAGCGAATCGTCATGATTTGATGCGAGGCCGCCATGTTGGTACGCACGGACAGGCGGAGGGCCTCCAACCGGGCCTTTTGACGTTCCCTCGCTGCCTCCTTTTCTGAGACTCGCCCGGAACCGTTCTGCCAAAACGGCAACGGCACGGTCAGTCGCATTCCGACCATGGCCTCAGGTTCGATCCCGTCAGGCTCGTCACGGAGGCGATCTCCCTCGACAAACAATCCGACGCCGACATCGTCCCATCTAGTCGCCTTGGCGAGGGACACATCCACTGCACCAGCCTCCACCGCAAGTTCGGCCAGGATCAAATCCGGCCTTGCTCCAACGGGCCGTTTGGCCGGCACTCCTTGTGGCAACGCAAGCGACTCTTTTATGACAAACCTAGTTTCAGGGGGCTGGCCGAGAAGTTCCGCCAGGCGCGCTGACGCTTGCACCTCACCAACTCTCAACGGCTGCTCGGCTGAACCGAGCGTTTCAGCGTCGATTGAAGCTTGCTCGGCATCCAGCGATGAACCAAAGCCCTCTGAGCTTCCCTCCGTCAGAGTTTCTGCGAACTCTCTTGCGACGCTCGTTTGCTGCCGGGCCAATGAGATTGCCTCTTTGGCTGTGGCTAATTCATAGAACCCCGCACGGGCCGCGACCGCAATCTGGCGTTCCCGCTCTCGAACCTCCAGTTTGGCGCTTTCAATTTCTAGCGCGGACAATTGCCGTTCCAGCCGCAATCTGCTGGTTAGTGGAAACCGTTGTGTTATTCCGATGGCGACTCGTCCCTCGAATTCCTGTCCGCCAGCGATCTCCGTGTCGACCTCGGGATTCGAAAGTCGACCTGTCATGCGCGCGCGCCCTTCGGCCTCGGCTATGAGATGGCGAGCTGCGCGCAGTTCAGGATTCCGATCTCTCGCCATTCGGGCGACAGTTTCAGCGGTCAGCATGACTTCGGAAGCCGAGGCTCCCAAGGCTGACAAAAGTAGCAGCAAAGCTCCTCTAAGTCTCATAGGGCTTGGAGCTACGGTTCCCTGACAAGCCGTGGTAGGCGGCATGATGAGTGAAGGCGTCCCGCCATCGAAATAGTATGGTATTAGTTCGTGAAAAATTCATTGAGTTGGCTAACATTGAGGCCATTGCGGGAACAGATTCCCCGCGTGGCGCGATTATTGATTTACCGATGGAGAACCCGTAGGCACGGCGGACACAGAACAGTCCGCGCTATCGATTTTTGGGCACGAATGTGCCCAAACGGTCAGACCAACTGAGGCGGATAGTCGATTTCCTTGACCATTCCCCCGTTGAAGGAGACGTCAGTTGCCAGAGCTAAAGCAACTGAGCCCAATGGAACGACTAAATCTGCACGAACCAAAATAGCCACACTTGATTGACAGCACTCATGCGCGGAATGCGTGTCTTCATCATCATGAGAGTCTTCCGCGGGATTTGCCGAAGAGCAGCAGCCGATTTCAGCCGACTCAAAATAATCGAAGGCATGACCGCCGTGAAACGTGGCGATCATGGCCACGCAGATAGCGATGGCGAACAACCACGATTTTTTTAGCGCGAGCATGCGGGCGGCGATGTAAGCGAAATTTGCGACCTTGTCAAGAGACTCGATTTATCTCCCCAGGCTCGTGCTACCGTCAAATCTACGCATTGTTCCGGGTGCGAAAAAAACATCGGTTCATATCGTGCCCGGCCAATTTTTCCGAGTTTAGCTGGGCTGAGGCCGCAGGCCTGAGAACGTCTTTTTCTTTTCCTGTTGACAAAAAGCCCCAATTCTCCGATAGGCCGTAACCGATGCAACTCTGTTTGAAATACGCCCGGATGTTCTGGGTCGTCGCCATTCTTTTTATGGCGGGAGGACAAGTTGCCCATGCCTACCAGGATTCCTCCTGCGCATCTCAGCATGCATCAGAGCGGCAGAAATCCGATTCCAAACAGCAGTCCGACTGCCCTGCCGGGCATTCCTGCTGTAACAGCCATTCCCATATTCTGGGAGCATTAGCGGAAGCGCCAGCGTACGCTTTTGTTGCTTTGGCTTCAGGTTCCTTCCAAGACCACGGTGATACCGTTGTCGAAGGACCCATCGCAGAAATCGATTATCCTCCTCAATTGTCCTGAGGATTCACGGTCGCATTGCGTCCGTGAATAGCCATTAGAGGGGGCTTCGCCCCTTCTCTCCCGACCCTTTGGTCGGTTCTCATTCCACGGCAAATAGCCGTGTTCTCAACACAGGACAATTCGATGCAAAAATTCAATTTCTCAGGACTCTTCCGGGCTGCGGTTGCCATGGCAATCACCGTTCCGATGCTAAACGCATGCGCTTCATCTTCTTCATCCGGACAGAGGAAGTTCAAGACGCAAAAGTTACCCGGCACTTCTCAACATCGGATCGTCCGAATTTCCGATTCTGGAATCAGTTCTGGCCCGGAAAACATCGTGAACCCTCCTCGGCGCAATCCGCAGTCGATCGGAACCTCCCCCCATCAATCTCAATAACCCAATGAAAATATCCGTATTTATCTCCCGCCTTCCCAAGTTCGCACTCTTCGGCACGACGGCTGTCGTGTTGGCGTCGTGTGCTTCCGTAGGCAGCTTCTTCAAACAGGCCGACTCTCCTCTTCCCATAGAAACCATCGACTCAACGGGTGGAGAGATTGCCAGCACCCGAGCTTTCGAAACTGAAGATCGCCTTTTCGTTTCTGGTTCGATGAAGAAAGCGATGGGCCGTCAGATTCCACCCGCTGCCCACGTCGATGTACGGCTCGTCGATAGGTCCGGCCGTGTGGTGGCACAAAAACAGGACGACATCGATCCGGGGCACCCAAGATTATCCAGCGGACGGACCGGTCGCTACTCGTATGTCGTCAGCTTCCCACTTTCTGAGGCCCGTCAGGCTTCCAAGATCGTCGTGCAGTATGACCAGTCCCACAAAAAGGGACATTCCTCCTACTAGCCTTAGCCAGGATCTCATCCATCTATGAATCGAGTAAATAAGTTGGTGTGCGCGGCGGTCTATTTTGCCTCCGTTGCGATGCTTTCGGCTCAGGAAGCCTCTTCTGTCTCAATCGACAGCCTAGTTGAGTCCGCCCTACAGACCAACGCAGAGCTGAAAAGTTTCGAGGCCGAGGTTGCTGCCGCCAAAGGGCAGCGCACCCAAGCCGGGTTTTTCAAAAATCCCGAGGTGTCTTTCGAAATGGGCGGACGTGAGGTCCGTGATTCGGAGAATGTCCTCCAAGGAAACGGAACTACCATGACCGTTTCGGTGATGCAGACTTTTCAGTTTCCCGGCAAAGGGACGTTGCGGAAAGCCATCGCCAACAAGAACATTGAGATCGCCGAACTCGGTTTGGAACAATTTCGGCTGTCGTTAGCCGGTCAAGTTCGTGTCCTCGCCTACGAGCATCTGGCCGCCACAGCGGAAGCCAATGCCGCCGAATCCGTTTACAAGCAAAGCAGCGATCTTGCATCGCAGTTAAACTCGCAGTCGAATTTCGGAGCGAGACTTCTCATTGAAATACGGCTCGTTCAAGCCAGCCTCGTAGAACTGGGTGCCGCAATCAAAGACGCGTCGCTTCGACGGGAAGAAACCCGCACACAGCTTAACGCCTTGCTCGGACGACCGCAGAACCTGCCACTCCGCATCTCGGCATCGTTTACCCCTCCAACGAAGCGACTGGACGACACCAGGCTGATCTTTGCTGCGCAGAACAATAACCCTTTGCTGAAAATACGGCAGAAGGAACTGGAACGATCGGCCAGAGAGCTGACCGCGACCCGGTTGGACATCGCTCCCGATTTCGCCATCGGGCCATTCTTCAGCCGTGATGTAGCTGGCGACACTGAGCAGAATTTCGGAGGAGCGATCTCCGCCACTGTTCCAATCTGGGATTGGAACATCGGAAATATCCAAAGCGCCAAGGCCCGCTCTACCATGGCGGAGGCTTTGCGAGTCAAAGCCGAGCGCGATACCGAGGCGCAGATTCTCAGCCGGCTCAAGGCCTATGAACTCACCCGGAGGCAACTGGGCATGATTCCGTCCGAGCTGCTGGGGAACATCCAGGAAGCCTCGACAATGGCCGACACCCAGTTCCGAAACGGCTCCATCGGCGCTCAACTTTATCTCGATACTCAGACCGCCTATCTCAATGCCCTCCGGGCATCCCAAAACGCCGTGCTCGATGCATGGCGGACGCTGCTTGACCTGAATCTCCTAACTGGTGGTCACCTCGATACGCCCAAGGAGGCCAAACCATGAAAAACTCTATTCTCAAATTTCTCGCCCTCGCACTTTTTGCCCTCACCGTGGGGTGTGGCCCCAAAGCCACTGAACCTTCCAAAGGCGATGGCCATTCGGGCGAGGAAAAAGCTGAAGGTGGCGAAGAGGGGCACGCCGAACATGGGTCGGAAGAGGAGCCCGGCGCTTCCTTCAAAGAAGGAAAGGGCATTCGCCTCTCCGACGAAGCAACCAAGGCACTTGAGGTCACCGTCGAGGAAGTCACCAGCCGAAAGCTAAAGCCTTCGGTGAAAGTCACCGCTCAAATCTATCGGACGGCTCGGGAAACCGGCGGTTCCGCAGAGCGATCCGGCCTCGCCTACGCTTCGGCGTTCGTGGACGGCCATGTGGCGGCGAAACTAAAGGCGGGGGAGACGGTGACGGTGATCGTTCCGTCAAACCCTTCCACGACTCTTCAGGCGACCTTGAAGAAGGTGGACAACAGCCTCGTCGCTTCCACCGACAAAGCAGAGGTGCTCATTGAAAGCCCTGATCCTGAAAACCTCTTCAAAATGGGAGAGTTCATCACGGTCGAGCTACCAGAAGCAGCCACGCCGCAAGACGTTGTCGCGGTGCCATTCTCAGCCGTGCTCGATACTGCGGCAGGCAAATTCGCCTACGTCAAAAACGGTGATTTTCTCCTCCGCACGCCGATCAAAACCGGCCCAACCAGCGGAGACTTCATCGAAATCACCGATGGCATATACGAAGGCGACACCATCGCCGTTTCCGGGGCGGAAGCCCTTTACCTCATCGAACTCCGCTCGACCAAGGGCGGGGGACACTCTCACTAACTTTTCCTTTATATGATTGATCGCATTCTTGAATTCGCCCTTCGCCAGCGGGTCTTCGTCCTGCTGAGCGCCCTGGCTCTCATCGCCGTTGGTATTTGGTCCGCCCTGAATCTTCCGGTGGACGCTGTCCCCGACATCACCAACGTTCAGGTACAGATTAACACTTCCGTGTCGTCTCTCGCCCCGGAAGAAATCGAAAAACTCGTCACCTATCCCATCGAAATGGAAATGGGCGGCATCCAGAAGCTGCTGGAAGTCCGCTCACTCTCAAAATTCGGTCTCTCCCAAGTCACTCTGATTTTCGAGGAGGGCACCAATATCTACCTTGCCCGGCAACTCGTGGCGGAGCGCCTTCAGAATGTGCTGGAAGATCTCCCGACCGGCGTCACACCGAAGCTGGCACCGATCACCACCGGATTAGGCGAGATTTATTACTATGTTGTTCGCTTCAAAAAGGACGCGAAAGACATCCCGGCCGATCCCATCGAACAACTACGCGAACTCAAACTCGTGCAGGATTACATCGTAAAGCCCTCTCTTCGCACCGTTCCGGGTGTGACCGAAGTCAATACTTCCGGTGGTTACGACAAACAGTTCGTGATTCAGCCTGAACCCGCAAAACTACAGAGCATCGGCATTACCTTCGCCGAACTTGCGGAACTCATTTCAGAAAACGTCGCCAATGCCGGCGGCTCAGTGGTCGAAAAAGGGGGAGAAAGCATCACCGTTCGCTCGGTTGGTCGAGTGGAATCGGCACAGGACATCGAAAATATTCCGATCCGTTTTGGGGCGGGCGGGGCCACGGCTCTGCGCGTGAAGGATGTCGCCCAGGTTGCCATCGGATCAGGAGTCCGCACCGGCACGGCCACGCATGATGGCAAGGAAGCCGTTCTCGGCGCCGCGCTCATGCTGCTTGGCGAAAACAGCCGTCTCGTTTCCGAACGCGTCCATGAACGCATCCAGGAAATCCAGAACAAACTCCCGAAGAACGTCGAAATCGAGACGCTCTATAACCGCACGAATTTGGTCAATGCGACTATCTCCACCGTCGAGAGGAACTTGGTTGAGGGTGCGATCCTGGTCGTCGTTGTCCTTTTGCTCCTGCTTGGCAACGTGCGCGCCGCCCTCATCGTGGCCACGGCGATTCCGCTATCGATGCTCTTCGCCATCACCGGCATGGTGCAGACTCGTGTCTCGGGAAACCTGATGAGTCTCGGAGCCGTGGATTTCGGACTCATTGTGGACGGTGCAGTGGTTATTGCGGAAAACATCGTGCGTCTATTGGCAGAAAAGCAGCACCACCTTGGCCGTCTGCTCACGAAAGAAGAGCGCATTCACACGATCTTAACCGCCTCGAAACAGGTCGGTACCCCAACCGTCTTTGGCGTTGCGATCATCACCATCGTTTACATTCCCATCCTCACCCTCACCGGCGTGGAGGGCAAAATGTTCATTCCGATGGCTATGACAGTCATCTTCGCCCTCATCGGTGCGCTCATTCTCGCCCTGACTTTGGTCCCGGTCCTTTGTTCGTACTTCATGACGAAGAAAGTCTCCGAGGAAGACAACTTCATCATCCGCATTGCCAAGCGCGTGTACGAACCTGCGCTGGAGTTCGCGCTTCGCCAAAAGCTCATCATTCTCGGTAGTGCCATCGCGATCTTCGTGCTCTCGCTGGCGATCTTCGGACGACTCGGTGCGGAATTCATACCGCAACTCGATGAAGGTTCGCTTGCCGTGCAAATGATCCGCACCACCAGCATCGGACTTGAACCTTCGATCAAGATGCAGACTGCTGCCGAAAAGCTCCTCTTGGAAAAATTCCCAGAAGTCACCCACACCTTTGCCCGTATTGGCACCGCCGAAGTTGCCACCGACCCTATGGGCGTAAATGTGGGCGACTCCTACGTGATGCTCAAACCGCCCGAAGAATGGCGAAAGGTCAATGGCCGGACCATCTCGAAGGACGAATTGACAAACCTGATGTCCTCCGAACTCAACGCGAACTATCCCGGTCAATCCTATCTCTTCTCGCAGCCCATCGAGTTGCGGTTCAACGAATTGCTCTCAGGTAGTCGCGCCGACATCGCGATCAAGGTCTTTGGAGAAAACTACGACGAACTGGAGAAAATTTCCGCCGAGGTGCGTGAGATCGTGGA
>Ga0351882_1099_pt1 | contig 26518 bp, 22 predicted proteins | sample BONcelFGM3001F13_FD_206762 | JGI IMG/M metagenome (GOLD analysis project Ga0351882, IMG submission 206762) | Enriched cells from coal bed in the Powder River Basin, Montana, United States - BONCAT cells FGM rep3 HSBNCT.FGM.300.1.F13 ... | reverse complement strand
GGCTTGAACGAACACTTGCTACCGTAAATACAGACATAAAACAGTTATGCAAAGAACAATCTTGAGTACAGTTGATGTATTACTTGCTACATTTTATGGCCGTTTCATTGATTTTCAGTCACTTACAAAAAAATCAGGGGGAAGTTAGGCTAACTTAACGGGCTTTTGGGATTTTTGAGATCGGCTTCTTTCTGGGGACTCCGGGGACGGTTTCCAAGATGAGGGTCTGGGTGATTTCGCGCATTTCCTGAACAATGGCCTCAAGTTTTCTGTAGTTGGCGATGGCCTCCCGCATCTGGGTGGCCTGTTCGGCGGAGAGTGCCACGCAAGCTGTTTTCGCCCGGACTTTGAACGTCCAGCGCCAGGAGTTTGGTGGATAGCTGGCCACGCTGCCTTGGCTGAGCGGTCCGAGTCCGGCGATCTCGGTTTGGAGAGCTTTGTATCGGCGTTGAAGACGAGCCTTCATGGAGAGGGCGGATTTTCCAGTATTTCTCTTTTTTGAACAGGTTAATGTCGCATATTCTGTAAGTAGGTATATATACCTATGTTTTATGTCTCATTCCACTCCTTTTTTTCAAGGCTTTTCCTCCCTCCTCTTCGGGCGTCCGGCCCTCTCCGATCTCGAAAAGCTCCTGCGCAAAGTCGCCTCCCTGCGCTCTCTCTCCGACTTTTTCCAGACCTTCGGGTTCCTAGTCCCAGAGGTCCTTCTGGAGCGTCGCCCCAAGGGAGAGAGCAGCCGCCAGCGGCGTTTTTCCCTTCATGTCACCTTCTGGGCTTTCCTGGCACAGGTGCTTGTGCCCCAGACCTCATGCCGTGACATCGTGCGTAAGGTTCAGGCGTGGTGGATGCTGCGCGATCCCAAGGCCAAGCCGGGCTCCTCTTCCACCGCAGCTTACATGCGCCTGCACCACGCCCGCAAGCCCCGACAGCCCGACTTTCGCAAGGGCACCCGGCTCGGCCCCGACGAGCGCCTCATCACCTGGGCCAAGCCAGCCAAATGCCCCAAAGGCGTTTCGGAAGACGATTTCGCCCAACTCCCCGATTCCCTGACTCTGCGCCATGTGCGCCTGCGCGTGAGCGCACGCGGCCACCGCACCCAGACCGTCTGGCTCGTCACCTCTTTGCTCGACACAAGCGCCTATCCCATCGATTCCCTGGGAGAGCTTTACTTTCAGCGCTGGGGCGTCGAGTTGCACTTCCGGGAAATCAAAATCACCCTCGGTATGGACGTGCTCCGCTGCCAGAGCCCGGACATGGTCGAAAAGGAAGTCTTCATGCATTCCATCGCCTGCAACCTCGTGCGCTCACTCATGCAAAAGGCCGCCATCGATCACTGCGTGAACCTGTCGAGAATCAGCTTCAAGGGAACCGCCGATACTCTTCGCCACTGGAGTTCAAGCATGGAGGCCCTGCGCGGGCGTCCCTCCAAACAGAAAGCCCTTCTCTCCGCCATGCTCGAAATCATTGCCAAGGATCTCGTTCCTCGTAAGCGTCCGGCCGCGAGGAACCCCGCGCCAGAAAACGCCGCCCGAAAAATTAACACCTCCTCACAAAACCCCGTCGCAACATGAAAATCCGGGGCCACAGAAATCGCCCCAAATCCCGCTTAAGTTAGTGCCATTCCACACTGGCCCCAGTTCCCCTCCACTCAATCCGAGCTTTTCTTGGCATTCCCCGATCCTTCCTCAGATCCTCCAAATGTCAATATGGAAGAACTGACCCCTTTGACGATGATGCACTCGGCCGGCGGATTGCCTTGCTATTGGGAATCCGCCTTACCGGAACGCTCGGAATTCTTCTCGATGCCGGAAAAGTAGGATTGATCGCCGAAGTTCTCCCGTTACTGGACCGGCTTGATGAACTTCGTTTCCGTGTGTCTCGAGAAACGCGAGCGGCCGTGCTCGATCTGGCGGGCGAAGGACCGCCCCGTTGAAGAGCGGAAAACCACCGCGGACAGGGCAGATTTTGCCGCAAAGGAACGCAAGGAGCACAGAGAACAAGCCCGGTATTTCCATGCGTTTCTCTGGGTTCCTTTGCGGCTGCAGTATTCATAAAACCGCTCCGGAAAGCCGCGCTTCCGGCCTCCGCCCGAATGGGATGATCTCCGGTCCGACGGGGTCTCGGAAGTGGCAACCAACGATTCGCATTTTAGAACTGCCGGATTCCGGCCGTTGTTTGACGAAATCGTGTAGCTGCGGTCATTGGCACTGATGGAAAATGCATGGAACCGCGGATTACGCGGGTGACGCGGATGGTGGACAAAGTAGCGCAACCGTCCGGTTGCCGCCCCGAAAGATCGGAACCGCTGATGGCACGGATTTCACGGATGAATGGCCGGCGCGAAGAAGACTTTGTCATTTGTCAAGATGTGACCCGAATGGCACTAAGATAAGGCGGTTTTAGGACGATTCTCGACGCCAACTTTTCGATGGGGTAAGGGACCCATTTGATGGCGAGGTTTGGTCAAAAGGCGATAGTTTTTTGGGCGGCGCTTTCGGGCGCGCGGTTCGCTGCGGTTGGGGCGGTGAGGGACAAGATCGCGAGCGATGGCCAGGAGCATCTCATCGACCAGCGCGGAGACGGTTCGGGGTTTGTCTTCGGCTCCATGAAGGGCACTGGCAAACTGGCGCACGGTATCCAGGCAGCCCTTGAAGGAGAGCCGGCGGAGATCAACATCGTGGGTCAGGGCGGCCTTTTGCATGACGCAGCGAATGAGGTTGCAGGCGATGAAATGCATGCGCAGTTCGCGCTCGATCATGTCGGGAGACAGGCAGCGGAGCACGTCCATATTGAGGTGGATTTTTATCTCGCGGAAATGGAGTTCGATGCCCCAGCGGCGGAAGTAAAGATCGGCGAGATCCGAGGCGGGAATGGCGGCATCGAGCAGGGTGGTCACCAGGGTCACGCTTTGGGTGCGAAAGCCCCGGTGGGCGATCGTGTAGCGGACGACGCGCACGGGGATGCTTTCGGGCAGGATCGCAAACTCCTCCGGAGTCATCGAGGGGGTGCGCTGTGCCGGGCGCTTCCAGGTCACGATGACATCGAAATTCGCGGTTTTTGGGAGTTGTGAGCCGATGGCTTTGCGGATCTTTTTTTCCGGTAGACGCATGAGCGAGTCCACTTCGCGAGCGAGCAGGCCGGCAAAGGCGCCGAAGGAGCAGAACCCGCGGTCGGTGACGGCGAGATCGCCCTTTTCGAACACATGCCAAAGGCTTTGGAAAAGCGTGGTTTCGTGAGTGTGGCGGTCGCCGTGAGCCGCTTTGACCAGCGCGCCGGAAAGCAGACAGAAAATGCCGACCAGATTCATCGAGAAAGCCGAAAGGGTCGGTCCCATAGAAAGCCGAAAGGGTCCGAGCATACGTGCAGAATGATGTTGAATCGGAGGGATGGCGGGGTTGATAGTGCGGGGCGATGCCAAGGTCGGTTCGGATTGAATATGAAGGAGCGAAGTATCACGTGATGTGCCGAGGGGATCGAGGGGAGCCGATTTTCTGGGGCGAGGCCGACCGGGAATTGTTTCTGAAAACGCTGTGGGAGGCGTGTGGCCGGACGGGGGCGGAGATTTACAGCTTTGTGTTGATGGGCAATCATTACCACCTGCTTCTTGGCACGCCCCACGGGAACTTGGTGGCGACGATGCGGTGGTTTCAAGGGACGTGTACAGCGAGATTCAACGCCAGGCACAAGCAACGCGGACACGTGTTCCAGGGGCGGTATAAGGCGATTCCCCTCGATGCATCGGAGCCCGACTATGCGCGCCGGGTCAGTGATTACACCATTCGGGTCAGTTCTTTCATATTGACATATTGACCTTTTTTACCAGTTTTTTGACTTCGGCCCGCATGTTCTGCTCGGCACAATACGAACTCACGCGCGTGGCTGCTCCCATGTGCAATTCGGCAGCAATCCAAGCATTTGTCACCACTGTTCGTTGTTTCACCACTGAAGCAATCGCAATCTTGACGGCACATCCCTTGGGGAGCTTTGCCAAATCCCTTCGATCGACTCCCAATGCCTTGAGTCCTTCGCCGATCAGTCTTTCCGCTTCCTGTTCGTTATGGCTTCCGGTGATGCCCCGCCTGCTATTTCCCTGTTCCTGACGCACCGGCATATCCAGCTTTTCCAAAATCGCCTCTCGAAACACCTCCGAGCCAAAACACCACCCCCTCCGCAATGCCTTCAACATTCCTTCCTCTATCGCCCCTCCATCCCGTTCCTCCGCCGTCCGCTTCTCCATGACCTCTCGATAGGCATTTCGCCCACGCGCCGTGTCTGCTTCTCCAACCCCAGCCAAGACCCATTCGCTTTTCAGCCAAGGCGGTCTCTTGCGCGGAGGATTCGCATGGGCCGGGAAACTGCTCCAAGGATAGCTCGTCAGCTTCGCATCCTCCGCAGAAGCCCGGCCCTCACCGGGTTCAAATGGATGTAGTCTCCCACCGTACGAAAATACGTCGCATCCTCCCCATCAACCAATATGGCCTTGTAACGCCCCTGAAAAAGATGCCCGCGCAAACGGTGACGCGCGTTATGTCGGATTGTGTAAATTCCTTGGAGCAGTCGCATCCCCCGGGAAAGATTTGCTTCCGGCGTCTCAAGCAACAGGTGGTAGTGATTGCCCATCAGAGCATAGGCATGCACCTTCCAACCACAGCGCTCGCACACTTCCCCAAGTGTCTTTAAAAAAATCTCCCGGTCGCGCTCATCCCGATAGATCGCCTCCAACCGGTCGCCACGGTCCATCACATGGTAAATGGCCCCCTCATACTCAATCCGAGCTTTTCTTGGCATTCCCCGATCCTTCCTCAGATCCTCCGTATGTCAATATGGAAGAACTGACCCCTTTGATGACCCCTTTGACGGACGGGGGTTTTGCGCAAGGTGAAGGAGCCATCGCCCAGTTGGCCGTTGGCATTGCAGCCCCAGACCCACAGCGTGCCATCCGCTTTGAGAGCCACCGAGTGGTAGTAGCCCGCCGCGATGGCCACCACATTTTCCAAGCCGGGGACGCGCACCGGCAGTCGGCGATCCGTCTGGCTGTTGTCCCCGATCTGGCTCCAGTTGTTGCGGCCCCAGGCCCAGACGGTTCCATCCGCTTTGAGGGCCAGGCCGTGGCTGCTGCCCGAGGCCACGGCCACAACGCCCTCCAGTCCTGAAACGGGCCGCGGCAGCCGGTGGGCCTCGCTGCCGCCATCGCCCAACTGGCCATAGGTATTCTGTCCGCAGGCCCAGACCGTGCCGTCGCTTTTAAAAAAAAGAGTGTGCGCCTCCCCGCCGGTGACGGCTTGCCCGAAACCCTGCGCGCTGAAAAGCCAAAGCCCAAAGACCGCCATGCACAGAGAAGGGATTCTCGTGTGTCCCGACGGGCGCAGACGCCATTTTGGGGGTCTCCTCATAGGATATGATTTAACAATTGGAACTATTGGATATCGCGGATACTTGACCAACGCCCGGAGATTACCATGGGAAAAACGCTCCTGTTTTTGACATTTTCGCACAGGATTCCCGCGGCCCCAAACACTGCGCCGCTCATTCCCCGCGCTGCCTGCGGCGGAGGGAATGGAATCGCTGAAAGCCGCGGCCAGACTCACCAGTCCCGGAATTTTTTGTTCCAGAATTTGTCGCCGAGGTAGGGGCGCTCCGATCCGGCGCTGTTCAGGGAGAGCGGTTTCAATACGCCCTCGCCCAGATCGTCCGCGTCGCCTTCGCCGTGTCCTGCCTGGGCTTCCCTTCCCGTGCCGCTGCTATTGGCGGCGATGGCGCGTTTGTTGGCTTCGTCATTGGCGGCGTCGAGCAGATCCTGTGCTTCCTCCAGGCTTTGTTCGTTGGCGGCCACGCCGGGTTTGAGGGCCAGGGAAGCGCCGAGGTTCACGACGGCCTGGTCCAAAAGATCAGTCGCCTTTTTCAGATCCGCATTGGATAAACCGCCGGGCGGCATCTCCCTGGCCTTGTCCAAGGCGGCCTTTCCGGCATCCGCATACAGGCCGGGAAGCAGCGCTTCGGCTTTTTTCAATCCCGCCTGCGCGGCCTGGTTTTTCGGATTTTGCTCCAACGCCTTCCCGAACTGATCCGCCGCCTTCTTGACCAGGTCGAGTTTCGTCCGGGCGGCTTCCGCCGTTTCCGCGGTCTTCAGCGCGTCTTCGCCCTGTTTGACATAGGATTCCTCGAGTTTTTCGAAAATCCGCCGGTTGAGTTCGGCGGCTTTCGCATTTTCGGGATCCAGCGTGAGCGCTTCGTCCAGCTTGGCCCTGGCTTGTTCGAGATTGGCCTGGTCCCCGTGATCCAGCCGGGATACCGCCTTCGCCAGCGCGGGCGACGCCTGTTCTTCCGCTTCCTTGGTGAGCAGCCCGGACATTTTCTTGAGCTGCTCATCGCGGGCCGCGGTGAGCTTCGCATTTTCGGGGTCGAGGACCAGCGCGTCCTCATACTTCGCGACAGCCTGCTGGCGTTTGCTTTTGACGGTCCGGGCATCCTTTGCGGCATCCGCGTCCTTCGCCAGTTGGGCGCCCTGCTGGTCCAGATTGGCCACAAGGCGCCGGGTGGTCTCCCCGATGAGCGGCGGCGTCTCCGGATTTTTGGGGTTCAGCTCCCGGGCCCTCTCGAGCGCCTCGAGGGAACGGCGCAGCACCGGCTCCTCCTCCCGGAACCGGTCGAGTCCGTGCAATCGGGCCGCTTCCGTCAGCGATCGTTTCGAGATGTCGATGAGAAGCGTTTCAAGCTCCGCGGTCACGACGCTTTGATTGGCTTTCGATTCCTTGCCGGCGCGGATTTCGTTGGCGCTCTCGTAATAACCCAGCGCCCTTTCCATCGAGAACACCGCTCCGGGGGTCTGCCCGGTTTTCCTGAGCTGCTGGGCGAGGCGGAATTGGATGTTGCCCAGCTGCAGTGCGGTCATGACTTGCAGCTTCCTGCTGTCCGTCGTGTCAACGGCCTCAAAAGTGTGAATCGCTTCTTCGTAGCGCCCGGCCCGGTAGAGCGTGAGCCCCAGATTGTAAATCCGGTAGGGGTCCTGTTCGTCCTTTTTGGATTCCTGCCGCATCAATTCGACGGCGGCGTCCGCCTTGCCGGCCGCGATCAATTGGTCCGCCTCTTCCAGCGGGGACGCCTGGATCGTGGCGAGGAACATCCCAAGAGCCAGCAGGTGAAAAATGGTTCTCATCGTGGCACGGGTGAATAATTTTCAGGCTGGACCACTTCGACGCCGGACGCGCGGGCGGCGGTTTGCCGGCGGAACAGCTTCATGGCCGAGCCGGCCAGCATCAACACAATGGCGCAGCCCAGTGGAATGCGGAACCATTCCACATAGTCCTCCACTTGGATGTGCTCGGCACGGCTTTTTTGAGCCAGGGGGCGCAGACTTTGATTCTGAAGGGTGCGGAAGGTATCCGATCCCGCGGCAAAGCGCTCATACCGCCCTCCTCCCGCTGCAGCGATTCCCCGCAAGGTGCGCTCGTCGATCCGGCTGGTCACCCAGGTGCCGTATTCGTTGCGGACAAAGCCCTTTGTGGGGCGTTTGTCCGGCGGCAGGGCCGCGTATTTGGAGTTTTCGGAATAGTCCCGCATGGGAACCTTGCCGCCCTGGATCGTGCCGACCCCCACGGCGAGAACCGTGATGTTGTCTTCGGCATGGACCTTGCGCGCGGCAGCCACGGCATCGCCCTGGAGATTTTCCCCGTCGCTCACCAGCAGAATCACCCGGGCGCTGTCTTCGCCCTTTCTCAGCAGTTCGGCGGCGGTGTCAATCGCCGCCGGCAGATTGCTTCCTCCCGCCGAGATCGAGTCCGGCCCGGCCGATGCAAGGACAAAATCCAGCGCCTGATAGTCGAAGGTCAGCGGTGCCATGACAAAGGCCTGCCCCGCGAATGGCACCAGCCCGATGCGGTCTCCGGCCGAGTCTTTCAGCCACTCGCGAAGCTCCTTCCTGACCGCCGCGAGGCGGCCGGGCTCGACATCCTCGACCAGCATGCTCTTGGAAACGTCCAATAGGATGACCAGATCCACCCCACTGCGCTCCGTCGTGCCGGGCCGCGGTCCGGTCAGCGGCCGCGCCAGGGTGACGGCGAGCAGCATCAGCACCGCGAGCGTGACGCAGAAATCCACGAGCCGCCGCCGCGCCGGCGTAGATTCCGCGGCGATTTTCGGGGAAACGAAACGCGCCAGGCGCCGGCGTCCAATCCGGAGGGAAATGGCCCACAGCAACACACCGAGCACGACCAGGGCGGGGATGGCCCACAGCCAGAGGCCGGACGCAAAAAGGAAATTCGTCTTCATGGGAGGCGCATCCAAAAGGTGTGGCCCGCTGCCAGATCCGCGAGGAGGATTGCGAAGGCGGCCAGCACAACCCAGGGATACAGCTCGGAGTAAACCCGGAACTTCTTCTGCTCGAACTTCGATCGCTCCAGCCGGTCGATCTGGCGGCAGGCCTCCCGCAACCCGCTGGAACTTTCATTGATTCTCTTGGAGTTCGCCACGCTGAAATACGCGCCACTCGTTTTGTCCGCGATGTCCTTGAGAAAATTATTTGCGCCGCCACCGAACCCCATGCCGAGCGTGTAGATGCGGATGCCCTCCTTTCTCGCCTCCTCCGCGGCCTTCATGGGAGCGATGCCCGCGTTGCTCTCCCCGTCGGTGGCAAGGACGATGATCTTCGACGGCCCCTTGGCCTTTCTGAGCAATTCCACCCCTCCCAGGATTCCGTTGCCCACGGCGGTTCCGACGCCTCCGGAGGTGTGTCCGGACAGGTGTTTTCGATTGTTTTTCAGCACGTCCTTGATCCAGTCCCCGTCCAGCGTCATGGGGCTCATCAGCCAGGTGTCATAGGCGAAGCCGACCATGCCGAAGCGGTCGTTGGGACGGCTGTCCACAAAGTCGTTGACGGCCAGGCGCATGGCCTCCGCCTTGGAAATCATTCTGCCATTGTCGGAGACGCCGCCGCCCATGGACCCGGAGATGTCCACGGCGAAGACGATGTCGATGCCATCCCGGTTGTCATTCGAGCTGCCCCGCTCGATGCGCGGCGCGGCAAGCGCGAGGATCATCAGGGCGAAGGCGACATCCTCCAGGACGCGGTGCCAGCGCCCGGGATTGCGGCGGACCACGCCGCCGATGCTGCGCAGAATCGCCACCGAGGAAAAGGGCAGGCCGGCGGTCACGCCGGGTTTTCCCCGCAGCCAGATTCGCAGCGGAACAAGCGCGAGCAGCAGCAGCCACCACGGCTGGGCGAATTGGAAGGTCAGCAGGCGTTCCATCAGCTTCCCTTTTCGGCGGCGGCGGCGGCGGGTTGAGGATGGGGGATCGTCGCTTCCACAAAACGTTGGGCGCTGTCGAGCAGCCGGTTCATCTGCTCGCGCACCACATGGCGCCGCGCGAATTTCACCAGATCGCACTGTCCCAGAAAAACGCCCAGCGACTCGCGGTGATCCCGCAAGAGCGGTTCGCCGGAATGAACCTCCCGTAGAAATTCCCCGGTGGATCGATGCGGCGCGCGCACTCCGAACCGCGCTTGGATATAGACGCGGACGATTTGGGAGACCTCGACGACAAACTCCCGCTGGTTTTCCTCGGACAATTTTTGCCGCAGCTCATGCAGCGCGCGCAGGGCCGTTTGATGCGGCGGGGTGGCGGACAACAAGCGGCCGCGCCCCTTTTTTCGCAGGAAATGCCAGATCCCGCCCGCAAGCAGGACCAGTCCCGCAAGGAAAGAGAGCCAGACCCCCCAGCCCCAGCCCGGACCGGGAGCCTGCAGCCAATGAAAATTTTCGATGATGTCCGGGGGAGTCATGAAGAAAGGATGAAGGCGAAACGAGGAAGGATTAAAACGAAGGGACATTGCGCCTTCCGCCTTCTGGATTTTCGACCGGTCATCGGCCCGCCCGGCGAATCCGCCGTTCGAAGAATTTCTTGAGTTCGCGCTGATAGGACGCCCCGGTTTCGACCTCGATGATGTCGAGGCCGGACTTTTGCAGCCACTTGCGGCGCCGGGCGCGGGTGTCCGCAGCCTCGGCGGCGAAGCGGGCGCGCAGGGCCTTGTCCGCGGTATTCACCTCGACGACCTCGCCGGTCTCGGCGTCCTCGAGCAGGATCGCCCCGACATCGGGAAGTTCCATCTCGCGGCGGTCGAAGACCGAGACCGCGATGGTGTCATGCTTCTGGTTCGTCACCCGCAGGGCCCGCTCGTAGCCCGCATCCAGAAAATCCGAGACGATGAAAACCACGGCCGAACGGGTGACCACCAGATTGAAATGATCCAGCGCGGCCTTCAGCGAAGTCCCCCTGCCGGAGGGCCGGTAGTAGAGAATCTCGCGAATCAGCCGGAAGACATGCGAGCGCCCTTTCCGAGGCGGTATGAACGACTCAACCTTGTCCGAATAGAGCAGCAACCCGGCCTTGTCGCCGGCGCGATTGGCGCTGAAGGCGAAAACGGACGCGATCTCCGCGGCCAGTTCCTTCTTGGTCTGCACGCCCGAGCCCAGTTGATCCGACGCGCTGACGTCCACCAGGATCATGACCGTCAATTCGCGTTCCTCGCGATGTTTTTTGATATGCGGCACGCCCGTGCGGGCGGTGACGTTCCAGTCGATATTGCGCACATCGTCGCCCGCCTGATACTCGCGCACCTCCTCGAAGTCCATGCCCCGGCCCTTGAAGACGGAATGATACGCCCCGGCAAGGAGATCCTGCGCCAGCTTGTTGGTGCGGATCTCGATTTGCCGGATTTTTTTGAGGTATTCCCGGGGAATCATGGGGAAAGGCTGAAGGCGGAAGGCGGAAGGATGAAGGGGGAAGTGGGAATGGATTCTCCTAATTCATCCTTCATCCTTCCGCCTTCATCCTTAATCTCACGGCACCGGGACACGGTCCAATATCCAGTTCACGATCTGGGTCGTGGTGACTTCCTCGGCCTCGGCTTCGTAGGTGAGGAGGATGCGGTGGCGCATCACGTCCAGAGCGATGGCGCGGACGTCTTCCGGCGTCACGTAGGCGCGGCCCTGCATGAAGGCATGCGCGCGGGACGCCAGGGTGAGATAGATGGTCGCGCGGGGCGAAACACCGTAGCGCACCAGGCCTTCCATTTTCGGATCGACGGTTTTTGGCCGTCGCGTGGCGAAAACGAGTTTGACGATGTAATCCTTGATTTGCTCGTCCACGTAGATTTGGTCCACCAGCGCGCGCAACTGGAGCACGGTTTCGGAGGTGATGACCGGCTCCAGTTTGAACCGGGTGGAGGAAAATGCCATGAGGTCGAGAATTTCCCTCTCCTCGGCCTCGCTTCCGTAATCCACGACGACCTTCAACATGAAACGGTCCACCTGAGCCTCCGGCAGCGCGTAGGTTCCCTCCTGGTCGAGAGGGTTCTGGGTCGCCAGAACGAGAAACGGCTCCGGCAGCGGATGGGTCTCGTCGCCGAGGGTGACCTGATGCTCCTGCATCGCTTCCAGCAGGGCGCTCTGCACTTTCGCGGGTGAGCGGTTGATTTCATCCGCCAGCACGAGGTTGGCAAAAATCGGCCCTTTCTTCGTGGAATACTCGTGATTCCGCGGATCGTAGATCAGCGTGCCCACGATGTCCGACGGCAGAAGGTCGGGCGTGAACTGGATGCGTTTGAAATCCGCGTGAATGCTGCATGCGAGCGCTTTGATGGTCGTGGTCTTGGCAAGGCCAGGCACGCCTTCCAGAAGAACATGGCCGTTCGAGAGCAGGCCGATGAGCAGCCGTTCGACCAGATACTGCTGGCCGACGACCATCTTTTGGATTTCCTGGCAGATGACGGGAATCCATCTGCTGGCCTCCGTGACTTGCGCGCCGAGGGTGTCGAGATCTTCTTGATTCATAGTGGAGAACAGGGAGGAAAACTAACGAACCGCCACACGGCGGGATTCTGGGATGCGGGAGCCCCGGAGGGAGCCGCCGTTTTTCATTGGAATACGATGGGGGAAGAATCGCACACGTCGGTCATGCCCGCCTTAGAGGAAGCGTCCCTATAATTGACATTTTCGCCCTTTTCGTCATTTTGCCGCAGCACCTTGCCCGTCTGCCTGTCCCGCTCAAGGCGCCAATTCCGTCTCACCCTCAGACCGCGGCGGAGCAGGAAGGATCTCGCGGTAGGCCGTTCGGCGTCGGCGGCTGAAATACTCCTCGACCACCCCCGCGGCAGGCTTCCGCCGAAATTGAAAATCCGTCGCAAAGTTCTTCGTATAGGCGAGATCGGAATACCAATTCCAAAGATACAATCCGGCGAACCATGGCTCCTCCCAGAAGGTCTGGAAGATCACCTGATAACACTCCTTCTGCGCTTCAAGATCACTGACGGCGCCCCCCTCGTCCTGCCAGCGCGCCGGCTCGTTTCCGCCTCCGGCGATACTGCGAAATCCCAATTCGAGAAAGACAACCGGTTTGCCGATTCGGTGGCTGAAGCCCGCCAAAATGTCCCGCAGCGCCGCTGCCTCGATTCCTTTCTCGCCGGTATCCGCCCCCTTTAGCGGAAAATACGCCGACAGACCCGCGAAATCCAAAGCGTCCCAAAAAGGGATTCTTTCATACTCGCCAGCCCAGTTCGCCGAGTAGGTGCAAAGCCCCGAATACACGCTCCTCACCGCGGCAATCACCCCGCGCCAGCTCCGCGGCCTGGCCTTCGTCGCCTGCCCCAGCTCGCTTCCGACGCAGAAAATTTCGACGCCCTCCTGCTCCGCCATTCGCGCAAAAAAACAAATAAACGCGGTGTAGTCTCGAAACCAATGATCCCAATCGGCATCCGATTGCATCGCGATCTCTCCCCGCCATTCCCCGGGCGCGCCGTACATCCCAAGCCAGATGTGAGGATTTAGAAGCACTTTCAACCCGGCTTTATGGGCATCGCGAATCGTTTTCCGTATTCGGTCCGGGGTTAGCGCCGGGTTCTCGCCGGTATAACCAAACACCCGGGGGTCGTGCAGATTGAACCCATATCCAATCGGCGAAATGCTCACATAATTCGCACCCAGCGCACGAATCTCCGCCAGCGATTCAGCCGCGCCCTGCGAGCCATACCCCGTTTCCAGCGAATAATTATGGGTGAAACAAACACCTGCTTGGAAATCCACCTTCGCCTCTGCGGCCGCCGCCGACACATCCGGCGCGGTTTTCGCCGGTTCCGATTCCGCCCTCGCGAGCGGCAGCAAACCGAGCCAGAGCTTGAGAAACACCCCACAAACACAATACCGCATGCTCATTGTTTCGACGCGACCCCTCCGGTTTTGCGCTCCAGGAGAAGCCAGTCATCCGTCTCGACCAGGGGCCGGAACGCGGCCGTGCGCGCCGCCTCAAGCGGCAGCCAGCCTTCCTGGGCAGCCACGCTTTTCCGCCATTCCCATTCCTCCCGCCGAACGGCGACCAGATCGGCTCCCAGGTTCGGGTTCTCATTCGCAAAGCGATATCGCGACTGATGAGACAAAATAAAGGGATCGAAGCGGTTCAGGATGGCGATCACGCCAAATCCGGCCCGTTCATCCATCAAGATCTGCTCCATGCCGGGATTCGCTGAAACCATGGCTGCCACCGCCCGCTGCCCCGGAAAGGTAAACAGCTCTTCAGGACGGCCGGAAACAAGCGCCGCGAAAGCCCGGTCCTCACGCTGGGGAGAAGCCGAGAAATAGATCCAGCTGCCGGCGGTCCCAAGGCACATGATGCCGGCCAATACTTTCAACTCCAACGGCCCGAACCGGCCGACCTTTGCGCCCAGAAAAATGAGAATCATGGCCAGCAGCGATGTCAGCGTCAGATATCCGCGAAACTGCAATCCATGCCCCGTCATCAACGCAACCACCTCGACCGAAAACGGCGCAATGCAAAGAAAGAACACCGACACACTCCGCAGCCGGACGAGCACGTAAACGAACACCGCGCAGGTCGCCAGCATCCCGAGCGCCACATGCCCCATCGCAAGCGCGGGAGCCATTTTGACGGCTGGCAGAACATCCACCCCCCGAAGCTGTGAAACAAATCCATCCGGCGCTGCCAGTCCACGCCATGGATCATCATTCAGCACCCAGCCCGCGTACATCCACATCAGATGCACCGCGACCACCGGCATGAAAAGCAGCAGGGCCAATGTAAGAATCTTCGGAATGTCCCGCCGCTCATGTCCCGGCAGCAGGAACGGGATCGCCATCAAATAAATCGGAAGCGCCACTATCAGCGAGCTCTTGGCAAATCCCGCAAGCCCCAGCAGCAAAGCCGCCGACCACAAAAACCGGACCCGGCGCCCCTGGTACCGCTCACTGCTCACCCACGCCGACATTCGCCCCGCCGCCCGCATCTCCTCGAAAGCCTGCCGCTCCAGTGTGAAGCGCACTCCAAAATAGCTCGCGAATGCCAGCAGGGCGACCGCCGTTATTCCAGCCGTTCCCCCGGCGCCGCCCGCCAGCACGCCCGGCTGCAACGGCACGAGCAACGGAAGGATCACCAGGACAGGTTCGTTTTCGATCTCCAGCCGGAAACTCGCAAAATACCATGTGCACAGGATCGCCGCCATCATCGCCGAGACCCATATCGCCGGATATTGCAAACCGAGCATCGCAAACGGAATCGCCATAAAATAGGGCAGCGGCGGCTGCGGCAGATCGAGCGTCGCCATCGTCATCCCGTCCCCCTGCGCCGCGACAATCGCGCGCATCGAAATCGCGGCCCCCTCCGACGTGAGAAACCCGTATCTCGCCGCAAGCACCTGCCCGAAGGCGGCAAAAAGCACCCAGAAGCTGCCGAAAATCAGCACCAGTCCGAATGGGAACCGCTTACGCTCGATCATGCGATGAGGCGGCCGCCGCCGGAAGCTCCGCTTTGACATTCGAAAGCCCGTGAACGGTTTTCTCCCAATAAAATGGGTTCACCACCAGCTGCCACAGACCTTTATAAGCCGCGATCGAGTGCAAAATCCAATAAAACGGACTTAGCAATGCAAACACGCTAAGCGCGTAATTTCCCCGGCGAAACACAGCCAGCACCGCCGAGTAAATCGCCAGGAAATTGCCCAGCAAAAGATTGATGAACGACAGGAAAAGAAGCCACGGAGGAAAGATCTGATCCATCACCGCCGATCTCGTGACAATCCAGAAAATCAAGACTCCCCACAGGATCGGGTTTACAAGAAAAATGAATGGCGTTCCGCCAATGAATAAAAGAAACCCCAGGAAGGCCTTCACCCCGATCGTCCGAATCAGTTCGAGGGGATTCCGGGTATGGACGAGCACCGTCTGCATATAGCCCTTCACCCAGCGCGACCGCTGGCGAATCCAGTTTCCATAAGCCATATTGGCTTCTTCATAAGTCGTGGAATCGATGGTCGCGATCGTATATCCCAGCCCGCTCGCACGCACGCCCAGATCCGCGTCCTCGGTCACATTGAACGGATCCCAGCCGCCCAGCTCAATCAGGCGGTCAAATTTGAAATGGTTGCTGGTGCCGCCCAGCGGAATCGGCACCTTCATGGCCTCCATCCCGGGAAGGTTGTAATCGAACCAGGTCGAATACTCGAGGGTGAACATCCGGGTGAGGAAATTTTCCCGCCAATTGAAATAGTTCAGGCAGCCCTGGATGCACACGACATGGTCGGGCAGCTTCCGGAACGCGACGATCACCTTTTCCAATTGGTCCGCTTCCGGCAGATCCTCGGCGTCGAAAATCGCCAGATACTTCCCGAAGGAGAAAAACAGTCCGTAGTTGCAGGCTTTGGGCTTTGTCTTTGGGGGCGCGTCCGGAACGATGATGGCGTGGAAATTGGGCGGCGGAGCGGACTGTTTGAACGCCTCGATGGTTTCGTGATCCCCCGCTTCCAGCAGGACCTTCACATCCAGCTTGCAAAGCGGATAATTTAAGTTGGAAAGCTGTCTTACGAGATGGGGGATGACGGACGGCTCCTTATAAACCGGCACAAGGATGGTATAATACGGGAGCGTCTTCTCATCGAGCTGCTCGATCTCCACCTGCCGCACCTTTTGCGAAACATTCCCGGTCGATCCGACAAATACCAGCAGCGTCTTGAATCCGACGCAGAGAAAATAGAATACGTTCAGCAGGCACGTCACCGTGGATATCGTGCCCTTGGGAACGATTGCCAGCATTAGCAAAAAGATCGTGCCCAACCCCCAGGCAACCGTCAGTTGCTCCGGAGTAAAAGTGCGTCTCGCGGAGATTTCCGGATGTTCGCGGGAAAGGCCGTTTACCGACTGGTCCAGAAACTCGGCGCCGCGAAAACGCCCCGTCAAATTCACCCATTCCTCCTCCAGGATCAGCACCACCGCAACGCCCAGCTCATCGAGCTGCTTGGGCAGGCTCACGGGATCGACCGCCGCGATGGCGGACGAGCCGTCCGGAAGCCGCACCGGCAGGGCGAGCGATTCCTTCCACTGGTCCCATGCCGCCTTTTCGAACAAACCCGCGTCCCACTCCAGCTCGCCCGGGTCAATGCGGCGGACATGAAAAACCGATCCATAATAGTCGAGATAGACGCCGGCTTCGATCAGCCGATAGGTGCGCAACAGGATATGCGGCGGCACACTCCACTCGCGGCCTTGAGCTTCGAGATACGATCGTTGCGCGGCGTCGATCAGGCCTTCTTGAAAAAGCTGATTTACGAGCCTCACGCAGGGTCCCTATTTGCGAGCGTGGGCGCGCGCATTCCTAAGAATCCAGGCGATTACGGATGACAGCAGGATCCAGAGGGCGGCCACCAGCCACCAGCGCCATTTCTTCCACTCGGCGGCCCAGGCGGAAGCCTGCACCCGCGAGATGTCCTTTGGCACCAGCTCATAACTCGCCGTCGTCATGACGGGCATCACTCCGTCGCCGACAACCACATCGCCATCCCCCACCCACGGGCTCTCCACCATCTCCTGCGACACCGCCAGAAGCGACCGCTCCCCTGCGGGGCCCCATGGGCTCAGGACGACCGCCGGGGTGGTTCCGTCGATTTTGGCGAATTGCCAGATGCCGACACTCGTCTCCGGGGAGACCCGGAAGAGATCGCTGCCATCCTCGGCGCGAAATTCGACAAACCGTCCGGAAAGGGAAACCGGCAGTCCCGCCGATTCGTTCTCCGACAACAGAGGTTCGCTCTCCGACGCCAGAAGCACCGCGGGCCGGGAGCGGGAAATCCGCTCCGCGATCGTCGGCTCGATCAGCATCGCCTTGTTGACTTTTTGCAGCCACACCACCCCGCACGCGGCCACCTTCCAGTCGGAATCAGCCGCCATCACGACGTCATAGGAATGCCGCGCAAAATAGAGCTGCGCCGCTTCGATCAAGTCTTTCGGCTCATCCGCGCCGCCGCCGCCCTTGAAAATGAGGCTGCAATCGTGTCCAAACTGCCAGTAGTAATTAAAGAAAGGCGATGAGCATTCGTGCTCGTCGGGCACGTAATTCACCGTCACCTTCACAAAATTGTCCCCTTTCAACAACTTCGCGGCCAGCGTCACATTCCAGTCGAATTGCGTGGAATCGACATCCAGATCGCGGGTGAACACCAGATCATCGTTCAGAAAAACGGCAACCGCGGCGGATCCGGCGCGATTGAGCTGCCGGTAAGTTCCCTCCAGGTGCAGCGTCAGATCCTGCAGCGTTTCCCCCAGCATGGCATCGTCGAACCGGAACCAACGCGACATGTCGCCGATCCCGCGATTGTATCCGACGAAGTTCGGCTCAAGCGCCTCGATCCGCACCACGGCCTTTTGCTTGGCGCGATACGGGTCCTTTTTGCTGAAAAACACCTCCCAATTCGCGCCCGGAAGCCGCCGCCGGTCGATGACGCGCAGGGCGTTCCAGAGAATCTCGCAGTCGTTCTCGGAGGTCCCAATGAGCTTGATCACCCGCGACGCGCCGACCGGCGTCACCTCAATGCCCGGCTCGCGGCCGCGCGCATCCTCGACAACGAAATAATCATTCGCCGCGTCCACGGCGTCCGTCGGGAAGCCAAATCTCAGATCGCTTTCCCGCGCGATGTAAGCGGCCCAGGAGGAAAGCCGAAGCCCCAATTCACGCTGCCACGGCGCATTCGCCGGCGGTGGCTGCACCACCACGTTGGGCCGCACCGTGTAGGGCAGCCGGGCGATCGACGTCCAATCCGGGTTCGTGTTGTCGAATTTGAATATCACCGCGGACGCCGGCTCCACGTCCACCCAAAGCGTCCCCGAAGAAAGCGCTTCGCAGCGCGTTTCGTCCTTCGGCGGATTCAGGGCGCCCTTGACGCTTAGTTTCAAAAAATCACGGGCGACCGGATCCAGCCGGGGCCCCTTAGGGACGGGAACCCGGAGCACAAAGTGTTCTTCCTTCGGGATCGCGCGCGTCAGAACCTCCTCGTCATTGATCGCCACCGTAATCAAACAATCCTCTCCAAGAAATGGCGAGGGCGTCATCTCAAGGCGCACCTCGGCTTCCCCGCCTTCCAGCCGGCGCACCGGCACCGGGATCAAATACTGCCGCTCGATCTCCATCCCGCTCAATCGATCAGCCGTAAAGGACCCGATATTTTTGAGGCTGATCTCCGTTTCGATCGGCTTGGCAATCGCGGTCGCGATGATGGCTATGAAAGCGCAGCTGAAAATCGGAGTTCTCATGAGTCAAATAGGAAATAAGTTGCGAGAATCGTCGCCCCCGCCAGGCCGATGATGAGGGCGTAGATGAACGGCAGATTGGACCACCGCCCTCCGAAGAGCCGGATCCGGTCCTGGTCCGAGTCGGTGATGATGTTTCGGTGATGTTCGGCAAACGCCCGGCGCACCCGATTCCGGAAGTCCTCCGTCGTAAAGGGTTTCATCAGCACGTCATCCACCCCGATGGCGGAAGCCTGGTCCCGAAAATCCTGCCGCCCATTTCCCGAAATCAGAATCAATGGAGCCGTCACCCCAGCCGCCCGCAGATCCCGGGCGACATCGAGCCCGTCGCCATCCGCCAGGCGGTAATCGACCACGCAGCATTCGAACCCGCCGCGCTTCGCCATGTAAATGGCCTCCGCCCGATCTCGGGCCACAACTCCCTTGAACCCATCCCGTTCCACCACCCGTGTCATCGATCGCAGCAACGGCGCATCATCCTCCACGAGCAGCACCGTCCCGGAACTCTTGTCAGCCAGCGGATTAATCGACATGGGACAATGCCAAAGGCAGGGTAACCGCGACGGTAATGGTTTCGTGGCTGCGGCGCTTCACAAATGTCTGGCCTCCCAGCGTCGCGATATTCTTGCGCACCAGGGACAGGCCGATGGCCGCGTCCTGATCCCGCCCGGACAACATGAACGGCTGGAACAACCGCAGCGCCGTAAATTCAGTCAACCCGGGAAACCGCAAAATGGCATGAAATTCCACCACGCCATAGGTCTTCCCGACACGGAATTCCATCAACTCCCCGGGAGCCATCACACCCGCCAGACTCTCCAGCAGCCTGCGGATCGAAGCCGTCAATATGGATGCGTTCGTCACGACCGTGAGGTCCTCGACATAGGAACGAAACTTGACGCCCGCGGCCTCCGTCATCGCGGCCACATCCTTCTCGATTTTTCGCCACCATTCGACGACGGCCACGTCCCGCAGGATCGGCCTCGCCTGATCAAAGCCTCCCAGATCCGACAGCATCTTCAGCGTATCCGCGAGGCTGGCGCTGGAAGCCGAGATTTCATCCGACAATGCGGCGTAAGCCGTGTGATCCGTGTGCTCGCGCAACAGATCGGAATTGAGCCTCAGCGTCGTGATCACGTCCTCCGTATGCCGCTTCATCCACCGCACCATGCCGTCGAAAACATGATTGGTTTCCCGTTCCAGCACATCTTCGAGCATCTTTTGAAACCCCATCCGCGATTTGTCGGCGGAATGTTTCAGCAAATTTCGCGACGCTCCGATTGGATACAGTTCGATGAATTCGGCGAAGACCCTTGACGGGATCTGGATTAGAATCGTGCGTCCCCGGCAGACCATGCGCGCGCGCCGTTGCGACTTCCGGTTGATCGGGCGCTTTGCCCCGCTCTCGTTTTCGTTGCCGCTCATGCGGGCCGAGCCCAGGCGATCCAGAATCGCCCCCTCCCCAAAAAATTGCCCCGCGCTTACCGAAGCCACTTCCACGAAATCCGCATTCAACGCGGCGCGCATCAGAAATCCGATCCCGCCCTCCGCCACCACGTACACGGCGTCCGGCAGATCGTTATCCTCGTAAACGATGCCCCCTTCCTGTAGCTCACTCACCGTCGATCGGCCGGCGAGGAAAAGCGCGGCATCCTCCGGAAGCTGCTCGCATAAGCCGCAGCGCCCCAGCCAGCCAGCGACCGCTTCGCGGGGAAATTCCCGCATCACCCCTGCTTCGTTCCCTTGCATAATTCGAGCCTGTCAACTAAGAGCTTGCAAAATCCGGAGGCAAGACAATTAATCCGGCCCAAATGCGCACATCCATACCCCGCCCACGCAAAAGGGCGCTACAGGCCGCCGCCTCAGCGATGCTCGTGGCATGTTGCGCCTCTTCCCAGGCCGGCGCATGGGCTCAGCAGCAGGGCAAGGGCCTCGCCATCGTCAATTACCGATTCTACCGCACGGACACCCAGTTCACCGCAGGCGGCAAGCGGGAGCGAATGCCCAACCATGGGACGTTCACCAAAAACGAAGCCGAACTCTATCTCGAATACGGCATCGTCAACAACCTCACCTTCGTCGGCAAATTCTACTTCGACTTCCTCAATTACCAGGACAGCTTCACAAACAATTCCAACGCCGGTTTCGCCGACCAGGCCACCGGCCTCCGCTGGCAATTCTCCGCCCGGCCCGTCCACCAGGCGCTCGAACTCCTCGTCTGGTGGCCCGCCTATAACACCGCCAACCTCCCGTCGCTCGGCAACGGCTACCCCTCCATCGACATCCGTTATTACATAGGCAACGAATTCCGGATCGGCTCCATGGACGGTTATTGGGAACTCGGCGCCGGATACGTGGAACGCTTCGGCCCGCCCTCCGACCAGATCGTCTGGTCCGCCACGGCCGGGTTCAACCTCACCCGCCGTCTTGAGCTCAACCTCCACGCCAAAGGCATCCACGGCCTCGGCAACAACTCCACCCAGTTCGTCGGCGACAACATCACCATCACGACCGACTACCAGCTCGTTTCGCTGGAGCCCTCGCTCATCTTCGCCTTCGACTACGGCTGGCTCGTGCAGGCCGGCCCGACCATCGACATTTGGGGAGCCAATACCGGCGCCGGCCTCGGCCTGAAAGCCGCCGTCTGGAAAAAATTCTGATCGATTTCCCGAAACCCTTCACCGGCATCCCGTGAAAGCGGATCGATCCGCGCCGCGCCCCGAAACTTGCGGATATTTTGAAACCGGCCCGTCCCGGGACCGGAAGCCCGGTCACACCCCGTTCGAAAAGCCTTCGGCCAAAGGCCCGACCTCTGCTATAACTCGATCGAACCGAACTTCTTGAACGATGGCAAAGCTCACAGAGCCATTCCAAAACACGCCGCCTGCCCTCCGCAAGGCGGAGGACACCGCCCCACCGGCGGCCGGCCCAGCTTCCACTGACCTCCTCTCCCAATTGTTCCGCGAGCAAAAGCTCACGTTCTCCGACTATCTCAGCGTTCTCGAATTACTGCGGAAAGACGGGCAACGCCCGACCGCCGACACCATCCGCCAGGCACTCGTCAAAATCGGATCAAAGAATCCAACGCCGCCCCCCCCAAGTCCGCTCCGTCCCGCTCCCGCTCCCGCGCGTTCCATGCCCCCGGCCGGTCAGGCGTCCACTCCGGCACGCGTTTCCAATCCTCCTTCCAGAACGAGCGCGGCCGACCTCTCCCGCGAGCGATCCACCCTGCATTCCGCGCTCGAATCCGCCCGCGCCCGCGAAATCCAGCTTCAATCCAAGCTCGCAAAAACAAGCCGTCAGGCGCAGCAGCTTCCATTGCTTGAGCAGGAACTCGTCCGCCACCGCGCCACGACCGCGGAACTCCGGCAACGCGAAGCCGGCCTGCGCGCCCAGCTCGCCCAGGCACAAGCCGGAAGCCAGCGGGTTGACAGCCTCCAGCGCGAACTCGCGCTGCGCCAGGCCGATCTCAAGCGCACCCAGGATGCGGAACAGACCCTTCGCTCCCAACTCGAGGAGGCCCGCGCCAAAGCCAGCCTCGTCGAATCCCTGCAACGGGACCTCGCCGGGCAGCGTGTCGCAGCCGAACGCGCTCGCGAACAGGCCCTGCGCCTCTCCGCCGATCTGGCCGGCGCCCGCATCCGCCTCTCCGAAGCGGAATCCATTGCCTCCGAACTCAACGAAGCCCGGCAGTCGCTCGATCAGCTTCGAGACCGCGAAAACACACTCCAATCCCAGCTCCTCGAAGCCGCCTCCAGGGCAGGGCATGCCGACTCCCTCAAACAGGAACTCGCCTCCCGCCAGTCGGAACTCTCCGCGGCCTTCGAACGCGAAGCCGCGATCGTCGCCGAGCTTGAGACCTACAAGGAGCGGGCCGCTTATGTTTCAACTCTGGAACACCAAATCGCGGACCAAACCGCCCGGCTGGAGGAAGCCGCCAACCAGGAGCGCCGCCTCCGCGGCGAACTCGAGCGCGCCTCGGATTCCTCTGAGATCCAACACGAGCTCGATTCCCAGCGGACGATTGCCGAAAACGCCCTGGAGCAGACGAAAGCCATCGAGTCCCAGCTCGCGGATGCGCTCGACCACGCCGCCCTGGTCCAGCCCCTTGAGCGCGACCTCTCCGAACACCGCTCCGCCCTTCAGGAAGCCCGTCAGCGCGAGGACTCCCTCAAACACCAGCTTCAGGATCTACAGAACAAGGTCGATGAGACCGCCCAGCTCCACACACGCATCTCCGAACTCAAGCGCGCGATCGCCGAAGCGGGCGAACGCGAAGCCGACCTTGAGACCCGCTTCGAGGAAGCCCGGATCGACGCCATTCTCGTTCACTCCACCGAGCAGCAGCTCTCCGAACAACGCAGCGCGCTCGCCGCCGCGCTTGCGCGGCAGGACGAACTCGCCGCCCAGCTCGACAGCGCGCTGGAAGCAGCCGCCCGGGCCACCGCTCTCGAACGCCAGCTCGCCGCCGAACGCGCCGGGCATGAGCAGACCCGCGACCGGGGACGCCTCGCTCTCGGCCAACTCGAAGCCCTCCATCGAAACACGATTACCGGCTTCGAACAGCGGCTCGGCGCCGCTCAAACCCTCCTCTCCGAGGCGCACCAGCGCGAATCCAGCCTCCAGTCCGATCTCACGCAGGCCCGCGAGGCACTTTCCGCGCTCGAGCCGCTAAAAGGAGAGGTCGCCAGCCTCCGCGAATCGCTCGCGCTCGCATCCGCCCAGGAGGAAATTCTTAACGAACGGCTATCCGTCTCCTCCGCCCAGCTCGCCGAAGCCGCCGAGCGCGAACAGGCGCTCCAGGACCAGCTCGCCAGAGCCGCCGAAGGAGCCGATGCGACCGCCGCGCTCGAAACCCGCATCGCGTCTCTGTCGGCGGACCTCGAATCCTTTCGCGGACAAAAACAGGATCTGGAAGCGAGGTTGCTTTCCGCCCAGGCTTCCGCCGACGAAAGCGCGGCCTCGCTCCAAGAGCGCCTCCAACACGCCGAGACCGACCTCGCATCGACACGCGGCGACCTCGCCGCCGCCGCTCAACGCGAACAGGATCTCCGTGGCCTGGCCGGGCACTCCGCGCACACGGCGACCCGAATCGCGGAACTTGAGCGCCAGCTCATCACGGAACGCGCGGCTCTTGAGGATTCCCGGCGCCGGGAGCAGTTCTTCGAATTCCGCAATTCCGTGCCACTAACTCCGGCCGAAACGCTCCGCGGCCTGGTTTCCCAACTCCCAAGGCTCCTCGTAAAACACGGAGGAATCACCGCAGCCGCGTCGATCGTTGCCGTCGCGATTTTCGCCGGCTTCTCGTTTCTCACCCCGTCCGGATTTTTCGGAGTAATCGACGCCCCGCTCATCTCGGTCGAATCGCCGGTCACCGGGTCCGTCCTTTCAACCACCGTGGAACCCGGCAGGATGATCGCGCGGGACGAACTTCTAGTTACAATCAAAAACGCCCGCCTCGACCGCGGCGGGCTTTGGGAAGCCCAGGAGGCATTGGCCGCTGCCGAAAAGGCATTAAAACGCCTCGAATCCGAAAAGCAGCTCCTTATCGACGCGGCCGCATCCCCGATCACCGCGGCCGATGGCTCCTCGCCGGACGCGCCAGTCGATCCGGATCATGTCACACTGCCCCCGGCGGATGCGGCGCGAAGCGCGGAACTCGCAATGCTGATCACCCGGACACGCGCCCAGGTCGAAGCCGCCAAGGCCGCGGCAACCACGGAGGAGAGCCGGCTGGATCGCCTGTCCACCGCGGAAGTTCGCTCGCCCACGACCGGCCTCGTCCAGAACGTAAGGGTTTCGCGCGGCAGCGACGTTTATTCCGGCACGGTTCTTTGCGACATCGTCGATAGTTCGAAAGCCTTCGTGGAATCAGCCGCCCCCGCCAAACGCGCCGCCAGGCTTCGGGCCGGCCAGCCCGTGGAGATCGAATTCGAGAAATCCGGAAAGTCCATTTCCGGAACCATCTCGTCCATCGGAAACTCCGGGGAATCGGATCAACTAAGAACCGCGGCTTCGCTTAGCAAAAGCTCCGCCGATGCCGTATCCATCAATGTCGCGCTCGACCCCGCCGCTCTCACTCGCTTGTTCGGATCCCAAATCCAAATCGGCCGGGGCGTCCGCGTTTACCTAAAGTAGCGCAGCCTCCCATTCTTCAGTATCCGTCTTTTCAATGCCCCCGAACACAGATCGTCTCGCCCTCCTCGGGCTGGCACGCCTCATCGAATCCCGGGAAGACGCCACCGGCCGGCATGTCGATCGCATCGCGGAGTTCTCCCTGCTCCTCGCCCGCGAGTTCAACCGGACCGCCACGCCGGACGACCGGCAAATCATCGGGGAAGCGAATGAGTTCGCCGAAGCCGCCATGCTTCACGACATTGGAAAAGTCTGCATTCCCGATGCCATCCTGCTAAAACCCGGCAAACTTACGGCAGCGGAGTTTGAGGCGGTCAAGTCGCACACGGTCCACGGTTCGATCGTTGTTGCCTCCGATTCCCTTAGCCTCTTTCACCGGCTGGCCCGGGAAATCACGCGCTCCCATCACGAAAAATGGGATGGCGCCGGCTATCCGGATGGCCTCAAGGGCGCCGCGATCCCGCTGGCCGCTCGTATTGTTGCCGTCGCCGATGCTTACGATGCCCTTGCCTCCGGCCGTTGCTATAAACCGGCCACCACCCACGAGCGCAGCATCGAAATCATCGCGCGCGCGGCCGGCGCCCACTTCGATCCATCCCTGGTCGAATGCCTTCTTTCCATCGCCACGGAATTTAATGCCGTCCGACAGAAACTCGCCTCATGAAAGCCGTCATGCCCGTCTTGATTGGCGCCGCCCTGATGGCTTCCTTCCCTGCTCCCGCTCAATCGCTCGACGCACCCCTCATGGAGATCCTGCGCATCCGCTTGATCAACGATCCGGACCATGCGCCGGACATCGTCGCCGGCATCCTGGCCGAGCTCGATCCTGCAAACACACGTGCTGCCGGGGACGTGGTCAGCCAGGCGCTATCCATCCATGGAAACTCACGAGCAGCCATTCACGCAATTGTCCCGGCGGCAGCATTGGCCGCGCCGCAATTCGCGGAGGCAATCGCGAGCGGCTGTCTTCGGAACGCACCCCACTATATCTCCCGGCAGGAAGTCTGCGGCCTCGTCCGTGAAAGCCTGCTGTCCCTCGATTACCGGCCGGATTTTATTCCAATTTCTCCCGGCGGCCTGCTCAATCCCGCGGGAATCAGCGGGCATGCCGTTTCCCCCTGAAGGCAATTCCGGAGTGACAACCGTGGCATCTTCGGATATCGCCCTCACGGGCACTGCCGTGATATAGAAGCAGTCGTATGCACAGAAAGTCTCATCGAAACATCCCCGCTGCCATCCGCTGATGGCTTCGGAAACTGACAGAGCTGCCGCGGCCCGCCTGCTATCCCAGCTCCATTCCGGAGGCTCCCCGCCCCTCGACCTGGAGCGCTGCCTCCGTCTGCTTCTGCGCAATGTCTGGCTGATCCTTATCATCGTCGCGCTCGGCTGCGCCGCGACCTGGTTTTATCTCGGCCGGCAGCCCCGGATTTACGCGTCCACCGCCAATATTCTCGTCGAACAGGATGAAAAACCCATCATCCAATTCAACGCCTTTCAAAACACAACCGTTCAAAGCGACGAATTCATCAATACCGCCCTCGAGTCTCTCACGAGCACGCGCACCCTCGCGCCAGCGGTCCGCTCCACCGGACTCGACCGCGATCCCAGCTTCATCGCTCCCCGCCAGGACGGCCAGCCCTTCACCGACATCGAACTCGCCAATCGGTTGCACCCCATGCTCAAGGTCAATCACGCCGCCAGCAGCCGGATGATCGCCGTGACCGTCGAAGACACCAATCCCGAGCGCGCCCAGGTTCTTGCGACATCGCTCGTTGACCAATTCCTCAAAGACGCCGTCGCGCAAC
>Ga0351882_1098_pt1 | contig 26570 bp, 16 predicted proteins | sample BONcelFGM3001F13_FD_206762 | JGI IMG/M metagenome (GOLD analysis project Ga0351882, IMG submission 206762) | Enriched cells from coal bed in the Powder River Basin, Montana, United States - BONCAT cells FGM rep3 HSBNCT.FGM.300.1.F13 ... | reverse complement strand
TAATAAAAGGGTTATTCGGACGATAGCGTTTCGAGAGCTTCGCCAGATTTCCCTTTAGATCGTTGGCTTTGGAAATGAGCGAAGCAACGCCAGGAGCCGCACGGATACTCTCAATTCCGAGCAGGGCATCAGAGTCTCCCTGATAGGATTGGATTTCTTTGTAGGAGCTTTCGATCTGGAGCCGTTTCGCCCTTGCCTCCGTCGAGCGCATGTTCAGATCCTTTAGTTTGTCGACGGCGATATTGACGTCCTGATCGATGGAGATACTCCCGAGTGTACGAGTGTATTCGTTGAGCCGCGTTTCAGACGCGATCAGATTCGCCTCCAGTTTTTTGACCTCATCCTCGAGGTATCGGACATTCTCCCGCAGGGCGTCGGCTCTTTGATCGCGGTCAAATTTCATGCCGGCTTCCGCCATGGCGTTGGCGAGTTCCATCGCGACATTCGGGTCCGGGTAGTCCACAGCGATCTGAAGCAGGCGAGTCCCGGTGACCACGGTTGCCTTGGTATTCCCCATGATGAAACTGACGCAATCATCTTCGGAAGGATGCCTCTGGCCGGAGTTCGTGAAATACGGTCTCTCGGTCAGCTTGAGTTGATGGACGACATCGCGAGCCATGATCGGATTTACGAAAGTTCGAACGATGGTGTTTTGGTCCTCGGGACTCATCGCCCCTTCTGCAGACGGCCCCGACAAAGAGGCCGCTGGAGCTACCGAGCGGCTTTCCAGACGGATCTCGGCGATTGCCCGGTATTCCGGCGTGGAGGTCTTGGCGTAAACAATTGCCACCACCGCAGCGACGGGAGCGATGATCAACGGCAACCAGTAGAATCGCCTCGCGGCATGCAAAATGCCAGCGAGGTCGAAAGGAGAGCCTCCGCCGGAATTGGAAAAAATATCGGAAGGATCAGGTGAGCTATTCAACATCAGAAGATAGTCTCTGTCACAAAAATCACATCTCCTTCTTGGATCAGGAAAAACTGGGCGTCTGCCGACAGCGCATTCATGCGCGTTCTCGTGACTTGGTTACCATGCTTACGACTGATGATCACTTTTTTCAAATTGCCGATGATGGTCGGCCCCCCCGCCATGGCGATGGCTTCGGGTAGGGAGACACTCTCTTCCGGGGGGACAACGTAAATGCCTGCGGTTTTCACCTGCCCCATCACGGTGAATCTCTGGGGTGCATAGGCCAGCACGGTGACGTTGACTTGAGGGTTGACGATTTGTGTGGCGTCCAGGATGCGTGCAATCTTTTTTGCCGCACCCTCAGTCGTTTCACCCAGGAGATCCACTCGACCGATCAAAGCCACCGATATGGAGCCATCCCCTTGGATACGCTGGCGGGTGGTCATCGCTGGCTCTTGGAACACATCCACCTGCACCACATCGCCGATACGGATGCGGTAAACGTCGTCTTTTTTATGAGGAGTGTATCCTTCGGGAGCTTCCGTCGTGCCCAACGACATCGGGCCACTGCAAGCAGTGAGACAGACCAGAGCGGCAAATGTCAAAAAAAGCCACGTCCTTTGGAGAGGAAACGATTGGCAGAGGGAGGGAAATTTCATTAGGTTAAGGCGAGACTGTCGCTCCATCAGCATCCTGCGCAGCCGAACTCGATTCGAGCGAAGGTAAATAGCGCCATCAACAAAGCCTTGAAAGCCTTTTCTCTGACTGTACAGCGCTGGTGGCCGGCCCTGCTGTGGATGCTGCTCATCCTTATTGCCTCGCTGGAATGGGCGTCTGGGGGAACGACTTTTGAGATCATCCTGGCGTTCCTGCGAGGGATCCGCCCCGACATGCCGATGCATCACGTCTATGATGCGAACCTATTCTTTCGGAAGGCCTGTCACTTTTTACAGTTTCTGATCCTTGCCCTGCTGATCTGGCGGACGCGAGGGTCTTGGAGATTTGTGTCTCCGAAGGCGGACCTTCGCTTTGCGGGGTTTGTTTTCCTGATCTCGATCGGGCTGGCGGTGGGGAGTGAATATATCCAATCCTTCTTCCATAGCCGCTCGGGGAGTGCAACGGATGTCCTCATTAATCTCAGCGGAGCCGTAGGGGGAATTGTGATTGCGGTAGGTATCGAAATCATGACGACGCAACGAGGCACCAGGAGCAAGACGAGAGGCGACCTCGGTCCACGTATTTTACTGACTTCCAACTTATTGCTTCATGAAGGGCATCGACGACAGGCTGTACTGACAAAGCTCCGAAAAACCCTCATCACGACGAAGGCCGAGATGCTGATTGTTGCGGGTAATGTTGCGCATCCCACGCAATCGCTGGAGAGCCTGCGCGCTCTCAAGGCGGCTGCAGGAGGAGTGCCAGTCGCGATCTGTCTGGGAGCACAAGATCACTGGCTGCCCAAGGAACTTTGGGCTCGTTTCCCCTCCCCAGAAGCGGTGAGGCAACACTTTTGGCAACCGGCTTTGGAGAAAACGGGGATCGTGGGACTGGATTTCCAGAACCTTGCGCTGGGAAATCTGGAAATCGTGGGAGCGTATGGGCATTTCGATCTGGGATTTCGGGAGGAAAACCTCGTCATCGATGGCGAGGAAGTGGGTCGGGAGGCGTATCTACTAGGGTCGGTGGGAGGTTTGCAGGCCAATGACATGCGACAAATCCCCTTTGCAGGAGAGACTCTGAAAGAAGAGGCTGAGAGGCAGGCTGAGGGACTTGAGAAACGCCTGGCCCAAGTACCAACAGGCAGGGAGATCGTACTGGTGACGGGAACCGTGCCGTTTGCGGAATGGCTCGAGTGTGAGGGGCAAAATACGATCCGGACATTCTTTCGAGCCTTTGCAGGGAACTCACAGATGGCGAAAGTGATTCTCCCGTATGCGGAGAGGATCCGGATAGTAGCCTTCGGGGGGAAAGAAAATGGGGAGGAACTTTGCGAGGTGGATGGAATCCAAGGGAAGTGCCTCAATCAAGGGAACCCCGGGATGGAGTATGTGCTCTTTGATGCAGAGCAGGATGTGATGGAGCGGCTTTGAATTTGCTCAAACTCCCCCCTATGCCTGGCCCCCGAAAACCGAACTTATCAGGTAGGCTATGTAACCCACATAACAGACCAACAGGAGCGCTCCCTCAACACGGTTGATGCGACCCGGTCCCCGGAACCCGTAGCCAAGGACGAAGAGCGAAAGGGTAAGCACGGCCATGACCAGAATGTCTCGATGTAAGACCTCCGGCGCCACGGCAAGAGGGCGGATCACACCGGCAATGCCCACCACTGCCAGGGTGTTAAATAAATTGGAGCCCAAGATATTCCCCAAGGCGATGTCATGCTCTCCTTTGCGAGCGGCAATTACCGACGAAGCCAACTCCGGCAGTGAAGTTCCCACGGCGACAATGGTAAGGCCGATGATGAGATCACTGACGCCAAAACCATGGGCGATCTCCACAGCACCCCAGACCAGAATGCGAGAACTCACGATGAGCAGTAACAGGCCTACCACGAGCCAGATAACTGCGTTGCGAATCGGCATGGTGTGTGAGCCCAACTCCTGCTCCACCTCTTTTCCCAGAGCATCTTCTTTCTGCCTGAGACCCTGCCATATTGACCAAGCCAGTAACAAGGCAAAGACCGCCAGCAGCACGATGGCATCGAAGCGGGTGATCTCCCCGTCCCAAACCTGCCAAGCCGCCAACACTGTTACAAGCATGAGGATGGGCAGTTCCTTCCGTAGTACCTGTGAATGAACGGCAATGGGGCTGATCACAGCCGTCAGTCCGAGGATCAGAGCGATATTGGTGATATTCGAGCCGTAAGCGTTGCCCAAGGCAATGCCTGGATTTCCCTGCCAAGCCGCAAACGACGAAACCACCATCTCCGGCGCAGAAGTTCCGAAACCGACGATCACCATGCCGATCAGAAGCGGTGGCAGACCAAAATGCCGGGCGGTAGAGGCGGACCCCTCCACGAAACGATCAGCACTCCAGACGAGGAGCACCAAACCAAAAATCACAGCGATAAAAGCAAGCGTCATATACGGCAATCGCTTTATAATTGAAAATGGATCTACGATCCACCACCCAGTGAATCCAGTTTTTAAAAAAACTGGAGGCGAGGGGAGTCGAACCCCTGTCCCTGAAGCTGTCAACAGCACCTTCTACATGCTTAGACGATTATTAATTTCAGAGGGATGCTGCGAACCGCCACGCCACCCCCTCCTGAGCGTCCACGAAATCGATTCACCCCCAACGCGGTCGCTCCGTTGAGAAGTTAGCCTGCTGTCGTCGGTTTCGTTCCTAGCAGGCGTCAGCCCGAAACCGTCGCAGCTCAATTAGGCCGCGAGAGCGAGATTTTCGTAATCTGCAGTTATTTTTTTTGATCCGATTTTTAGCGAGGCCAACGAATCATCCTCGGCATGCGGGCACGGTATCAAACTTCACGTCGAAACCAGTACGCCCCCGTTGTAGGAACTAATATAGGCACAAACCTTGCGGATGCAAGGGGAGATAAATAGCCCCCCCGGCCTCCCTCATTCAGGACTGCCTACGCCTATTGCTAAACAATAGAGCCATGGAGCCTGCGATCAACAGCATCGCGGAAGTCGGCTCAGGAACGGCTCCAGCCACAGACATGACGTAAGAACGGTCCGTCGAAGCCGAGCTTGTGATGGTAAAGGTCAGGGATTTCACGAGTTTAGCCTGATCCGCCAAGGTAAGATTCAGTAAGGAGACATAAAGCCTCCCTCCGTCTCCCGATGTCAGAGGAACAGACAGGTATTGATTATAAAGCCCACTCGTATTCTGAATACGCCCCTGAGAATTAAAAATCCCCACATTACTCGTGCTGTACCAATCCGGGTAGTCCAGCACATTGGTGTAGAGAGTCGTAGAGTTGTCCGTGAAGGTGATGACAACCTGGCCGATGGCATCAGAGCCTCCCGCCTCGGTAGAGAATCCCAGGAAGGCGAGTGAATAGAAAGAGGCTGGCGTATTCAGTGTCAGCGTATTGGGCAGCCCTTCATCAGGAGCGATCTGTAAAGTATTGGACGTCAGAGATGTACCATTACCATAGCTCGCCAGATTGAAGGTGTAATTATTCCCACCTGCGCTGGCAGTGATCTGATTGTTTTGGGGTAACCCAGTGCCTGATTGACTTCCCGAGAGTCCATTTTCATAGAAAACACTGCCCGATCCATCAAGCGTCTGGGAGACGCCTGTAAACGCATTGGGACTTCCCTGATTGGTAGCACTATTTTCCACTACCGTGTCAAAATCGAATCCTGCGGGATCAACCGCCACTGGTAGATACTCGAGACAAAACCCACTCGACATCGACCCTGCCAACGCCACCATCAGAAACCCTGTTTTCATTTGTTCGCAACAGATTGCGTCCAGATGAAGACAGCGTCACGTACAATCACGCTACACCCGAAAAATAGCTCCCAACTTCTTCCCCAGCAGAAGAGACGCCCCGAGGATCGTGATCCCCAGAAAAACCATCGCCCATACGCCCAGTGCGCTGGCAATGAAGCGCCCATCGCCCAGCAACTGATAGAGCTCATAAATCGCCTTGGTGATGGGGAAGTCCTGCTGCTTCTGAGCCAGAATGAGCGAATCACTGACTTCCAGCATGGCAAAGGAAAACGCCAACAAAGCTCCGGCCAGAAGGTTTGCCATAATGAGTGGAATCGTGATCCTCCTCAACGTCCGGAAGGGCGGACACCCCAGATTTTGCGCCGCCTCCTCCAGAGTCACACTGGTCTGTTGAAAACCCGCCGCCGCAGACCGCACCACATACGGCAACCGCCGCACACTATAGGCAATCACCAGAATGATCAGTGGATCATTCACGGGATTCAGCGCGGCAAAGAGCCTCCCTTCCTGCGTCATGGCCAGATAACCAAATGCCAGCACCAGCCCCGGCACAGCCAAGGGCAACATCGCCATGGAATCCAAGATCTGCCGCCCAGGCAGCCGCGTCCGGACGACGACATAGGCAATCGCAATCCCGAGAAACAAATCCACCACCGTCGCCAGCGCTGCATATTTCAGGCTGTTCTGAATCGATGGCAACGTCAGATTGTGCCCCAGCGCCGCCGAGAAATTATCGAGGGTCCAGCCCGTCGGCAGGATCGTTCCATACCAGTCCCGGGAAAAGGCCACCAGGATCACTCCCAGATGGGGCAGCATGGCGACAAACGTCACGCCGACAAAAACCACCGTACATCCCCAGCGCACAGCCAGAGAGGTCTGCCGCGGTCCGCCCAAGCTCGTCGCCCGCGGAAGCATCGCATGAGCCTGTCGCCCGAAGAGCAATTTCCCCGCGGCATACATCAGCACCGTGGATGCCAGCATCACGGCCACCAGGGCAAATGGGAACGGATTCCCCCCGATCTCCTTGATCCCGGCGAAAATCTGCACAGACGTCACCTTCGTGAACTCAAACATCAGCGGCACACCCAGTTCCGTGAAAGCCCAGATGAACACAATCGTCCCCCCCGCAAAGAGCCCCGGCATGATCAAAGGTAGCGTGATCCTTCGGAATTTCCGAAACCCCGTGCAGCCGAGATTCTCCGCCGCCTCCTCCATGGCTGGGTCCACATTGGCGAGCGCCGCCGCCACATTGAGATACAGGATCGGATAAAGATGCAGCGCATTCATGACCACGATCCCCCAGAATCGATTCTCCCCCAGCCAATCCACCGGTGCCATCGGGTCCATCAGTCCCAGAGACTCCAGCAACGCATTCCACGCTCCCTCCCTGCCGAGGATTGCCTTGATGCCAATCGCTCCCACAAAGGGCGGCAGGATCATCGGCACGAGAATCAACGCTGACAACAGACTCCGCCCCGGGAAAAGAAACCGGTCCGACAAAAACGCCAGAGGGACCGCCAGTAGCAGGGATAGAATCGTACTCGCCACCGCGAGCCAAAATGCATTCGACAGCCCCTCCAGATAGATCGGATTGCGAAACACCTCCGCGATATACTCCCAAGTCAAAGACCCGTCCGGCGAAAGAAACGCCCCTCGTAGGGTCTCGCCGATCGGCCAGATGAAAAAGAAGAAGAAAAACGCCCCAGTCAGCAGGGCAAAGACGGATGCCAACAGACGACTCATTTTCCCTCCCGCGCGAGTTGCGCAGCCTCCTGATATTGCCGCCGGAATTGATTGCCCAACTCCCGTGCCAATCGCACCTGTTCCAGACGATCCGCACTGGAGAGCACCGGACGGATCTGCTGCTTCGCGATCTCATACGATACATGAGACATATCCCCAAACCGAGCCGTAGCCTCGGGCGGGAAACCGGCCTCGATCAGAGCCTGCCAAGCCGCCGTCTGCTCGTCGTGGCTATCCAGACTCATCACACGCACGATGAAGCTCAGCGTCCGAAACAAGGAACCCGTCCACTCCGGGTGATACACAAACGACTTCGCCTCTTCGTAGGGATTCACGGTGGGGTCTGAACGGAATTGCTGAAACTCCGGCGCGTAGAGTTCCTTCCTCACCGGCAGACGCCGCAGGGCATACCGCTCCGGCCCTCCGGGGGCACCGACCTTAAAGTTCCAAAGCTTTTGCCCCTCAATGGAGAGCACAAATTCCATAAACATCCTCGCCGCTTCCGGATGCGGCGCTCCACGCAGCAGACCTATCGGGTCCACCCCGATCGATGATCCACCTTGCGGGGTGAAATACTGCAACCGCGAAGCCTGATCCTGCAACTGCACGGCTTCACTCTGAAACCGTCCGTAGAAATCAATACTCATCCCGATCGAGGCATCTCCCTGCGACACATCCACCGGCACTCGCGATGCGGCATCCGTGAAGTACCGCGCATTCGCCGAAGCGCGCTGGATCAAGCGCAGCCCGTCCTCCCATCCCGCGCTCAGAGCCTCATCTCCGGCCTCACTCCCCTGCCCCACCCTCTTCTGCATTTGCTCCTGAATGATCATCTCAAAGGCCTTTGCCGCAGAGCCACTCTTGGTCGGATCCGCCAGCGCCACTTCACGAAAGAATCTGGGATCTGCCAGATCCGCCCAAGCCGCTGGAATCTCCCTCATTCCCAGACGAACCAACGCGTCTGAGTTGTAGCAAATCCCAAACGAAGAAATCACCGCCCCAATCCACCTCCCCTCCGGGTCGTAAAAAGGCTCCCCCGAGACGAGTTGGGGAATCGAATCCGGTCGAAACCAATCTGGCTGAGCCTGCAGGAGGCCACTGTCCACCAAGCGTCCGGCCTCGGCCTGGATGCGAAAATCATAGGCTCCTCCCCCAAAGAAGAGATCGATTCCCATCCCCACATTCGAATCCAGAAATGCCCGCCTCGCCGCCTGCGCCTGAGTGTCCTCATGCGCATACGCCGGGAGCTTCATTCGCGAATCATCGAAGGCAGCCTGGACTTCCGGCGTCCATTCTTTCCCTTGAGACTTCCAGTAGTAGGCAAAGGAAGCGAAGTAACCCGACTGCAGATACCGGGCGATCTCGCTCGTTCCTCCAGGCATCCGCCAGTCGATGCGAATACTCCGACCTGTCCGGGCTTCGTAAAAGCGCCCAAAAGCCCGGGAAAATTCATAGCGGATCGCCTCATTGTGGGGTGTGATGATGACGAGGGAATCATCCGCTTTCGCCAGCAAATTCTCCTTGGGGCGAAGGAGAAAAGGCAGCCCGATCACGAGCGCCAAGGCAGCAAATACGGCGAGAGCCTTCATATCAGATCTCAGTGTTGCAGGATCACGACATCCGCGGCATCCACCTCGGCCGCATAGGTACGCTCCAGATCCCGGGCCGAGGGACGCGGATTCAGCTCAAACATTTTCAAATCCGTCTCCCCTGCCAAAAAGCGGTACTGTGCAATCTCCCCGAGATAGAGAGATTCGCCGATGCGCCCGGTCACAACATTTGGCCCTTCCCCGGCTTCCCTCAGCCGCCAGCATTCCGGTCTTATCGAAATCGTCACCGGACACCCCGGAGCAGGTTGCCAGACAGGATCGGCTACTACTCCATGAAATGTCCCAATGGTCGTTTCCACCAAAGCGCTCTCGGCGGCTATGGATAGAATCTTGCCGGTCAGGAAATTCGTCTCTCCGATGAAATCCGCCACGGTGCGTGTGCGGGGCCTGCGGTAGATCTCTTCCGGCGTCCCGATCTGGGCAATCCTCCCCGCATCCAGCACAGCCATCCGATCCGCGATGGAGAGCGCCTCCTTCTGATCATGCGTCACGTAGATCGCCGTCAGTCCGGACTCTTTGCAAATGCGTCGAATCTCCGAGCGCATTTCCAGGCGCAACTTGGCATCCAGATTTGAGAGCGGCTCATCGAGCAGTAATGCCCGGGGCCGAATGACCAGAGCCCTCGCCAGAGCGACGCGCTGCTGTTGTCCTCCCGAGAGTTGTGCGATTTTGCGCTCGGCATAGTCCTCCATCCTCACGGAAGCAAGAGCCTCCGCAACGCGCCGACGGATTTCCGTAGTGGGTAGTCTTCGCTCTTCCAGACCGAATGCCACATTCCCCGCCACCGTCATATGGGGCCAGAGCGCGTAGCTCTGAAACATCATGCCCGTATTCCGGCGATGCGGAGGGACATGCGTCACGTCTTCCGTACCAAACAGGATCCTCCCCTCATCGGGTGTATAGAAGCCGGCAATATTCCGCAAAAGTGTCGTCTTGCCGCAACCGCTCGGCCCCAGAAGGAAAAACACCTCTCCGGCGCCGATGCTCAGAGAAACCCCATCGAGGGCAACTTGAGTGCCGAATTTCTTTACGAGATTCTCTACAGTGATGGAGATCATGAAGCCGGACTCAGTTCTAAAGGGGAAAACCCTCGGCAAAGCAATCCCGAAGCTGGGCAAAGACTCTCCGACACCTCGCGACAGGAGATCAATTCACCACACTCTCGGTTTGAAACGCTTTCTGCCACTGCTGCATTTCGCTGCGGTCTCCCGGCAGCAGGCTGACGGCCAAGGTCTCGTCCACAATGCGTTTCCCCTCCTCTGCGGGGAGCTCCTGAGCAAGGAGTCGCGTAACGGCGACGGATCCGGGAAAGATTTTGTGCGCACGGAGTAGAAGCGCAAGACGGTCCGCACCGGGTTCATCCGCTTGTCGGGCGAGGTAGGCCGCGGCGTCGCGCCTCGCTTCCGCCAGAGGACTCATGGAGGCTATTTCCCAAAGTGCGGCGGCACGTTGCGGATCGGCATTTTCCACTAGCGTCAGGATCTTTCGTCCTTCAGAGGAATTGAGAAATCCAGGGTCGGTTTCCAACCAGGAGAGACTCTCTGAGCCTTCCCCGAGGTCGGCCATCCTTTGGGCCATGGCCAAACGGAAAGCGGCAAGGAAACGCCCATTGAGCTCAAAGGGAATAGTCTTTGTGTCGACGTCCCTCAAGGGTCCCTCGGCGGCCATGAGATCGATAAGGAGTGTGGGATTGAGGGCGGAAGGATGATTAGCCGCCTGAGCCATCGCCGCGCGGGCCTCATTCAGAGCTCCCCGGGATAAAAACTGAGCGGCGGCCTGTTGCCAGAGATCCGCCCGTCGGCGACTCAGGAAGGAGGGAGTTTCGTATTCCTGCAATAGTTTCACTGCGGCATATGGACGATCCACTCCGATGTAAAATGCGGCTAAATCCACACTCCGCGACGGATCAATGACGAGGAAACGGCGCACAAAATCCGCGATATCGATTGCATCCGCCCGCCGCCCCGACATCCACAAGGCCTGTGCATAAGCCAGGGTCTGAACGGCGCCGGGCAATCCTTCCTTATCAAGTAGGTCAAAGCTATCCGCTGCCTCTTTCCAACGCTTCTCTTCCATCAGCCCCATGGCTTTTTGTGAGAGAGTCTGCGCGGGAGCACCCACTTGGGGAGTTGCGGAGACAGGAGGTATTGGCACCTCGAAGTCTGAGACCTGAAGGCCGAGTGCCATTTGCAGTTCTTTCGTCATCGCGGCGGCCTCGTGCGAAGCCGATAGCGACTCGAGTGTTTTTAAGGCCTCGGCCTGTCGTCCCATGGCTACCAGCATGCGTGCCTTGGCGAGTCCTTGCATTCCATTGCCATCCGGCGCAGCGGGCAGCGATATGATTTGCAAAGCCCTCTCGGGTTCCCCCCGATTCCAGATGATGGAAGCGAGCTGAGCGACCAATGCGGCTGGGATTTTCGCGCGATCTGCGTCGGCAGCCAGGAGGAACCACTCTGCAAGAGGCTCCTCGGGCCGGGAAAATTCCGCGAGTGGATAGAGAGCCAGCAGATGATTCCATAAAGCCGTGTTACCCGGCTCTCGACTGAAGAGGTACTCAAAGACGGCCCGGGCCGACTCGGTGCGTCCGATGGCCAACAGGCGCCCGGCCACACTGACGCACTCCGCAGGACGCCGACCAGATCCCACCCACTCGGCAGCCATGAAAGCCGCCTCGCTGGGGGAAGCCTCCTGCATTTTTGAGAAAAATATGGAGGCTTCGAGTGAGTTCCTGACATGTTGATCCCCCTGCAACACCTGCATGGCGGGATCGCCCTGCAAGCCGGCACGACAAAGTTCCCGAGCTGCGGCCTCCATGCCCCACTCCTGAAGCTTAAAACTACTCTGAAGCAAGAGAGCGCTCCGATTGGCATCGTCTGTGTCGCGGAGATTTTCCCAGTACACGCGTGCCTGAGCAGAGAAGCTCTCATGATCATTTTGCAAAGCGGCGATGAGCAGGAGGATGGTTTGTCGGACAGAGGCGGACGGGGCGGCCTGCAAGGCGGTCGCCTCCAGTTGTTTTCGCGTCTCGGAATCCGCGAGCAGCCAGCTCACACGCAGGGCAGAGTAAAAGGGCGCCGTGAGGACGGATGAACCCGTTCCGAGAGCGACGACCTGATCCAGAGCGGAGAGCATGGCTTCCTCGTCGCGGCAATTCATTTGCCAATCCGCCAAGGCCAGGAGAGCGGAAGAGGACTGCACCACGGAGAATTCATCCACGGCAGATTTCCCCAAGGCAGTGGCCGAGCGAAACAATCCATGTGCCGCAAAGGACTCTGCTGCCTGCCACCGGAAATAGGCGGGGGCCGAGGATAAAAATTGGTTCGTTTGCGGATTCGTTGGCCTCCAACCGCCGACCAGCAGTTCCCGCAGGCCGGCGATGACCTCAGTCCAGGATCGCGCAGGGACGAGGGAGTTTTCGATCCATGGTGCCAAGCTGGTGAAATCTCCCGTACTCAAGGATAGTAAGACGAGGGAGGCGGTCGCGGCAGCTTGCAGTTCGGTGGTCGCGGCAGCCTTTGCTATTCCCTCTATGGCCAGCTTGGGAAGGCCTGCATGATAGTAGGCCCATATCCGCTCCAGCGAAAGTTTGGGATCGAAGTCTTTGAGCCATTCATCCCGAGCCGGGCTGCCTTTCAGAAGATCCCCGATGGCGGCTATGGCAAGCAGGCGACAGCCTTCGGCTTCGCGTTCGGATGGCAAAGGAATGACATCGGGCCGGGTATTGAGAAACACCCCCGGAGGCAGGGGGAAACATCGGCGCGCTTGAGTCGGGTCGGCTGGCGTCTGTTGAAGGAGCCTCTGCCAGGTATCGAATGCTTGATTGCGGTCCCCCGCTGCCAGCCAGGATTTTCCAAGGCGAAGCAAAGCACGCGGAGGGACTTTGTCCAATCGCGAGGCAGCGAGGAGGAGTGCTCTCTCGCCATCGGCATCTCCTTGGGATTGCAGGTAGTCGGCGGCGGAGAGCAGGACTTCGGGATCATTGGGAAAGCGATACCGTGCGCTTTGCCAATGTTGGCGCAGACCATCGATATCGCCGGCTCGCTCAAGGTAGCCTGCCGTTTCGAGCCATAGGGAGGCCGATGGGGGAGAAGAGAGCAAGGCTGCGCGACGGGACAACAAGGCAGCTTGGGGCCAGTCTTGGGCATCAGCAGCCTGTTTCACCAAAACGCGCAGAGTCTCGAGGCTCTCTGCTTTGTCAGCCTGGATCCAAGCCAGGGCATCTTGCATGGCTTCCTTGCCCTGAGTTTTTCCGGCTAACTCCGCCGCAGCGATGATCCATGCGGAGTCGTGGGGAAAAGCTGCTCGTGCGGCCCACACTCTCTCCTGCCATGCAGGAAGGACTTTTTGCTCCTCGGCAAAGATGGCGGCATCTCTGAGGATTTCGCCTCTTTGTTCGGGAGTTGCGGATCGCGCGGAGGACTCCAGGTAGCTGAGAGCCTTCTCGGGAAGCCGGAGCCGATCACAGGCCTTGAGGATGGAGGAACGAATGATCCCCTGTTCCTGAGGGGGAGCGATGGCGGTGGCCTTGAGAAGGATTTCCAAAGCCTCAAACCAATTTCCTGCCGCTTGATTGGCCGCGGCCAGTTCGGTGAGAGGTTGCCATTGTCCGGGTTGCTCCTGCGCGAGGCGGCGCAGAATGGCGATACCAGCTTCCGCATTCCCCGCCTGAATCTCCAGTCGCGCAATGCGACGTTCCAACTCCGGCCTGCGGTCAGGCTGGATTCGTGCCAGTGCTGATAAATTTTTGATCGCGGCGGGAAGTTCGCTTTGAGCTTCGCGCACGGAGGCCAGATTTTCCAAGGCCTCCGGTGACTCGGGCTCAAGTCGCAGGCATTCCTGCAAGGCGATGGACGCCTGTCCAAGTTGACCACTCCATCGCCCCCAGCGAGCTGCACGAAGCCAGGATGCCGTCGTATCGTCCTTCCCAGCTTTTTCCAAAAGCTTTCCCGCCTTGCGACTAACCACTACCGCCCCCTCCTCGGTGGTGCCTGCCTGAGATTGGAGCGCGAGGAAGAGCCGGCGATCCACATCCTCGGGCGGCAAATCCGTCTTCGCGCAAAACTCCTCGAGGAAACTCACCGCCCCGCGAGAATCTCCTGCTGCCCAGAGCGCGTCGGCCAGTTGCAGGGCCTCAATCGCGCCGCTTCCGGGCAGTTCCCATGCCTTCCGTGCCCAAAGAAAACTTCCGGAAGGCCGACGAGCCTCTCGGAAGAGTCGGGCAAATTGAGAGTACAATTCCCGTCGTGCTGCCGGATCGCGGTCACCCGCGGGAAACGCTTCAAGTACCGCGAGCGCATCATTTTCGCGCCCAAGCTGGAGATAGAGTCCCGCCAAGTCTGTACTGAAAACGAGATCGTCCGGTGCTTCCTTCAAGCGCTTGCGCAAAGCAGACTCCCATGCGGTGTACAGTCTGAGCCGTCGATAGAAATCGACCTCTGTCAGTCGGGTGGCCTCGTTATCCGGCTGCGAATTTCGGAATGTCTCCAGCGCGGCCAGTGCCCCGGCTTCGTTACCGCGCAATATTTCCGTTTCCGCCAGGGTAAAAACAATTTCCTGGTTGGATGGTTCCAGTTTGACCGCCACCTGCAGATGCTCAATGGCATCGTCCAGACGGCCCTGTTCGCGTTCAAGCTTGGCGAGGCGGACTGCCAATTTTGCATCCTTGGGCGAAAGGTTTAGACCTGTCCTGAGATATTGGATGGCAGCCGGAAAGTCCGTTTCAAACTCCGCCAGATCAGCCAGCCTCAATACGGAGGGGAGATCGGACGGATGCTGCTCAAGAGCCATCTCCCACTCGCTGCGAAGAGTATCGAGAGAGTCTGCTCGCCGATGCAGAGCCATAAGGCGTTTGAGGGCGGCAGGATACTTCCAGTGCGATGAGGAGAGCAACGTTGTGATTTGGGCCTGGGCCTCCAGTGCCGCACTCAATTCCCCCATGCGTTCATGGAGCGAAGAGATTTGCTCCAGAGCCTCCAGCTTTTCCGCTCCCTCGGCAGAAGCGGCCAGTATTTGCAGATGCATCATCGCCTCGGGATAAAGTCTGGCGTCGATACAAGCTGAGGCCAGTTCTCGACGAAGCAGCATATCGTTGGGAGACAATTTAACGGCGGCTTCCCAAGCTTTGAGCGCCTCCTCGGAGTCGCCTGCTTTTTGCCAGGCACGGCCCAACTCGATCCACTGGGCAGCCGTGAAGTCTCCACCGGCAATTTGCTTGAGGGCATCGGTGGAACGTCCCGACTGCCCGGCTTGCTGCAAAAGCCGGGCGTATGCGAGACGCGCACGATCGTCTTTCGCGGCGAGGGCTTGGGCACGTGTCAACAATCCCTCGGTTTCTCCCGCTACTGCGTAAAGTTCCCACAGCTTAGCAAAGGCCGACTGGTTTGCGGGATTCTCCGTGACCAGGGCAAGGTAACGATCTGCGATGATCTGCGAGCGATCATCCAATGCAGGGAGCGCGGTGGGGGTCACCAGGACGACCGCAAGGACCATTTTCTGCCAGAGCATGGATTTCACACTGTAAACCATATGCGGCCCGCCGCAACGCCCAAGCGATGGCTTACATCGCGTTCCTCACGACCTGCTTACGCAAGATTGCATCCCCAAAGGGGAAGGCTATGTTTGACAGCAGCCTGCGCGTAGAATTCCCGTGCCCCATACCGGACTCATGAACGATTCAGCCTCATTCCAAGACTATCTGGTCTCGGTCGTTCGACGCCTGAAAGTGCAAAGGGCCATCCGGCAGGCGGGATGGATGCTGAGCGTCATTTCCCTCCTCTTGCTGGTAATCTTCGCCGCAGCGTGGTTTTTCCCCTCATGGAATGTGCCGCTTGGTGCAACCCCCTTGTTGGTCGTCAGCTTGAGCTTGAGCCTCTTGGCTGGGCTCGCGGCTTTCCTGATTCCTCTGGAACCATCCGTCGCAGCACGCACCATCGATCAACACCACCACCTCCCCGACTCCGCGATATCTTCCTACGAACTATCTTCATCCGTCGATGAACGAATCCCTTCCGCTTGGAGAAAGGCTCAGGCGAAAGACACAGTTAAACGTCTCCGATCATCCTCTTTGCCACGCTTGAGGTGGCAGCCATTGGGTGTCGGGGGGATTCTCTTCGTTGCAGCCCTATTGCTCGCACTCATCCCTCCGCATTCCACCACCTCAGTCGTCCCTCCGACCGAAACCTCTACCACACCCGATGCGGCAAAACTCGATTTGCTTTTTGAGGATTGGGAAAAAGCCGCCTCGACCAAACCTGATCCCGCTCTCAACGAACTTCTTGCAGCCATAGAACCGTTTCGTAACGAACTTCAGCAAGGCAATCCCAGCCTTCAGTCCATCTTCGTGGAACTCAGCAAAATCGACGAGCGCCTCGCCTCGACACAGGAAGCATTGAAGGCATCCTCACTCGATTCCCAATCCGGAAAGCTCGCAGAGGCTCTAAAGCAAATGGGGGGAGTGGATGCCCTCGCCGAGAGTATCAGTGAGAAATCCTACGACGAAGCAGCCGAAGCCGCCCGACAGATCGCTCTCGCAATGAATCAGACAGGCACGGGTGCAGCGTCCCTGGCCATCAATGCAGTCTCGCGGAAAAACCTCCAGAACCTTTCAGCGGAACTCGCCACCGGGAGCCATCAGCAAATGAGCAAAGCCCTTCAACAACTCTCACAGAGCAATTCCTCCGAAGACTTTTCTCAAGCCCTACAGCAAATGTCTGAAGCTCTGGATCAGGAAAGCTCCCAGCAACAGGCTCAACGCCACGCTTCCCTCCAGCGCATGCAACTTGCTTCGGCCAAGGAAGCCATGGAAAAAGGCCAGTCCTCCGAGGCAGGTCTATCGCTTGTACCAAGCCTTTCGGTGACAAAGCAGGAGGAGCAGGGCAAAGGCGCCGGGGCCGAAGACAATACCGCTCGCTCGGGAGCACTGATCGCTTCCACCCCGTCAGGAGCTCCATCGTTGGCCCTGAAAGGTGTGCCCGATTCATTGGGAGAGAGCACGGTCTCGACAGTCAGGGCTTCCAATGCTCCTCGCATGATCGCTCCGACTCAGGAGGGACTCGCTCCCTCGGACTATCAGAGGCTATCCCTTCAGGCTATTGAGGATGAAAATCTTCCCTTGGCTCACAGGCTGGCTATTCGTCGCTATTTTGAAATGATCCGAGCTGCCACGCCGACTTCCGAAACCCCATGAATCCCGCAAACCCCGAACATTCCGCTGATTTCCAAAACAAATTCAAGACGCTAAAAACGGAGGTCGCCAAGATCATCGTCGGCCAGGGCGAAATCCTCGATCACGTTCTCATCGCCATGGTGGCAGGAGGTCATGTCCTGTTGGAGGGAGTACCCGGCCTCGGAAAAACGATGCTCGTTCGCAGTATCGCAGGAGCGTTGAAACTTAGCTTTCAGCGAATCCAGTTTACTCCCGATCTGATGCCAGCGGATTTGGTGGGCACCAATGTGCTCGTGGAGGACGCCCAAGGACGTTCCCGTTTTGAATTCGCAGAGGGCCCCATTTTTTGTAATCTCCTCCTCGGAGACGAAATCAACCGCGCCACTCCGAAAACTCAATCGGCACTCCTCGAGTGCATGCAGGAGCACAGCGTCACCGTGGCAGGGCAGACACGGCAGTTGACTCCCCCCTTCTTCGTACTCGCCACGCAAAATCCTCTGGAAATGGAAGGCACCTATCCCCTTCCGGAGGCGCAGTTGGATCGCTTCTTTTTCAAGCTCAGGGTTCCATATCCTTCCCTTGAGGAGTTTGAGGAAATTCTTCGCCGCACAACGGAGGGGGAGAATCCCAGCATATCTCCAGTCTTTTCCGGCAGCGACCTGGTGACCATGGGCGAATTTGCCCGGGCCGTACCCGTCGCTCCCAGCCTCCGCCGCCAGGCCGCGGAACTGGTCATGGCAACGCATCCGGAAACTCCGGACGCCACCGCTGACATCAAGCGCTTCGTCCGTTACGGCGCCAGTCCGCGCGCAGGTCAGGCGCTCATTCTCGCAGCCAAGATCCGCGCTCTTTTGGAGGGTCGCTACCATGTGGCAGGAGATGATCTCCTCGCCCATGCTCTTCCTGTCCTGCGTCATCGCGTCATGCTGAACTTCGAAGCCCAGGCCGATGGCGTGGATGGGGACTCCTTGATCACCGGCCTCTGTGAGAAAATGGCCGCCCAGTGGAAGAAGAACTGATCCGGCGGACGGGATGACCTCCGACCCCTCCATACTTTTCGATGCGGAAACGCTTGAGCGTTTTGAGGCCGCCCGCCTACTGGCTCGCAAGCAGGTAAGGGGAAGCCTGCGCGCGGAACGCCGTAGTGTCCAGCGCGGAGCCAGTGTGGAGTTTGCCGAGTACCGCCCCTTTGTCAGCGGTGATGACTGGCGCTACATCGATTGGCATGCCTACGCACGATGGAGACAGCTTGTGCTAAAGCTCTTCGTCGAGGAGGAGGATTTGCATGTCCATCTGCTCCTGGATTGCAGTCAATCCATGAACTGGGGGACTCCCTCCAAGTTCGACCAAGCGCGCAAAGTCCTCGCTGGTCTGGCCTATGTCACCTTGGCAAATCTCGACCGAGCCTCCATTGTTCCGCTGGGCCAGATGGCGATTCGTCCCCTGCCAGCCGCTCGGGGCCGGGAGAGATTCACCCAACTCCTTCGCTATCTTGCCGCCTGCCCACTGTCCGAAACTCCCCGTTCCTTGGAGGATTCCGTGCGGGCATGGCTCGCCACCCGACCACGCCGAGGCACCGTGATCATGATCGGTGATTTCTTCGGAACGGATCGTCAAGACGCCCTCCGCGCCCTCGACCGCGTCCGTCATGCCCGTCATGAGATCGGCTGCATTCAAATCACCGACCCTGCGGAAACCACCCCACCCCAGCCCGGTGAATATGAGTTTGAGGACATCGAGACCGGACTCGTGCGAAGAGTCATCGTCGATGCAAAATCGAGCGCCACTTTTTTGCAAAGTCGTCAGAATTTTCAGGCGACTCTCCTTGCCCACAATCGCAGGTATCAGATCCCCCTGCTGGAAACCTCCACCCAAGCTGATCTGAGGGCCATCCTCACTAGCGTACTCGACTGGAGATGACCTTCCTTGCGCCGATTTTCTGGTTCGCCTCAGCCGTGGCTGTGCCCGTGGTCCTTTTTTACCTGATCCGGGAACATCCCCGCCGGCAAATCACCAGTACACTGCTTTTTTGGGAGGATCTGAATCCCCGTGTCCACGAATCCCCCCTCTGGAGGAAACTCCGACGCTGGCTCTCACTCCTGCTGCAACTTCTCTTCGTGGTGCTGGTCGTCCTCGCCCTGACCCGTCCGCAACTCCCCTGGCAAAACGCTCAGGCACAGCCTCAAATCCTCGTCATCGATGCCTCCGCCAGCATGGCGGCCACTGACGTGGCACCCAGCCGATTCGAGAATGCGCTTGATCTGGTCAGAGAAAAGATCCGTCACACCCGTGGCAGTACCGAGACAGCCATTCTCCTCACTGGACCGGAACCACGCATCCTCAGCGGATGGACCCGCAGCAAAAAGCGGCTTCTGGAGTCTCTCTCAGATCTCACCGTTTCCTCTACCGGTCTCGATCCTCGCCCCACTCTGGAACTAGCCAAAAACCTCCTCGCCTCTCGCGGCACAGGAACGCTCCATTTCTATACCGACGGAGTCTGGGATGCCCCCCTCTCTGAATTGCCCTCTGCGACTTGGCATCAGGTGGGCAGCCCGGCACACAACACAGGCATCACCTCCTTCTCTGCCCGGCGCTCTCTCGCTGCCCCGGGAGAAGTCCACTTGCTGGCCGAAATCCTTCACGCCCAGACTCCCGTCACCGTGGAACTCTATCGCAACGGCAATCTCGCCGACGCAATCGAGATCTCCCCCGACACCGAAAACCTCTGGAAAAAAACCTGGGTCTTCCAAAATGACACCCCTTCGGAATTCGAACTCCGACTCACCGGCACTGGGGTTGACGCCCTCGCAACAGACAACAAAGCCCACCTTAAAGTCCCTCCCCTGGAGACAATAGAAGTCGTCCTGGTATCACCGGAAGACGGCTTCCTGGAATCAGCCTTCCAAGCGATTCCCAACGTCAACGTGACCCGCATCTGGCCGGCGGACTCCTTCAAATATGGCGACCCCTCCAAGCTATGGGTTTTTCGCGATGCCGTACCCGCTGAAGACTTCAAAGCACGCGCCATGCTCCTTCTCTCCCCCTCAACCGGCGGCTTCTTCGGCTCCATGGTCGGCCCCATGAAAGATCCGATGGTCACGGGAGGCAACAAGGAAGCGGACCCCGTAAAATTCACCTCCTTCGACCAGGTCGTTGCCTCCGATGCCACTGAGTTCCTCCCCGCTCCTGGAGCGACCACATTCGTATCCAGCTTTGAACGCCCTCTCGTCTTCGGCCGCTGGGAGGCGCCCATGCCATGGCTCGTCGTGGCCTTCGATATGGAGAAGAGCGACTTCGTTCTCCGCAGCGCCTTCCCCGTCCTGATGTCGAATATCGTCCAATCCCTGCGCGGAGATCGTGAAACGCCCCTCAAAGCCTTACTCCCTGGCCCAGCAGCCACCAGCCTCATCCCCTCTCCCTTACTCGCCACGTCCACTACGGCTGATGAATGGCTCTCCCCCGCCAGCCTCCTCACTCATCCCCTCTGGTGGTGGCTGCTTCTGGCAGCCGCTGTATGGTGCTTTCTCGAATGGTGGACCTTTCACCGGAGGGTTACGGAATGAACTCGCTTGAGATGGGAAATCCCTGGGTCCTGCTTTTGCTGCCTCTGGCTGTCCTCTTCTGGCTCCTCGCCAGACACTCTTCAGCTGCGCTCTCCCCCACCCGCCGTAAAACTGCTCTGATCCTCCGCGTAGCCATCTTCGTCTGCCTCTGCCTCGCCCTCGCCGACATCCGGTGGTTCGGCCCGTCACGCGAAACACACATCCTCTGGCTGGTCGATGCCAGCCGCAGCCTTCAGGGACGAGGCTTGGAAGTCGCTGCCGATCTGGCGGAAAAAATCAAACCCCTCCCTCATAATGTCAGCCAAAGCTGGATCGCATTCGGAGGTGACGCACTCCCTCTCGACAAGCCCCCGAGCAAGGACATCGTCATCGACGACACCCGGACAAATCTCGCTCAGGCCCTGCAATTTTCCGAAGCCTCCTTTCCCGATGGCAAAAACAAAGTCCTCGTCCTTCTCTCCGACGGTGTCGAGACACAGGGCCGGATGCTTGATCAAGCCTCCTCCCTCCGCCGCTCCGGCATCACGACCCACGTCGTCCCCCTCTCTCCGCCCGACTCTCCCGAAGCCTTGGTCACCTCGATCAGCGCTCCCTCCGAAGTCGCAGAGGGTGAGCCCTTCAAGCTCCGTGCCACCATCCAGACCAATCGCGCCATGGAGGCCGACATCGACATCTTCCAAAATGGGCTGAAAGTCGCCTCACGCCGCGAGAAACTCTCCCTGGGCCAGACGACCTTTGAAGCCACACAGACCCTCCCTCCCGGCAAAGTCACCGACATCTCCCTCAGCGTCCGCCCCCAACAAGACAGCCTCGCCGACAACAACACCGCCTCGCTCACCGTCCGTTCCAAAGGTCGCGGCAAGGTCCTCCTCCTGACCGATCAGCCAGACTCTGCCCGCCATCTCGCCCAAGCTCTGAAAAGCGAAAACCTCTCCCTCGAAGTCCGCCCCGAAGCCGGCATTCCTTCCACCCAGAGCGAACTCCAAAACTACGACGCCCTCATCCTCGATAACATCCCCGCCAGCAGCTTCACCCCCGCCCAGTTCGACCTCCTCGTCGCCTACACCCGCGAATTCGGCGGCGGCCTTCTCATGCTCGGTGGTGAAAACGCCTTCGGCCTCGGCGGATTCCAAGGCACTCCCCTGGAAGAACTCCTCCCCGTCCGCTCAAACTTCGAAAAAGAACAGGAAACCCCCTCTCTCGCCATCGTCACCGTCATTGATCGCAGCGGCAGCATGGCTGGCGAGAAACTCGACATGGCCAAAACCGCCGCCGAGGGCGCCGTACAAATCCTCTCTCCCCGTGACTACGCCGGAGTCATCGGCTTTGACAACTCCGCCTTCTGGATCGCCGATCTCCAAGGCGCAGCCAACGGCACGGCCATCCGCGAGCGCATTGGCACCCTCCAGAGTGGAGGCGGCACGAATCTCACCCCAGCCCTCGAACTCGCCCTCACCGCCCTCCGTAGCTCTCCCGCCAAGATCAAGCACGTCATCCTCCTCACCGATGGCGCCTCCATCCCCGGCCCCTTTGAGGAACTCACCGCGCAGATGGCCGCAGAAAAGATCACCGTCAGCACCGTGGCTGTCGGCACCGATGCCGATGTCGGTCTCCTGGAACAAATCGCCCGCCTCGGCAATGGCCGCCACTATTACACCGACAACCCGCGAGCCATCCCCCAGATCTTCGCCCGAGAAACCATGATGGCCTCAAAATCCGCCATCGAGGAAATCCCCTTCCGCGCCGTGCCCACAAAGCCAGCCGACTTCCTTGAGGGCATCGATTGGACGACGGCGCCCCTCTTGCTCGGGTATGTCAAAACCGAGGCCAAGCCTACCGCTGATCTCTGGCTCGCCACAGAAAACGGGCTTCCCTTGCTTGCGAGTTGGCAGACCGGTCTGGGCCGCGTCGCCGCCTTCACCTCCGACACCCGTCAACGCTGGGCTGGTGAGTGGCTCTCCTGGCAGGGCTTCGGCCCTTACTGGGTGCAGGTCCTCCGCCACATCATGCGTCCGGAAACGCTCTCCCGATTGAGTACCTCCATCGTTCCCGTCGGCAGGGAAGCCGTCATTCAGGTCAATGCCACCGATGCCGCCGGCCGTTTTCTGGACGCACCGAATGGTCGCATTGCCTTAGCCAGCCCCGATGGCTCCACTGCCGAGATTCCCCTCGTTCAGACTGCCCCAGGGCTATTGGAAGCGAAGTTTCCCACTCCCCTCCCAGGATCCTACCACCTCCAGATCACGGTCGAGTCTGGAGACCAAGTCATCTCCAGCCAGTACGAAAGCCTCACCATCGGCTACCCTGACGAGTATCGCCTTCTGCCCGCTGATGAATCCTCCCTCGCGCAACTCGCCGATGAGACCGGAGGCAAAGTTAATCCCAGCCGCGAAGAGATCCTTGCTCCTCCGGCTGTCGTCCAGACCACAGAGTACGAATTGTGGCCATGGCTCGCCCTTGCGGCGCTTCTCATCTTCCTGGCTGACGTGGCCCAGCGCCGTTTGCGCTTTCCCGCGGCCTCCGCAGAATAACTTAGTTCGCCGGTGTGTCCTTAAAAGTCACATCGACCAGCTCGCCAAAGACAAAACCGATAAAAATGTCCACCTCGGCCCGCAAGGGAAAACGGTCATCATCATCCGAGAGCCACACCGTACCTCTGCGGAATTTCCCATGAGGCTCCAGTTGCCCCGCTGTCTTCCCCTTGGTCTGAATACGCTGTAATCGGAAGTCGAGTTTGATCGCCTTCCGCATGCCACTGGCGAGACTCACCTCTTCCCGCCCCAATACCGTCACATCCACAAGAAAAGGTGAATCCCCCGGGAATGCCGTGATGGAAAGTTTGTCTCCATTGGCGAGAGGTTGACTGCGTAGGTACAACATTGCCGCGATGATGTCGCGCAGCGGAGTCACCTTGATGCGCTTCCACTTGGCCTCCCCCCCCGGAGTCGTCTTTCGCAAGCGCCAGACACCATCTTCCTTCCAAACCGCCTCTGTCACCGTCGTGCGGTTCTTATATTTCTCCTCCTGCCAGAAATCGATCGACTGAAAATCCTTTTGATAAAAGAGCGCCTTATGGATCGCATCGAGCCGCCACAAAGCGCGCGCCAGTCCCGTGGTACCGCCCTGCACATTCACCCTGACCTTATCGTCTTTGTATTCCAGCGATGCCTTGGCGTCAGCGGCGTCCAGCAGGTTTGACCACCCGAAGCGGAAAGTGCCCTCAAAGGGCCGCACCTGAGGATGAGGCCCTGCCGGTGCCGTCGTCAGAGTATCCTGCCACGCCTCCCTTCCGAGAGCCTGCCACAGGCTCCCCAGAACGATCACAGACATGACAGTCCACCGCCTCATTACGCGGGAGGACGTACCGGGAGTATGACCGATGACTGTGTCCAGCCGCGGGCGCCAGTGGTCGTTTCGCAATAGGCCCACGCGCCGTTTTGCGACAAGAGACGGACAGGCGATCCCGCAGGCAACTTGGCAACGAGATCCGACCGATCAGCCGGGACCGAATGCAAGGTTGTCTCCCCCGAGCCACCTATGACAGCCAGATCACGATCAGAGTAGCGGGGATCAGAAGCAAAGGCCGCGTAAAAGAGGACCGCTCCGAAGACACCGAGCACTACTCCCGCTGTGGTCTGACCGGGGCGTGCAGGAGAGCGAAATATCGCGAACACGAAGACAAATGCACCGATCCAGAAGACCGTAAATCCGCCATACAGCAAAGGAGCCAGAGGCACTTTTTCCGCAAGGATTGTTTTCCAATTCGCCGGAGCCAGACTGATACCGAAAGCGCGTTCCAAATCCGACAGAGCCATGCGCGCATCGATCATGCGGGGATCCAGCATCAAGGCTCGCCGGAAACTCACAGCAGCTTCCGGCCCCTGGTCGTTCTTACGTTGCGACAGGCCGAGATTGTAATACAGCCCTGCGCTGGGTGGATTGGCACTCACCGCCGTTTCAAAGGCACGAACGGCTGCCGGAAAGTCCGACTTCTCAAACGCGGTAAATCCATCGGTCACCGCATCGGCAAAGACGGCTCCGCCACTCAGGAAAAGGGCGACGGCCAGAGCGAGCAAGTTATTTGGGCATCTGTTCATGGAAAGATTTCAGAGCTGTTAGTGTTTCGGATTTCGTAGAGGGGCCGAGCTTACCGGCCTGACCCTGAGCCGAGAATTTCATCTCATCCCGGCGATGGAGGATGGATTCGATGGAGGATTTGAGATCATCGGAAAGCGGCATCGCTTCCAGTCGTCGGCCCGCCAGACGTCCCTCAATAAATGCCGCAGCGGTTTCATAAAACTCGCGGGCTTCGATCGCCGGATCTTCCAGTTTGTGCAGCAGACCTGCATTCTCCCGATATCTTGCCGCAGCGGCTGCTGCCGGGGAATGCTTCCGAGCCCGCAATACCAGAATGCACAAGGTCAGCAGCCACAGGATAAGCAAGATAGCTCCAGCAAAAAGCACACGTGGAGAAAGGCCCAGAGGCTCAAAACTGGAGGGCACAAATACCTTCGCCAATCCTTCGACCGTCGGCACTGCGGGTGCGGCTATCGGCGATTGGCTAGGTGTGGACGGTGCGGCTGCCGTCTGTTGAGCAGGAGTCGGTTTCGGTGCCGAGCCATCAGCATCCACGGCCACGGGAGCGCCATTCAGCGTCACGTATTTCTCCTGTTCGGGATCAAAAAAGGAAAATGACACGGCGGGCGTACTCGTTTTTTTCTCGCGCGCGATGAGGGTGAACTCAAAGGTCTTCTCGCCATTGAAACCGATCGGGTCGGTCGGACTCGGCACGAAATTTTCCGAGGGATCATAGGTACGCCAGCCCTCCGCCTCGACCAGACGAGGAGCAGCCATCCCATCGAAGTTACCACGCCCGGAAACCACGACCTTCAGGGTGATGGGTTCCCCGTCGGCTGCCTTTGGTGACGACACGCTGGTGGTAATCTTGAACTGGCCGACCGCTCCATCGAAGTCCTCAGGACGTCCTTCACGCGGCAGAGGTTTCACCTCAAGTTGCGACGGATTGGTGGTGATGGCGACTTCCTTGATATCCATGGCACCGAAATTCCGCAGCATGCTTCCGAAGAAGTCATCCATTCCGCGCGGAGCCTGGATCGGCACCTGCACGCGGGCATCCAGCGACGCGGACGGAATCTCCAGCATGCCTGACTTTGCCGCCGAGATGGCACCTTCAAACATGGCTCCGGCATAGAGGTTGCCATTGTCATCCTTTTGCGCTTCCCGGGGCTTCGACATCCGCTGCACCGTGAATCCGTCTCCGCTAAATCCTGGCCGACTGCTAAACTCGGCAGGAAAACCCGCTGAGACAAAGAAGCCAAGTTGCACGGGGACGATCTCCCCGACATAGGCTGTGGATTTTGGTACCGTGAGTTGACCGAAATAGTCGCGCCGATTCTCATCAGACGGCGCTGGCTGTTGCTGAGTGGGAGGCCGAGGGGGGGTCGTCGTCACCGGAGGAGGCATCGGCGCCATGGGATTCTGCGGTTGAGGAATGGGAATGGCCGGAAGCACGGGCACGTTCCCCCCTCCGAAGCCGGAGGCAGAGACATTGAGAGCGGCAGGCTTGGTCTTATAGACGGTCTTGCCAATGCGCACCGGGATCTCTGGAATCGTGAACTGCCCCTCCCGCTCGGGTATCACCAGGAAGATGTATTCTGAAGTACTGGTGACCTGGAAATTGTGGATACTGGTACGAGACGATGTGCCCATGAAGCGCACTTGGAGCCCATCGACATCCATGTTGCGCGGGACATTCGCACCCTGACCACCCTGCACCGAGATGATGAGTTGCACAGGCTGTCCCACGCTCGTGGAGTCGTTGGAAAGAGTCGCCTGTACCTGCTGCGCAAAACTGGACGCGGCAGAGAATAAAAGCCACACCACAGCCAGAAGGCAGGGAGGGAAAACACTCCTACTCGGGAGAAATTTTCTTCTTTCACAAAACATCCGACTCATTTTCATCACCAATCTTTAATAGTTTCTTGCTGGGCCTCGCGCCTCATCAAACGCACGCGCTCCTCTTCATTGCGAAGGGAATTTAGCAAGGCTCGGGCTTGGGCAGGACTCATTTCTCCCTCTTTTTCCTCAGCTTCCGCCATTTCCTCCGCTGCTTGTTCCTGGCCGGATTCCTGTTG
>Ga0351882_1096_pt1 | contig 26668 bp, 9 predicted proteins | sample BONcelFGM3001F13_FD_206762 | JGI IMG/M metagenome (GOLD analysis project Ga0351882, IMG submission 206762) | Enriched cells from coal bed in the Powder River Basin, Montana, United States - BONCAT cells FGM rep3 HSBNCT.FGM.300.1.F13 ... | reverse complement strand
GTCAGAGTTACCCCTTGGGTTATTCCCATACTCAGTTCTGCTTTCATCTTAAGCAACAACTGATTGCCCGCAAACCATCAATGGTATTACAGCATAATGCCGGAGAAAAGTTATACATTGATTTTGCCGGATCGCGACTATCCTATATTGACCGTGAAACCGGACAAATAATTTATTGTCAGGTGTTTGTAGCATGTTTACCCTATTCGGATTACAGTTTTTGCATGGCAGTTAGAAGCCAGTGTGTGGAAGACTTCATTTATGCGATTGATTGTTGCTTGCGAGAAATTGGAGGCGTTCCAAAGGTCTTAGTACCGGACAATTTAAAGGCTGCCATTATAAAAGCAAACAACTACGAACCCGATGTGAACCGCGCATTAGAAGACCTAGCCAATCACTATGGGACGACCGTAATCCCTGCCCGTGCTCGCAAACCTAAAGACAAGGCACTGGTAGAGAATCAGGTAAAAATGATTTATAACCGGGTTTATGCCAAACTCCGCAACCAGCAGTTCTTTGACCTTTCATCGCTCAACAAGGCCATTGGTGAAAAGATAAGAGAGCACAACCAGACCAGGATGCAACAAAAGCCTTATTGCCGTGAAGAACGATTTTTGGCTGATGAAAGACACCTTTTGGATCCATTGCCAGAGGAAATATTTGAAATGAAGTATTACCGGGAGTTAAAAGTGGCTAAAAACAACCATATATACCTTGCCCGAGACAAGCATTACTATAGTGTTCCTTTCGCTTATACAGGGTCGCAGATAAAAGTGATCTATACCCGAACCATGGTTAAGATTTATGGAAAAGGAGTTCAAATAGCGGTTCATATCAGGGATTACAAAATGGGCGGATACACTACAATTAAAGAGCATTTATGCTCTACCCACAATCACTACCTTGACCGCAGCCCAAGCTATTACATAGCAAAAGCCAAGGAGAAAACAGAGACGCTTTATCAACTTGTGCAGCTCGTGTTCGAACAACAACGCCACCCTGAACATCTATATCGCGCCTGTGACGGATTGCTTTCTCTGCAGCGCAAAACCGATACTGAAACTTTTAAAAGAGCCTGTCAGATGGCTATTGACCACAAGAACTACTCCTACTCATTTGTACTTAATATCCTGAAAAATAAAATGACAGAACAACAACAAACAAAACAGGATCAGCCACTTCCTGAACACAAAAACATCAGAGGCAAAGCATATTACACACAAGCAACCCTTAAATTTTAATCATTATGAAACAAATTGAATCACAATTTACGCATTTACGGCTGCATGGCATGAGCCGAAGCTGGCAGGCTCTGGTGGAAACACGCAGACACCATGAACTCTCCTTTAGTGAAGGGCTGGAACTTCTATTACAAGCTGAACAACAGGAACGAAGTAACAAACGTTTTGATCGGCTTCAAAAAAACGCCAGGTTCCGTTATCAAGCATCTATCGAGGAACTCAAGTATGATGCATCCAGAGGCATTGATAAATCTCTCATCTCAGCTCTTGCAACAGGCGATTATCTTTCAAAGGGTGAGTCTGTTTTGATTACTGGAGCTACTGGATGTGGGAAAAGCTATCTTGCTTCAGCACTGGGTCATCAGGCATGTGCTCAGGGTTATAAAGTAGCATATTACAACATCCAGAAAGTCTTGCTAAAAGCCAAAATGTCCCGTGTTGAAGGAACTATTTTAAAGTTCTTTGATAATATTGCAAAAGCGGATCTGCTTATTCTTGATGACTTTGGATTAACTCATCTGGATCAACAGCAACAACTTGATCTTATGGAATTGATTGAAGATCGGCATGGTCGGGCTTCTACGCTTATTGCCAGTCAGTTGCCGGTATCAAATTGGTATGATGTTATCGGAGAAGAAACCATTGCCGACGCTATTCTCGACAGGCTGGTGCATGTTTCTTATAGGATTGAATTAAAAGGTGAAAGTTTAAGAAAAAAGCGGTAAAATTGTCAGTCCATAATGTTCTTTGAACCTTGACCCTGTTGGGGGGTCAATATCACCGGAGAGGGGGGTCAATATCACCGGAATATCCATTACCCTTTCGTTTTGTTTTTTTGCTAATTTTGATGTTGTTGATACCAACAATTTGCTAATCCGCTAATCTGCTCATCCGAAATCCGAAATCCGAAATCACCAATCTGCCAATCCAAAAAAAGTGAAACAGATTCTACTATTTGCAACCTTAACTCTTTATTCCGTTTTCTCTTTTTCCCAGGGCAAAGAAGCCAATAACTGGTATTTTGGGGCTCATGCAGGGTTAAATTACAATACGGGTTCTCCACCATCAGCCTTACCTGATGGACAAACCTGGGCTCCACCTGGAGCTGGTAGCGCCAGCATGTCCGATGAAAATGGCAATCTTCTATTTTATTCAGATGGTATGACAATATGGAACAAGCTACATAATGTTATGTTAAATGGTCAGGACATGGGTACTTTATCTACTCAAGGAGCAATAATTGTTCCTTCTTCTGGAAATACTAATCTGTTCTATTTTTTCAATTTTATCTGGGAACCTGGGTCATTAACATATAATCTTCAATATTCTTTGATTGACATGAATCTTGACAATGGTCTTGGTGGTGTTATTCCATTATATAAATCAATTCGTCTGTTAGATAATACTACTACCCATTTAAGTGCTGTCTTTCATAAATACGGGGAAGATATATGGGTTGTAACGCATGGATACGAAAATAATAATTACTATAGCTTCCTGATAACTCCAATTGGATTAACTTTAATTCCAATAGTATCCAATGGAGGAATAATATGTGATTCTCATAATGGATATATGAAAATTTCTCCTAATGGTAAAAAAATTGCTGTATCACAAATGTTTTCACCTTCATTGGGCACTTTCTTCGATTTGGTTGATTTTAATAGTGAAACAGGTGTAGTAAGCGATGCAAACCATGTGCATAGTTCTCCGGGTCCGTTCGGTCTTGAATTCTCTCCCGATAATAGCAAACTATATGGTAATGGAGGTGGCACTACTCTATGTCAGTATAATCTGAATGCAGGTACTCCGCAACAAATTCTGGATTCCAGATTTCACCTTATAAATTTTAATGTACAAGACGGGGCACTCCAACTTGGGCCGGATGGAAAGATTGTCTGTGCAACAGATGATCGTTCTGTGGGTATAATTCATAATCCCAATGAGTTGGGTAGTGCCTGTAATTATGAACATCAGGCAATCGATTTGGCACCCGGTACACTTTGTTATGAGAATCTTCCATCGTTTATACAGTCTTACCTGAACGATCCTGAATTCACAACCACCCATAACTGCTTTGGCCAACCAACCCAATTCAACATCACCAACACCAATGGCATAGATTCAGTATTATGGCAATACACCGTTTTTCCAAATACCTATACCTCAACATTGTTTAGTCCTGTTTTTTTATTTCCCAATCCGGGGAATTTTCAGGTTAGTCTTACTGTTTATTTTGGTTTGCTTCAAAAAACAGTAATTCAAACAGTTACCATCCATCCTGCTCCGGTGCCTGAGCTTGGCAATGATACCCTGTTTTGCCCCAATGACCCCATCAATCTTACCCTTGATGCCGGCCCCGGAGCACAATATAGCTGGAATAATAATTTCCCAACAGTTAACAGCACCTTTGTTGTTACTGAAACTGGTTTGTACCACGTGCGGGTCACCGATATAAACGGCTGCATTGGCAGGGATACCATCAATGTTGCACGGTATGAGGAGGCAACAATAGACATTACCAACCTTGATATCACTTCCCCCAATTGCGGTTCAAGTGATGGTGCCATTACCGGAATTCAGTTCACTGCACCTGATCCTTTTTTGGTTACATGGCTGGATAACTATGGGAGTCAGGTTGGCACAGGCAATGATTTGCTAAACGTTTCTGCTGGAAGCTACTTTGCAGAGGTCACCTATGGCAATAACTGCACCCAAACGTTTGGCCCTTATTCCATTGCCGATAACAATGCCCCTGTGATTGCAAGTGCATTGCCCGGCGATGATGACCACTGCCTGCAGGGAATGGGCAGCATTATTGTTACTCCTGAATCTGGCAATGTTACCGATTATCAATATAGTTTTAATGAAACTGATTTTTATCCATTAACCGGTGAAATTACCGGCTTAACAGCCAATACTTATAACATCACCCTCAAAGATCAGTTTGGGTGTATCAGTTTACCGGTTTCAGTGGAGGTGCAAAATGTTGAAGGCCCTGAAATCTACTGCCATCCCACCCATGCAACAGGGGCTGACAACGGAATGATAACCGTTGATTCGCCAAATACCAACCTAACATACCGCCTAAACTTTGGTCCGGTGCAAACTACCAATGTATTTACCGGCCTTGCATCGGGCAGTTACACCGTTTATGTTACCGATGAATTTGGCTGCGAAACTCAATGTGAGGTAAGCATTGAAAACAATCCGGGAATTCCTTTATCAGCCATGGCAGGGGATGACAAAAAATGTTTGAATGAACTTGCCAACTCCAACATAAGGGTAAGTGGTGTTTCAGGAGTTAAAGAATTTACAGCTTCGCTTGCATTTGACGGTCAGAAACTGCAGTGCATTCACTTTAATGACTCACTGCCGGGCATAATATCAACCGTTTATCCCGGCACTTCACGCGTGGTGCTGGAGTGGAATGGAACAATACCATTGACTTCCAACGATACCATATCATTGGGAGAGCTGGTGTTTGAGACCCTTGAATCCGGTTTTGCAGATATAAACTGGGATTCACCACCTGTAACCCGTTTTATAGATGAGAACGGCAATGTCATTTTCCCTCATCTCACCCCCGAAGCAATAACAATACATGACCTGCCGGCAATTGAACTTAATCAAAAGATAACCTATTGCCAGGGAGAAAGCATACACCTGATCCCAATGATATCAGGAGGCGCAGAGCCTATGACAGGGCAGTGGAATACACCAACTGGTAGCCATACCCTTGCAAGCATAAATATTGACCATGCAGAGCTAAATCACTCCGGGCAATACACCTACAGCGTTAAAGACTACTTTGGCTGCGCAGATACCGTTACAAAAGAGATAAGCGTATTCCCCCTGCCCACCGTCAACCTCCCTTTCACCAACCCAACCCATGACACCATCTACTACGAACAAACCTTTCAACTTGAAACCACACCCGGTTATGCTTCATACCAATGGAACACCGGTGATACCACCTACTTCATAACAGTCACCGAAGAAGGAAGCTACTCGGTCATTGTCCGGACCAATGAAGGCTGCACAGCCACCAACTCCGCATACCTGAAGGATATGTACATGCCCTTTTACTTTGTGGTTCCCAACGCCTTCACCCCCAACGGTGACGGCCTGAACGACACCTTCCGGCCGGTTGCAACCGGTGAATTGATTCGTCAGTTCAGCATGGTTATTTACAACCGCTGGGGGCAGATGATCTTCGAAACATCCGATTATTCCGTAGGATGGGATGGGAAGGATGCACCGGCGGGGGTTTATAGCTGGGTGATCAGTTATTCGGATATGGTGGGGAAGGTGGTGAAGATGAGGGGGAGTGTGACGGTGGTGAGATGATCACCTCACCCTGCCCTCTCCTCTGGTGCCTGAGCCGGTTGGTGAGCTTTTCGTCGAACCATTGTCGAAGGCAGGAGAGGGTTCTGGCATCCTACTGTATTCGGAATTTATGCTTTTTAAGAAACTAATGTATAAAATTAGCAGGATGTAACACCCTCTCCTTGAGGAGAGGGCTGGGGTGAGGTGCACAAGCGGGAGTTTATACCTGTTCGATCAGTTACAGCAACCATACTGGAAAGGTATTTAAGATGAGGGGGAGTGTGACGGTGGCGAAGTGAATCTCTCCCCCCATTTCCCCCTGAAAGGGTTACCATCCCTGCCAAAATGTGCAGCCCGGTTGATACAGGCGAGCTCCCTGATAGAAAGTCAAACCCTGTCAGGGGTTGTCTCACGTTAAAACCCTATTACCTTTCTATGTTTTCCCGATTAATATTACCCTTTCGTTTTGTTTTTTTGCTAATTTTGATGTTGTTGTTATTCCGACTGTTATATCGTTCCTGCTTGATAACTAATCTGCCAATCCAAAAAAAGTGAAACAGATTCTACTATTTGCAACCTTAACTCTCTATTCCGTTTTCTCTTTCTCCCAGGGTAAAGAAGCCAATATATGGTATTTCGGGGTACATGCCGGTATTGACTTTAATGCAGGTAGTCCACCTGCAGTGCTTCTTGATGGTCAGACAATTCTTCCTTCTGGTGGCCACGTTGCAGGCTCTGCCAGTATTTCGGATGAAAATGGGAACCTGTTGTTCTATTCCGATGGAACCAGAATATGGAACCGTAACCATATCACTATGCTGAATGGAGATAATATCGGGATAAATACTACTCAGGGTGCCATGATAGTGAAGGATCCGGGAAGTACTAACTTATACTATATTTTTAATCATGTATGGGAATCCGCATTATGGCAATACCATTTTCAGTATTCTGTTGTTGATATGAATCTTGACAATGGATTGGGCGGTGTTGTTCCTTCAAAAAAAAGCATACGCTTAGGCAGCAATATGTCATTGCATCTCAGCGCGGTCCACCATTCCAATACCGAAGATGTATGGGTTGTTGCGCATGGCCTAGGCACCAGTATATATTATTCTTTTCTGGTTACAGCAGACAGCCTGCATACAGAACCCTTGATTAGCAATGCGGGCGGGTATTTCACATCCACAACCGGCTACATGAAGATTTCGCCTGATGGGGAGTTAATTGGCGCTGCTGTTTTTAGCGGTAATAATGAATTCTTTGATTTACTTAGTTTTAATAACACTTCCGGGGTGGTCAGTGAGAATTTTTTTTTACATATTCCAAACAGTTTCTTTGGTATAGAATACTCGCCCGATAATTCAAAGTTATATATAAGTGGAGGAATTTTGAATTTTCTGCAATTTGATCTGAATGCAGGTAGTCCTCAGGATATATTGGATTCTCAGTATTTGATTGGCACAGCAATGGGTGCACTTCAGTTGGGGCCAGATGGTAAAATATATTGTGCTCATTCAGGCTATTATCTCGGTGTAATCAATAACCCCAACGAAGCAGGCATAGCCTGCAATTTTGATCCGCAGGGGGTATTTCTTGAAAGCGGCTTCTGTTCCGTTGGGCTTCCATCATTTATTCAGTCTTACCTGAATGATCCGGAGTTTACCACCAACCAAAGCTGTTTTGGCTTGCCTACCCAACTTACAATTAACAATACCAATGGCATAGATTCAGTATTATGGCAATACACCGTTTTTCCAAATACCTATACCTCAACATTGTTTAGCCCGGTGTTTTTGTTTCCCCAGCCGGGGAATTTTCAGGTTAGTCTTACTGTGTATTCTGGTTTGCTTCAAAAAACAGTTATTCAAACCGTTACCATTCATCCGGCACCGGTGCCGGAGTTAGGCAATGATACCCTGTTTTGCGCCAACGAGACCATTAATCTGATTCTTGATGCCGGCCCCGGAGCACAATATAGCTGGAATAATAATTTTCCAACAGTTAACAGCACCTTTGTTGTTACTGAAACTGGTTTGTACCACGTGCGGGTCACCGATATAAACGGGTGCATTGGCAGGGATACCATCAATATTTCACGGTATGATGCTGCAACAGCTGATCTTACCAACTTAAATATCACTTCCCCCAATTGCGGATCAAGTGATGGTGCCATAACTGGAATTCAGTTCACTGCACCTGATCCTTTTACAGTTACATGGTTTAATGCCGCAGGAATTGAGGTCGGCACAGGCAATGATTTGCTAAACGTTTCTGCCGGAAGCTACTCTGCAGAGGTCACTTATGGCAATAACTGCACCCAAACGTTTGGCCCTTATTCCATTGCCGATAACACTGCCCCTGTAATTGCAAGTGCATTGCCCGGCGATGATGACCACTGCCTGCAGGGAATGGGAAGCATAATTGTTACGCCTGAAAGCGGGAGTATTACCGATTATCAGTATAGTTTCAATGGAACGGATTTCTTTCCTTTAACCGCTGAAATTACCGGCTTAATAGCCGGACCATACAGCATCACGCTCAAAGATCAGTTTGGTTGTATAAGTGCGCCGGTTTCAGTGGAGGTGCAAAATGTCGAAGGCCCTGAAATCTACTGCCATCCCACCCATGCAACAGGGGCTGACAACGGAATGATAACCGTTGATTCGCCGAATACCAACCTAACATACCGCCTAAACTTTGGTCCGGTGCAAACTACCAATGTATTTACCGGCCTTGCATCGGGCAGTTACACCGTTTATGTAACCGATGAATTTGGCTGCGAAACTCAATGTGAGGTTACCATTGAAAACAATCCGGGAATTCCATTGTCAGCCATGGCAGGGGATGACAAAAAATGCCTGAATGAACTTGCCAACTCCAACATAAGGGTAAGCGGTGTTTCAGGAGTGAAAGAATTTACAGCTTCGCTTGCATTTGACGGTCAGAAACTGCAGTGCATTCACTTTAATGATTCACTGCCCGGCATAATATCAACCGTTTATCCCGGCACTTCACGCGTGGTGTTGGAGTGGTATGGAACAGTACCATTGACTTCCAACGATACCATCTCATTGGGAGAGCTGGTGTTTGAGACCCTTGAATCCGGTTTTGCAGATATAAACTGGGATTCACCACCTGTAACCCGTTTTATAGATGAGAACGGCAATGTCATTTTCCCTCATCTCACCCCCGAGGCAATAACAATACATGACCTGCCGGCAATTGAACTTAATCAAAAGATAACCTATTGCCAGGGAGAAAGCATACACCTGATACCAGTGATAAGCGGAGGTGCAGAGCCCATGACAGGACAGTGGAATACTCCCGATGGCAGCACCACACATCAAAATATCAACATAGCTTCTGCCGCAGTTAACCACTCCGGGCAATACACCTACACCGTTAAAGATTACTTTGGCTGCGCAGATACCTTGACAAAAGAGATAAGCGTATTCCCCCTGCCCACCGTCAACCTCCCTTTCACCAACCCAACGCATGACACCATCTACTACGAACAAACTTTTCAACTTGAAACCACACCCGGTTATGCCTCATACCAATGGAATACCGGCGATACCACCTACTACATAACCATTACCGAAGAAGGAAGCTACTCAGTCATTGTCCGGACCAATGAAGGCTGTACTTCCACCAACTCCGCATACCTGAAGGATATGTACATGCCCTTCTACTTTAATGTTCCCAACGCCTTCACCCCCAACGGTGACGGACTGAACGATACCTTCCGCCCGGTTGCCACCGGCGATCTGATTCGTCAGTTCAGCATGGTAATCTACAACCGCTGGGGGCAGATGATCTTCCAAACATCCGATTATTCTGCAGGCTGGGATGGTAAGGATGCACCGGCGGGAGTTTATGGTTGGGTGATTAGCTACAGCAACCATACTGGGAAGGTGTTTAAGATGAGGGGGAGTGTGACACTTTTAAAGTGAGCACATCACTCCTTCTGCCTAAATATGCCAGATAACAAAAGAAAAGCAATAAGTTTGATAAAATGGTATTTCCTTTTCTTTAATTCAGGATTAATATTCGTAAATCATTAAATTTTAATTACTTTTGAATATCATTTAAACCATTTATTGCAAATGAACCTGCAATACCTTACCGAAAGCATTCATCTACTGCCTGTTTGCAGTATATTGATTATTTCGGGGGGGGGGGTATTGCAACCCGGTTAATTGCTACTTAAGCCTGTTAAAACACTGCATTTGCAGCACAGGTAGAGCCCTGCAATTCTCGGGTTATTTGAAAAGATTCCCTCCTTAGGTTCACTATTGTTTTGTATCGATAAATCTTTACGGATTTATCATTTCCCCATTTTTAACCATCAAAGACAAAACAATGAAAACTTTCAGAAAAATAATACTCATTCCTATATTATTCTTTTTTGGAATAGCTATTGGGAAGGCTCAGCCAGCTTTTACTATTGTATGGAATTCGAACTGTGAATTGCAGAGTACTAATTTTATCTATAATTTGGAATATGCCCTTGTATATATTCCGACCCATACAATTATTCAGCGGTCTCCAATTGGAGGGCTGAATTATCTGTCTTCAATTTCATCCACTCTAATCACGATTGAGAATTGGAATTGTGATAAAGATGATCTACCAACCGACTACCAGGTTTTTGCAAGTGTTGCTAGAATAGAAAATGGAGGGGAAGGTAATATAAGTTGCGTGGGTGAAGTGAGGAGTTCAGGATTGAGGTGTGCGCAATTGTATGATGACCTTACATTTACAGTGCAAATGTATTACCCTTAATGAGTTAAGTGTTTTTAATTATTTTCCCGGAAGAAAAATATTTTCTTCCGGGAAAATAATCATTTTAAAATTCATTTTTAATGAAAAATCTTTTAATATTATCATTTATTGTAATATTTTCAAGTACTTATGCTCAAAAGCAAGCCAATAATTGGTATTTTGGTGAAAGGGCAGGTATTAGTTTCAACAATGGCACTCCTGTGTTTTTGTTAAATAGTTCCATGAACCATAACAACGGATGTGCCACAATAAGTGATTCTGACGGTAATTTATTGTTCTATACAAATGGGATGACTGTTTGGAATAAAAACCATCAACCAATGCCCAACGGCACAGGGTTACTAGGGTCAAGTAGTGGTTTTCAAAATTGTGTAATTGTCCCGTTCCCTGAAATTATGGATAAGTTTTATATTTTTACCGTAGGTAGTTGTGATAATATGAACACTAATTGTATAGGATTGCATTATTCAATAGTTGATATAAGTTTAGGGAACGGGGGAGATATTGACCCATTTTATAAGAATATATCTTTATTGCATTCGCCTCTTTCCATTGAAAAGGTAACAGCTTTAAGGCATACAAATAACGAAGATTATTGGATAATTGTAAGAAACCTCAGCGAACCTGATAATGAATTCCATGCATATCAGATAACAAAAAATGGAATTAATCCAACCCCTGTGCGTTCCCCAAGTCTGGTTTTCACACCCTGTTTCACAGGAGCAAACAGGGGTGCTATGAAAGTTTCACCTGATGGTAAGAATTTTATTTCAATGAATGTTTATGCATATGCTGGAACCTCAGGTAATGAAATAGGAAGTTTTGACGCTTCAACCGGCTTAGTATCAATCTTGTTTACGTTCGAAACATCTTTTGGTAATTTTCATGGTCGGGGAGCCGAATTTTCACAAAATAGCAATTTCCTTTATCTTACAAATGAGGCTGCAGATTACCAAAACCACATTCTTCAATATGATTTAACAAAAGTTTATAACTATTCTGAATTCTTAGCTTCAATGACAGACATTGGTCTCGGAGGAAAATCACGAGATCTTCAGGCAGGCCCTGACGGAAAAATTTATGTGGCCCGTCATAATAAGGAATATCTGGGCGTAATCAATAATCCGGAATTACAGGGAACAGCCTGCGATTATGATTCATTGGGTGTATATCTTGGTGGTCGATATTGCAAATACAGCCTTCCCCAGTTCATCCAAACCTACTTCCTCCGTTTTGAATATGAAGGTGAATGCGCGGGGGAGAACTTTATTTTTACCCCAAACTTTAACCCTGTACCCGACAGCATCCACTGGGATTTTGGCGACCCTGGCAGTGGTGCCAATAATACATCCAATGAGTTAAACCCAGCGCATACTTATCTGCAAAGTGGAATCTATACCGTAACCGCTTTTGTACGGTATCCTGATGGAAGAACTGAAACGGCCACAAGGGAAGTAACAGTAACTGCACTCCCTGAACCTTATCCAGTAAGCGATACTGTCATTTGCAAGGGCTCTACTGTTACCCTGCAGGCTGAAAGTGGCTTTGATTCTTACCTGTGGAGTAATAACCAAACCACAGATTTCATTATGGTATCTGATACCGGCTCGTACTGGGTGGAGGCTGTAAATGCCGATGGGTGTATTGGAAGGGACACCGTACATGTGGGATGGCACCCACTTCCCCAATTAACTACAGATACCATCATCTCCCCCACCACCTGTGGCAACAGCATAGGTGCAATAACGGGGGTAAATATCATTGGCGGCACACCTCCATACAATGTTTTCTGGCTGAACAGTATCGGAGATACCATTGGAACTACCAATAACCTTTACAATCTTGGGGTCGAAAATTACTACCTGTGGGTAACTGACCAGAGCGGTTGTAATGTTTTGGTAGCATCTATCGACATACAGAACTTTGACCACAATTTCATTATTACCGGAGTTGACCCAACAGACACCCGGTGTAACCAGCCATTGGGAGAATTGGATGTGCATGTGCAGTCGGGATTGAGCGACAGGCTGTTTTACTCAATTGACAACTGGGCAACTTATCAAACCAATGGCAGTTTTACTGGTCTATTGCCTGATTCTTATTATGTAAAAGTAAAGGATAGCCTGGATTGTGAAGCTGTGTATGCCGGCAACCCGGTAATAATTCAAAACCTGCCCGGATTGACCGTGACGGATGTAATAATAGGTGAAGAAACTGATAACAATGCCGATGGCAGTATAACGATAATAGCTTCAGGAGATACACTGAGGTTTTCTCTTGATGGAGCAGCACCACAAGTCGGCAACCTATTCGATTTACTTTCCAGCGGGGATTATACTGTTACGGTAACCGATATTTATGGATGCGACAGCACCTTTACGGTTTACGTTCCCAGGAAATCAGGCTCTACTTTATTTGCCAGTGCGGGCGATACTATGGTTTGTAATGGTCAGCGTGGACGCGAGCCACTGATGGTTAATAACTTTAAGGATATCACTTCCTTTGAGATCACCCTTGCTTTCAATAACCTGCTTGTTGATGTAACAGGTTATATAAATGCAGATGCGCAAATCGCCTCAGGTCTTGAAACGGTATATTTCCCATCCGTAGGTACCATAAATATTAAATGGTCCGGAACCAATGCAGTAACCTTGCCCGACAGCACCGTTCTGCTCGACCTTATTGTAGAGGGTAAGAATGCCGGACTTTCTAGTGTTGACTGGGTAGAAACAAATAATCAAACAATGTTTATTAACCAGCTGGGAATTGCCGTTAATGTTGAGCCGGTGATGGGAAGTGTACAAATAGCACCCTCTCCACACATCTGGGGCTTTTATCAGGAGAATGTATGTGAATTTAGCACACTTACACAAATGGCCATTCCAGGCGGTGGAACAGGTACAATGACCGTTATATGGGAAACACCCAAAGGTTTCAGCTCCGGCCCTGAGTATCAAATTGACACGGCCAGGTTGGACGACTCAGGTTTTTACAGAATTAAGGTGGTTGACCAGATGCATTGTGTTGCTACTGATTCTGTAGAAGTCACCGTATTCCCTCTGCCCACCGTCAACCTCCCTTTCACCAACCCAACGCATGACACCATCTACTACGAACAAACCTTTCAGCTTGAAACCACACCCGGTTATGCCTCATATCAATGGAACACCGGTGATACTACTTACTACATAACCATTACCGAAGAAGGAAGCTACTCGGTCATTGTTCAGACCAATGAAGGCTGCACTTCCACCAACTCCGCATACCTGAAGGATATATACATGCCCTTCTACATTGTGGTTCCCAACGCCTTCACCCCAAACGGCGACGGCCTGAACGACACCTTCCGCCCGGTTGCCACCGGTGATCTGATTCGTCAGTTCAGCATGGTGATTTACAACCGTTGGGGGCAAATGGTATTTGAAACATCCGATTATTCTGCAGGCTGGGATGGTAAGGATGCACCGGCGGGGGTTTATAGCTGGGTGATCAGTTACAGCAACCATACTGGAAAGGTATTTAAGATGAGGGGGAGTGTGACGGTGGTTAAGTAGCACCTCACCCGTGTAGCACCTCACCCTGCCCTCTCCTCTGGTGCCTGAGCCGGTTGGTGAGCTTTGGTTGGTGAGCTTTTCGTCGAACCATTGTCGAACCATTGTCGAAGGCAGGAGAGGGTTCTGGCATCCTACTGTATTCGGAATTTTTGCTTTTTAAGAACCTAATGTATAAAATTAGCAGGATCTAACTCCCTCTCCTTGAGGAGAGGGCTGGGGTGAGGTGATATGAAACGGAATTTGTTTTCTTTAAGAAATTAATACATAAAATTAGCAGGATTTGACTCCCTCTCCTTGAGGAGAGGGCTGGGGTGAGGTGTCTCACGTTAAAACTCTATTACCTTTCTATGATTTCCCGATAAATATTACCCTTTCGTTTTGTTTTTTTGCTAATTTTGATGTTGTTGTTATTCCGACTGTTATATTGTTCCTGCTTGATAACCAATCTGCCAATCCAAAAAAAGTGAAACAGATTCTACTATTTGCAACCTTAACTCTTTATTCCGTTTTCTCCTTCTCTCAGGGCAAAGAAGCCAATATATGGTATTTCGGGGTACATGCCGGCATTGACTTTAATGCAGGCAGTCCACCTGCAGTGCTTCTTAATGGACAGACAAATCTTTCTTCCGGCCCCAATGCAGGCTCTGCAAGCATTTCGGATGATAACGGGAATCTGCTTTTCTATTCCGACGGAACCAGAATATGGAATCGCAACCATATAATTATGCAAAACGGTGATAATATGGGTTATAAATCAACCCAGGGTGCAATGATTGCGAAGGATCCGGGAAGTACTAACTTATACTATTTTTTTAATCATGTATGGGAAACCGCATTATGGCAATACCATTTTCAATATTCTGTTGTTGATATGAACCTTGATAATGGAATGGGAGGTGTTGTTCCTTCAAAAAAAAACATACGCTTAGGCAGCAATATGACAATGCACCTTAGCGCGGTCCGCCACGCCAATGCTGAAGATGTTTGGGTAGTTGCCCATGGTCTTGGTACCAATATTTATTATTCTTTTCTAATTACAGCAGACAGCCTGCACACTGTTCCACTATCAAGCAATGCAGGCGGATATTTCACATCCACAACTGGCTATATGAAAATTTCACCAGACGGGCAGAAGATTGGCTCTGCAGTATATAATGGAAATGCAGATTTTTTTGATTTACTTGATTTCAATGACAATACAGGACATGTAAGTGATGATTTTTATCTGAGTATAGATCCGTTTAATGCCTTTGGTGTAGAATTTTCTTCCGATAACACCAAAATGTATCTGACGGGACTAGGTACCATTTTTCAATATGATCTGAATGCAGGTAATCCTCAGGCTATCGTCAATACACAGGTTTCAATTTCAAATGTGACTGTTGGAAATGGGGCACTTCAGTTAGGACCTGACGGTAAAATATACTTTGCTATACAAGGCTATTATCTTGGTGTAATCAATAATCCCAATGAAGCGGGCATAGCCTGCAATTTTGATCCGCAAGGGGTGTTTCTTGAAAGCGGATTCAGTTCTGTAGGGCTTCCCTCCTTTATTCAATCTTATCTCAAAGATCCGGAGTTTACCGCCAGCCAAAGTTGTTTTGGCTTGCCTACCCAACTTACCATTAACAATATTAATGGCATAGATTCAGTATTATGGCAATACACCGTTTTTCCAAATACTTACACTTCCACATTGTTTAGCCCTGTCTTTTTATTTCCCAATCCGGGGAATTTCCAGGTTAGTCTTACTGTTTATTCGGGCAATCTTCAAAAAACAGTTATCCAAACAGTTACCATCCATCCTGCTCCGGTGCCGGAGTTGGGCAATGATACCCTGTTTTGCGCCAACGAGACCATTAATCTGATTCTTGATGCAGGCCCCGGAGCACAATATAGCTGGAATAATAATTTCCCAACAGTTAACAGCACCTTTGTTGTTACTGAAACTGGTATGTACCACGTGCGGGTCACCGATATAAACGGCTGCATTGGCAGGGATACCATCAATATTGCACGCTATGAAGCACCAACAATTGACCTTACCAACCTTTACATTGCGCCCTCCAATTGCGGGCTAAGTGATGGTGCCATAACTGGAATTCAGTTTACTGCACCTGATCCTTTTTCAGTAATATGGCTGGATATCTATGGGAATCAGGTTGGCTCTGGCAATGATTTGCTTAACGTTTCTGCCGGAAGCTATTCTGCAGAGGTCACTTTTGGCAATAACTGCATCCAAACGTTTGGCCCTTATTCCATTGCCGATAACAATGCGCCTGTTATTGCAAGTGCATTGCCCGGTGATGATGACCATTGTTATCAGGGCATGGGAAGCATTATTGTTACGCCTGAAAGCGGGAGTGTTACCGATTATCAATATAGTTTTAATGAAACGGATTACTTTCCATTAACCGGTGAAATTACCGGCTTAGCTGCCAATACTTATAACATCACCCTCAAAGATCAGTTTGGTTGTATCAGTTTACCGGTTTCAGTGGAGGTGCAAAATGTTGAAGGCCCTGAAATCTACTGCCATCCCACCCATGCAACAGGCGCAGACAACGGAATGATAACCGTTGATTCGCCAAATACCAACCTAACATACCGCCTCAACTTTGGTCCGGTGCAAACTACCAATGTATTTACCGGTCTTGTAGCAGGCAGTTACACCGTTTATGTAACCGATGAATTTGGCTGCGAAACTCAATGTGAGGTTAGCATTGAAAACAATCCGGGAATTCCTTTGTCAGCCATGGCAGGGGATGACAAAAAATGCCTGAATGAACTTGCCAACTCCAACATAAGGGTAAGCGGTGTTTCAGGCGTTAAAGAATTTACGGCCTCGCTTGCATTTGACGGTCAGAAACTTCAGTGCATTCACTTTAATGATTCACTGCCCGGCATAATATCAACCGTTTATCCCGGCACTTCACGCGTGGTGCTGGAGTGGAATGGAACAATACCATTGACTTCCAACGATACCATATCATTGGGAGAGCTTGTGTTTGAGACCCTTGAATCCGGTTTTGCAGATATAAACTGGGATTCACCACCTGTAACCCGTTTTATAGATGAGAACGGCAATATCATTTTCCCTCATCTTACCCCCGAGGCAATAACAATACATGACCTGCCGGCAATTGAACTTAATCAAAAGATAACTTACTGCCAGGGAGAAAGCATACACCTGATCCCAATGATAAGCGGAGGCGCAGAGCCCATGACAGGGCAGTGGAATACACCAACTGGCAGCCATACACTTGCAAGCATAAATATTGACCATGCAGAGGTAAACCACTCGGGGCAATACACCTACAGCGTTAAAGACTACTTTGGCTGTGCTGATACCGTTACAAAAGAGATAAGCGTATTCCCTCTGCCCACCGCCAACCTCCCTTTCACTAACCCAACGCATGACACCATCTACTACGAACAAACCTTTCAGCTTGAAACCACACCCGGTTATGCCTCATACCAATGGAATACCGGTGATACCACCTACTACATAACCATCACCGAAGAAGGCAGTTACTCAGTCATTGTCCAGACCATAGAAGGCTGCACAGCCACCAACTCCGCATACCTGAAGGATATGTACATGCCCTTCTACTTTGTAGTTCCCAACGCCTTCACCCCCAACGGTGACGGCCTGAACGACACCTTCCGCCCGGTTGCCACCGGCGATCTGATTCGTCAGTTCAGTATGGTAATCTACAACCGCTGGGGGCAGATGATCTTCGAAACATCAGATTATTCAGCAGGCTGGGATGGAAAGGATGCACCGGCGGGGGTTTATAGCTGGGTGATTAGTTATTCGGATATGGTGGGGAAGGTTGCGAAGTTGAGGGGGAGTGTGACGGTGGTTAGGTAATCACCTCACCTTGTTACACCTCACCCTGCCCTCTCCTCTGGTGCCTGAGCCGGTTGGTGAGCTTTTCGTCGAACCATTGTCGAAGGCAAGGAGAGGGTTCTGGCATCCTACTGTATTCGGAATTTGTTTTCTTTAAGAAATTAATACATAAAATTAGCAGGACCTAACTCCCTCTCCTTGTGGTGCCTGAGCTGGTTGGTGAGCTTTTCGTCGAACCATCCTCGAAGGCAGGAGAGGGCTGGGGTGAGGTGATATGAACCGGCATTTGTTTTCTTTAAGAAATTAATGCATAAATCTAGCAGGATCTAACTCCCTCTCCTTTGGTGCCTGAGCTGGTTTTTTAAAAGTATTGTCGAATGTGACTCCCACTCAAATCCATGTCTGAACACAGGAAATACAAAGCCAATAACATGTACCTTTGATCATTAAAAAACTTAATCTTGCTAAAACGTACAATTTTACCTACTTTTACTTTTGAATTTTAGACAAGCAAAACCGGCTGCTTAACTATCTGAAGATAACGAATCAAATGATTTCGAAGAGATAATTTGGTACAAGTAAAGTTATTTTCAGATCTTTTAACACCAAATATTTCACATGAAAAAATTCCTGACGATAGCCATATGCATCCTTTCCCTTCAGCTTTCGGCCCAGCGCGAAGCCGATAACTGGATTTTCGGCTGGCTAAGTACCTGGATCAACTTTTCATCGGGAGCACCGGCATATGTTCCTGTTCACTCCGGACTCTCTTCAACCTATGGCTCCACTTCATTATCCGATAGTTCAGGAAATTTATTGTTTTATTCTGACGGCGTTGAGCTTTTTAACAGAAACTATCAATTAATGTTGAACAGCGATGGGTTGATGGCTGCAGCCTGGGCAACCAACCCATGCATTGCCTTTCCCAAGCCGGGCGATCCGGGCAAATATTATTTTTTCACGATTGGGGGAAGAACAGGCTACACCAACAGGGCGGGCTCGGAATACTCGGTAATCGACATGGCCCTTGACGGAGGTCTGGGGGGAATTATAGTAGGTCAGAAAAACATCAACCTGATTGCCGCCGACAGCACTTACGAAACCATTCAGGGGGTAAAACACGGAAGCCGCGATGCCTATTGGGTCATCTTACGTAATCATCGCAGCCCGAATAAGTTTTTAAGCTATCTGGTTGATCAGTCAGGGGTAAACCAGACTCCCGTTGTTTCTAACTGTATCCTCAACTTTCCGGCCGAAGGAAATCAGTCGGAATACATGAAAATTTCTGCTGACGGCAAATATCTTGTGTTTGCTGACCGCAACGGCACTGCCGGGTACCAGGGGATGACCGAAATATACCGTTTCAACAATGTTACCGGACAACTTACGCCTATGCTGCTATTTAACAGGGGGTCGCAGTCGGTGCAGGGCATTGAGTTCTCGGCAAATTCAGACTTCCTATACATGAGTGAGGGAATATGGCGACCATCGGTGGGGCAGCACGAAAGATGGATTGCACAGTATGAGATGAGTAAAACAGATGATCTCAGCCAGTTTATGAATTCAAAAGTTGCAATGGTCAGAGACTCTTCTATGATTGGTTATGGCAACCTGCTGCTGGCAAATAACGGTAAAATATATTTTGCCCATTCCGAAAATAACGGAACCAATCTATACGGATACCTTTCAGCCATCAACAATCCTTCGGCAAAGGGCGAGGCGTGCAATATTGAATTAATGGTCGTTGAAACCTTCAACCCCTGGGAAGGACTCCCGACTTTTATCAGTTCATTTATGGCCGAATTTGACTGGACAGGAAGTTGTGAAGGGGATACCATTAAATTCGATTCAAGATTTTCACCCGAACCCGTCTCCTGGCTCTGGAATTTTGGCGATCCGGGAAGCGGCGCAGCCAACACAAGTACTGACGCTGACCCCTGGCATATTTACCTTACACCGGGTGAATACGAGGTGTCTGTTACCGTGATTTTCCCCAATGGCACGCAGCAAACCTCCAGTCGGAATGTTCAGGTTTTCAGTTTGCCCGTTTTTTCGCTGGGCGATACCATAAAAATCTGTGCAGGCGGAAACACGGTACTGACCCCCGGACCCGGATATGCTTCTTATCTGTGGAGCAATGGCTCCATCAGTCCGCAAATTACCGTGAACACTCCCGGTGAATACTGGGTTGAGGTTCGTAACGAAGGCGATTGCGCGTTTACCGATTCCGTTCAGGTGGTGCATCACCCTGCAGCCGTCCTTATTACAGACAATCTTGTTGTAAGCCCTACAACCTGTGGAGGAAATACGGGGGCCATTACCGGCCTCAGCATCAATGGGCAGCCGCCATTTGTTTACAGCTGGACAGAAATTATCTCCGGCACCACTGCGGGCTTAACGCCAAACCTTTTTAATCTGGGTGTGGGTGTTTATCAGCTGACTTTCACCGATGGAAATGGATGCAACATGCCTGCAACAAATTTCGAAATCAAGGATGTAGGGGATCTTTTAATTGACACAGTTACGAATACAAACGCATTATGCAATGAGGCCAATGCGGAAATATTTGTCATTGCCGTATCAGGGCTTGGTTCAAGAATACAATACTTCATAAGACATGAAAATGATACATTGTCTCAATGGCACAACGGTTTGTTTACCGGCCTTGAAGCAGGTGTTTATTATGCCTGGGCCTCTGATTCAACCGGATGCACCAGCGTTTACGGGCAGCCTGTGATAATCACAAGTCCTGACGGTCCGGAGATCACAGACCACCTGATGCTGCCTGCAACGGCCGGACAAGCGGATGGTACAATTATCCTTATAGCACAATCCGCTGCAGGCGATACAATTTATTACACTGTAGGTGGCATCACACAGATCAACGATGGCTACTTCGACGACCTTCCCGCCGGAGATTACCTTTGCGAAGTTACCGATGAAAATGGGTGTAGTACTTACATTTCCATTACCATTACCACCCTCGATATTGTTTATCTGAATGCCATTGCAGGTGATGGATCAGCCTGTACGGGCAATCTTGCATCATCACCGGTCTTTGTCAGCAATTTCAACGGAGTAAAGTCTTTTACCATTTCGCTCAACTATGATCCGGCAATCATGGAATGCCTTGGATATACCAATGTGCACTCCCTGCTCGAAACCGGCATTCAGCCTTATCTGGTTCCCGAAGCGGGAAAAATTACCATTCAATGGACAGGCACTTCAGCGGTTATGCTGCCCGATAACACAAAAATACTTGATCTGGTTTTTGATGGCAGTACAGCTGGAATCTCTGACCTAAGCTGGGAAGCAGCACCGGGAGTCAATCAGTTTCTGGACAACAATGGGCTGTCAATACCGGTTGAATACACCAAAGGGAATATTACCATAACATCCACCCCTGAAATAGCAGCGTTGGTGTCGGCAACAATATGCGAAGGCAGCAATTTTGAAGTTATACCCGAGGTTTCCGGCGGTTCCGGTGAACTGGCCTTTACATGGAGATCACCTCTCGGTGAAACTGCCGGACAAGCTGAACTTAATCTGTTTAATGCAATTCAGAGTGATGCAGGAATATATACTTTCTATGTTTCCGATGCCCTTGGCTGCAGCGATTCCACCCTGCTCACCCTGCAGGTTACGCCCAACCCCGCTGACTGGTTTTTGCAGGATACCATTTTGTTTGAAAACCAATACCTGCTTGCCGGCCCTGCGGGTTATGCCTCCTACCTCTGGAGCACCGGCGATACCATGCCCGAAATCACCGTAAACACCGAAGGGCTCTACACCCTGCAGCTCACCACACACAACCTATGCGCGGGTGCCGATTCCACTTACCTCAAAATGCTGGAAGCAGAATCACCTTTTCTGGTCCCCAACGCCTTCACCCCCAACAACGACGGCCTGAATGATACCTTCCGGCCGATAGTTGATTACGAAAGGGTGCGGATGTTCAGCATGGTAATCTACAACCGCTGGGGGCAACTAATCTTCGAAACAACCAACCCGGCTGAGGGCTGGGATGGGAAGGATGCACCGGCGGGGGTGTATAGCTGGGTGATCAGTTATTCGGATATGGTGGGGAAGGTTGCAAAGATGAGGGGTGGGGTGACGCTGGTGAGGTGATACCACCGGTAATATAGTTTTTCTACCTCCTTCGGCCATGGCTTGAGTCGCTTAATCCCGTTTTTCTGTCACTCTGGCCGTTAAGGCTTCGTTACAGGAGATTCCTCTCTGTGTTCGGAATGACGGCTTTATGTTAGGAGGGAGGAAGCAGTGGCGGCTGCGCCGCCACTGCTTCCTCCCCTTCACATATTTTAACAATGCAGTCATTCCGAACGAAACGAAGTGGAGAGAGGAATCTGCTGATTATTAGCACGACTTAAACAGAACTCCTTCTCTCAAAGAACATTTTCTCTCATCTTCCCTTCTATTGCCAAATGACACAATATAGGAGAGGGTTCTGTGATCCTATTGTATTGACGGTTTATTGGCATTTTATCCTTGCCCATTCTACCCTGTAATAAGCCCTGATAAAACTAAAGCTCCCGAAAGAGTATGCACTTAAAAAACTTAACTAATTGTTAAAGATTTTTTATCACATTTAACCATAAATTGCCATATAGCAAAAAAATATATCCTTTTCTTAAAATATTTTACTATATTTATTGCCTCAGTAATTGAAGTCCGCAATGACAATAAAAGTTGAATTTATACGGCAATTTAACGATTTTTCGCCAATAATCTTACTAATTATTTGCTGTAGAATTCAATGTAAAAATCATTTGAGAGATGGAATTTGGCAGAATATAAAGCCATTACTTTTAGCGTCAAATCGCATCCAATTGAATTATGTAAGCAATTACAAGCATAGGCTTCCACCATAGGTTCGAGTTACAACAGAAAAATACTAAAGTATATTTGAATCAAAAACTTAACAATTACAAAAAAAAGCAACAATGAAAAATATAACAAAGCTCATTATTTTATGTGGATTTCTCTTTTTAGGTCTAACTGTAAAATCCCAACAGGTTAATGTAACTTGGACAGATCAAAATTATACTGGCTATTATGTGGTTAGTATTTATGTTCAGATAAATGATGGATCTAGTCCTTTTTGGGTAGGTGAACAAAGAAATGTAACCGGAACCAGCACATTTTTTTATCTGACTGATCTGGAACTTCCAACTGTGATTAATGACCGAAAAGATTATTATAAGTATTTTGCAGTTGTATACAGACAATCTGATCCTACTCATTATGGTCAGAACAATTCTGGTTGGCTTGATTCCGACGAGTTTCTGGCAGGAGCAACAATTCCAACAATAATAATAAATTAGGTGGTTAGGAAGATTCTAATTTTATTATTAGCAACAATAGGCCCTGTTATTTCATACTCACAGGGAGAATGGAATAATTGGTACTTTGGAAAGCATGCAGGGTTGTCGTTTAATAGCGGTAACCCTCTTCCATTAGGATTTGGGGCTACGAATACAGTCACTGGTTGTGCCTCAATTAGCGATTCTTTAGGGAATTTATTATTCTATACAGACGGTAAGAATGTTTACAATAAGTTGAACCTTGTTACTGCTAATGGAAGTGATCTTTATGGCTCAGGTACTCAAGGCACACTTATTCTGCCATTGCCATCAAACAATAATAAGTATTATATTATAACCGTATACGGAGTTACCCATAACATTACATCAATTCCTGGTACGGGATTACATTATTCAGTATTTGACCTTACCTTGTTTGGTGGTCTGGGAGATATTGTACCCGGACAAAAGAATATACCACTCTATTTACCCTTAGGTGACTTTGCTGCAGATAAATTAACAGCTGTAAGACATAAAAATAACCGGGATATCTGGATTATTGCCCGCAGTTTATCAGACAACTACTTTTATTCCTATCTTCTTACAATAAGTGGTATTGATCCAATAGCTAAAATTAGCTTTAGTCTTGTTAATTTAAATATATGGGATTTAAATAGAGGTGAAATTGCAGTTAGTCCGGATGGTACAAAAATGTGTACAGCCTACGCTGAGGGCATTAATGGATTTGAATTTGGAAATTTCAATACGAAAACAGGACAATATACTTCATTGTTTTTAATTACTCCTTCACCAAATCCTAGCAATAGCGTAGATCCATTGGGACTTGAATTCTCTCCCGATTCTAAATTATTATATTGTACATTTCCTCATACTGATTTTGAACATACTCCAATTTATCAATACGATGCTCAACTTAATGATTCCGCTCTTTTCAGGGAATCTGAAAAATTAATAGGACATGGTATTGGGAGTGTTTTACAAACTGGACCGGATAATCAAATTTATGGTGGAATATTAGGACATAATAAGCTTAGTGTCATTAAGAATCCAAACGAAAGGATTTTTTTTGATTATGAGTATGAAAGCATAATATTGAATGAAGGTGCTTCAATGGGATTAAGCCTCCCTCAAATGGTCCAAAAATATTTTGCTTACTTCACCCTCCAACACCTCTGTGCCAATCAGCTGGTTGAAATCACCTCAAACATCTGGCCACTACCTGATAGTGTTTACTGGAACTTCGGGGATGCAACTTCAGGGAGCATGGATACTTCCACTCTAATCAATCCGGACCATGTTTATAATACACCCGGTAATTACCTGATAACTCTAATAGCTTACTGGCCAGGGGATAGATCGGATACCACCATTAAAAATATAGTTATAACCCACCCTCCTGATCCGGCTTTGGGTTTGGATAAAGAAATCTGTATTGATGGATCAACAACTTTGAGCTCTGCGCCTTTTGAGAGTTACCTGTGGATTACCGGTGAGATTACTCAATCAATACCGGTTGCCGACACCGGCCTCTATTGGGTGGAGGTTACAAATGCGGATGGTTGCATTGGCCGTGATTCAGTGCAGGTTAGTTGGTTCCCTCAGCCCACACTTAACGAAACCAACCTCATCATCTCCCCCACCACCTGCGGTGGCAGCACCGGCGCCATACGCGGGCTAACAGTCAGCGGCACCCAACCCATTGCCCTTGAATGGAAAAACAATGCCGGAACTATATTATCAAACGAAGAAGACATTTTTAACCTGCCCGTTGGCAATTACTACTTGTGGGCTACTGATGGCAATGGGTGCAGCAGCCTGGTGTCGCAATACACCATCAGCGATGCCGGCGATGTGCTGATTGCATCTGTTTCTCATTCAGATTCCTACTGCGGTCAGAACAATGGAAGCATAACCATTACCGCCGTAAGCGGTTTGAGCGATATGCTGGAGTACTCTATAGATAATGGCATCACATGGCACAGCAATGAAGGCTTGTTCGAAGGGCTGAACCCGGTTTTGGATTATGATGTCTGGGTAAGAGTTCCTGACGGCTCCGGTTGTCAGGCTGTGTATGTCAATAATCCGGTCACTATTGAAGACTTTGCAGGGCCACAGGTCGATCCCTTCATCCTGCCAGCAACCGGCAGCAACCCAAATGGAAGTATTACCCTCACAGCAGCCGGATTTGGCAACCTTACCTATAGCCTGAACGGCGGCACACCTCAATCTTCAGGCGAGTTCACGGGATTAATTGCAGGAACCTACACCTGGCGTGTAGAAGATGAAAACGGCTGCTTTACCGAAGGCAGTATTGAAGTAGGCCAGGAAGCCGGTTTCATCATTTCAGCCATTGCCGGCAATTCAGCGGTGTGCCTTGGCAATGCCCCCGTTGCCCCTTTGCTTATTGAGAACTTTACCGGTGTTCAGGCTTTTACAGCCACGCTTGAATACGATGCCACACTGGTAAACTGCGAAGGTTTCCGACCCGGCAGTGTTCATCCACAGCTTGAAGCCAACCTCATTGCAGAAGTCTATCCGGCCTCACAGCGCATTGTTGTCACCTGGTCGGGCAGTGCACCACTTACCCTAACGGGAACAGTAAATGTTCTTGATCTGGTATTCAGTGCCACGCAGGCAGGCAACAGCTTCCTTACCTGGGATCAGGCACCGGCAGCCACATGGTTTACCGGTGAATACGGCAGCATTGAACCTGAGTTTCAGATCGGGCAGATACAGGTAAACAATCCACCTGTACTGGCGCAGCAGTTTCCGGAAAATGTATGCGAAGGTGAGCTGGCCTGGCTTTCCGCAACAGCCACGGGCAATGAACCACTAACCTATCAATGGACTTTACCGGATGGCAGCAATGTAAACGACCCGTTTCTTATCGTTTTCAACGCATCATCAGCCAATTCAGGGCAATACCGGGTAAAGGTTAGCGATCCCCTTGGCTGCAGCGATTCCACCATGCTCACCCTGCAGGTTACCCCCAATCCCGCTGACTGGTTTTTGCAGGATACCATTTTGTTTGAAAACCAATACCTGCTTGCCGGCCCTGCGGGTTATGCCACCTACCTCTGGAGCACCGGCGACACCATGCCTGAAATCACCGTAAACACCGAAGGGCTCTACACCCTGCAGCTCACCACCCACAACCTGTGCGCGGGTGCCGATTCCACTTACCTCAAAATGCTGGAAGCAGAATCACCTTTTCTGGTCCCCAACGCCTTCACCCCCAACAACGACGGCCTGAATGATACCTTCCGGCCGATAGTTGATTACGAAAGGGTGCGGATGTTCAGCATGGTAATCTACAACCGCTGGGGGCAACTGATCTTCGAAACAACCAACCCGGCTGAGGGCTGGGATGGGAAGGATGCTCCGGCGGGGGTTTATAGCTGGGTGATCAGTTATTCGGATATGGTGGGGAAGGTGGTGAAGATGAGGGGTGGGGTGACGTTGATGAAGTAGAACCTTACCCTTGCAACACCTCACCCCTGCCCTCTCCTCTGGTGCCTGAGCCGGTTGGTGAGCTTTTCGTCGAACCATTGTCGAAGGCAA
>Ga0351882_1092_pt1 | contig 28203 bp, 23 predicted proteins | sample BONcelFGM3001F13_FD_206762 | JGI IMG/M metagenome (GOLD analysis project Ga0351882, IMG submission 206762) | Enriched cells from coal bed in the Powder River Basin, Montana, United States - BONCAT cells FGM rep3 HSBNCT.FGM.300.1.F13 ... | reverse complement strand
ACGGTCATCAGCGCCGTCAGTTTTGGATCTTCTGGACGACTCGTACTCTTCATCGGATTTGTGCTTCTCGTCGGCTGGGTGCTTATGTCCTTTCTCGGCTGGGTGGATCGGGTTTCACGCCTGGGACGACTGAATGACACGCTCCTGAGAGTCTTTGAAAAAGCCCGCACCGCCTTTTCCGACGCTGAGACCGCAGGACAATACGGAGGCCGCAGTTGGTCGGAGGGCAAACAAGCGGAAAAGACCGCCGTCGTTCGCCATGATGCCTTTGGCTACGTCCAGCATCTCGATATGCAGGGACTCCAGGCAGCCGCAGAATCACTGGATGGGGAAATTTGGCTGGATGTACGCCCGGGCACCTTTGTGACCCGCAATGCTCCTGTTGCCTGGATACAGGGCTCAAAGAGCGCAGACGATGAAACCCTTGAGAAAATTCGGGGCTGCCTCACGCTGGGAAAGGAGCGGGACTATTCCACCGATCCGAGATTCTCCATGATCTTGCTGGCCGAGATATCGGATCGAGCCCTCTCCCCGGCAGTCAATGACCCCGGCACCGCCATTGAGGTGCTTTCCGTACAACTGGAATTATTCTACGCTTGGGCCGAAAATCAGCAATCCAACCAAGGTAAAAACGACGCCATATACCCAGACATCTATGTTCCCGAGATCACCGCAAAGGATCTCATCTTCGACGCCCTCACTCCGATAGCCCGAGACGGCGCAGGAATGATCGAAGTCGGCATAAAACTACAGAAGGCCCTCCGAATCCTCATGCACTCCGGCTACGCCCCCCTCAAAGAAGCCGCCGAAGAGTTTCGCAAGATCGCCTTGGAACTCTCAGAACTCTCCCTCCCCATCGAATCCCAGCGCCAGATCGTTCGAGACCTCGCCCACCGCCCCCTGGATGAATAGAGTCCCTCCAGCCAGTCAATTCCGCAGGCAAAGACTCATGAGAGCCGCCCGCCCATTCACGCCGAAACGCTCGTAGATCGTTTTCACGTATTTGTGAGTCGTCGTCACCGTCTGCCCCAGGGATTCCGCAATTTCCTTCTCGGACAGGCCCGTGAGGAGTTTTTGCAGCACGCGTCGAGCCACCGGGCTGAGCGGCTTGTCCCCGATCAGCAGAGCGCGGTCCATGAAAAGCCTCCGATGGAAACTGCGAATACCCCGGAGGATCGTGGCAGCCAGCTTCACTTCCGCGAGGGAAAAATGCGGAGCCTCGCCCATTCGGTCCATCATGAAGACGGACTCCGCATCGGCATTCAGCGGAAAGCTCGTCCAGATCCGATCCGTAATGCCTAGCCCGGTGTAGTGGATCTTGTAATGTTCCGTGGCGGCAAATTCCTCGTAGGGGATCCAGCCATCGCGCATCCGATGAGCCTGAAATTTTCCCATGCGTTTGATGATGCCGACCGTGGCATGGCCCACATTAAAATTCGAGTCCGCAGGATCTTTTCGCTCAAACATGACACGGATCAGCTTCTCGTAGTCTTCCCCATCCGGCACCAGATCGTACTTCGCCCGCAACCGCCAACCACGCATGCTGTCCGATTCAAAGGTCTCATCCTTGAGCGCCCGCACAGCAGCCACCCATTTGACGTTATCAGCTTTCAGCAGACCTTTGAGCCTCTCACAAAGCAGTTCCAAAGCCGCATCGGAACTGTCTGGCGGAAACTGATCAAGCTCGTCCCAGAGCGCATAGGCAGCTTCCATCACCGCCGTGGTCTTTTGGGCTGCCATCAGATTTATCCTTGTACCGCCCTTTGATCGCTTCCTCGCATGACCCCCTGTAGCGAGAATTCAACCTGTTGTCTATGAGGCGCAGGCGTAATCCTCAGAAAGGCTCCCCCTATTTAGGACCATTCCCAAGAATTTTCTGCCGACTACTCTTTCCCCCTGTAATGAATCGTTTTTCGCGTTGGGCAAGGGGCCGTAGGTCAGGAGCAGTAGCTGCATTCATCGCCCTCTGCGGCATTGCCTCCAGCGCCTACGCAGAGGTCGAGTATGTGCGGGCAATTCCGATTCCCATTTCGCAGGATGGGTCATACCCGCCTCCCGTACTCCCGGTGACCCAAGCTCCCTATGTGACGGGCGATCCTGACAACACAAACGAGCTACCCCCTCTAGTCGATGGTACGTCCGCATACTGGAACCTCGACGCAACCTTGGGCTTATATCCTAGATACGAAAGTGGCGCTTACCCCCCAAACGTGAAATTGAACGCTTATTCTCGACTGGCGTGGCTGGGGCAAAACAACCTCGAGAGCGGTCCCACGCTGGTCTTCCTCACCCCCCAGCGACAAATAATCACCCTCGATGTGTGGGCCGTTTTGGCGACCAGCCTTCCAAGAATCGATGTAGAGTATGAGGCAGCATCATCCATTGCCGCAAGGAGTCTGGACGATCCGATCTCCGCCATTTTGGATTCAGAGCACTACGCGATTGATAGGTTGACCGGAATTGCCACCCTCCGACCTCTGGATGGAGTGGATACACCCACCACACAATTCATGTCCTACGGAGCCGATGGCCTGCTCTACGTGCTCGACTACGGAAACAGCCGCATCGCGAGCTTCGATCCCGATAATATCGGGAACCCCTTCGCCCCGGTCAGCAGCTTCACCCTGGAGTCAGGCGTTACCACGGCGAATATTCAATTCGCCATCGGCATCAATGGCAGCTTCTACCTCGGCGACGGTCTGGGAGGCGGGAGTTACTACAACAGCCTCGGAGCGTTCCAAGGCGTATTCACCCTGCCGGAAGATACCACCACCAGCACCTACCGAGGCGAGTCCTACATCACCACCGGAGCCGATGGGAGCGTTTATATTTACGACAACGCCTACGGTTTCCACCAATACCAGGACTCCAGCGTCGTGCCAGAGCCTTCGACAGGAGTGTTGGTTCTCACAGCCATTCTAGGCACGCTCTTCCTCCGCGGCCGCAGGCAGGTGGCAGGAGTTGCATAGATTGCCCGTCTCACCCAACCATTCAACGGCTTCGTCGAATTCTCTCTTCAAGCGATGAATTTCCAATCAACCTTCATCACCTTCCGACCCTTTACTGAAAGACTTCGACACCCTTTTTCAGGACGCTGCGCTGTTCCTGTATACGCTTCGGCATAGGCTCATTGATGGACGTTTATCTGCTCGCTGTCTTGCTGTGGGTGGAGCTAGTGGAGTTGATTGAGTCGCATTATCCGAAGGGTGTGCGAGGTCTCCTCCTTTTATAACCCTCTTTATTCAGCGGTTACCTAGACAAGACAATATGCAATCACCTCTCGACTCCATTATTGGCGAGGCGTGCCCTCGTGAATAATGCTATGCCAGAGGCAAAAAAGAGGTCCAGAGCCAGTACGACTCCATAGGGAGAAGGCTTCTGATCGGCGATAGGAATCTCAGCGAGCGTATGGCTAATCTTTGAGTGAGGCGGATTCGTTAGCAGATATTTGTTCCACCGGTGGTGATAAGGGAGCTGAGGCGTGAAGGGGTGCATCAGGCTCATCGGCCACGGTGGAGCGAAGGAGCACCTTACCACGGCGCGTCCATTCGTCGGCCAGTCGCTGGACCTTTTCGCCGTGTTGTTTGAGCACCTGTACCATGCGGGTGCGGTCTGGCGGTGGGAGAAAGACGACGATAACGAAAGATGCGCCGCTCTCTTCCTCGACGAAGGGAATAGCGCTGACCTCAAAGGAGGGAACGCGTCCCCTGCCGATGGGTTGCGTGGGCATGATACGGTCGGTCTGCACCTGGCTGGAGCGGAAGGTTTCTTGTACCATCTGATGGAGGCTGGAGTCGCCGAGAGCGTCGGTGAGGGTGCGTTTGAGGGGGCTTTGCTGAAGTTGGTAAATATTGAAGAGCTCGGAGTTGACGACGGTGATCTCCAGTTTGCTATTCACGACCATGACGCCTTCCAGGAGGCTGCCCAAAATGCAGTCCTGCATATGTTGAAAGTTTGAGAACTGCTCCTCCAGGGCCTGAATGCGCTGGCGCATTTCCTCCATCTTGTGAGATACGCTTTTTGCCTCGTAGTGGGAGGCGCGGAGCCAGAATCTCCAGCCGACATCGGGCTTCTCGGGGATGGACTCTCCGTTGGCGAGGCGCGCGAACCAGTTTTTCACAATGAGAGCAGATTTAAGCCCGGAGAGGTGAAAAGTGGTGGCAACGGTGGCTGCGAGAAGCAGGACAGCAATAAGCAGGGAGTCCATGGTCGGGTTGATGGTTGGTTGAATGGGAAAGTAGGGAGGTCACGGGGTGGTATTGCGGTAGAATCTGAGATTGGCGGCGACAAGGAGAACTGTGCTGAGAACGACGGTGCAGACACTCATCGCCATGGCTTGCGCGAAGTCGCCTTGCTCGAATTGGGAAAATATGAAGCTGCCGACAGTCTGTACCCCCGGTGGCAGCAGCATAATCGAAGCCACCCAGTCCCGCAAGCACATCACAAAAATAGCGATCCATGCCACGAAAAGACTTGGGAAGAGCATGGGAAAAACAATACGTGAGAGAATGGAAAGGCGGGGGGCGCGGAGACAGGCAGCGGCTTGCTCCAAGCGGGGAGCCAACTGCCGCATGCCGGCATCGGCGAAGCGAAGCGCCACGGCCTGATAGATGGCAACGTAAGCGAGGAAGAGGATGGCCAGGGTGCCGTAGATGCGCACGGGCATCCAAGAGGCATTCCATGCGAGGATAAATCCGACGGCGATGACAAGATTGGGCAGGACGCGAGGCAGCATACTCAAGTGATCGAGCAAGGATACTCCGCGTCCCTTGTAGCGCGCGAGCGCGTAGGCAGTGATACCGCCGAGGGCAGCGCAGGCGGTGGCCGCGGCAGCGCTGAGGCTCGCACTGGTGCTGAGAGCCTGCAATCCGCCCGAGCCCCACTGCAGAATGGCCCTGTAGTGTTGCAGGGTGAAGACCGGGTCTCCCCCCTGCCAGCGCTCGATGAGGCTCATGAGGAAGACGGTGGCATTGGGCAAAAGGGAGCTGAAGAGGAAGAGAATGCCGAAGAAGGCGAGAGCTGCGCATAGCGGGAAGCCTTTGAGCCGGGTGAGCCTGCCGACGGGGATGCGTCCATTGGCAATGACCCGGATACCGATATAAATACGGGCTACGGTCACCAGTACGACGGCGGCAACGGCGAGGATGGAGGAGATGGCGGCGGCGCGCGGGACATCGGCAGGCCAAGTTGTCAGCATTTCATAAATCACGGCTGGTAAGAGCACCAAGTCGGAGCGCGGTCCGAGAATGGCGGCGATGCCAAAGTTTGAAAGTGTATCGATGAAGACCAGCACGCCGCTATTCACCAACGCGGGAACGAGCAAGGGCAGCGTGATGCGCCGGAAGATGGCTGCCGGAGGAGCACCGAGGCAGCAGGCGGCGTCTTCGAGCCGGGTCGAGACGTTTTGCAACGATGCCTCGACCAGCAAGGCCACAGTGCCAAAGCTCGTCAGGCCCATGATAAAGACCACTCCGCCCATGCCGAAGAAGGTCCCACGGATCATCTCCGGGACAGGCCCGACAAAGGTGTCCACCAAGCCATTGTCATTCAAAAGTAGGACGTAGGCCAGTGCCAGCAGGTACGGTGGGGACATCACGGGCAGTAGGAGGCTGACCCGCAGGAGAGACTTGCCGGGAAGATTGGTTCTGGCCATGAGCCAGCCAGCGGGAAGGCCGAGTGCCCAGGCGAAAAGCGTCGTGAGAGCGGCACAACTAAGCGAGTTGTTCCACATCCGCCAGAGTCCGTCGGTGGTCACCACTTCCCGATAGGGCTGGAATGCCCCGGCGAGCGAGAATTCCCCAATGGCGGGAAAGATGCTCTGCAAAAGCAGCATCAATACGGGAAAGCCGATCGATAGCAGCACGCCGGCCAGCCCGATCCAGAGCGGCCATGAGGAATTGCCAATGGGAACCCAAGACGACTTCGTGCGGGATGGGAGGAGCCGACTCATGAAACGCACGCTCCTGTGGGCAGGCTACCTGCGGAAGGCGGCCTTGTTTGAAAAGAGCCGCTGGCCATGGGAAATGGACTTCGATTCCCTCCCCCGCTGCGGGGCGGCGGGACGGCGGTCTGTCTCACTCTGCGGGGCTGGAAGTTCATCGCACTTTTTTTTCCACTTCGTATTTGAACCGCATAAGCACCTCGCGCTGGACTCGTAAGGCTGCCACCACGTCATAGGGGAGAGCCTTGGCGATCTCGGTCTTCGTTCGAAGCGGGCTGAGCGGGGTGGCCGGGTCGGCGGGAATCAGGTGCTCGGCGGCCATGCGCTGCTGCGCCTCGGGCGAGAAGCAGAAGCGGACAAACGCATCTGCGGCGGCGCGGTTCACCGTCCCGTTGAGCACAGCGATGGGGCGGGGAATCACGGGGCACCCCGAGGAGGGGAAGTGCATCACGAGGGGCTCGCCCTTTTCGATCTGCTTGAAAACCAGATAATCCGCCGAAGCCAAAACGGCATCGTGCGAGCGCAAAACGAGGCCACTCAAGGCCTGGCTATTCGGGCCGGAAATTTGCAAGCCCTGCTTTTTGGCGTTTTTCAATCCGTCCCAGAAGGCGTCGCCCATCAGGCGGCTGAAGATGATGATGAATTCCCCGCTGGTGCCGGATTGCTGAGGCGAGGGCATGAGCAGTCTGCCACGGAAGTCCCCGGAGAAAATATCAACCCATTCCAGCGCGGGGTTGTATTGGTCTGCCCGCATGGCAATACCCAGGGCGCTGGCGGAGGTCCCTGCATAATACCCATCCTTGTCGTCCCATTCGGGCCGGGTCGCCACTCCTGTCGGCAGTGGCAGGAGCATCTTTTCCTGTTTGAGTGCTTCCGCTGCGGTGGGGCTGGCGAGGATGACCACGTCAGCTTGCGGATGGTATTCCTCGGCCATGAGCTTAGCCATCACTTCGCCGGTCGTAGCCGAGTACAACTTCGTTTTCCGCGCCGTCTGCTTCTCGAAGGACTCGCATAGCCACTGCGCAAGGCCGCGAGGTCCGGCGGAATAGACGACCAGGATGTCTGGATCGCGGCTTTCGCAACCGGACAATGCGGCTCCGAAAAAGACGGCTATGAGAATGTGTCGAAGGCACCTCATTTTTCGACGTAGATGACTTGGTGCGGGTCAAACTGAACGAGCACCGGGCTGTCGAGCGGGATGGAGTGTGGAGTGAAGGCTCGGAAAATCTCGCCCTTCTGGGTCATGGCGTGCACGTCATAGGCAAGACCGGTGAAGCTGCTTTTGATACAGACGGCGTGCCAGCGGATCAGACCGTCGCCGGGGAACTCATCCTTTTGCGCCTGGGGAAAGATCCGCACATCCTCGCGCCGTACGAGAAGATAGCCCTGGCCCTTGCGCTTGGGGTGCCTCGGAAAAATGGGCTGCTGGGCATCGTCACGCAGGTCTTCCAATTCCGCAGTGAAGGGAATGGAACTGGCCGCGCCGAGGAATGATGCGACGAAGGTGGTCTCTGGAAAACGGTGAATCTCGTCCGGCGAGGCAATCTGCTCGATGCGCCCCTTGTTCATCACGGCAATCTGGTGGGCCACCGTGGTGGCTTCCTGATGGTCGTGCGTCACATAGACCGTGGTGATGTCGAGGCGGCGAATGAGGGCCGCAATGTCGTCACGGAGGGTTTCCCGCAACTGGGTGTCGAGTGAGGCCAGCGGCTCGTCCATGAGCAACACAGAGGGCTCCACCACGATGGCCCTCGCGATGGCCACCCGCTGCTGTTGCCCGCCGGAGAGTGTGGATGGGAGACGGTCGCGCATTTCCAGCATGCCGACACGTTGCAGGACATGCTGGATGCGCCTTTGCTTTTCGTCGTGATCGAGACGCGTTTTGAGATAGTCTAGGCCGAAGGCCACATTCTGGGCCACCGTCAGGTGCGGCCACAGGCTTAAGTCCTGAAAGACCATGGCAAATCCCCGTTCCTGCGCCGAATATCCCTCGTGCGTCACCGCATCCTCAATGATTTCCGAGCCAAGCTGGATCTGCCCACCATCGGCAGGCAGCAGCCCCGCGAGGATATTGAGCAAGGTGGACTTGCCACAGCCGGAAGGCCCCAGCAATGCCAGACACTGGCCCTTTTCGACACCGAAGGACACATCATCGAGAACGACGGTCTCGCCGTAGGATTTACGGATATTCTTACCGATCAGGTAGGGGGTTGGTGTGCGAATGAGGTCTCCTTCGAAACCGGGAATATCGTGCAACATATTCATGGGATTTGGGTCTGCGCGAGTTGCAACCGTCCGGTGAGGCGATAGATATTTACGGCAAAGTCACCGGCACCGTTGTTCCTGCGCTGGAGATTCTGGCTGGCCGGATCAAAAACCGCATCGGCCACCGCGATTTGAGGAGTTCCACCCACGGGCTGGCCTGTGACCTGGCCGAGGGTGCCGAACTCGAGGACTTGCACGGTGGGTGGATTGCCAGCCAAGCCTTTCCCGGGTACGGGAATCAGCATGTTTGAAATCTTTTCCAAGTCGAAGTAGAAGCCTCTTGGCAGCGAAGTCCACCGGGTGATCGGGACTACGTCTTCCGTTTTGGAAACGGCTTTCTCATCGGCAGTTTGGTCGCGGAAAAAAATGTAGGCGCAGAGCTGCTTTTCCGAATCCGGGTGTGTGGTATCGGCGATGCCAAAATAAACCTTCACCCGTTTTTCAATGGCGGACATCCGGGCTTCCTCCAAGGCTCCCATGAGCTGGGTAATAGCTCCTTGCCGAGAGCCGGCGGGCCGGCCGCCCATGCCAGAGTTGACCATCACGCCCATCATGATGCTCATGATGGCCATGACCACTAGTAACTCGAGCAAGCTAAAGCCTCGCGAAGAATTTCGATTTCGATTTGAGGTGGTTTCGCCGTGAATCGTTTGGCATTTGGCGCCCCGCGTTTCTTCCCTGCGGCAGGGAGCGTTCTTTGCCAGCGGCAATCGGCAATCGTAAGTCTGCAATTTCATTGTGGTGGTTCCTCGGCTGGTGTGTCGGGTTCTGCGGGGAACATGGAAAAGGCGGCCTGATTTTTAGGCGTCGGTGGTTCAGTCATTGGCAGTTGCTTCGGGAAAGCATCAACCCGCGCGGGATAAAACAACCTCCCGCGCGGGCTCCTGCTGCTCTACTAGCAAGTGAACGAAATCAAGCTCTCTGACGTTTTCTCCAGAGGACAAATGTCACGCCGAGCACGAGTAACATCCATGTGGTGGGCTCGGGAACGGCGGCGACAGTGTTGAAAGCCGGCAAGGCTCCGCCTCCCAAAGAATAGTCGAACGAATAGTTGTTGTATCCCCCCACCAGCAACGAGCCGGCGCTGGTCCCCAGAAGCTGCTCGCCGTTGAAGGGATCCGCCGTAAACGTCGCCGAGAATTTATAGATAAGATATTCCGCCGAGGCATTCGTGAAGTCTGATCCATTGCTGGCGTAGAGATATATGTTCTTGCCCCCAAAAGGATCGGCAAAGGCACCTGCTGCATTCTGGAACAGCCCATTGTATCCGGCGTCGAAATCCTCCATGCCCATGAGTCCTCCGAACTGTACAAAACTTGAGTTCAGAGCGGATAGATCTCCCGCATTCCAAAGATTCAAAACTTCGGCGTCAGATATATTGAAGTATCCAGCCCTAAGGTTATTGGACACATCCCCGGCGATTAAAATCCCCGAGCTATTAGCTAGGCCGTAAGCCGCTTCATTGGTTGCCGTCAGGTTTGATATTATTAAGGTTCCTGCCCGGGAGGAAAGACTCCCGGCAAAGATGAAGATCGCTAAAAGGATCAAGTGATGGAATTTTGTTTTCATAGGTGCGTTATGGTTGTGGTTTTCTGAATTCTCAGTAAGGGGCCTGCCGATGGATCTCTGCGGTTCCTGCTCTTTTCCTGATATCAAATGCAGATGGGATGGTTGTGTCTGTTTGCGGAGTCGCTCCGCTGCCGACGCGGCGCCACCCGACTCCGGTAATGCCGCCTGTCGAGTAGTAATAGATATCAAGAGCGCCATCGTCATTGGAGTCGAAGAGAACTTGATCTGCCTGAGCCGCCGTTCCTCCAGTCAGGCTTTGAAGCGTCTCACTTGTCCGGAAGAGCCCGCTGTTGCCCAAAGTGGCAGACGCGGCATAGACGTTTGCGAAGCTGGTGTACCCGCTTGCCACCGGGAATGAGACAGGCGTCGTTTGCACTGCGCCGGTAAGTGCGAAGCTGGCCTGCCCCGCACTTTTTTTGATGATCGTGAGACCATCTGTGAAATACACAGGCATGTTGCCAAAATTGGCCGTTCCCTTTCCAACAGCCCGCCATCCGGTGCCGGTGATGCCGCCGGTGCTATAGTACAGGGTGAGCGATTCTCCCGTGACTGCATTTACCGCATTCACCCGGTCTGCTGTCGCGGCGGTTCCTCCGGCCAGGGATTCTCCCCCCGTGCCGAAGATTTCGAGCACGGTCGGGAGGGCTTGGAGTTGGATGCTGTCCTTGTTTGCGGAGAGGAGGGTACTGAGATCCTCCTGTACGGTGAGCTGGGTGGAAGTCCAGCTTGTGACCAGTGTGTTCACACCGGCATTGGTGCCGCTGGTGATGAGCAGCGCGTAGCTCCGCCCGCTTGTGAGACGCTGGGTGAGATCCACGCCACTTACCGTGACGGTGCCGGTCCCCACTTCGGAGGCGCGCCCGGTGTAGGGCGACGTCTCCATGAGGTTGATCCCGATTACACTCGTCGCACCGCCACCGTGGATCGTGATTTCGCTAAACCCGATAGGGGTTGTCGTTACCGTGGTGGCCTGTGCCTGTATCGCCAGCACTCCCAGCAGCGCGGCTGATAATTTAATGATGTTTAGTGCTTTCATTTCGTTTGTTTCCTAATTTTTTACATTCCGTGAGATTGTATCTGGATTGCTTTAGTTCGATGTGACTTCGAGTCTCACGAAGCGCTTTGTTCCAGTGCCTTTAGGTATGCTCACCGTGACGTTCTCGACATCTCCCAGGTCTTGTGTACCCGTTTCCACCACACCCGCGCTGCTCCAGCTCTCGGGCTGAAGGGTGTCGCTCCATTTGACTTCGAAGTTGACGACACCGACGGCGGCTTTGTTGCGGGGATAGGTGAAGACGAGGGACTCTCCATCGAGTTCCAGCTCACCTGGCATGCGTCCCGGGCTGGCAGGATCAACCGTTCCGTCCGTTGTGGCGTATTTCAACAGATTGGAAACCCCATCTCCGGCCGGAGCCATGTCGTCCGCGGCAATGCCGATGTCCGCGGTCGTGCCAAACCACTGCTGCCTCCAAGCATCCACCGCATTCATCGGAACGATCGTCAGGACGCCCGTGGCGGCAAAATTGCTGACGTCCCACTTCAGCCCCAGAGGGGTAAGGATGGCTTCAGACTGACTGAAGTTATATTGACGCGTCGCGATCGCTTCTCCTCCTGTCATGAACTTGAAGCTGTCTCCAGCCGCCAACTCTGTCGTCCGGAGTTGAATATCAAAGACAACGGGGGCCGTGGCGCTGACAAAGTTGGCCGTCAGGAGTTGGTCGAATGTTTCTGTGGAAAGGACATCAAAAACCATGGTGATTGCCCCTGTCGCAGCGGCGGAAATCTGAATTCCCTGGGTCCCCTGAAACTCCAGTTTTCCCGCTTCGATGGTTCCGAGATGGTTTACGCCGGGGTTGATGACAAATCCTCCGACGGACGACTCGATTCTGCTGTTGGCATTGAAAACAGCACTTCCTTCGAGGGAACTTCCCGCGGCCATGACCAGGCGACCAGGATAGGACGAAGTGCCAAGGGAGTAGGTTCCACCGCCCATGACCAACCGGAGATTCGACCCCACTGGCATGACGGAAGTGGCAGAACTCACCTGCTGGCGAGTCTGGCCACTTCCCGTTCCCCATTGGGCAATGCCGCTGATCCCTGCCAAGGCGGAGTTGCTTCCGCTGAGACTACGCCCGATATTATTGAAAATAAACGTGCTTCCTTCCTCGATGGTGAGCAAGCCCTGGACGGGGCCCAGATCGGAAATGTGAAGGCTGCTATTGCCTTTCACTTCAAGCAGACCTCCAGACTTCACTTGGACCACAGGGCGGCCCGCACCTGAGAGCTGAGTGCCCAGAATTTCCGCTACAGCCTCATTCTGAAAGGTAGCCTTGCCCGAAACATCAAGCACCGCAATGTCGGACCCGCCCGTCGTTATCGGTTTGTGATTCCAGTAAGCGCCATCCACCAACAAGGAACTGCCTGCGTACATGGTGATCTTTGAGATATAGCTAAACTCAGCCCCAGCCGTTACACTCATGTGGCCGTAGAGATTCGAAGCAGCCCCTGCTCCCGTACCAGTTGCTTTTTGGAACAAGGACCCCTCCCCGGTGATCTTAAAAAAAGCATCGGCTTCGATATCGAAAGTCAGGTAGCCCGTCGAAGTATTCGCAACCAGTCCTCCATTTTCGATTCGAAATTCCGATCCTTTGGACACGAACATCCTTCGCGCAACTGTTCCTGACATCAACAAGTTGGCACCGTCACGAACGACAAACTGGTTGTTTGTGCGGTTGTTCTCGTCCACGTAATAGCTTCCATTGACTTTGAAAAAATCCGTCGTCTTGTCGATCACATCCAAAACCGTCTGGTTTTCCAGGATGATGCGATTATTGCTGGGGGAGTCATCACTCCCTGAATTAACGGTCAAAACGGCGGCTTGGTGAGTGTTGCCATCGTCGAGGGAGAGTTCGTTGTTAATTCCCCCACCATCAGAGCCCACAGTGATACGCACCCCGGCATACAGACTGGCCCCCTCAAGGGTACCATTCACATTCGTCCCGAAGAGTTCACTCAGGCTGATCTCATTCCCTGCACTGCCGGAGGCGCCGAGGGTGAGGCCCCGTACGCGGACATCCACCTCATCGGCGCTGGAGTTCGTCAGGCTCAGTTTGGCTGTTCTGCCCTCGCCACTTCCGATAGTTATCGTTCCGAAATCCCGGCTCACGCCTTCCAAATCATAGACCACCCCCGATGGTGCCGTCTTACCAACATAGAAGTTATATCCACTACTTTCGTCAGTGACCATGTTCGGCCCGGGAACGGGCGTAATGCCAGGACCAAAGAGGTCGCTTGCACTGAAGGTGGCTCCATATCCCGACATGTCGTCAAAGCGAAGGCTTGCGTAGTAAAATTTGGAGGGCGCTCCCGAGTTCACAAAGGTGACTTTGCCAATCGGTCCCACCTGTCCAAATTCCATCCCACCGAGGTAGCCCATTTCGATGCCGTTGACATCGACTTGAAGATCCTGACCCCCATTTTCAAAAATTCTGAACCTGTTCCCCGACCACTGGGGATCTTCTTGTTGTGCTGTGATTCCCTGCCCGAAAAACTCGCCCAAATCCAAGCTGTTCCCATAGGCCGCAGCGTTCCATATTTGAAACTCACGGAAGACAAAGGTGGCGGGGGCCCCCGAGTTGGTGAAGGAGACCTTGCCCATTGAGCCTCCATCGCTGCTTGAGGCTCCCAGATAGAGATTGAGGAACTTCACGGAATGCCCTTCGAGATCGAATGAGAAGTCGGCTCCATTGGTGGATTGAACTTCGAGGGCATTGACAATACCGCTCGGCAGGACCGTGCTGGCGGAGACGCCAGCCCCGAAAAGATCGCTCCACTTTGCCGAGCTTCCGTAGCCGCTGGTATTGCGGAATCTCAGGGTGTGAAAAGCCAGCGTGCTGGGATTTGCGCTGGAGTTGGCGATATGCAGTTTGAGGGTATCGCTGGTATTGGCTCCGATTATGATGTCGCTGATTTGGGCAGAGATACCACCCATATCGAAATTATAGATTCCTCCGGCGGTTGATTTGACATCCAGATGGAATGAGCCACTCGTGTACACTAGGAACGGGTTCCAGACTAAATTGACGTTGGGACCAAACATGGTGCCCAAGTTCACGCTGTTGTTTCCCTCAGTTCCGTCTGTCCAGATGTTGAATCCGAAGATCGACACTTCACTAGGAGTCTGGCTGCTGTTAGTGAAGGCTACCTTGCCAATGCCTCCCGCACTACTTCCTAGGACAATGTTCTGGAGCACTGCGTTTTTCCCATTCAGATCAATGGTGAATTCCCCGTTGCGGACAGCGAATCCTGAATATGCATTCTGCATATCAATGGATGAAGCGAGGGTGATATTCCGATTGGCCGTGGGATAGGCCGCTTCATCTGTAAAAAGCACTCCTCGATTGGAGCTAGCCTGAGCCTGCGGAAGGAGTAAGGCGGCTTGGTTGCTCGCACCGAAGTTCCAGTTGCCGACGGTGTCCCAGTTGCCGTCCACGGCACCGGTCCAGAACGAGGCACTGCTGGTGCTTTGGGCCGGGAGCGGTGTGATTATGAGGTTCGCGCCGAGAAGCAGAGCGGCGAACATATGAGGTATTTTTCGTTTCATACGAAGAGTCTTTTTGATATTTTCTGGCTGATGGATTGAGGTCTTGGCGGAGTTGGAAAAGGGGAGCGATTTTGAACGCTGGCTGGCATTTACGATTCCTTGCGATCGGTTCATGGATTTTTGTAGGTCTCAGGATTTGACATCGTCATGGATGTGACGATTTCAGGCTTGGAAGGGAGCTCGAGAAGAGTTGTCTGACCGTAACCATTCCGCATAAAGACAGTGATCAAGCGTCCTGTACCCTCATAGCTAAGTTGCCGGGTACGCTCGGTCTTGCGCTCTGAGGCATAACTCAACGATACGGGTGCGCTATGGAACTGGCTGGCTGGGATCAGATGGGATGTGGCGGCGTTTGACGGGACCAGAGAGGGGAGGTTGTCGCCGACACGGAGCATCAGCGGGGTCTTGCCGAGGAGGTGATGGACGATGACACCCTGGGGCGCTCCGTCAGCCAATGGATACTCCTTGACCAGGCGGAGAGTCATTGGGCCGTCGGACTTTGTGGCCAGCAGCGAATACATGGCATCAGCCTCGAGCTCGCCAGTTATGTTTTTCGAGGAACCCCCATTGTCTTGCACCAATCTGAACTCGTAAGGGCCAGCGGGCAGAGGGATTGCTCCGTGACCAGAGTTCGAAGTAAATCCCCCGTTCAGGCGGGTGAACAACTCGCGGGAAACCCTCCCCTCCTTGGTCTTGGGGCCGCTCAGAGAGAGAGAATAAGATCCCGCATCGCCGCGTGTGCCCAGATCGGCAAAACAACGAAGGTAAGCGGTTCCCTCCGACGGAGTCTCTTTTTCCTGGGCCGCGCAATGGCCAGCCAGAAGCACAGCCCAAAGGAAAATGATGGATCGGAAAATTTTCATCAGGCGTTTTCGGTGGATAGGATTTCGAGCGCCCAGCGATCCGGTTGCCGGAATCGCTTGGTGACATCCGCGTTGCTGGCGGGATTGAAGTCCTCGGTGAGCTGAGGATCCCAGACCGGCTTGAGGCGTACGGTGGTCTTTCTGGCTTGAGTGGCCTCGACCTTGCCCGTGCGATCCAGCGTCTGACCGACTGAGTAAATCGTGTAGGTATTTCCCCGAGTGGTGATCAGGTCAGCGAGCCGGCGAAAGAGTTCTTCCCGACCACGGTCATTGAGTTCATCCGTATTCGATGCCGCATGGAGTTGATTGCGGGACGTACCCGTTTGGCTAAACGGGCTGAAAATTTGGAGTTGGGAGAGTTCGCCTCTTTCCCAGAGCGGACTGAATCGAGTGGGGAAATTACGGGAGAGTCGCTGGGCGAGATAACGTGCCAGGGCTTTGCCTCCGGAGACCCCGGTTTGAATAGCAGCCGCTGTCACACCAGCAGTTCCCTCCTCGGTTTCCTGAGTGACGAAGGTGCCGCCTGCAAGGGTGGAGTCGGAGCTCTTAATGTCCCCAAACTGGATTCCTTCGACCAGGGCCCGCAAAACCAAGCCCCCATCGCGAAGGATGCCATTGGGGTTGTATTGGCCCGTAATCGTTAAGTCGGTGGGATCCGTTGAAGGGTCCCGCACGCTAAAAAAATCGGCCAGACGCCAGGCGCTCCACTCGCGGCTGGCGGAGGTTTGGTAACTCAGTTCCGTTGTGGTCAGAGTGCCCGCCCTTGTCCCGTCCCAGTAGGGGTCAGGCTGGCCGATCATCAATGTGCGACCACCTCCCCTGCGAGTGCGGCGATCAGCCGCGGAATAGTGGGCCGCCAGGGCGGGCTCCGCGACTCCCCCCAACTCCCCGATGCTGGTTAAAAACCGCCCTCCGGTCAGGAACGGTGGATTGTCTGCGGAATGAACACTTTTGGGCCCCGAGAAGACCATCGTATCACTAGGCCAGACCAGTGATGCGCCTGTCGGCACCTTTGGTACAGGCAGGATTCCGAGATTGGCAGAGGCCAACTCATACGAGGAGTAGTTTCCTGTGGAATTTAAGGGTTGGAAAAGTGTGCGGAGCGCATCGTTTTTACCCCGGGGGTCCCAGCCCCCGATGTTATCTCCGCCAATCTGGCAGGCGCTCACTGCGGGGGAGCCAACCCCCTGGAGATTGAAACAATTATTCTTTTCGAACTTCTTAAGGGGCATCGAGGTGACCACATCCAGCAGACCGTATTGATTGCCGAGAATGAGCTTTGTGGCGACAGCACCTGACATGTCAGGCGCGACTTGCACTTCACCGTAATCCCCCCCCTTCCGATCGTCGTAACTACTAATGCGGTAGCGACGAACATTGGGTACGCGAACCGGAAGAACATTGGGGTCTGGAAAAGGCCTGACCGAGAGGCCCTGATCGACTCGATTCTCGGCGGTATGGCTTTTACCAGGATCGTAAAGTGCCGTCGCAACGTAAACCTTGCCGCTTGTGGTCGCGTGAGCGGCATAATCCGGATCTGTCGTGATCACGGTCGCTTTGCCGGGCTCAAAAATGAGTTTGGTGCGCACTCCGTTGACCAGAAAATCATCGTCCAGCCGGATGAGAAAGGGACGTCCGATGCCCACATCGTTCGTACTGGAGCCTCCGCGATTGTTGGTGGTGATAAATGGCTGGTTTTCCAATACCAGATAGGGCTCCGGCCCCAGATCACCATTTGAAGGGCTAAGGGCCACGCTGGACATGTTCCAAAACTCGAAATAATGATCGATTTCGATCTCGTACACGGCGACGCCGTTCTCAGGAACAGGCGATCCCTCGGGGACGTTTTGATGGAAATCAACAGTGCGAATCTGCCACACGTATTCCGTGAGCTGAGGGACGTTTTTCCGACCGACAGCTTGCAGCACATTGGTCTGCTCACTGGGGTCCGGACTCATGTCAAAACCAAGGTCCAACAAGGAGTAGATCGACCCTCCGGCTACGACAGATCCCTGATCATCGATGAAGGTGGGGTTCACCCCATTGCTCAAAAAGTCATAGATATTCGTTGCCACGCGCTTGACGTAGATGCCCTCATAGTCGGTGGAGACCGCCGTGCGGTTATTTTTGTGGGTGGCATCTGTGGTCGTCGTGGTGGGGCGGTGGAGGAGATATTCGTTGGTCGTGGTGCGATAGAAGCGCTGCCCAAATTTCGGAGCATTCGACCGGATAACGGCCGCGATTTGATCGATGGCACGCCGGATATCCTGAGCGGGGGCTGGAGCGGAGCTTCCTGAAGTCTGGGTGGGCTCTTCGGAGCTTCCCAGAGTTCCTGCCACCACCTTGTTGATATTCACTCGCTTGAATCCCGCACGGCTAAGGTCCAAGCCACTCCCGGTGGTGCTGAGCAAGTACTTGTACTTCAACCCAAATTCCCCCGCCGTCGTGCCATCGGATGGCGTGGAGGCGTGATTGATCTGAAGGGGTGATAGGAAGGCTCCCAAGTGCTCCCGTGTCTCGACGATGGACTCGGCAAGCTCCTTCGGTGATGGGAGGGATGCGAATACCCCTTGCAGAGTCGGGACTTCGGCATTGGCTTGTTTCGGAGCCGAGGGATTCTGTGATGCCGCCTGACCGCGAAGCTGCGATTTCGCCGTATTGACGTTCAGCTTAAAGCTTTCGTCTTCCACCCAGTAGGCATAGCGGGCAATGGCGGGATTCGTGGCAGATTTCGCAGATGTGGGATCCTCCAGAATCTCAACCCACGGCACACGAATGGGAGTGGGAGCGCTCCTGCTGGGCAGCTTTCCAATCCAGCCATTCGGGTCGCCGCCGATTGCAGAAGTATTGAAGTCGAGGGCCAGATCTCCGACAATATCGCCCGGTGTCAGTGCGTCCTTATAGTTCGCAGCGAGTGTCACCTCGGCACCGGATACGAGAGGACGGAAGTGGATCTGCGGCGTGCTGTTGGCATTGATGTGGGCTTCGTTCGCGGGAATATCGCGATAGGCGAAGACCGTGCCGGGCGTCGTGCTCGATCCCATGGCCGGATCCCAAAAGGTGGCTGAATCTGGAAAGTTGGTAAACAGGTCCAAAAGCAACTGCTGAGCATCGGCCTGTCCCGCCTCGGCGGTCATCTCCGCTCTGGCGACCTTGCTGTAGCTCTGCGTGACCCGTTTCTCCACGAGGACCAGGCGCGCAAAGGTGATCAGCACGATGGTCAGGCCTGCGATGACGATCAAGGTCAGCAGAAGCGACATTCCGCTCTGTGAACGACGGAGAGGGCTTGGAGACAGGATTCGGTCGTCTTTCGGAACCAGGCTGCACATACCTTCAGTCCGCTGGAGGCAGCCTGCACGCACCGAGGGAATTGAGGTTTGGAGGCGCTGCTTCATGGCAGTCGATGGCGGAATGTAAACTCCCTCAGCCCCTGTTCGGTCACTGGCTGCGGAGCTTGCCCCACGACATCCTTCTCAAAATATTTCTCGGCGTCCCGCTGCCCGACGACCTGCAAACGCACTTCCAAAAAGGAAGGAGAAGGGGCGGGAGTCGCGGGACTGGAGGTGGTCGCCACAGGGTGCAAGTCGTCGTCCAGGAGTTGAATGGCAAAACTGACCACATTGGCCGCGACCAATTCCGCGTTTTCCTCGATCTCCGTGCCGGCCGCACCGAGCGTCGCAGGGTCAAACCAGTCGCCCGCTCCGGTCAAGGCCTCAAAAGTCACGTCGCTGGGGACCAACTGACGGTAAAGTGCCACCTTTTTCTGCGAGCCGTCGGCCTTTGCTTCTGTGAAATAGATCACGGCGCAGACATCGCTGACTCCCTGGTTGGTAGGTTGCAGGGCTGGGGCCAACCTCGTCAACCAGCCGACGCGATTGAGGGTTCCATTTCCCTCTGTGGATTCAAACCGGAGGAGACTATTGGTGCCGGTGGCGGGCACCACCGCGTTCAATTCCCGCTTGAGCAAGAATAAAGCGGCTCTCGCTTCCCGGTAGGCATCGGCTCGTGCGGTGCTACTCTGCCATGTCGTCAGGACCCCCGCCAGCAGGGAGAGAGCGGTGGTGGCAAGGATCATTGTGAGACTGGCCGCAACCAATAACTCAGAGAGGGTAAAGGCTCCCACGGAGCGGAACCGATGAGCCCCTGCATTCGCTCTCCTGAAATGAAACGCCCCGGCACCGATCTGAGCAAAGATTGGATTTTTCATGGTTGCTTTTCCATCTCGGGGGAAGCGATCTGGCTGAAAAACTGGAAACTGAGCGCGTTTGTCGCTTCTGGGGGTGTTTTCACGACAACTCGGACCACGCACAGTCCCGTGCGTGCACTAACGGGCTCCAGGGAGACATCCGCGCTAAAGATGGCATCGCCACTGGAGTTTCCTACCGAGCCACCTTCGTCATCATAGTGGATGACGTAACTTCCGCTTTTATCTAGAGGGATGTTTCCCGCCGCGTCCGCAACCGCTTGGCCGACCAAAAGACCGTTTCCTGCGCTCCCGGCGCGGAGGTCACCCAAAATCTGCTGGGCAATTTGTGCAGCCCGTGTCTCCTGCCAAGTCTCGCGCGATTGCAAAAGCAAACCCGACATCAACCCGACAATCGCCAGCGCTCCAACGGCGAATATCCCCAAGGAAAGGATCACTTCCACCAACGAGAATCCTTTTCCGGCGGATAAAGTCTGAGAATGCCCTCCACCAACAGGGGCAACCGAGGACGATGGATGAAGAGTGACGGAAGCCTCCGTCCTCGTTGCCGAACGCTGCGCGTCCATAGCCGAGGGGGCAAGCGACCCTTCGTCACTGAGTGCGAAGGACTGGCGGGTGATCGCCCACCGCTGCGCAATGATGTCGGAAAGCCGCCCAATCCGGCTTGCGGCGTCAAAACGGTCCGGTGTGACGAAAGATTCGTAAACGACCTCTTGGCAAGACTCCTCTCGCATGAAAGAGCATACCTCTTGAGAAGATGAGACGAGACCAACTCCCACAGAACTCGGTGAAGACGGAGGTGACTGATGCCTGCCGTTATCAACTTTCATCGAAATGGAGTTGGTTGGGTTCATTGAACGCCGCAAGTTCTTTCTCAGAATGGAAGCCACCTCAACGGGATTAATGTTACAAGGTTGTAACAGGCGACGTTTTCTATCTCACAATAACTATAAACCACACATAACCCTCCCCTGTTCATTACGAGAAAAACGGACTCCCGTAGAACTAGTTCTGATATTCATTCTTAGATTGATACCCAAACACTCGTAAAATCCTTATTCCAAGTCTTTAACAAAAACATTATGTGGCACAAACATAGGTGGATTTTAGGCGGCTTTTTAGCCCTCTTTGCGCCGGCCTCCAACCTCTCATCCGCGACCTTTTTCTATACATACGGGGCAGAAGGTGGCGGGGCCGCGTCCATCGCCATCCGAATGGACGGGATCGTATCCGCTCATGACGTCTTGCCCGGCAATGCCCTTGCCTGCCCTAAAAAAATCGCTATTTCCGGAGACGGAGAGTCAGCGATTGTGACCACCGAAGAAGAAAAAAACGCTTGGATTTTCGCCGGAGCCTCATCGGCTCAACCACCAAAAATCCTGGAACTCGAAGAGGCCACCACGGACGTTCAAACCATCGGCAACCATGCACTTGTGGCCGCCGAGAAAGGATTTTTCTACTGGATCGACCTGAAACGAGGCCGGATCGACAAGACTTGGAACAGCCGGGAAAGCCTGAAACCCTCCGGCAACAAGGGGGAGGATATCCTTTTCCTCCCGGAAAAAGACCTCGCACTGGTGAGTTTTCAGAAGGACAGCAAGGAGGGAAAGCACCTGGGCAGCCGTCTCGTCTTGCTCGACCTGCACACCTTCACGGCCAAAGCGGACCTCCCCCTCCCCCGTGACAACCTCAAACTGAACATTGAGGCGAATAAAAAAGAGCAGGGGCCAAACCCGGAACTGATCTTTCTGTCGCCAAAGAGCAACACCATCGCCTTATCCCTGGATCTCTACGGTGCCATGGCCTTCGCGGATCTGGATGCCGCCCTGCGTGGCCAATGGAAAAACCTCGAGTATATCCCGACTGCGCCGGATGGAAGTTGGGGGCATTCCTTCCCCGACCGCGGGACGCTGTTCGAACTGGGGGGGAAGGATTACCTCCTCATCGCCAATGCAGCCGAGAATGGCGGGATGGTCCTCTTCGACGTGAAGGCTCGCAAAGTCATCCAGACCTTCCCCGTCGAAGCCGGAGCTGAAACGCCAGTCTATCTCCCAAAGGAAAAAAAGCTGGTGACAGCGATCTCCGGCAAGACGAAGCTGCGCACGCTGGACGGGCTCGAAAAAAGTTCCACTCCCGGCAACGACCTCTTCGTCATTGACGTCGGACCGCTGGAAACCGGCGGTCAAGCCTTCCTGGAACGCATACCCTTCGAGAAATCCGTCGTGCGAGTGAACGCCCTCGCCCCAGATACCTCCAGCCTGCTCCTGCTAGTCGAAGGCGAAAGTGATTTCGTGGTTTATGACCTGGAAAATCGCAAAAAACTCGCTCAAGAGCCGGCCAAAGGCCCCGTCAACCGCATCGCCGTGTGGCGAGGAAAGTAGGCTTTACGCCGTTGGGACGAAGACTACGGTCAATAACCAGCACCATGAGCAGCCCCACCCTGATGGTGTGTCCCGGAAATACACGGGAAAGAAGTCGTTCGATTTTGAGGAAATTTGATTGAGCGGTAGTGGCTCGGTCAAAAAGGGGTGCCGTCTTATTATAGGCGAGGACGAAAGCATCAATTTTTTGGAACATGTCTTCGCGATTCTCGCGCCCGGCACTCAAATTTCGCTCCTTGTCGAACCATCGAAGATCACCAAATTGCTAGCGCCCATCGTTCCGTCCACGATTCTTTGCATCGGGCTGAACTACAAACACCATGCAGCCGAAGCGGAATGAAGGAGTCCACGATCCCGACCCTTTTCGTCAAAGGAACCAACTCCCTGCAAAACCCAGGAGACCCGATCCTCATTCCCCCTCGCCTACCGAGAGGAATGGCTTCCAAGGCGCCGAGATGGCTCAAGGACGGCGATACCATCGCCATCGAGATCGATGGCATCGGCCAGCTGACCAATCCCGTGACTAACGAATCCTAGTCACCGACTCGCAGCAGGCGCGAATTGACTCTGATGCTTGGAAAGTGGCGCGCCCATCGCTTCAGGACGAGGCGCGCAGGACGAGTTCGGGCGCGATCGAGACAACGCGGGCGGCGACACTTATTCGCTGCCCGCCTGCAACGGCTATCAACATATCCACGGCCGCCTTCGCGTAGCTGTCATGGGACTGGTCCACGGTGGTGAGCGGCGGCGAGATCACCCGGGATATCTCCAGATTATCGTAGCCGACCACGGCAACATCCTCTGGAACGCGGGCGCCTCTTTCTCTGAGACGCTGGATGAACCGGGTTCCCCACACGTCATTGGAGGCGAGAACGGCATCACATCGTTTCTGGGCTACGAGATACTCTATGCCGAGGTCCAGCAGTTCCGGTGACGGCTCCTGTCCCTGCGCAGAAGCGTCCCATACGGTTTCCTCCAGGCGATGACTGGCTACGCTTGCGGAAAAGGCCTCGCGCCGGACAGCCATGAGTTCATCCCGCCCGGCGTTCCACAAGGCGATGCCCAGTCGACGCTTTCCCCTCGATACCAGATGGTCCACGGCATCACCTATCGCCCTCTCCGTATCCACGCGGATGGCATACCCACCGGGCCAGGCTGGGCGCCCATGAAAGATCACCTTCCTAAAGCGCTTGAAACAGTCGACAGCACGCTCGTCCCGCCCGGGCATAAGGTCGAACAGGCAGAAGATTGCCTCGACGCCTCTCCCTGAAAAATCATCGACATACTCGCGCAAACCCGCCTCGTCAGAATGGCATCGACCGATCAGCATGCGATACCCCCGCCGACAAGCCTCGGCCTCGATGGCAAACAGTCGCTCGCTCATCACGGGAAGATTTCCGGTATCCAAAAGCACACCAAATGTCCGGCTCGCCTTTCCCCGGAGTTGCTGAGCCTGCCGGTTCGGAGAATATCCCAGCCGCCGGGCTACCTGCTGGATTTTCTCGCCGGTTTCCTCCGAGACGCGCACGGCTTTACCCCCCGTGCCGAGAATCACCCGCGCCACGGCCGAACGGGAAACCCCGGCGGCAAGCGCAATATCGATGAGAGTGACCTTTTTCATTCCAGCCCGACATCGTGCATCAATGGTCCCTTCCGCCAATGACATTCTGAAGAAAAGCCATGTTGACACGATGCCAGCACCGCCGCATGATGTCACGTGACATCTTTTTCTAAAAATAGTGAACATCACAATATCCAACACACGAAAAGAGAATGGCCTCGCCGCTGCCCAGACTGGAGCCGAGGTGCTCCGCAAAGCGATCTCAGACCGCGGAGAAGCCAATGTCATCATCGCCACCGGAGCATCGCAGTTTGAAGTCCTTGAGACTCTCGTAACGCTGCCGGACATTGCGTGGGAAAAGGTGACTGTCTTCCATCTCGATGAGTATGTCGGCCTGCCGATCTCGCATCCCGCTTCGTTCCGGCTCTACCTGTGGGAAAGGTTTCAGCGCAAGCTCGACGTGCCATTGCGCGCCTTTCACTATGTGGACGGCACGAATAATCCGGAGGCCGAATGCGAGCGTCTGGACAAACTGATCAAAGCCCACCCGATCGATGTCTGCTTCGCCGGGATCGGAGAAAACGCCCATCTCGCCTTTAATGATCCCCCGGCCGATTTCGAAACCGAGAGAGCCTATCTGGTAGTCAACCTCGATGAAGCCTGCCGCAAGCAACAACTCGGCGAAGGCTGGTTCCCCACCCTGGAGGACGTACCCGCTCGCGCGATCTCGATGTCGATCCGGCAGATCCTGAAATCGAGAAGCATTATTATCGCCGCCCCCGACGAACGCAAAGCCCGGGCCGTGCGGGACAGCGTGGAAGGTCCTGTCACGCCCCAGGTTCCGTCCTCGATCCTGCAAACGCACGCCGATACGCATATCTTCCTCGACGAAGCCGCCGCATCCCTGCTGACGCATCGTTAAGCGATGGGTGCATTTGACATTCAGGTCAACGGTTACGGCGGTGTTGACTTCAACCATGATGATCTTCGCCCCGATGACCTTCACCGCGCCTGCGAGGCCCTGGCTCGCGATGGGGTGGAGAGCATTCTCGCTACGATCATCACCGAAGACATCGACAGCATGGCTTTGCGCATCCGGCAGATTGTACGGATGCGCGAAAGCGACGAGTTTATCCGGCAGATGGTGGCTGGCATCCATGTCGAGGGCCCCTATACCCTGAACCGGTGGACCGTGACCGTACGCGAATATCTCGCGGCATGGACACCCAATGGTTCCCACCTTGTCGGCTCCGCCCTTTCCATGCCACGAGTCCTGGCCAACCTGAGCAACGAACTGGCCCTCGAAGCGAGCCACATCGCAGCCCTGACCAAAACTAGTCCCCGGGTGGCAGTCGACCTGCTCTAGCTCCGCCTCACCATGCCGCCAGACACCGAAATCCAAAAAACTCTGCAAGAAACCGCAGATGAGATCATCACCGCCGGGAAAGACCGGGGGTTCCAATTCGCAGCGTACCACAATGGCCGCCTCGTCGCCAATATCAGCGCCGGTGCAGCCAATCCCGTGACAAGCAAGGTCGTCGATGAGGAGACTCTCTTCCTCGCCTTTTCCGTCACAAAGGGAATCGTCGCCACTGTAGCACACAGGTTGATCGAGCAAGGCGCGATTTCCTACGACACGATGATCGCGAGTATCTGGCCGGAATTTGGCTGCCAGGGCAAGGATAGCATCACCTTTCGGCAGGCATTGGAACATGGCTCAGGCCTTCCCCATATGCCACGGGTGACAGTGGACACTCTATGTGACTGGGAGACAATGTGCTCCGCCGTCGCAAACATGTCCCCTCTCTGGAAGCCTGGCTCGCGGGTACAGTACCACGCCATCTCGTGGGGATGGATCGTAGGCGAACCACTTCGCCGAATCACCGGCAAGATGATGAATGACCTTGTCCGGGAACTGATTTCCGAACCACTGCGATGCGATGGCATTTTCGTGGGACGCCCGGCGGCCCTGCAAAACCGGATGGCGTCTCTGGAAGGCGAAGAGGACCCGGCGGATGCGCTGCCCAACGATCGTCCAGAGGGCATTCCCTACTGGATGCGCCCCCTGCCCGCCACCATGAACCGCGCGGACATCCAGGAGGCCTGCCTGCCCGCGGTGAACGGTCAGATGACGGCTCTCGCCTTGGCCCGTCACTATGCCGCACTGTTGCCAGAAGGAATCGACGGCATACGTCTGCTTAAGCCGGAAACGATCCAAGGCGCCATTTCCCCTCCCCTGCGCGATCCGGACCGCAAGCGTATGACAGGGTACAGCCGCATCGAACCGCATCCCGAAGGAGAAAAATCCGTGCGAAAATTTGGTCACGGAGGTCACGGCGGATCAGGTGGTTTTGTCGATCTGGATCGCAATACGGCTGTCGGATTCACCCGCAACCGCCTGAGCGCAGAACCTACGTTGGAAGTTCTCACCTCCCAGCTTTATTCACTGCTCGGGGTCGCTTAACGGTCGCTGCCCTCTTCTGCTTTCCGAGCATTTCAGGCAAAGATGCCACCGGCATCGGCAGCGGCACCATTTCAAAGCCCCTCTATTTCCCAGACACATCGTCCGCATTGCTGTGGCCGATCACTCGGCCGTCATCGCTGGTATTGGCCTGCTGGAGCCGGAGTCGTTCAAACATCTTGCGAAAGTCCGCCGCGCCGCCCACGGTAAACCAGATCGTCGTAATGGAGCCCACTGCAATGGTCAGTCCCACCGTGTAGTATTTCCAAAGAAGGAACCACTCCTCCGAGGACCAGCGGGTAACGAGCACGTTCCACGCGATAACAACGATGAAGACGCCGAAGTTTGCCATCATCCAGACAAAAACCGACCAGGCCAGGACTCTGTCCCCACGGGAGTACTCCTCATTCACGCCGAGGATTTTCTCCCAGAGGCTTCGCCGTTTCTCTGTCTCCGTCGTGGCAGGCAGGGAAGGGTCATCTTTCCGCGCATAGACACCACGATGCAACATGCGATCCAGGTCGAAGGGCGCACGGCAGGTCAACAGGGAGATCGAGACATAGGCTATGACCGAGGCGACCATCGTAATCATCAAGATCTCCTGCCCGCTCAGAGGAAACTTTGCATCGCCAAACTCCCAGGAGGCAAATGGCACGGCGGCGTCCAGGCGGGCAAGCGCCATGCTCATCGAGTCCAAGGTGGCGGGGGAATTCAGATTCAGCCAGGGATAGATAGCAGAGTGCCAGTATTGCGTGCATAGGAATCCCACAACGGCCAGCGAGGCTCCCACGAGCATGGCCGCCCAGGCTCCGGCAGCCGTGCCGCGCCTCCAGTACAGACCGCCAATGATCACCGCCCCGGCACCGCCGAGATAAACCGCGCCAGTCAAGGCGAAGAACATCAAGATGTACGTAGTCTGCTGGTAATACAGGGCAAAGAGAAACGCGAATAACGCCACGCCGCTTATCGCCAGCCGCAAAAGCAATACCTGGGTCTGAGGCGACCATGGTTTTCCCTTTCGCAAAGGCAGCAAAACGTCCTGTACCAGAATGCTCCCCCAAGAGTGCATGTAGCTGGAATCGGTGCTGACCATCTGGAAGATCATGATAGCGCAGAAAATCCCCACGATCCCGACGGGCAAAAAGTCCCTGATGGCGGCAGGCACCATCATTTGATTTTGGATGGTGGCCGTCGTCTTGGCATCATCGAAGTGAATCTGCTCCTTGAGCTCCATCCGTACCGCCTCCGCCCGGTCGGCAAAGTCGGGGTGATTCATGTAGGTATAGGCCGCGATGGCCAGCAGCATGATCATCAGCGCTGCATAACCCGAACGCCACACTCCGAGCACTCCACCCATCTTCTGTTCATGCGCACTCACAGCGCTGCTGTGAAACGCCTGACTGCCCTGCCAGGACATCCGGTTGTAGACCGAAGAGAACAGGCCGATAAGGACGAAGAGCAGGTTAAACTCCGTCAGGTTGGACGTATCGAATGGATTGATGAAAGACGAACCCGTCGGCCGGGCGAGCATTGCATCATGGAACTCCCGGAAGCTGAAAACCCAGAATATCGCCACGATGACCAACGCATAGCCATAATAGCAAAAGATACCCTGCACGAAATCGGATACGATGATCGTTAGCTGCCCGCCGAAAAGAGTGACCGACAGAGCCATCGCTAGCAAGAGCCCCATGAGCAGAGGGAACGTCGGTAGCGAAAATCCCCACAGTGCGAAATGCTCGGGCAGCCTGCAGTACGTCATGAAAAAGCGCGTCCCCACCGCGGGAAACAGCGCGTAGTTGATCGTACCTGATACGAAGGCGAGCCCGCCGGCAAAGATCCGAAACCGTCGCGAGTACCGTACCTCGAAAAACTGAGCGAGGGTCATGGCCCGGGTTTGTCGATACCGATAGATGATGAAACCCGTGAGCGTCATCAGCAGGCCGAGAGGCATTGAGAGCTTCTGCCAGAAGGCGATGGCAAAGCCGCTCTGATAATACTTTTCAAACAGCGCCACGCAGGAGACGAGCCCCATCGCGGCTTCACCGCCGGCCACAGCAACCATGTAGCGACCCGCCACGCGGCCTCCCGCGAGGAACCCGGCGACAGAGCGGCTGTAACTATGCACCCGCCATGCCACCCAGATGACCAGCAAAGCCGGAGTCAGAGCAAGAAACCAATCGATCCCAGACATAGTGCGTTACGGGTAGATCACACGGACGTTGTCAACCATCATGCTGTCGCCCTCCGCTCCTCCGGCGATCCGAACGCTCAGAGCATTGAAGGCCGAGATATCGTTGCGAACGCGGTATCCCGACGCCTGGACGATGACTTTATTTCCCTGCAGGACGCGCA